>Ga0207652_10005130_pt1 | contig 10630 bp, 4 predicted proteins | sample KBSC63BmetaG_FD_184334 | JGI IMG/M metagenome (GOLD analysis project Ga0207652, IMG submission 184334) | Corn rhizosphere microbial communities from Kellogg Biological Station, Michigan, USA - KBS C6-3B metaG (SPAdes) (version 2) | ecosystem: Host-associated > Plants > Roots > Rhizosphere ...
CTACAAATGGCTGAACACGTATCCCATCACCAAGGTGTGGGAGCAGATGAATTTGGCGATCGAGTACGGGGCCGATCGCGTGTGGGTGGTGAACGTCGGCGATGGCAAGCCCATGGAGTTTCCGATCGAGTACTTCCTCCACTTCGCGCGTACGCCAGAGCGGTGGGGTAAGGACCATTTGCAGGAATACACGGAGCTATGGGCTACGCGCGAGTTCGGGCCGGACCATGCGAAGGAAATTGCGGACCTGATCTCGACGTACACGAAGTACAACGGGCGGCGAAAGCCCGAGCAGCTCGAGCCCACCACGTTTTCTCTGACCCAGGACCATGAGGCGGACCGCGTCGATCATGCTTGGCGAGAGTTGACGAAGCGTGCGGAAGCGCTGAATGCGGTGTTGCCGGAGAACCAGCGCGCGGCCTTTTTTGAGCTGGTGCTGTATCCGTTGAAGGCGTCCGCGATTGTGAATGAGATGTACATCGCTGCCGGGCGCAATCAGCTCGCGGCACGGCAGGGACTGGCGAGCGCCAATACGTATGCGGATGAAACGCGAGCACTGTTCGCCGCCGACGCCGCAATGACCGACGAGTACAACCACAAGCTGATGAACGGCAAGTGGGACCACATGATGGACCAGACGCATATTGGCTATACGTTCTGGAGCGATCCTCCGGCGAACGCGATGCCTGGCGTCCAACAGGTGCAGCCGCTTTCGGGTGCGCATATGGCGGTGTTTGCGGAGGGCGGGTCGCCGTTTCGTCCGGCGCTGTCGGCGTTCGATGTCATTAACAATCAGACGCGGACGATTCAGCTTGCGAACCGTGGGGTGGAACCGTTCACTTACACCGCGACGGCGAGCGCACCGTGGATTCATCTGAGCCAAACGGGTGGTTCCGTTGCGAGCAGCTTGACTCTCGAGGTGACGATTGATTGGCCGAAAGCCCCGGCGGGGTTGAGCAGCGGGACGATCAATATCGTGCAGCAGAACTCGAGTGATACGCATACCGATCGGCCTGCCCTGGTCGCGGTGCAGGCGTTGAAATCGGATGCGACGGATGTGAGCGGGTTCATCGAGAACGCGGGTGTCGTGTCAATTGAGGCGGAACACTTCAGCGCGAACCGCAGCGCCGCCGGCGTGAGCTGGCAGAAGATTCCTGACTTCGGCGAGACGTTGTCAGGGATGGAGTCGTTTCCTGTAACGGCAGCATCGACGATCGATGCGAAGTCGGCGGCATGTCTCGACTACAGCGTCTATCTGTTCGACTCGGGAGCGATGAATCTCGAGGCGATCCTTGCGCCGACGATGAGCTTTCAGCCGGGGCGCGGATTGCGCTATAGCGTGGCGATGGATGACCAGCCGGCGAAGATTGTCGATGCCTGGGAAAGCAATAAACTGTCGGATTGGGAGACCGCCGTAAGCGACGGCGTGCATAAGCTGACGACCGCGATGAACGTTGCGCAGCCGGGAAAACACACCGTGCATTTTTGCCGGGTCGATCCGGGTGTGGTTTTGGAGAAGTTGGTATTGACGAAAGTCCTGCCTAAGCCCACGGTTGCGTTCGGGCCTCCGGCGCCTCCGGCGACAACGTACCTGGGACCTCCGGAGAGTGTGTATCGTGCGGCTGGACATTAGCGCCGAGTATCAGGCCACCACAGAGCAGAGCGCTGAAGGCGCGACATAATACCAGCCCAGGCCGAAGGCCTGGGTACCGTGCCGTAACGGATGCGAGGGCCGAAGGCCCGACACATAATGCAACGAACGAATGACGCACCACCACCCTGTAGGTTATCTGAATTGAAGAAAGAGGGACATGTGGCATTGCTGTGGTCACGAACGAAGATTTTGCTATGTATTGGCGTGGCCACATGCGGTATGGCGCGCGCGGAGACGGGTGCGGACGCGTGGCTGCGGTACGCTCCGGTTACGAAGGCGGCGCAGTATAAGTGGCTGCCCTCGCACATCGTCACGATGGACAATACGCGGGCGGACCACGCAGCCGCGGAAGAATTGCGGCGGGGACTCACGTCGATGCTGGGGCGTCCGTTTACGGTGCAGGCTTTTCCGCATGGAATAGAGACGAACGCTATTTTGCTAGGCAGCGTGTCGGCCATGCGGCGCAGTCTTGTCCTGGAACAGGAAGGCAAACCTCTAAGCAGCGAAGAATACCGGATCGTACACAAGCTCGATCAGGGCCACACCACGCTCGAAGTGATTGGAGGAACACCACAGTCGGAAATGTATGCGGTGTTTCATTTGCTGGCGGAGGTTGCGGAACAAAAACCGATTCCGCCTGACGACCGGCAATCACCCTCATCGCCCGTGCGGTGGGTGAATCAGTGGGACAACCTGGATGGCTCGATTGAGCGCGGCTATGCGGGGCGATCCATTTTCTTCGATGGCGGACATGTTCGCGCCGACCTGACACGCGCCGGAGAGTATGCGCGGCTGCTGGCTTCGGTGGGCATTAATGGATGCACGGTAAACAACGTGAACTCCGACCTGCGCACGCTGACGCCGGAGATGCTGCACGAATTTGCGCGCATCGCCGACGCGTTTCGGCCGTGGGGTGTGAGGCTTTCGCTGTCGGTGGATCTGTCGAGCCCGAAGATTGTTGGAGGGCTTGAAACTTTCGACCCGCTTGATCCAAAAGTGATTGCGTGGTGGCAGAAAAAGGTCGATGAGATTTATACATTGATCCCTGACTTCGCCGGTTTTGTAGTGAAGGCCGACAGCGAGGGACGCGCAGGGCCGTCGCAGTATGGACGCACTCCGGCGGAAGCGGCAAACGTGTTGGCGCGGGCGTTGAAGGCGCATAGCGGTCTCGTGCTGTATCGCGGATTTGTGTACAACCACCACCTGGACTGGCAGGATTTGAAGGCCGATCGCGCGCGGGCGGGGTACGACAATTTTCATGCGCTGGATGGAACGTTTGAGCCAAATGTCGTGGTCCAGGTGAAGCATGGGCCAATCGATTTTCAGGTGCGCGAGCCGGTGTCTCCGCTGTTTGCGGCGCTGCAGCATACGTCGCAGACGATCGAGCTGCAGATTACGCAGGAATACACCGGACAGCAGCGGCACATGGTGTATCTGGTGCCGATGTGGAAGGCCGCGCTCGATACGGACATGCGTGCGCAAGGACGCAGTACGCCGGTGAAAAAGATTGTCGAGGGCAAGAGTTTTGGGCAGCCGCTGGGTGGGTTCGTCGGCGTGGCGAATGTGGGCCTAGATGAGAACTGGTTGCATCATCCGATGGCGCTCGCGAACCTTTACGGCTTCGGCAGGCTGGCGTGGAATCCCGACCTGAGCGCCGATCAGATTGTCGATGAGTGGACGCGGCAGACGTTTGGGAATGAGCCGAAGATCGTGAGCACGATTGACACCTTGCAACTGGGGTCGTGGCATGCGTATGAGCAGTACACCGGCCCGCTTGGAGTGGGTGGCCTGACGGACATTATCGGCGTGCATTTTGGCCCGGGGATTGAGAGTGCCGAGAGGAATGGGTGGGGGCAGTGGATTCGCGCCGACGATAAAGGCATCGGCATGGACCGCACGGTGGCGACCGGGACGGGATATATCGGGCAATATCCACCGGAGTTGGCGGCGACGTATGAATCGCTGAAGACGTGTCCCGATGAGTTGCTGCTGTTTATGCATCATGTGCCGTACACGTATGTACTCCACTCGGGCAAGACGGTGGTGCAGCATGTCTACGACTCGCACTATGCGGGTGCAGCAACGGTGGCGACGTATGCTCCGCAGTGGCGAGCGCTGCAAGGGGCGGTCGATAAGGAACGCTACGAGCAGGTGTTGGCGCTGTTTGAGTATCAGGCCGGCCATGCGGATGTCTGGCGCGACTCGGTCGATCAGTGGTTTCAGAAGATTTCGGGCATCGATGATGTACTGCATCGTGTCGGATACGATCCGTATCGCATTGAGGCGGAATCGATGGTCGCGGACGGCTATACGCCCGCCGAGGCGACACCATGGGAGACCGCCTCGGGTGGGAAGGCTGTGGTATGCAAGCAGAGCGAGTGTACGCTGACAACACATGTTGCCGGCGCAAGCGGACGATATAGCGTTGCGGTGCAGTATTTCGATCTGCGGATCGGGGTTTCCCACTATGAGCTGCTGTTGAACGGCAAGTCCGTCGCCGAGTGGAAAGCGGACGCAACGCTGCCGCCCGCGGTCGTCGATCGCAAGTTGGATGGACATACGAGTACGAGATTTACGCTGCCAGAAGTTGACCTTCATACCGGCGACACGATTGTGCTGCGCGGTACGCCGGATGCTGGAGAAGCCGCACCGGTGGACTACCTTGAACTGATACCAGAGAAGAAAACGAGATAACGACGATGAAGATTACAAACGCTCGCCTGATTGTGTGCTCGCCTGACCGCAACTTTGTCACGCTGAAAATTGAGACCGATGAAGGCATCTATGGTCTCGGCGATGGAACGCTGAATGGGCGAGAACTGGCTGTTGCCAGCTATCTTTCGGAGCACGTGATTCCCTGCTTGATCGGGCGCGATCCGGCGCAGATTGAGGACACCTGGCAATACCTGTATCGCGGCGCGTATTGGCGGCGCGGGCCGGTGACGATGTCCGCGATTGCCGCGGTAGATATGGCGCTGTGGGACATCAAGGGCAAGGCCCTGAATACGCCCGTCTATAACCTGCTCGGAGGCAAGAGCCGCCAGGGCGTGATGGTGTATGCACACGCTAACGGCGGCGACATTGCCGAGGCTGTCGACTCGGTGCAACAACACATGGACATGGGGTATCTCGCGGTGCGCGCGCAGGCCGGAGTTCCTGGTGTGGCGTCGAGCTATGGCGTGCCCAAGGGGGGCAAACCGTACGAGCCGGCGGAGCGCGGACTGCCGAGCGAAAGCCTGTGGTCGACAGAACGGTATCTGAACTTTGCGCCGAAGTTATTTGAGGAGTTGCGCAAGACAGTTGGCGAAGACGTGCATCTGTTGCACGATGTGCATCATCGGTTGACGCCAATTGAAGCGGCACGACTGGGCAAATCGCTGGAACCGTATCACCTCTTCTGGATGGAAGATCCGGTGCCGGCGGAGTTTCAAGAAGGCTTTCGGCTGATCCGCGAGCATACGACAACGCCGATTGCGACGGGAGAAGTGTTCAACAGCATCTGGGATTCATTTGATCTGATTCGCAACCAGTGGATCGACTACTTGCGGATGACAATTGTGCATGGCGGCGGACTGACGCATCTGAAAAAAGCAGCGGACTTTGCGGCGCTGTACCAGGTGCGCACGGGATGTCATGGGGCGACGGACCTCTCTCCGGTGACAATGGCTGCGGCGCTGCATTTCGGGCTGGCGGTGCACAACTTCGGCATCCAGGAACACATGCCGCACACCGCGCTTACGGACGAAGTTTTTCCCCATCACTACACGTTCGAAGCAGGCTATATGCATCCGGGCGAGGCCCCGGGACTCGGAGTGGATATCGACGAAGCTTTGGCCGGAAAATACCCATACCAGAGGGCGTATCTGCCAGTAGCACGAAAGTTGGATGGCACGCTGACAGACTGGTGACAAAGAAATTACCGTGCCTTTCGCACCGCGCCGGATTATCTTGTCTATATGGATAATTTCGGCGTAATGCGGAGCATCTCGCAGACTGCCGTGTCATTCGCTGCGGAGAAAGGCGTTGCATCTCTTCGCGCTTGACGCCAAAAAAGCACAAAAACCGGAGTTTCCTCGCGTTCAGGCCAATAGAGGAATGGACAGCCTGATGCATATAATGTAATAAACATATTTTGCAATGTAATCCAAAATTACCCTGCGAATGCACAAGTAGCTTCGTCGACTGGATTGTTTGAGTGGAATTACCGCTGACTGGAAAAACGGCCGTTGTGGTGGGCGGAACGCTCGGAATCGGGCGCGCGCTTTCGCTTGGAATGGCGGCGGCCGGGGCTGATGTCGTGGCCACTTCGCGTGGACAGGATGCCGTCAACATCATTGCGGCAGAAATCGAAGCACTGGGACGGCGCAGCATGAGCGTGGCGTCCGACGTCACCGATCGCCAGTCGATGGTGCAGCTTCGCGATGCAGTGCTGGCAGAGTTCGGCAAAGTGGATATCCTGGTCAACTCCGCGGGCATTACGCGCCGCATTCCGACGCTCGAATGTACGGAAGACATTTGGAATTCGATCATGAATGTGAACCTGACCGGTACCCTGCGGACATGCCAGATATTTGGCAGCGCGATGCTGGAGCGCGGCAGCGGCTGCATTCTGAATATCGCGTCGATGGCCACGTTTGTGGCGTTTCATGAAGTGGCGGCTTACGGCGCAAGCAAGGCTGCGGTCGGCTCGCTGACGCGGTCGCTGGCGGTGGAGTGGGCGCAACGCGGCGTTCGTGTGAACGCGATTGCACCCGGCATTTTTCCCACCGCGTTGAACCGCGAATTGTTGGAATCGGCTCGCGGGAATGAGTTGATGATGCGCACACCGATGGGGAGATTTGGAGAAGTGGAAGAGATTGTCGGTGCCGCAGTTTATCTTTGCTCGGACGCGGCTTCTTTCACGACGGGCCGAATTTTGATAGTGGATGGGGGACAGCTCGCAAGTGGCGTCAACCAATAGAGAGTGCCTATGCCAAAAGTGACCGGAAACAGAAGACGAAGAACACAGGGCATCCAACGGATCGACCTGGCGTATGCAGAACTGGCGTCGAGTGAAGTGGCGCGCGACATTAACCGCGATGTGGTCCTGGAGTTGATCCGCACCAAGCAGCCTATATCGCGCGCGGACCTGTCGCGGCTCTCGGGTTTGCAGCCGAGCACGATATCTTCGATCGTCGAACAGTTGCTGAGTGAAAAGTGGATTGTCGAGGGCGCGGCGGCACGGCGGCCGCGCGGAAGGCGCCCTACTCTGCTGTCGCTTAACTCGGACATGGTGATTACTGTCGCCGACATCCGGCCACATCAGGCGGTGATCGCGGTGGTCGATTTGAATGGCCGATTTCTTTCGCGCGAGGCACTGCCGCTGGTCTCGGACCCGGAACGCGGCGTGGGCAATATTATTGCCGGAATGCAGCGCATGATGGAGTCGCATCCGGATAAATCGTTTGAAGGCATCGGCATCAGCTTGCCGGGACGCGTCGATCCTATTTCGCAACGGCTGATCCTCGCGCCGAACCTTCCGTGGTCGCTGTATGACATGAAGGCAGCGATTGAGAAACGGATTCCGCTCCAGGTCGAGATGGACAACGCAGCCAATGCCTGTCTGCTTTCGGAGCTTTGGTTCGGGCGCATGGACGGCGTGCGCAACGCCGTGCTGATCACGATTTCAGAAGGCGTGGGCGCAGCGATTCTCGCGAACGGACAACTGGTCACAGGGCGACAAGGCCTCGCCGGCGAGTTCGGGCATGTGCCGATCGATCCCTCAGGACCACAGTGCGGCTGCGGGCGGTTTGGTTGCTGGGAAGTGTATGCGTCGTCGCGAGCGGCGATTGGATATTACACAGAGCTTCAGCCCGAAGGTACACGGCCGACCATCATCGAGTTGCTAAACATGGCTGAGGATGGCGATGTTCATGCAATCAAAGCGCTCAGCCGGCAGGCCACGTATCTAGGCAAGGGCCTGCTGATTATCACGGCCGCGCTGTCCCCTGAACTTATCCTGCTGACCGGTGGCCTTACTTCTTCCTGGGAACGGTTTGGCCCCATCGTTGAAGCGGAGCTTTCCGGAAATATCCTGGCCGGAGGAGCGCCTCGGATTGCCGTGACCAACGATGCGGAACTGGCGCGGTTGCGCGGAGCGGCGGCATTGGTGTTGCAACGGCACTCCGGCTATAACCGGTCGCAGCCGACTACCGCGAACGGCAAATCGATTCGGAACCGCAAGGACCGGACGATTCGGCAGTCTGCCGCGAACTCCTGATCCTTGACGACATTTGTCGGGCCAAAAAATTATCTACGCCATAAGCACTTCCCTGTCTCGACCGTACGAGTTGCCAATGGTTTCAGGCAATCGCCACGGCGTTTTCTGTTCATGCGGTACGTAATGAACAGAAGGACGGCGTTCTCTCCACTATCCTTGACAGGCATGAATGCGACGACATAAAGTTCGCGATGTATAAAAATCTGTCCCTGATAAGAAATATCCGGCCCCCGAGCAGATAGAACGATTCAGAAGTACGAGGAGAGTCATGAAACCTTTTTCCCTGCGCAGCCTGTGCTGCGCGCCCGTCCTGTTCTCGCTCAGCTTCGCGGTTGTCATGCACGCGCAAACACAAACGCCGGAGCAGCGTGCCGCGGCGCTGGTCGCGAAGATGACGCTGGAAGAAAAAGTGTCGCAGATGCAGAACCACGCGGTGGCAATTCCGCGGCTCGATATTCCTGAATACGACTGGTGGAGTGAAGGACTGCATGGGATTGCCCGCTCGGGCTATGCGACCGTGTTTCCGCAGGCAGTCGGACTTGCGGCGACGTGGGACGCGCCGCTGATGCATGAGACCGCGACGGTGATTTCGACGGAGGCTCGCGCCAAGAATGCCGAAGCACTGCGCCATGACAATCACAGCATTTATTTCGGGCTCGACATCTGGTCGCCGAACATCAATATTTTCCGCGATCCGCGCTGGGGGCGTGGTCAGGAGACGTATGGTGAAGACCCGTTTTTGACTTCGCGGATGGGTGTGGCGTTCGTCACGGGGTTGCAAGGCGACGATCCGCGCTTCTACAAAACGGTGGCGACGCCGAAGCATTTCGCCGTGCACTCCGGGCCGGAGAATACACGGCACACGGCCAATGTGATCGCCAGTCCGCACGACCTTGAGGACACGTACCTGCCGGCGTTCCGCGCTACGATTACGGAAGCCCATGCGGGCAGCACGATGTGTGCGTACAACTCGCTGGACGGGCAGCCGGCCTGCGCGAATACTATGCTGCTGAAGGACACTCTGCGCGGCGCCTGGAAGTTCAACGGCTATGTCACAAGCGACTGCTGGGCGGTCACCGACATCGCCGTTGGACACAAGTTCTCTCCCGACATGGAGCATGCCGCCGCCGCGGCTGTGCTCGCGGGGACCGACACGAGCTGTGGGCCGGAGTTTGCGAAGCTTACTGACGCTGTGAAGCATGGCCTGATCAATGTGTCGGCGATCGATGCCGCTGTAACACGGCTGTTCACGGCGCGGATGCGGCTGGGGCTGTTCGACCCGCCGGCAAGTGTGCCGTATGCGCAGATTCCGTTTAGTCAGAATGACTCCGAGCAGCACCGGTTGTTGTCGCGCAAAGTTTCGGAAGAGTCGATGGTGCTGCTGAAGAACAATGGCGTGCTGCCCCTGGCGAAGAGCGTGCATACGATCGCTGTCATCGGGCCCGACGCGGCTGCGTTGTCGGCGATTGAGGGCAATTACAACGCGGTGCCGTCGAAGCCTGTTGTGCCATTGCTCGGAATGGAGCGGCAGTTTGGTGAGAGCGCGATTCTGTATGCGCAGGGTGCGCCATATGTTGCCGAAGCTGTTGTGCCCGTCCCGCGGAACGTGCTGCATCCGTCCGTCGATGCGAAACGAGTGGGTTTGAGCGCGGAGTATTTTGCCAATGCGGAGTTCTCCGGCGCGCCGGTTGTGACGCGCATCGATCCGCAGATTAATTTTGACTGGAACGCTGCTGCGCCGGTCGAAGGCACGGACATGAAGGGCTTCAGCGTGCGCTGGAGCGGAGCGCTCGCGGTGCCTGTCGCTGGCGACTATACGTTTAGCTTTACGCTGGCGCATTGCTATCCGTGCAACGATGCGGAGTCGGTGCATGTATGGATTGACGGCAAGGAAGTAAGCAAGGAAACGCAGGCGCCGCAGGATTCGCGATCGAGCGGGACCAAGCCGTTTACAGTGCACTTTGCCGACAATCGGCCTCACGCTTTGAAGGTGGAGTACGCACACAAGGCTCGGCTGTTTGGTGCAGGCATCACGCTCGACTGGCGTCCGAATATTGAAGCCGAACGCGCGGAGGCTGTCGAAATTGCGCAACGTGCGGATGTAGTTGTGGCGTTTGTGGGGTTGACTCCTGAACTTGAGGGCGAGGAAATGCCCATCCACATCGACGGCTTCGATGGCGGCGACCGTACGTCGATCAACCTGCCGAAGGTCCAGGAGGAGATGCTGAAGGCTGTCGGCGCGACCGGTAAGCCGGTGATCGTGGTGCTGCTGAACGGCAGCGACGTGTCGTCGCCCTGGGCCTCGGAACATGCGGCGGCAATTCTCGACGCGTGGTATCCGGGAGAAGAAGGAGGGACCGCGATTGCGAAGACGCTGGCAGGAGAAAACAATCCGGCGGGACGGCTGCCGGTGACGTTCTATGCGTCTACAGAACAGATTCCGGCGTTCGACGATTACTCGATGAAGGGCCGGACGTATCGGTACATCAACGGGAAGCCCGAGTATGGCTTTGGATTTGGGCTGAGCTATTCGAAGTTCGTGTATTCGCATTTGAAGCTGTCGACATCGAGCGTAAAAGCTGGTGATGAGTTGACCGTCGAGGCGGACCTGAAGAACGCGAGCACGCGCGATGGCGATGAGGTGGCGGAGTTGTATCTCGTGCCACCGAAAGATGGTGTAGCACCGAAGCTGGCGCTGGAAGGTTTTTCGCGGGTGC
>Ga0207652_10005131_pt1 | contig 10630 bp, 9 predicted proteins | sample KBSC63BmetaG_FD_184334 | JGI IMG/M metagenome (GOLD analysis project Ga0207652, IMG submission 184334) | Corn rhizosphere microbial communities from Kellogg Biological Station, Michigan, USA - KBS C6-3B metaG (SPAdes) (version 2) | ecosystem: Host-associated > Plants > Roots > Rhizosphere ...
TGGTCCCTCTCCAGGGTGAGGCGGATCGACTCGTAGTCGCCGAACTCTTCCAGGATCTGCTCGTTGGTCCAGCCGAGGGCCTTGAGCAGCACCGTGACGTTCTGCTTGCGCTTGCGGTCGAGGCGGACGCCGACCATGTCGCGCTTGTCGATCTCGAACTCCAGCCAGGCACCACGGCTCGGGATCACCTTCGCGGTGAAGATGTCCTTGTCCGAGGTCTTGTCGGCGGTCTTCTCGAAGTAGACGCCGGGCGACCGCACGAGCTGGCTGACCACGACACGCTCGGTGCCGTTGATGATGAAGGTGCCGCGCGGCGACATGAGCGGGAAGTCGCCCATGAAGACCGTCTGACCCTTGATCTCACCGGTCTCGTTGTTGGTGAACTCCGCGGAGACGTAGAGAGGGGCGGAGTAGGTGAAGTCCTTCTCCTTGCACTCCTCGACGGTGTACTTGGGGTCGTAGAAGACGGGGTTCTCGAAGGAGAGGCTCATCGTCTCGGAGAAGTCCTCGATCGGGGAGATCTCCTCGAAGATCTCCTGCAGACCGGACTTGTGGGAGACGTCCTCGCCGTTGGCCTCGCGGGCCGCGACCTGGTCGGACCAGGCCTCGTTGCCGATCAGCCAGTTGAAGCTGTCGGTCTGGAGGGAGAGGAGCTTGGGGACTTCGAGAGGTTCGCTGATCTTCGCGAACGAGATGCGCTTCTGCGCTGCCTGCGTGTGAGTTGAAGTGTCGGCGGTGGTACGCGCGGCCAAGATCTGTCCTTCGACGGAAGCTGCGAGACGCGCCAACCAACCACTCGATCAGCCACCGGGTAGGCGATCGGCATTTGAGAGCAGGCGCAAAGAGAGATCGTATCTCAGAATCCCGCGCACCACAAATGGCGTCTGACCCGCTGGCCGAACGTCTCCACGAGTGTGAACCCGGCAGGGCCTCAGGTCAAGCACTTCTGCACAGGTGCGCCGCGTGGTTGAGCCGGTGTCGGCGTCGATCCCACCCGTTCGGGGGGTCCCGAACCGGTGGCTGAGGCACCGCCGCTAGTGGCCGCCGAGGTTGGTGGTGAGCCCGTCGATCAGCCACGCCCCGTCGGACTTCACCATCGACAGGGTCGCCTGCGACTTGTAGACCACCGGGGTCTTGGGGTGCTGCTTGTTGGTGGTCCTCTGGTCGACGAAGACCAGCACGTCGACCTGGTCGGCACCGGTGCGCACGATGCCCGAGGAGACGTACTGCGCACGCACCACGGTGCCCAGGCCCTTGGCGTTCTGCTGCACGACCCCTTGGAAGAACTTGTCGTACTCGGACCTGAAGGACGACGTGAGCAGCGGCAGCACGGCCGCGCGGCTCTGGTCGAGGTGCTTCGCGTCGTAGGACAGCAGTGGCACGACGGCCTTGTCCGCCGCCGCCTGGGCGGCCTCGGCATCGGCGGCGACCGACGCGTCCGACGGCTTGCTGACCAGCACCCCGGCCAGGGACAGCGCCAGGGCGAGGACCACCGCCACGGCCACCAGGAGCCAGCCCGGCACCACTGGGAGCGCCCGCGCCTCCTTGTCCGGCAGGACGTGCGGGTCGTCGACGGTGACCGCGGTCGCGGCCGTCGGGGCCGGCTCGGGCGCCGCGGGCTCCGGCTCCGGTTGCGACTCGGCCGTCGGCTCGACCGGCGCGGCCTCGGCCGCGAGCTCGGCCGCCAACGCGTCGTCGTACGCCGCCCGCCGCTCCGGGTCGAGCAGCACCTCCGCCGCCTGGTTGTAGACGCGGAACCGGCGGTCCGTCGGGTCGAGCTCGGCGACGGCCGCGCGCCACGAGGTCCGGATCTCCTCGGCCGAGGCGGTGGGCTCGACGTCCAGGACGTCGTACCAGCTGGCGTTCATCGGGCACCCGCCTCGCCGGTCACCGGCTGGTAGTCGTCGACGAGCCACTTGCCGTCGATCTTGTCCAGGCTCACCCGGAGCCGGAACGGCGTCGGCTCGCCGGCCGAGACGCGCTTGCCCTTGCGGTTCTCGACCGTCTGGGTGAGGGCGCCGGCCACCAGGACCTGGGCCGAGTCGCTGTCGATGACCTCCACCCCGGTGGCGTACACGGCGCAGGTGCGCTCGAGGCCGTAGGTCTTCACGCTCTTCTCTGCCACCGGCACGGTCTGCTCGAACGACACGGCGAACTTCGGGGTGATCACGCCCTTGACCGCCGCCCGGTACGACGGCATCTGGCCCTGGGCGTCGAGGTCGGACGGACCGTAGGTGTTGACCCGCATCACGAACTGCTGGGTCGCGGCCATCGCGGCCTCGCGACCCGCCTGGGTCGTGGCCGCGTCGTCGGTGCCGACCTCGTGGCCGAACAGCGACACCTGCCGGTGGGCGGTGAGGATCGGGATCCAGACCAGGGTCGCCACGAGCGCGACCAGGAGCACCGCCAGCAGCGCGAGCCGGAAGCGCGCCGAACGGGGCGAGCTGGGGGGCATGCCCTCCATTGTGTCGGGCTCTGCGGCGACGGGCGAGGTCACCTTCGGCCGGCGGTCAAGGGCTGGAGATACAGCCATTTCCACGTCTCCTCTCCGAGCGCGGCCGGGGCGGGGCTCCCCGGGTCGGACAGCTGGGCGGGGACCCGAGATCCCCAGGTCAGGCGCTGGGTGGCGGGGTCGAACCACGCCACCGGCGTGCGGTACGCCGCGGCCGGGCGGTTGCTCGGCGCGTGCTGGGCGCCGCGCGGGTTGGACTGCGACCCCGGCTCGCTGCAGCGGGCGGCGGTGTTCATCGGCTCGTTGGAGCCGTCCTGGGGCGGCCGGGTGTGGGTGCTCTGGTACCCGCCATGGCAGACCGGCGGGTTGTTGGTGAAGACCAGGCCGAAGTGCGCGTCGTACATGCCGGTCTCGGGGGACTTGGAGACCACGGTGAAGCCGCCCTCGACGACGTAGGGGTAGAGCACCAGCACCTGGCGCAGGCCGGGCAGGTGCTGGACCACGATGTCGCCGGTCGTGACCAGATTGTTGATGAGTCCGGCCAGGTGCACCTTGTTGTCGTCGAGGAAGGTGCGCAGCTGGGTGGCCGTCACCGCACCGCTGTCGATGACGGCACGCAGGTCGGCGTCGTGCCCGGCCAGGGTGCCGGAGAACAGCCGGAGGTCGCGGGCGAACCTCCTGATGGCGTCGGCCGAGGCAACCTGTCCCTTGAGCACCGTGTTGCCGTCGCGGATCAGAGCGGTGGTGACGTCGAAGTTCCGGTTGGCCTCGTCGATGAACGACGTGCCGGTGTCGATGATCCGCTGGAGGTCAGGACCGGTCCCGGCGAACGCCGTGCCGAGCTCGTGGACGGTGGTCCGCAGCGACTCCTGGTTCACCGACCGGACCGTCGTGGAGATGTCGGCGAGCAGCTTCTGCGTGGGCAGCGGGGTGCGGGTGTCGGCCCTGGCGATCTGCGAGCCGTTGTGCAGGTAGGGGCCGTCGTCGGTCTGGGGCTGGAGGTCGACGTACTGCTCGCCGACCGCCGACCGGTTGCCGACCACGGCCAGCGAGTCGGCGGGGATCTTGCCGTCCCAGCCCTTGTCGATGCTGAGGTAGGCGTCGACGCCGTCGCGCGTCAGCACCAGCTTGTCGACGTCCCCGACGCGCACGCCGCGGTAGGAGACCAGGCCGCCGGCGTACATGCCGCCGGAGTCCTCGAAGTGCGCCACGACCGTGTAGGAGGTGTCGTAGAACAAGCGGTTGAGCTGGGCGTAGGTGGCACCCACGTAGGTCACGCCCAGCATGGTGATCAGGGCGAAGATCATCAGCTGGACCTTGGTGCGTCGGGTGATCACGGGTTGCTCACCATCCCCGGGACGAGCAGCTCGACCAGGGCCGGGTCGTAGAGCCGCGTGAGCTGGCGCACGGTCGGCCCGCGTGGCCCGAACCCCGTCCGTTGGACGCCGAGGAGCCCGCCGTTCCCGCCGAGCAGGGTGGGCAGGAGGCTGGTCGGGATGCTGAGCGACGGCAGGGGACCTCCGGTGGGGATGCTCGGCAGCGCGTCGAGCACCTGGCAGACCGGGTTGTTGTCGTGCTTCTTCTTCTTGCACTGGGCGAGCAGCCGGAGCAGCTCCTGCGGGTCGCCGAGCACCTTGCGGCACGCCTTGCTGGTGATGTCGCCGCTCTGCAGGCACGCCGCCACGTCGCCGAGGATCTTGGTGATCTCGGAGGTGGGCAGGTCGGTGGGCAGGCTGAGGCTCGGCAGGCTGGTCGGGACCGGCAGGCTCCCGTTCTGGTCCAGTGCGATGTCGAGCTTGATGTCGAGGTTGGTGTAGTCGCCCATCTGCAGGTTGCGGGCGACCTGCGGGTCACGGCCCACGACCTCGTCGACGAACGGGTAGGTGAGCGCCACGTTGAAGGCGTTGACGAAGTTGCTGCCCGACGCCTGCAGCTGGCTGAGCACCGGGCTCAGCTGCCGCAGAGTCGCGATCGTCGACTCCTTGGAGAGGTTGATGACGCGGGTGCCGACGCCGCTGAGGTGGGCCAGGGCCTTGAGCATCCGGACCAGGTCGTGGCGCTGGGTGTCGATCGAGTGCAGCGCCCCCGGCAGGTCTTCGAGGGTCGCGTCGATGGTGTCGCGCTGCCGGTTGAGGTTGGTCGACAGCCGATCCAGGGCGTCGAGCGCCCGGACGATGTCCTGCTTGTGGTCGTCGAGCTGTCGGCTGAAGACCTTCACCTGGCGCAGCACCGAGCGAGCCTCACCCTCGCGACCGTGGAGGGTCTTGTTGAGCTCGCGAGTGATCGTCTGCAGCTGACCCACGCCGCCGCCGTTCAGCAGCAGGCTCAACGCTCCGAGGACCTCCTCGACCTCGGGGTTCTGCCCCGTGTGCGACATCGGGATCACGTCGCCGGACTTCAGCGCGTTGGGGCTCGGGTCGGACGGCGCGGCGAGCTCGACGAACTTCTCGCCCAGCAGGCTGGTCTGCTGGATGGTGGCCTCGGCGTTGTCCGGCAGCTTGGTGTCGTTGCGCAGCTGCATGGTGACCTCGGCGTGGTACCCCTCCAGCGAGACGTCGGTGATCTTGCCGACGGTGACGTCGTTGACCTTCACCGTCGACTGCGGGACCAGGTCGAGGACGTCGGCGAACTCCGCCTTGACCGTGATCGGGTCGCTCCCGACGTCCGTGCCGCCCGGCAGCGGCAGCTGGTAGGGGTCGAACGAGCAGCCGCCGAGCACGAGTGCGGCTGCCACGAGGGCCACCAGGACCTGCACGGCGTGACGGGAGCGGGTCATCGGCCACCTCCCAGGAGGGAGTCGAACGACGGGTCGAGCCCGATGGGCCCCGCCGACCCACCCGTCGGCGTGCGCCCGCCGAGAGCGCCGGGGCGGTTCTTGCCGAGCAGCTTCGAGATGGTGCTGCAGGCCTGACCTCCGGTGTTGGCCTGGTCGAGGATCCCGCACAGGAAGGTCGCGGGGTCGCTGGTGATCTGGTGACCGAGCTCGCCGAGGTTGGAGCGCACGTCGAGCGTGCCGGCCTGCGGGTTGTAGGTGAGCGCCAGGTTGTTCAGCGCCAGGGGAGCGTCGCGCAGGGTCTCGGCGAGAGCCGCGCGCTGCTTGACCAGGATCTGGGTCACCTGGTCGAGCCCGGTGATGTTCTTGCCGAGGATCTGGCGGTTGTCCTTGACGAACCCCGAGACCTGCTTGAGCGCGATCGCGAGGTTGTGCAGCGAAGCAGCGAGGTCGCCGCGCTCGCCCTTGAGCATGGTCGAGACGTCGGCGAGGTCGGAGCTGAACGAGCGCACCGTCTTGTCGTTGCGCGACAACGTGCGCACGAAGCCCTCGATCTGGCGCACCGAGCCGAACAGGTTGTCCTTGTTGTCGGCGAGCGTGCCGCTGAGCCGGCTGAAGCTCTGGATCGTGCGGTGGAACTTCTCGCCCTGCCCGCCGAAGTTGGCGGCGGTCGTGTCGAGCAGGTCGGTCAGCGCACCCTTCTTGTTGGCGCCGTTGGGGCCCAGGGCCGTGGTGAGGTCGTCGAGGCTGGAGTAGATCTGGTCGAGCTCGAGCGGTACGGCGGTGTGGTCGGTGTCCAGCGTGGCCCCGTCGGCGAGCACCTGCCCCCCGTCGTACGCCGGCGTGAGCTGGACGAAGCGATCCCCCACGATCGACGGCGAGACGATGACGGCCTTGGCGCCGGCCGGGATCTTCACGTGCGCGTCGTAGTGCATCTTCACCACGACCTGGGTGCCGGACGGGGTCACCGAGTCGACCTTGCCGATCGGTACGCCGAGCACGCGGACGTCGCTCCCCTCGTAGAGCGAGACGGTGCGCGGGAAGTCGGCGGTCAGGGTCTTCTGGTCGCTGCCCCCGAGGACGAACGCGACCACCGCGGCCGCGACGAGGGCGACGATGACCAGCGGCACCAGCAGCCGGGCGAGGCGAGGCATCTCAACCACCCGCCTGCGGGACGGGAGGCATGTTCTGGATGTAGGTGTCGAACCACGGCCCGTTGCCCAGCGTGTTGGCGAAGACCCGGTAGAAGGGTCCGAGGAGCCGGATGCTCTGGTCGATGTTGTCGGAGTTCTTGTTGAGCACGTCGACGACGCGGCTCAGGTGCGTCAGGGCCGGCTTGAGGTCCGCGCGGCTCTGCGACACCAGCGAGGTCAGCTCGGTCGACAACCGCGAGGTGGAGCGGAGCAGGTCGTGCACGGCCTGGCGCCGCTGCACCAGCGCCCGGAACAGCACCGACGAGTCGCGCATCAGGCCGACGATGTCCTGGTCGCGCGCGTTCAGGGTGCCGGTGACGGTCCGCAGGTTGCCCAGCAGCTGGCCGATCTGCTGGTTGCGGGCTGCCAGGTTGTCCGAGAGGGCCGAGACCCCCGACAGCGCACTGCGGAAGTTCTTCGGGGTGTTGCGGGTCAGGTCGGCCAGCGTCGTCAGGCTGCGGGCCAGCTGCCCGGTGTCGATCTGCTCCGAGGTGCGCGCGAGGCCCGAGAACGCCTGCACGACGTCGTACGGCGAGGACGTCCGCTGCACCGGGATCTCGTAGCCCTGCGGCATCTGACCGGATCCGGCGGGCTCGAGCGACAGGTACATGGCGCCGAGCAGCGTCTTGACCTTGATCGCGGCCCGGGTGTCGGTGCCGAAGTCGGCACCGTTCTGGATGCGGAAGGCGACCTTGACGTGGTTGCCGTCCAGGCCCACCGAGTCGACCTTGCCGACGCGGACACCGGCGATGCGTACCTCGTCGTTCGCCTTGAGCCCGCCGGCCTCGCTGAAGTCGGCGTAGTAGGTGTCGCCTCCGCCGATGATCGGCAGCTTCTCGGCGTTGAAGGCGAGCAGGATCAGCCCGAGCACCACGGCGATGCTGATCGCCCCGACCACGACGGGGTTGCGCTCTCGGAAAGGCGTGCTCATGAGGCGTTCATCCCAGGTTGCACCTGTTCGAGCCGGTGGCGTAGTTGACCGGGATCGCGGTCTTGCCCAGCCGGATCTGGCCGGTGAAGTTGCAGAGGTAGAAGTTGAACCACGAGCCGTAGATGGCCGTGCGACCGATCTTGGTCAGCTTGATCGGGAGCACCTGGAGTGCCCGGTCGATCTCGGGTCGGCCCCTGTCGAGGTTGGCCGCGAAGCCACGTAGGTGGTGGATGTCGGAGACGAACGGCTGCCGGATGCCGGAGACGAGGTCGGCGGTCTGCACCGAGAGCTGGGAGATCTGGTCGAGCGACCCGAGGATGGCCCGGCGGTCGTGCTTGAGGCCGCCGACGAACCGCTGGAACGTCGTGATCAGGTCGTCGAGCTGTCGGTTGCGCCGGCCCACGTGGTCGAGGACCGAGTTGAGGTTGGTGATCAGCCGGCCGATCACCTGGTCGCGGTCGGCGAGGGTCTGGGTGATCGAGCCGGTGTGGGCGAGCAGCTGGTCGAGGGTGCCGCCCTGACCCTGGAAGACCTGGATGATCTCGTAGGAGAGCTCGTTGACGTCGGACGGCGACAGGGCCTGGAACAGCGGCTTGAAGCCGTTGAAGAGCACGGTCAGGTCGAGCGCCGGCGAGGTTCGGGAGACGGGGATCGTCGACCCCGGCTGCAGCACCGTGGTGCTGCCGATCTCGTTGGTCAGGGCGATGTAGCGCTGGCCGACCAGGTTGCGATACCGGATGTCGGCGCGCGTCGACCTCGTCAGCGCCGTCCCGCTCTGCACGTCGAAGGTGACCATCGCGCGGTCGCGGTCGACGATGGAGATGCCCTTGACCGAGCCCACCTTCACGCCGGCGATCCGGATGTCGTCGCCCTTGACCAGGCCGGTCGCGTCGACGAACTCGGCCCGGTAGGTCTTCGACGACCCGAAGCTCAGGTTGCCGATGATGATCGCGAGCACGCTGGTCGCCAGCGCGGTCACGACCATGAAGATCACGAGCTTGACCAGGGACGAGAGCGTCTTGGCGTCGAGGCGACTCATCGCATCGTCACCTCGGCTCCGCGCGCCATCGGCGCGACGAGGAGGACCCCCAGGTCGGGGACGTCGCTCGGCGACTCCCCCATCGTCGGCGCGAGCAGGCTCTTGAGCATCTCGGACTCGGCCGCGCTGCCGGCGTACCCGGCGCCGCCGGCGCCGCGTGAGAGGTACGACGGCGCCACCCGGTCGGTCCCCTTGCCGGTCGGGCTGTTGATGCCGTCGACGAAGTTGGGCTGGTGCCGGACCGGGTTGGACTGCGACCAGGGCGCGTCGGGCAGGTGGAGACAGCTCGGGCCGCGGTGGTCGCCGTACACCGGGGTGTCGGCCGTGGTGTAGCCCCGCGGCTGGTTGGGCAGGGTCTCGAGGACGATGTGGAGCGTGAAGCCGCGGAACGCCTCGGCCTCGCGCTTGCCGGCCTTGACGAGCCCGCCGAGCAGGCAGGGGTACTCCGGCGCGTAGCGCGCGAGCATCGCGGCCTGCGGCCGGCTGACCTCGCCGAGCCGGATGATGTTGTCTCCGTTGGCCTGCAGGAAGTCGTGGGCGGTGTCGGAGAACGCCGTGACGTCGGTGAACAGGGTCTGCAGCTGCTGGTGCCTGTCCTCCAGGGTGCCGGTGGTCCTGATCGTGTTCTGCAGGATCTGGGCGACCGCGGGCGTGACGTCGGCGTACGTGCCGGCGACCTTCGTGGTGAGCCGGAGGTCGGCCACGATCCTGGGGATCTGCGGGTTGATCCGCTTGAGGTAGCGGTCGACGGTGACCAGGTCGCGACCCAGCTCGTCGCCTCGCCCCTCGAGTGCGGTCGAGATGGCGTTCAGGGTGAGGTTGATGTCCGCCGGCTGGACCGTGCGCAGCAGCGGATAGAGATCCGCGAGGACCTTCTGCACCTCGACGGGCACCGCGGTGCGGCGGATGGTGGCTCCGGGCTTCAAGGACGTGGCGGCCGGCTGCCCGTCGGGGACGACGAGCGAGACGTACTTCTCGCCGAAGAGCGTCTTCGGGACGATCGCTCCCGTCACGTTGCTCGGGATGGTGTGCAGCTGCCCCGGGTCGATGCCGAGCCGGACCTTCGCGCCCGCGTCGGTGGCGCTGAAGCCGAGCACCTGCCCGACGATGACTCCACGGATCTTCACGTCCGCGCGCTCGGGCATCTGCAGGCCGATGCTGGAGGCGTCGAGCGTGACCTCGTCGAAGTGGGTGAACTTCTGGCTGAAGATGCCATAGGTGAGCCAGGCCCCCGCGAGGAGGAGGCAGAGGAAGACGATGCCCAGCAGCCTGAGCTTGAGCGCCGCCATCAGCCGGCCAGCCTGACGGTGGTCGAAGCGCCCCAGATCGCCATGGACAAGAACAGGTCGATCACGTTGATCGCGACGATGCTCGTGCGCACCGCCTTGCCGACCGCCACGCCCACGCCCGCGGGCCCCCCGCTGGCGTTGTAGCCGTGGTAGCAGTGGATCAGGATCACGGTCACCGCGAAGACCAGCACCTTGCCGAACGACCACAGCACGTCCTGGGCCGGCAGGAACTCGTGGAAGTAGTAGTCGTAGGTGCCCGTGGACTGACCGAAGAACTGGGTGACCGTCAGCCGCGTCGCGTAGTACGACGACACCAGCCCCACGACGTACAACGGGATGATCGCGATCAGGCCGCCGACGATGCGCGTGCTGACCAGAAACGGCAGCGAGGGCACCGCCATCACCTCGAGGGCGTCGACCTCCTCGGAGATGCGCATGGCACCCAGCTGGGCGGTGAAGCCGCAGCCGACCGTCGCGGCCAGGGCGATGCCGGCGACGAGGGGCGCGATCTCACGGGTGTTGAAGTACGCCGACACGAACCCGGAGAACGCCGCGGTGCCGATCTGGTTGAGGGCGGCGTACCCCTGGAGGCCGACCTCGGTGCCGGTGAAGAAGCACATGGCGGTGATGACGCCGACGGTGCCGCCGATGACCGCCAGGGCACCCGAGCCGAGGGTGACCTCCGCGAGGATCCGCAGGATCTCCTTCTTGTAGCGCACGACCGTCTTCGGCGTCCACGCCAGGGCGCGCAGGAAGAACGCCAGCTCCTCACCCAGGTCGTCGAGGGTGCGCAGCGGCTTGCGGTAGACGGCGCGGAGGTCGGCCATGGCTGGGCCCTCAGCCCGTCTTCGGCGGGATGAGCTGGAAGTAGATCGCGCTCATCACGAAGTTGACGACGAACAGGAGCATGAACGTCACGACGACCGACTCGTTCACGGCGTCGCCGACGCCCT
>Ga0207652_10005132_pt1 | contig 10629 bp, 8 predicted proteins | sample KBSC63BmetaG_FD_184334 | JGI IMG/M metagenome (GOLD analysis project Ga0207652, IMG submission 184334) | Corn rhizosphere microbial communities from Kellogg Biological Station, Michigan, USA - KBS C6-3B metaG (SPAdes) (version 2) | ecosystem: Host-associated > Plants > Roots > Rhizosphere ...
TTGCGGTCACCGGGTCCCGACGTCATCGACCTTCACGTGTTCACGCGGATGGCGATGGTCTCACCCGCGGTTCGCGGCGCGATGCAAGCGTTGCGTCCTCGTTCGCCCGCGGTGGAGGTGGTGCTGCGTGGCTTCGCCGATCCTGACTTCCCGCGCGTCGGCGACGGGCCGCCGGCGCCCCACGAACTGGACCTGCTGTGGATCGAGTTCTTCATCACTGGCGACACGGCGCCGCTGCGCCGGATCCTGGGCGTGCTGGATGAACCGGATCTCTCTCGCGCGCGGTTGACGCAATGGCTGCGAGACACGGGCACCGGATTTCTCGGCAAGCGCAGGTTCGCCAGGTTCGTACCGGTGTTCGCGCGCTGTGCGATTCCGGTCCAGTTCGAATCGATGGATGTCGGCGGGCCGCTGGACGTCGACCTGACGGTGGCGCTGTCAGCGCGCGCGGGGATGCTGAAGTTCGATGAACTGCCTTTCCCTCTCACCGAGGCAGAGCGGCTGCGCATCGCGGCCAAGAGCGCCGCCATCTGGTCCCTCCGGCAGAACGCCAGGACTCATGAGCCCGTCGCGGCGTTGTGCGGCGCCGAAGCGACGCGCCCAGGTGGGGCGGGCCGGTTGCTGCTGGACCAGGTCAGATAGAAGCCCGGCGACCTGGCCTCCTCGCCGGTCGAGCACGGCTGGCGGCGCCCTGTAGAATGACGCCGTCATGGAATCGTCCCCGCAGCTTGATGAGTCTCCCGGAGCGGATCCGCTGGCCGTGTTCGTGGAATGGCAGACGCTGGCCGCCCAGCGCGGGGGACTGATGCCCGACGCCTTCGCGCTGGCCACCGCCACGCGCGATGGCCGGCCGTCGGTTCGCACCGTCCTTTACAAGGGCGTCCAGGACGGTGCCATCCGGCTGGTCACCAACTACGACAGCCGGAAGGGGCGCGAGCTGACGGAGAACCGCACGGCGCGCTGATGTTCTACTGGCCGGTGCTGGATCGGCAGGTGCGCATGGAGGGTCGGGTGGCGCCGGCGCCGGCCGCCGAATCGGACGCGTACTTCGCCTCGCGCGATCGCGAGAGCCAGCTGGGCGCGTGGGCCTCGGCGCAGAGCCAGCCCGTTCCCTCGCGCACGGCGCTGATGGCGGCGTTCGACCGCGTCCGGGAACGCTTCGAGGGCGCCGCCGTGCCTCGACCGCCGCACTGGGGCGTCGTGCATCTGCTGCCCGAGCGGGTCGAGCTGTGGCTGGCGGGCGCGCATCGGCTGCACGACCGGTTCGCCTACACGCGCGAGGTCGCCGGCTGGCGCTGCCAGCGGCTGATGCCCTGGCGCAAACTCGACGCCAAGACAGGCGTCTCTGCGGCACGGACGCCGGCGACTGCGTTCGCGCCTGTGGCCTCCCGGCTGCGCCGCGGCCATCCGCCGCGACGCCACCGCTCGTCGCCGAACTTCCGTCGCCGGACTTCCGTCGCCGGACTTCCGTCAGCTCGGGTTGCGGGGAAGGAAGCGCAGCGAGGCCAGCGTCACCGGATGATCGCCCGCCAGCACGCCGCCCCGGGTCTCCAGCTCCATCGGGGTGGTGCAGCGCACGCCGCCGCGGGTCATGAAGCGCAGCTCGAAGGACGGCTCCTGGCCAGGGGCGACGGACACGGGATCGGCGGCGCCCACGCTGATGGTCTTCACGGCCGTGCCGTCGGGCCCGACCAGCCGGAACTGATCGCGGTGAACGACCAGCGGCGCGCCGGTGGGGTTGGCGATGCCGACCGCCACGTGGACCTCGACCAGGTTGGCGCCCTTCCAGTCGGGCTCGGTGCTCTGGCCATGCCGCTCCGAGGTTGATTCCGCGATGCCGTTGATTCCGGGCCATGCCGCTCCGAGGTTGATTCCGTCCGCGATGCCGGCGCTCCGAGGTTGATTCCGCGATGCCGGCCCACGCTGCTCCCAGGTTGATTCCGACAGGCCGGGCCATGCCGCCCCCAGGTTGATTCGCGCCTCGCCATGCCGGGCCATGCCGCTCCCAGGTTGATTCCGCCCGCCATGCCGCTCCCAGGTTGATTCCGACAGGCCGGGCCATGCCGCTCCCAGGTTGATTCCGACAGGGCGCCTCGCCATGCCGCTCCTAGGTTGTTTCGCCGTGCCGCTCCCAGGTTGATTCCGGCAGGCGCGGACCTTGTCCCGTCGCGATTGCGGGGGGCCTACTGCCGAGGCTGCGGGGCTTTGCCCGAACAAAGCCCATGAGGGGGCTCGCTCTCCTCAACCGCGGGGAATGATTCGCAAGATTCGCAGTTCGCGTGGCGTGCGACCTCGAGTCTCCGACGCGGGCGCGGATCGGAATCGTTCGCGGCGATGGCGGGGATCGGTTTATGGGTGGGTGGCGTCGGGGGGATCGCACCCCACACTGTGCGACGTTTCATGCTCATCCGGTGTGTCGCGCTGGCCGTAGTCCTCATTCCTTTGGCGGGCACGAGCGCTTTCGGGCAGACCAGCCCGGCTGACGACGGGCCGACCTCCGGCGAGCCCGAGCCGACCCGTCCGGCGGCGCCGAATCACGCGACCGTGCCCCAGCAGGCGGCGGCAAGCATCCCGGCTGGCGCCACGGCCGCTCCGCCGGCTCGGTCACTGGAGTTCAACATCGTCCCCATCGCCGGCGGTGACAGCGACGTGGGCATCGGCGGCGGCGAGGTGGCGGATCTGGCCCGCCTGGATCCGCGCTACCACCCCTACCGGTGGAAGCTGACGTCGGAGTCGTTCATCACGTTCAACCGCCAGGACGACCACTTTGTCATTCCCTACCAGGACCATTCGCTGGTGCTGACGTTGCCCGAGTTGACCGCCAGCCACCGGCTGCGGTTCGACATCAGGCCGGCCTTCACCGACGAGAGCACGATGAAGTTCTACGGCATCGGAAACGCGACGCCGTTCCCGGCCGGGGTCTCGCTGCGCGACACGGAGTACCAGCGCATCCATCCCACGCTATCGATCGAAGCGCGCATCCGGCTGGTCGATCGCTTCTACCTGCAGGCAGGCAGCATCTACACCCACAACTGGTTGACGGTCGCCCCCACTAGCCTGCTGGCCCAGGCGCAAAGCTCGAGCTCGCCGATCGTCCGCGACCTCGTCGGCTCCTTCGCCTCCCACGGCGTCGAGTTGCTGGAGCTCGCGCTGCAGTACGACAGCCGGGACAACGAGACCGTGACCCACAGCGGGCAGTTTCACACCGCGGTGGTCCGCATCAGCCCGCGCATCGGGTCGGTGATGCCCTACGGCTACGAACGCCTGAACCTGACCGGGCGCTTCTACAGGACCGTCGGCAAGCGGGTGACGTTCCTGTTCCGCATCGTCGGCGACGCGCTGCTGGGGGATGCGCCGTTCTACGAGCTGGCCCGCTTCGACGAGACCCCGGCGATCGGCGGGTCGAAGGCGGTGCGCGGGATCCCGGCGCAGCGCTACTACGGAAAGGTCAAGGTGTTCGAGAACCTTGAGGTGCGCGGCGAGCTGCTTCCCTTCACCGTGCACGGCAAGCACCTGGTGCTGGGCGTGGCGCTGTTCGCCGATGCCGGCCGAAGCTGGACGGAGCTGACACGCAGCCATCCCGACCTCGACGGCACGGGCCTGGGCCTGAAGTACGGGCTGGGTGGCGGCTTGCGCCTGCAGGAGGGGCAGACGTTCGTGGTGCGCGGCGACGTCGCCTGGTCGCCCGATGCCCGGCCGGTCGGCGCGTACTTCGCGGCGGGCGAGATCTTCTGACGCGTCCAGCACCCCGGTGAATGCTGGTCAGCGACGGTGTGCGTGCGGCTGCCCGCGAGACACACCACGGCGAAGGTGACCGGCTGGTGACCGAACGATGACCAACCGCTGATGAGCCGCCGGTCATGTTCTGAACATGACCGCAACACACGTCGCTCCCCTGGACATCATGCCTTCCCCTGCCGCGCGGTCGGGCTGGCGCTCGTACGTCCGTCTGACCACCGTGCTGTTCGGGATGGTCCACCTGGCGGCGTTCGCCGGCTCGGTCTACTGGTGGTCCTGGGGCGGCGTGGCGCTTGCCCTGACGTCCTACTTCATCCGTATGGTGGTCGTGACCGGCGCCTATCACCGCTACTTCTCGCATCGGTCCTTCAGGACCACGCGCGCGTTTCAGCTGGTGCTCGCGGTGCTGGCGCAGACCGCCGGGCAAAAGGGCGTCATCTGGTGGGCCAGCCACCATCGCTGGCACCACAAGCACTCGGACAAGCCGCGCGACGTGCACTCGGCGCGACTGCGCGGGTTCTGGTATGCGCACGTGGGCTGGATCCTGCGCAGCGAATGGAACGGCACGGACGAGGCGCTGGTCAAGGATCTCTCGCGCTACCCGGAGCTCCGCTTCCTCAACCGCTCACCCATGGACGTCCTCCCCATCGCGCTGCTGGGCCTCGCGTTTCTGTTGATCGGTGGTGTGCACGCGTTCGTGTGGGGGTTCCTGGTGTCGTCGGTCTTGCTGTGGCACGGCTCGTTCTCGATCAATTCGCTTGCGCACATGTTCGGACGCCGGCGCTATGCCACCGACGACGACTCCCGCAACAGCTGGGTGCTGGCCATCGCAACCACGGGCGAAGGGTGGCACAACAATCATCACCACTATCCCAGCGCCGCCCGGCAAGGCTTTCGCTGGTGGGAGATCGACGTCACCTACTACGTGCTGTGGTTGCTCGAGCGCGCCGGCCTGGTCTGGGAGCTGCGGCGGCCCCCCGCGGACGTGGTGTACGGCCCGCAGCCCGACCGTCGCTGAGCGCGCGCGCCGGCGACCGCCAGGAAACGCGCTTCCACTTCACGGCAGGCGGTTACCGGCATGCTATCGTCAGCGGCGACTTCGCCATGCAGCCTGGGACACAACCCGATGAGTCTCCCGGAGCGGATCCGCTGGCCGTGTTCGTGGAATGGCAGGCGCTGGCCGCCCAGCGCGGCGGGCTGATGCCGGACGCCTTCGCCCTGGCCACCGCCACGCGCGATGGGCGGCCGTCGGTTCGCACCGTCCTTTACAAGGGGGTCCAGGACGGTGCCGTCCGGCTGGTCACCAACTACGACAGTCGTAAGGGGCGCGAGCTGACGGAGAACCCGCACGGCGCGCTGATGTTCTACTGGCCGGTGCTGGATCGGCAGGTGCGGATGGAGGGGCGCCTGGAGCAGGCGCCCGTCAGCGAATCGGACGCGTACTTCGCGTCGCGCGATCGCGAGAGCCAGCTGGGCGCGTGGGCCTCGGCGCAGAGCCAGCCCGTTCCCTCGCGCACGGCGCTGATGGCGGCGTTCGACCGCGTCCGCGAGCGCTTCGAGGGCGCGCCCGTTCCGCGGCCGCCGCACTGGGGCGTCGTGCATCTGCTGCCCGAGCGGGTCGAGCTGTGGCTGGCGGGCGCGCATCGCCTGCACGACCGGTTCGCCTACACACGCGAGGTCGCCGGCTGGCGCTGCCAGCGCCTGATGCCGTAGCCCAAGCGCGACCGCAACCAGGCGGCTCCGCGGAACGGTCGCAGGCGACGCTCGCGCCCGTGAGCGGCCGGCGAACGCCAGTGGCAGCGCTCGCGCCCCCGCCGTCCGCCGCGAACGTCGCGCTCCGGCCCGAAGGTCCGTCAGCTCGGGTTGCGGGGAAGGAAGCGGAGCGAGGCCAGCGTCACCGGATGATCGCCGGCCAGCACGCCTCCCCGCGTCTCCAGCTCCATCGGGGTGGTGCAGCGCAGGCCGCCGCGGGTCATGAACCGCAGCTCGAACGACGGCTCCTGGCCGGGCGCCACGGAGACGGGATCGGCGGCGCCCATGCTGATGGTCTTCACGGCGGTGCCGTCGGGCCCGACCAGCCGAAACTGGTCGCGGTGGACGACCAGCGGCGCGCCGGTCGGGTTGGCGATGCCGACCGCCACGTAGACCTCGACCAGGTTGGCGCCCTTCCAGTCGGGCTCGGTGCTCTGGGTGCAGGTCTGGCCCAGCAGCGCCACCTTCACACCCTCCGGCGAGACGGCGGGGGCCGCGGCTTGCGCAGGCGGCCCCATCGTGGCGCAGCCGCTGGCCAGCGCGGCAAGCGGGATGCCGACGGCAGAGGCGAGGAGGGCGATGCGTGATGCGCGAATCATGGAAACAGCTCCTTCGAGACCAGTGAAGCGGTTCGCCGGCCCTGGTCTCAGGGGCGAGGCGATGAGGGTGGACGACCAGGCCGCGACGGCCTCCGGAAGAGTTCAGCGACCGTCGAGCGATCGCTCCAGCGCGAACGTACAGGCACCAGCTCTCCCAGCACATGACGTACCAGGCGAAGCAAAGGTTCCCGGGGGCGTCGCAGGCGGCGCTGCCGGTACATTCTCCCCTCCGGCTTGGGGAAATTATCCCGGCCTCAGGGAAAACTTCCCTGTCCGCCGCGCCGGCTGGTGGTGGACGGCGTCAGCCCCCTCCTGGCCCGCGTGGCGCCCCGCGCCCCGCGCCCTGGTCCCGGACTTGCTCGTGGTGGCCAGGACGGACATGCTGTCACCCGTCTCGGTGTTGCCCTCTCCGCTCGCGCTTGGCGAGCCCCAACTTTCGCGGGTGAACGCGCGGGTGAATCGTCTGGTCCTGTCTCCCCTCCGGCTGGTCGTCGCGATGGCGCTGAGCGTGGGCATCGTCGCGGGCCTGGCCTACTGGGATTCGGCGCGCGAATCGGCGGCGGCGCTGCGCGACTTCGCCGAGGAGCAGGCCACGCTGGCGACGGCGCTGGGCGTGTCGCTGGCGCACCGGCCCACGGGGGACACGGCCCTGGACATCAGCGCGGTGGCCCAGGACCTGGCGGCGGCGCAGCGGGGGCACGCGCTGGCGGTGCTGGTCGGCCGGGCCGGTGACGCTCACTGGCGCGCCGCCGGCGGCACCACGGTCGTGTCGCCCGCGCTGGCGGCGGCCTCGGCGCGCGGGGACGCCGTGCTGCGCGTGGCCCGCGACGACGCACCGGCCTTCGGGCTGCCCCGGCGCACGGCGCTGGCGGGTCTGGCCCGCATCGACGGCGGACTGACGATCGTGGCCATGGCCAGCGCCGAGCGCGAGCGCGATCGCGAGCGCTGGGCGGTGCGCCGGCTGATCCTCAGCGTCGTGCTGGCGGCGGGCCTGGTGCTGGTGTTCGGCGGCCTGGCGGTGCGCAAGCAGCGCGCCGAGCTGACGCTGGGGCATCAGCTGGCCATCGCCGATCTGGCCCAGCAGCGCGACGAGCGCCTGCAGCGCGCCAGCAAGGCCGCCGCCCTGGGCACGCTGGCCATGGGGGTCGCGCACGAGCTGTCGACACCGCTGGGCGTGATCGGCCTGCGCGCGGAGCAGATCCAGGCCCGCGCGGCCGCCGACGAGCGCACCGCCGCGGCGGCGGCGACCATCCTGGCCCAGACCGAGCGGATGCGGCAGATCATCCGCGGATTGCTGGGCCTGGCGCGCGGGGACGCCCCTGTCGCCGACCGGGTCGAGCCGCGCGCGCTGGTCCAGCAGGCGATCGGCCTGGTCGCGCACCGCTTCGAGAAGGCGGAGGTCGCGCTGGGCGTGCGCATCGGCGATGCTTTGCCGGATGTGGTCGGCGATCCGCGCTTGCTGGAGCACGCCGTGGTGAACCTGCTGCTGAACGCCTGTGACGCCTCGCCGCGCGGCGGGACGGTGACCGTCACCGCCGCCCGCGAAGAGGGCGGCGTCGTGCTGCGCGTCGATGACGAGGGGAGCGGCATCTCGCCGTCGGACGCGGATCGGGTGATGGAGCCGTTCTTCACCACGAAGACGCGCGGCGCGGGCACGGGGTTGGGCCTGGCGCTGGCGAACGAAATCGTCAACAGCCACCGGGGGACCCTGGCGCTGGCGGCCCGGCCCGCCGGCGGCACCAGCGCCGTCATCCACCTGCCCCCCGCCGAAGCCAGCGCGGAAGAGCACCATGTCTAGACGCAAGCCGCGCATCCTGGTGGTGGACGACAACCTCGAGATGGCGCGCGGCGTGGCCGAGGGGCTGAGCGACGCCGACTACGACGCGGTCGCCGTGGGCTCGGGCGACGAGGCGGTGAAGCGCCTGGACGCCGAGCCCTTCGACGGCGTGGTGACCGACCTGCGCATGGCCGGCACCGACGGCCTGGCCGTGCTGGCCGCCTCGCGCCAGCGTGATCCAGAGCGGCCCGTGATCGTGATGACCGCGTACAGCGCGATCGACAGCGCCATCGAGTCGATCCGCCGCGGCGCCTATCACTACCTGACGAAGCCGTTCAAGCAGGAGGAGCTGGCCATCTTCCTGGGCCGGGCGCTCGACGAGGTGCGGGTGCGGCGCGAGGCCACGTCGCTGAAGTCCGCGCTGAAGTCCAGGTGGGCCTCGAGCAACCTCATCGGCCACAGCGCGGCCATGGCGGCGGTGCGCGAGCGCATCCAGCGCGTCGCCGACGCGCCGGCGCCGGTCATCATCACGGGCGAGACCGGCACGGGGAAGGGCCTGGTGGCGAAGGCGCTGCACGCCGACAGCCGGCGCGCCGAGGCGGCCTTCGTGTCGGTGAACTGCGCGGCGCTGCCCGAGAACCTGCTGGAGAGCGAGCTGTTCGGCCACGCGCGGGGCGCCTTCACCGGCGCCACCAGCGAGCGCCCTGGGCTGTTCGTGGAGGCCGACGGCGGCACGCTGTTCCTGGACGAGATCGGCGAGATGACGCCGGCGCTGCAGGCGAAGCTGCTGCACGTGCTGGAGAACGGGGCCGTGCGGCCGGTGGGCTCGACCAAGCCGCGCGCCGTCGACGTGCGCATCGTGGTCGCCACGCACCGCAACCTGGCGCAGGCGGCGCGCCAGGGGACGTTCCGCGAGGACCTGCTGTACCGCCTGGACGTGATCCCCATCGAGATCCCGGCCCTGCGCGATCGGCGCGAGGACATCCCCGAGCTGGTCGAGCACTTCCTGCGCAGCGTGCGCGCGCAGTATCCAGCCTCGCCCGTCGAGCGCCTGACGCCCGAGGCGGTGAACGAGCTGACCCGCTACGCCTGGCCCGGCAACGTGCGCGAGCTGGCCCACACCATCGAGCGCCTGGTGCTGCTGGGGCAGGCGGCGCTGGTGTCGCTGGCCGACGTGCCCGAGGCGATCCGGCGCGGCTCGATGGCGGGCGCGACCGAATTCGCCGGCGAGATCATGCCCATGCACGAGCTGGAGCGGCGCTACGCCGCATGGGCGGTCGGCCAGACGGGAGGCCACCGCGGGCGCGCCGCCGAGAAGCTGGAGATCGATCCGAAGACGCTGCGAAAGTGGCTCGACCCGGGCGAGTGAGCGCGCGCGGCGTTCGGCGAGGACGCGTTGGTCAACGATCGATGAAGGGATCCACCCACGCGACGGTCGTGGCCGGACGCGCCGGGCGTGCCGTTGCACGATGGACGGCCAGGCGGGAGGCCGACGCGATCCGTGCCGGCGCTGTCTTCGTATGACGGCCGCTAGCCGGTCCAGCCGGCCGGGCTGCGCGCCGCGCCGCCACCGCGGGCACGGGCGAGATCGCTGCGAAGATGGGCGACTGCGCGGCCAGCGGCGCCACGATCGGCCGCGCCGCCGCGTTCTCGCGAGCGGGAGCGAGCGCGGCCGGGGCATCCTTCACCGTCAGGGCCGCCGGCTGGGCCGTCCGTCCCTGATGGGCCAGCCCCAGCCAGGCAGCCAGCAGCGTCGCCGTCGCCGCGCCGCCAAAGATGAAGATCCAGCGCCGGCCGGCGGGCCTGCGCACGGGCCACCGGACGATCTGCGTCTGCTCCCCCGGCGACGGCCGCGACATGACCAGCAGCGGTCGCTCCGTCATCTCGACCAAGCTGCCACGCGCGAGGTACAGCTGGCTTGCCGCGCGTCGTCGCGGCGCCGCCACCAGCGTGACCTCCGGCGCCGGCCGCCCCGCGCGTATCGGCGCATCCACCCCCCGCTTCTCACGACTGCCTGGAATCATGTCCCGAACGTACGATCCCGCGCGCGCAGATCGTGTATCCACTTCGATGAATCTCCGTAACATTTGCGATCCGGGGACCAGGACGCGCGCGCGTTTAGGATACGTTTTTCCGCCGTTCCGCATTTCGCGTCCGGTAGCCGGACGCACATAAATTTCTGCGGAAGTTCGATCGGAAACGATCGACCGGAAACGCGGCGATGATATTGTTCGCGCCATGAAGCGGGCTGTCCGGCCGAGCTCAGGTGTGCTCTTCACAGTGTTCCTCGTCCTGGTCGCGGGGGCGGGTTGTAAGCCGAATACCCGGGACAACCCGGTGGGTTGCATGCTGTACGCAGGGGATCCGCCCTGTCCCAGCGACCAGCACTGCGACAATTATCGCTGCGTGGCCGGTCCTGCCGGCGCGGCTGGCCAGGGCGGCGGCGGCGACGGGGGCGGCGGGGCAGGGCTCGGAGACGCGGGGGCCAGCGGCACGGCAGGGGGCGCGGGCGCCGGGGGCGGCACCACGGGCCTGGGCGGGACGCCGGCCGATGGCGGCGTGGACGGCCCCTCCAGCTACTGCCAGTCGGGCAGCGATTGCGCGACCAAGACGGGCACCACCGCCTGCAACCTGTCCTCGAACAGCTGCGTCGAGTGCGTCGACGACACGACCTGCAGCGGAGCGAAGCCCGCCTGCGACACGGCCAAGAGCGCGTGCGTCGAGTGCACCAGCGCCAATGCCACGGCGTGCGCCGGCATGACG
>Ga0207652_10005135_pt1 | contig 10623 bp, 7 predicted proteins | sample KBSC63BmetaG_FD_184334 | JGI IMG/M metagenome (GOLD analysis project Ga0207652, IMG submission 184334) | Corn rhizosphere microbial communities from Kellogg Biological Station, Michigan, USA - KBS C6-3B metaG (SPAdes) (version 2) | ecosystem: Host-associated > Plants > Roots > Rhizosphere ...
TGTTTTTGCACGACCACTTCTTTCGCATACGCTGTCCGCCAGAACACTTCATGACCCACCGCATCCACTGCAATGTCGTCTACCGCAAGCGAGGCTGTACCATTCGCTATGCCCGACAATTCCGGAATCCGCAGTGCTGTTAACTGCAGGTTTTCGAAGGCAATCCGCCCCACCCACAACAGATCGGGTCTCAGCACCAGGTCTCCCCGAATTTTCCCGAGCACAGACTGGGCCTCCATCTGCTCGAGCTGCAACGATTCTCCCAGCCGGTAGATGAAATTGCTTGTGGCCGAAAACGGCTCTCGCACCCAGAGTCCATTCGCAGAGGTTTTTCCGGTGAGCAAACGTCCAGAGATTGTTCCTTCCCACGAACCGTCCACTGGGATTTCGGGCAATCGCCATTGTCCCTTCACAGCCGAACCCGTGATGTCTGCCGTGGCAAACAATTTCGTCGACGGCATGGCCAGCTGCACATGGGCCTGACGGATGTTGTACGCATCGTCAAGCTCTCCGGTCCCTTTCAGTTGCAAATGTGGGTTTTTAGCATCGACATGTTCCAGCAACCACAAACCTTTTGTTCGATGCACATGCCCAGAAAATGCCCATGATTCATGCACTCCCGAAAACACCCCGGACCATGAGCTGATTGTGCCCACAGCCGTCAGATGTCCGTTGTATGGCCCCGCAATGTTCAGGTCTAGTTTTACCTCTCTTTTCGCTTTGAGCTTGCCCGTCAGCACCACACCGTCCAGACCCTCGATCTCTTCCAGCCGAAACGATTGCACCTTGAGCAGAATCGGCAAGCTGCTGTTTCCCGAACCTTGTCCCGAAAACCGAATTCCCCGAGCATACAGCGAGCGAACAAAGACCTCCCGCTTGAGCAGCCGGATGAGCGAGAGTTCGAAGTCCAATTGCTCCACGGAAATCGTCTGCCCATCGGGTTTTGTGATCTTCACGCCCTTGAGGTGCATCTGCTCGGGCAACTGCCCCCCGATTTTCGCCACTTCCACCCGCACACCCGAATTCTCTAGTGCTCGAAATAATGTGCTCTGCACCCACCGCACCCCGGTCTTTGTTTCCAAAAACGCTGTCGCTGCCGCCACACACAAAAACAGAGCAAAGATCAGAAAACCTAACCATCTCATCATCTAAAATGCCTGCCCCACGCTTGCATACAGGTTATACCACGAATCGAGCCCTTTTCTCCGGTCGAGCGGGAAGCCCACATCAAAACGCAACGGCCCGAAAAAAGCAAAGTACCTCACGCCGATCCCGAGTGATTTAAACCACTGAGCATTGAACGTCGGGATTTCGCTGCTCGTCACGGTGCCGAAATCGGCAAACGGCACAATGCCCAAAGGCCCCCTCAGCCGAATGCGCATCTCTGCGGTCAAAAACACGGCCGATCTGCCGCCGAGCGGCTTGTTGTTGCTGTTCAGCGGGCTGACCGTTTTATAGCGATAGCCGCGCAGTTCGTCGATCGAGCCGCCCAAAAACAAGAGCGGCAGAGGCACGTTTTGCCGCTGCGCTCCGGCAATCGAACCGAATTGGCCCCGGAGCGCGAGCACGCACCTCTTCGTCACGAGCGGAATGTATCCCGTCATGGTGAGCCGTTGTTTGACGAACCGTTGTGTCGCATGAAACATCGATTGGTAGGGCGTCACTTGGTACACCAGTGTGGTGCCGGTTGTCGGATTCAGGTCATCGTCCGATGAATCGTACGCGGCCATGATCGGCAATCCGGCCAGCAAATAGGTTCCGTTCGTCGCGCTGTGCGACACATGCACGTGTTCAATTTTCGCTCCCACCGACACACTTTTTTGCTCCCACTTCTTGTCGAAAAACGTCGATGCCTGATACGAAAACGACCGGTACGGCTTGATGTCTTCCTGCGACACGTCGCCGTGCAGCCGGTATGTTTGATTCGGCCCTAAGAAGTCGGGCTTTCTGTATTCCAAATGCCCATCGGAAACGCGGGTTGACACCTCGCCCTTGAAATGCAACACCTCGCCCATGCCGCGCAGGTTGTGATTGGTCCACACAAAGCTGAACCCGGGCCCATCGACCGTGCCGTAAAACACGCCGAAACTCAGCTTCCGGTGCTTGGCCTCCGTGAGCCTCAGCTTCATCGGAAGTTCTCCTTGGCCGTCGAGCTCTTCGCCATGCGAAATGTAGACCGAGCTGAACAAGTTCGTGTTCATCAGCCGGTCTTGCGTCGCGGCCACCGCATCCGAATCGTACGCTTCGCCCTCGCGCCACGCCAGCCGCCGCTCGATGTAGCGCGGATGCACTCCCGTCAGGCCGAAAATGCTCGTCGGCCCAAACTTCGAAAACGGCCCCTCCTCAATGCACACCGCCGCATTCACTTCCTTGTGCTCCACATCCACCTCGAGGCGCCGCTTGTCCAAAAACGCCAGTGGATAGCCGCACCGCGACAGCTCGGTCAGGACACCCAGCTCGCCGTTCACCAGCTCGATCGAGGAGGCCGGTTTCCCGAGCGTGAGGCCCAGCTGTTCCGCCGTGAGCGGGCAGCAATTGGGCAAGTGGACAGGTTCGATGCAACCGGCGTGGACGACCTGGTACGAACCGAGTTTGTAAGGGATTCCGGGATGAATGAACACGGTCACTTGGTAGGTGGGCTCTTCCCCCGTGATTTCGTAGGTGAGGGACCCGTCGTAATATGAAAAAGCGCGAAGCACTTCGTTCAACTTGGGAAGATCGGCTTCCACCCGGTAGCGGAGGCCGTTGACGGAAGCCGGAGGTCGTTCTTGCAGACTTAAAAGTTGCGAGCGACTTTTGAGTGCATTCAGACATGCATCATCGGCGAGGCCCACGAACTGAGTTTCATACGTGAGTGCTGACAATAACCAAGGAAAAAGCAGGGTTCCGAGTGTGCGCATAGCCGTTTCGCATAGTGCACAAAACAGGGGTGTTGATCAAGAATGTTCTATTTCCACCCTTTTTCCCAAGCCTCGAGTTCTCTGAGAGAAATCCGATACCTAGCGCAGTTTCCTGCATGCAGGGTCATCAATGTCCGTTCTACGTTGGTGATTAATCGGACTTGGTCTGCCGACGGCACAGCTTCTTTGGCTCTTTCCCGAACTGCTGCAATGGCCTGTTTTTGATTCATGCACCCGTGAACAATTTCGACTACAATCTGTGCGATCAAATCCCGGTATTTCAAACGAAATGGATCGGGATCTCCAAGCTCTTGTTTTTGCTGGGAATATCTTCGGCATGAACGTTCATAGGCCCAGACAAACACATCGCGAAAAAGCTCAATTTGATTCAGTTCATAAATCCCCAAAAGCCCGTGAATGTAGAGATCTTCCGGAACATCGACGAAAGAAAGAGGACATAGGTTTTCTCGAATCAGCGGAATGTTTGCTGCAAGGCGGGAAACTCGTTTATTCACATCTTCAAATGGCTGTAAATAGGGCAAGTGCACCATAAGAAAAAATGCTTGCTCGAAAGGATTTTGAATTGCATGGGCAGTTTCAACTACCTGCTCGAAACACTCGCGAATGAAGAGAGGCACTGAAGGCGGCTGGTATACAGAACCTCCAATCCCCACGGGAATGTTGCGCAGAGTTCCGCACGATTCCACTCGTAGCAAGTTTTCAGCGAGCAGCGCGTGAAGATTGAAAATCGTATATCGGTTAACTCCGATATCTGGCGCTGATTCCACCAAAAATTCGATTGCTACTTTGTGGTTTAAAATCATCTGCGCTTCTTTGAAATCTTTTCCCTCACTTTGTTCGTTTAATTGGAGCAATCGTTCAGTTTCTAGCAGTGAATAGGTGTTTCCTTCCAAACGGCTTGAGTTCCAAGATAAATCGATGAGCAGTCGGTTGAAAATCTCCCGCGCATAGGTTCCTGCTGGACGCTTTCCTTCTGGCGATTTCCCTAAGTTGAACAGTTTTTTCCGAATGAATTCCGGAAGATAGAATGTTTCATTCGGACGATAGGCATCTAGGAACTCTCGATTGTAACCTACGCGAAGCCGCTGAGAAGTTGGACGGGTCACAGCCGCTCGGATGGATTCCGCTGCTGCGGACAGAGAGATTTCACTGTGAAGCAAAGCAATGGATTCGGGTTGAACAGGCATCGATACGAGCTTGTATCGTCTGCCGCGCCGCTGTCCTTCCGCGAATACCTTTCCTTGTTGGACCAAAAAAGCCAGATGCCGCTGCAGCGTACGGCGAGCTACTTTCTGAACCAGAACCTCTTCAATTTCTGCCAGAGAACCTCCATGGGGAAGTCGAGCGAGAGCCTGCAAAACGACTCCCAAATCTTCTGGAGACATATGCTTTGACATAAGAATGCGCCTTTAATGGCGCTTAAATCCTTTTGTGCGCCACTTATTGGTTATTATGCGCCACAATAGGGTTTATGCGCCATGTTTATTCTTAAATAACTTTATATAAGCGACATAATGTGGCGCACAAAATTGATTTCGGGCTGTTTAGTGGCGCATAAACGGATTGAGTTTCATTTTTCGAGGGTTTGAAATAGTATGGCAACTCATGCGCACAATCACCGAGCACATCGTACAACGAGCGAAAAAAGTCATCCCGGGTGGCGTGAATTCTCCCGTCCGATCGTTTGGAGGGCTAGGTCTCACACCGATGGTGGTCGAACGGGGAGCGGGGGATCGTATTTGGGATGCCGATGGCCGACAGTATGTCGATTACTGCAACAGCTGGGGGACGTTGATTTTGGGGCATGCGCACCCGGCTGTGGTGCAGGCTGCGCAGGAGCAGACAGCGTTGGGATCGAGCTTTGGGATTGCGACGAGGGTTGAAGCAGAATTAGCTGAGAAGATTGTGGAGCTGATGCCCTCAATTGAGAAAATACGGTTCGTATCTTCCGGCACGGAAGCGACGATGACGGCGATCCGGATTGCGCGAGGGTTTACCGGCAGGCCGAAGATCGTGAAGTTTGTGGGGCAGTACCACGGGCATTCAGATGGGCTGTTGGTACGCGCGGGGTCGGGGGTTGTCTCTTTGCAGGAAGCGACGTCGAAAGGGGTGACTGCGGGAACGATTGCGGACACGGTGTGCATTCCGTTCAATGATTTTGAAGCGGTGTCTTCGTTGTTTCGTCGGGCGGGAGATCAGATTGCTGCCGTCATTGTGGAACCGGTGTCGGGCAACATGGGGGTGGTGCCTCCCAAGCCCGGATTCCTCGCACACTTGCGAGCAGAAACGGCTCAGCACGGAACCGTGCTCATTTTCGACGAGGTGATCACTGGCTTTCGAGTGCACTTACGCGGGGCGCAAGGTTTGTACGGCATTGATCCCGACCTCACGTGCTTGGGGAAAATTGTGGGCGGGGGATTTCCGGCCGCAGCCGTGGGCGGCAAGGCAAAGATCATGGACTGCTTGGCCCCGGTGGGACCGGTGTATCAAGCGGGGACGTTGTCGGGAAACCCGGTGGCTATGCGAGCGGGGTTGGCCGTGTTGGAGGAGATTACGAAACCGGGATTTTACGAACGGTTAGAACACAAAACACAACTGCTCTGTGCTCCGATTGAACAAGCTCTCACCCAAACAAAAAAGCCCGGATGTCTGCAACGGGTGGGCTCGATGTTCACCGTGTTTTTGGGTTGCACTTCGGTCGAGCACTTCGAGCCACTCGATCAGCCCCGATTCACCCGGTTTTTCCGGCACCTGTTCGAGCACGGCATCTACTTTTCCCCAGCCGCTCACGAAGCGAGCTTCGTCTCGATGGCCCACACCGACGAGCACCTCACTCACACAGCTAAGCTCATTGCGGACTTTCTTCGTGCAGAGGGGTAGCATCCGGCATGGTGTGAAGCCGTCGCACTTCGAGATGCGATTCCGCAAGCAACACCTTTTGGTTTTCGACCTGCACCAAATACAACATCGTCTTCGGACTGATCGCTCGTCGCTCCAGAATGTGAATCAACTGCCCACCGCCGCGCTTTTGCATCCGCTGGTTGATGAGCCTGCGCAGAAACCAGACCGTGATCCCGAGCAGGGCCACCAGCGCAATCAGCGACAAAAACATCTTCACGAACATCATCCCGTAATCGCCCGGCGGTAACTCGGGTGCGGCAGGGGAGGGGTCGGCTTCGGGAGCGGGCGCTTGCGCAATGAGCTCTCCCTTCTCGTTCGTGGTGAAGACTGCTTTGGCCAGCAGAAACAGCATCGTGATCATGTAATACCTCTTGGGACTAAATTACCTGAAAATAAAAAAACCCGTGAGAAAAATCCCACGGGTTTGTGTGTTCGTTGAAAAACGGACGGGGTTTATGCTGCCAAATTTTTTACAGCGGCTTCTGCATCTGCAAACTCTTTCTTTGCTGCTGCCAGTTTCGCGGCTGTGGCATCCCGAGCATCTTTAATATCGGAAGCTACGTTCGTTCCACCACCTGTTTTTTCAGCTGTATTGAAAGCTGCTAGGGCTGCATCGAATTTCTTTTGGGCATCAGCCAAAGCAAGCTTTGCATTATTAACTCTTCCGTTTGCTTTCACCGTGTCGTGGTCTTTTTGTTTAGCAGCAGCTTCAGCGTCAGCTTTTGCTTTAGCGAGTTGCTCTGGAGACATATCCGATTTGTCAGCTTTAGGTGGAACACTTCCCATCTCAACGGAGGAGCGTGTAGCAGTCGAGCTACTTGCAGAAGACGACATTGCACCAACTGACTGTGAATTCACAACAGCCGAAGTGGTCGAGGAGCTCGAAGCCGAAGATCCAGCCGAGTTTGTTGCCGAAGCGAGAGCAGCATCAGCAGCAGCTTTTTTGTTCGCTTCTGCTTTCTTAACAGCTGCATCGAAGTTGTTGAACAACTTGTTCGCTACAGCCGAAACGACCACAGCTGCGACCGCGCCAAGACCGATGCGGGCGAGGAGGGGTTTCACTGGGATGAGGGCGACGAGTTTTGCAGGGGCGAAGAAGAACGTGGCAACACCAGCAATGACAGGCAGAGCGACGCGGGCGATGTTTTTCAGTCCGAAGCCGTCTTGTGCGTTAATGCGGAATGCAGACATAGCAGCCACACCGATCACAGGAAGCGAGACAGCCCAACCGGCTACTACAGCGGCTGCTTGTGCTGCGTAGGTCGCAGCAGCGCGTGCGAAGACGATTTTGCCTAAGAATCCTGTGGCGACAGCAACACCGGCCACAGCAATCCAAGGAGCAGCGGCTTTGGTAATGGCTGTTGAGTAGGAATCTTTTTTGTCAATGTGAAGAGCGTGAGTGCCAAAATTTGCTCCTGTCACAGGTAAACTGTCGACGATTGCGTTGTGGATGTTGTCTCTGTAAAAAGTTCCTACTACAGTCATTGAAAACCACCTTTTGTTAAATTTTTTTAAGTGCACCTTTCGGGCACACCGTTTGTTGTTCCTTGCAAAAGTGACTAGAACTTATACCAAACGGCGAAAATTTGTGCAAAGACAAATTTTTTTCTTCGGCCTTCCCTCGGAAAATGGCTTTCTGTATACTGTTTTCCCGGAGAAAATAGTTCATGCTTGAGTTGCAAAAAACTGTCCGAGCGACTGATTTGGCCATTGCGGCCGGACGACGAAGACAAAGCCCGCGCACGGGATTTGTCCATGTGTTTCATGGCGACGCAGCGGCGAGCGATACGATCCCGATTTTCGAGAATGCTTGCTTTGCGCTGGCTTTGTTCTCGGAGAAAAAAGCGGAAACGGTGCTTGAAGGGCGGGACTTGATTCTGAGGTTGCTTGAGTTCCAAACAGCTGAGGGAAATTTTCCGACCTACCTGCATGACTTCCCAAGAGCTTACGATGGGTTGATGGGGCTGAAGGTGGCCCCGGTGTTATTGCGGTTGCTTCGCGACTACGGTTCGGTGCTGGGTGTGGATGCGAAGCAGAAGATAGAAACTGCGTTGGCTAAAATTCTCGCGTTTTCCGAAACACGTCGGTTGCCCCCGATCTGGGAACACAGATACCGAGTGCTTCGGTCTGAAGTCCCAGCTCCGCTGGACACAAGCCGTTTTTCTCCCGCCGATTGGTGGGACTATGTGGTGGCTCGGCAGTTTCTCGAAACTCCGTGTTGCTTAGCGGTGCATCCGGAGCTGGGAGTGTTTGTGGGGGGAACATCCGGTGAAGAACAAGAGGGCCTCGAACCTGCCCCGCAGTGCATTGAGTATTTGGCCACAGAGAGTTTCACACCCCGGCTGCTGAAAGACCACGTCCGGCAGTTGCAGCTTGCGCTCATCAAGGAGGTGGAGACAGGTGTGTGCGGCGAGATCGAGGGGTGGCATTCTGTGCACACGACAGACTCGTCGCTCATGGCAGCGCACACAGCCGATGCCTCGATGGAACATGCGTTTCGATTTTTGTGGGCCGGAACCACGGTCCATAGTCTGGTTGTGCCGACAGGTTCTTGGGTCTATAGAGACAACACGTTGTTCCTGGACTTAGCCCCCCCCGCCGAAGTGTCCCGCAACGACTTGTTCGAGGTTGCGTTATATACGGATGCATCTCCCGAAACCACACTGCTTGTGAATGGTGTCCGGGCCACCGTCTTTTCGTTAGGTCAAGAGGTTTCGATTGTGACTCCGCAACGAACAGTCTCTGTGAAAATAGAACTCGTCCACGGAGACGGTGTCTTTTGTGGACACCTTTTCCGGGGCAATCGTCCGTGCCAAACATCGCTCTCCGGGCCGTTTGCTCACGCCGCATTCGACTGGAAGATCGCGCTCCGCACACTGCGTCGTCAGGGAGCTTGTCAGCTTCGCGTTTGTATAGCTTGACTATCGACAGCCATGCCCATTGCGTGCATGCCGTTGTCGACATACAACACATGTCCCGTGACGGCGGTTGCGCTCGCTAAGAACGTCGCTGCAAAGGCCACTTCTTCAGCTTCGAGATCTTTTTGCAGTGGAGCGTTGGCTTTCGCATACGCAATCATGTCGTCGATCATGCCGATCGCTTTTGCGGCTCGACTGCGGAGCGCTCCAGCGGAAATTGCGTTCACGCGGAGGCCCCACTTTCTTCCGGCTTCCCAAGCGAGCGTTCGGGTATCACTTTCGAGAGCGGCTTTCGCGGAACTCATGCCGCCACCGTAGCCGGGGATGGCCCGTTCGGAGGCAATGTAGGTGAGCGACAACACCGAGCCCCCTCGGTGCATGTGGGGGCCGAAGTGGGCGATCATGCTGACGAGCGAATACGAGGAGGAGCTCATGGCAGCGAGATACCCTTTGCGGGAGGTTTCGAGGAGCGGTTTGGTGACTTCCGGAGCGTTGGCTAATGAATGAACCAAGATGTCAATTTTGCCGAAGTCTTTGGCCACTTGGGCTGCCACTTCAGACAACGTGTACCCAGTCAGTCCGGCGTACCGTTTGTTCTCGCGCACCTCTTGCGGCACATCGTCCATCGTGTCGAACATGGCATCCATGGCATAGAGCTTTTTGTACTCAAAGAGTTTTCCGTTTTTCATCTTGCGGCTCTCGTCGAACTTGCCGCTTTCCCACGACATCGTGAAGATCTTCAAGATCGGGGCCCAGGTGCCGATGAGGACTTCTGCGCCCGCTTCTGCCAATGCTTTCGCAATGGCCCAGCCAAACCCTTGGTCATCGCCGATGCCTGCCACAAATGCTTTTTTGCCACGTAAATCCATGCTCGTTCTCCCGTTGAGTTTAGCATTATAGCAAAAGAAGAAAAAAAAACAAAAAAATAACCACAGAGATTGGGAGCCACAGAGGCGGGGAAGCCCCGCACCCCACTAAGAAAAGGCTTTTTCGACTGGGGTGCGGGGCTTCCCCGCCTCTGTGACTCATCTGCTCTGTGGTTATTTTTTTTCTTGTCTAAGAAATATATTTTCAATATGAGCAGTGAAGACTAGGGGTGTGTGATGAGAAAAATAGCAGTTGTGAATCAGAAAGGTGGTTCGGGGAAGACAACGACCACGGTGAATTTAGGGGCGGCACTGGCCGAGCAGGGAAAAAAAGTGCTTCTCATCGACCTCGACCCGCAAGCGTCCGCTTCCCTGTGGTACGGCTTCAAAGAGAAGGGCAAGGGACTGTTTGACGTGTTGACCGAAGATGCCCACTTTCACACAGCCATTGAAAAAACATCTGTCGAACATCTGTCGTTTGTTCCGTCGTCTCCGATGCTCTCAGGGGTGGAAAAGGCTTTGGCCAACGAAGTGGCTGCCGAAAGCATCCTCAAGAACAAGTTCCAAAATCTCGCTGAGAAGCCCTACGATTTCTTGCTCATGGACTTCCCACCGACGCTGGGCATTTTGTCTTTGAATGCACTCACCATGGCCGACGAGGTGTTGATTCCGGTCGAAGCTCACGTCATGGCACTGCACGGGTTAGTGCAATTGCTCAAGACGATCAACTTGGTGAAGCAACGGCTCAACCCCCATCTCGAAATTGCAGGGATTGTGGCCTGCCGGGTCGATTACCGCACGAAGCACTCGCAGGAAGTGCTCAGCCAGCTCGGGGATGTCCTCGCGCCGGTTGCGCAGGGGCGGCACGGCGACGGTCAGCACGTTGCGTCGGAGCTCGGGAAGCTGCTCGGCCCGATTCGAGCTGGTGACGCCGACTTCGTGGTCGGCTCGCGCTTCGTCGATCCGGGTGGGGGCTATCGACCGCCCTTCGCTCGGCGCATGGGCATTCGCGTGTTC
>Ga0207652_10005138_pt1 | contig 10622 bp, 10 predicted proteins | sample KBSC63BmetaG_FD_184334 | JGI IMG/M metagenome (GOLD analysis project Ga0207652, IMG submission 184334) | Corn rhizosphere microbial communities from Kellogg Biological Station, Michigan, USA - KBS C6-3B metaG (SPAdes) (version 2) | ecosystem: Host-associated > Plants > Roots > Rhizosphere ...
GCCAGCACCTCAAGCAGATCCTAATGACAACCGGCGGATTGATCGTCGCAGAACAGGCGCTGTATGCGTTGTGGGGGCCGCAGATCATTCCGCTGCCGCTGCCGACCTCGCTGCGCGGCTCCTTCATCATCGGCGACGTCGCAATCGCCAAATACCGCCTGCTGGCGATGCTGGTCGGGCTGGTTGTTTTCGCAGGCATCCAGCTGGTGCTGAACCGGACCAAGATCGGCCTGTTGATCCGCGCCGGCGTGGAAAACCGCGAGATGGTGGAAGCGCTGGGGTACCGCATCCGGCGGCTGTTCCTCGGGGTGTTCATGGTGGGCTCCGGCCTTGCCGGCCTTGGCGGGGTGATGTGGGCGCTGTATCGCGAGCAGGTCCACGCCTCGATGGGCAACGATCTCACCGTGCTGGTGTTCATCGTCGTGATCATCGGCGGCCTCGGCTCGATCGGCGGCTGTTTCATCGGCGCGCTGCTGGTCGCGATGGTAGCGAACTACGGCGGCTTTCTGGTGCCAAAACTGGCGCTGGTCTCCAACATCCTGCTGATGGTCGCGATCCTGATGTGGCGCCCGCGCGGGCTGTATGCGGTGACCAGCCGATGATGATCCTGTCAGGCGATCCGCCGCGCAGCCGCGCGCTCTCTATCGTGCTCATCGTCATCATCGCGGCGCTCGCGCTGACGCCCCTGGTGTTTCCCGGCGCCAAGGCGATGAACGTCGCCACCAAGATCTGCATCTTCGCAGCCCTGGTGGCGTCCTACGACTTGTTGCTCGGCTACACCGGTTCGGTGTCGTTCGCGCACACCATGTTTTATGGCATCGGCAGTTATTCGATCGCGATCGCGCTTTATTCCATGGGGCCGAACTGGGCGGCGGTGGCAACCGGCGTCGTGACCGGCCTGCCGCTGGCGATGCTGCTGGCGCTGGCGATCGGACTTTTTTCGTTGCGGGTCGAGGCGATCTTCTTTGCGATGATCACGCTGGCGGTGGCTTCCGCCTTTCTGGTGCTGGCATCGCAACTCTCATGGCTCACCGGCGGCGAGGACGGCCGCAGCTTTCAGCTGCCGGAATTGTTGCGGCCGGGCACCGTGCTGATTTCGAAAAGTCTGCTCGGCTTCGAAATCAACGGCCGCGTGCTGACCTATTATCTGATTTTCATCACTTCCGCTGCGATGATCCTGGCGCTGCTGCGTGTGGTGAATTCGCCATTCGGCCGCGTGCTGCAGGCGATCCGCGAGAACCGCTTCCGCGCCGAGGCGCTCGGCTTCCGCACTGTGTTCCATCTGACCTATGCCAACTGCCTTGCAGCCCTGGTCGCCGCCAGCGCCGGGATGCTCAACGCCCTATGGCTGCGTTATGCCGGACCCGACACCTCGCTGAGCTTTTCCATCATGCTGGACATTTTGCTGATGGTGGTGATCGGCGGCATGGGCACGATTTACGGTGCGATCATTGGTGCTGCGATCTTCACCCTCGCGCAAAACTATCTGCAGGCGCTGATGGGGGCGGCCTCCAATGCCGCGGCCGACGCCGGGCTGCCGTTGCTGCCGGGACTCTTGCATCCGGATCGCTGGCTGCTCTGGCTCGGACTGTTGTTTATCGCCAGCGTCTATTTCTTTCCGGCCGGCGTGGTGGGTCGGTTGCGAGGCACAGGCCGCAAGACGTTTTGAGGACCTCCTTCCGCAAACGGCGCGTCCGATCTATCCCTCCCACGCGAACGAGTTCTCCCATGGCTAAAATCGAAGCCCGCCTCAACGCTCTCGGTCTCGTCCTGCCACCGGCGTTCGCGCCGCCACCCGGTGTCGTCCTGCCCTTCGTCAACGTGCGCCTGATCGGAAACCGCGCCGTCATCGCCGGGCACGGACCGCAGAGCCCCGAAGGGCCTCTGGCGCAGCCGCTCGGCAAGATCGGACGCGACCTGACGCTCGAGCAGGGCTATATCGCCGCCAAGCTTACGGCGCTGTCCATGCTAGGCTATCTCAAACGGGCGCTCGGCGATCTCGACCGCATTTCGCATTGGGTGCGCGTTTTCGGCATGGTCAACTCCGCGCCCGGCTTTGTGCAGCAGCCCGCCGTCATCAACGGGTTCTCTGACCTTATCCTCGAGCTCTGGGGGCCGGAAGCCGGCGCCCATGCCCGCAGCGCGGTGGGGATGGCCGAGCTACCGTTCGGGATGCCGGTGGAAATCGAGGGCGAGGTCCAGGTTTTGATTTAACCGCAATTCGGTTTGATTATCCGGTCTCACGTCATAGGATCGGCAAAATCACCTAACGCCAGCGTGCGTCACGGCAGCTTCGAAGAAATCATGCCTCCTGTATCGATATTGCTGAACATACTTTGGATTATCTTCGGCGGCCTGTGGATGGCGGCCGCCTGGGTAGTCGCTGCCGTCATCATGGCCATCACCATTGTCGGTCTGCCGTGGGCAAGGGCCGCCTTCAATATCGCCGCCTATACCTTGCTTCCTTTCGGTCAAAAGGCGGTGCGCCGCGACAGCCTCACCGGCCGCTCCGATATCGGGACCGGGCCGCTGGGCCTGATCGGCAATCTGATCTGGCTGGTGCTGGCGGGCTGGTGGCTGGCGCTCGGGCATATTGTCACCGCGATCGCGCTGGCCGTAACCATCATCGGCATTCCCTTCGCCTGGGCCCACGTCAAACTCGCGGGCATTGCGCTGTGGCCGATCGGCAAGGTGATCGTGCCCGCGTAGGGCATGATCCCACTCGATGCATGCTTCAGCTGGCGCGCGTCTTTCAGAGGCCCCTGTCATCTGCTATCGTCCAAGCCGTTGCCAATATTTTTCCCGGACGGCGGGACGATTTGCTCACTGCCGTTGCAACAGCTTGCCAAAGGCTTTTTGATCCGGCCACTTTTTGATCAGGCCACGGAGGCTAGCCATGCCAGGCGTGCTTTACCACGAAGGCAATCGCGCATTTCAGGACGAGTTCGAAAGCCGGCGCCTTGCCGATCGCCTGGAAAAACTGTCGCGCACGGAATTCAGCGACGACGACAAGAGCTTTGTTGAAAGCTGCATCTACTTCTTTATTGCGACCGCGGACGCATCCGGACATCCGGACTGTTCATTCAAGGGCGGCACCCCCGGTTTCGTTCGCGTCACCGGACCGTCCGAACTTGCCTTTCCGGATTACGACGGCAATGGCATGTTCAAGAGCCTCGGCAACCTCGCGGTCAACCCGCATGTCGGGCTTTTGTTCATCGCCATGCATGGCAGCCCGAAGCGATTGCGAATCAACGGCCGCGCAGCGATCGATCGTGAAGACGCTTTGCTTTCCAGGACGATCGGCGCGCAAATGATCGTCCGCGTCAAAGTGGACGTGATCTTTCCAAATTGCCCGCGCTATATTCCGGCCATGACGCTCGCCGAGCCCTCGATTTATGTTCCGCGCGCGGGTGTCGCTCCGGTCGAACCGGCATGGAAAGGCTTTGATTCGTTCAAGGACGTTGTCCCGCCACGCAGGGCGTCGCCAAGCGAATAACTTCGCGTTTGCCCGACGCTGCAACCTGGAGCCCGCGAATGGAATGGTTCGGCTGGCGGCTGTCGAAGGATCCCGCTGCGGACAAGGCGGCCGCCTTCGGCCCTCAAGCCATTCTTCAAGAGCTGGACAAGCGCGTTCCGCAATACCTCGACGACGTCGATCAAGGCAGACTGATCTATCCGGCCTGCAAGAGACCGCGTTCGGACGCCCATGGCGACGTGCGCTCGATCTGGGACCACACGCGGCTGGAAGCCATCCGTTATGTGACGATGGTGCCGAGGCGCGAATTCGAACTCTTGGCCGAGCCTGCGCGCCAGGGCGACATGCTCGAGGCCTACCTTCGTCAGCGGCCACATGAGGACACCGTGATCGAGTTCACGGGCTCCGCCATGAGCGACCTTGCGATAGCGATCATCGCCGGATTCAACTGGCTCAACCATTGTGCCGTGCTGGCAGCCGCCGATCGGGAAAAATTCTCGGGAACGCTGACCAATTTCAGGAAGGTCACGGTTTTGGCGCAGCAATGGTGGGCCATGGCGGGCGCTGACGAGCGCTGCGGCCAGATGCTGGCGCAACACGAGAAACCGCCCCTGATGCTGTATCTGATCTGGACCGAATATACCCGGCTGGCGAAGGAGGTGGCGTCGGCGGCATTGTTCGGATCCTCGATCGAGCGGGCGATCGCGGGGCGGCGCGAGGTTCTCGAGGCGGAATTTGCCGGGCGTCCCGGCGAGTTCCATTCCGCCCTCGACGAACTCACGCAAACCATGGCGAGTTTCGAAAGCGCCCGCGATCCCGACGATCTCATCGGCTAGCGATCGAAGCCGTCTGGTCCGGATATGAGCCCGCGCGACTGCGCACCGGCTGAGACTGGCGATCGGCTTTGCTTCTTCACGCAAACGGACGGGCGTTTGCGTGCGCCGCGCGCATGTAAGCCTCGATCCCGAACGAACACAGCTTGTTGATCAGGCACGCTCGATTTTTCCTCAAGGGCGCTTGGACGCAATGGATTCGTATCTAATTGAGGGCTCAGTCCTCCTGTTGTCCCTGGCTTTCGGGGTTGAACGAGCCGAAGCGTAATCATTGGAACTTCGGATCGTTGTATCTGCATAGACGCCAGTTGTGACGACGTGCCCGTCGGACTTTTTTCATTCCCTGCCGGTGACCGCAAGTTGGTCGTGGCGAAACCCCAAAGAGTCACATGTCGAGAGCCGGCCGTTCAAACACCTGGCGTGCCGTTTTATTGGCGTGGGGCTTAACCATGATCTGCACGCCTGCCGCGCTCATCGCTGCGCAGTTGAATTCACCGGGATCGGTCGATCCTGCCAACAGATCCGATGAACCCTTCGGGCTTTCCACCACGATGGTCGCCATGGGCCCGTTGCTCGAGAAATGGCTCGGTGTCGAACGCGAGGTCGATGATGAGCGACAAGTGCTGAAGATGTGCGACCAGAACCGCGCGTCTTGTCAATCGCAGACAGCGCTGCAATTTCTCGCCATTGTTGAAAGCGGACGAACCTTGGACGGTCGCGCGCGACTAGGCGAGATCAACCGCGCCATCAATCTGAAAATAAAGCCGATGAGCGATCTGGCGCTTTACGGTGTCGAGGACGTCTGGAGTCCTCCCCTCAACACGCTCGCCAGGGGTGCCGGAGACTGCGAAGATTACGCGATTGCAAAATTCGTTGCGCTGCAGGAGGCGGGGGTCTCCCCTGATGACCTTCGGATTGTCGTCTTGCGGGACGACATCCGGGAAGAAGATCACGCCGTCGTCGCGGCCCGCCTCGATGGCACCTGGCTGATGCTGGACAATCGCCACATGGCCATGATCGACGATCATCACCTGCGGGATTACCACCCGGTATTCCTCATCGATCATGATGGGGTCAGCCGCTACTCCGACGCGCCATCGACTTCCGAGGGATCGCGCGGATATCAGCGCGCCGTCGGTCAGATTCTGCGTTAGGCGAGCATCGCGATCTACGGATTCAGAACGGCCGAAGCGCTTCCATTTCTTAAACAGAGAACTTTGCCCGCAGCGCCACTTGAGGCATCTGCCGTGCATCAACTTGACGCGTGCCCGTGAACGCCAAACGTGAGCGGTGCCTGCTGAAGTATGAGCGTTAATCGATCCGATCCCTAAACGGTTTGCCGCCATAGTGAGCAATATTGGCCATCGCTTCTTAGATCGACGTGCCAAACTGGCCCATGTCCGAACGCTCCACCTATTTGCGAAATCAGGCCAGCAAGTGTCGGCGACATGCGAACGCTTTGAGCGACACTCAAGCCCAAGAAGAGCTACGAAAACCGGCCACCGAGTATACCGAGCGCGCGGCGGGGTTGGAGCGCACCGAGTTGGCCTGACGAAAGACTGTTCCGGTGGTGTCAGTGACCGCACAACGCTTTAGAGGGATTGAGCGCGGTTTGCTTTAAATGGTTCGAATCTGAATCAGCCACTTTCTGCTGGATCGATTCAATGTTGCGTAACTACTGGCGATATACGCAAGCATGGGAGCTTTCCATCGGCCCCGCCGTGCAGAATGCGTGCAACGGTGGTTAGTCGTTTTAGGACACGCCGTTAAACCGCCCATTTGGGCAATACCGGACAACAGTTATGCCCATCTTCCTATCCTCTGGCGACTCGAACCAAGTGAGCTCGTTCCAGCACCTTGAAGTCGACCTTATCGATCCCACCCGTAAGCTCCATATCTTCTCTGGCATCGCTATCCCCGGCTTCCACATCGACGACAATGACAACATCCACCGCATCCCCGTTGTCGTCGATCTCGGCATGGCTCTGCCCGACCTTCAGCAGGCCACCGCCCAAGTCGGCCTCGCCAGCATCTCCAACGACGAATCCGAATTTGTATTTGCCACCGATAGTGCCCGCGTCGAGGCAAGTGGGACGACAGGCCAGTTAACCCTTACCGTCGACATCGCGCTTATGGGCGACAATTCCTCCCTTAGCCGCTTCGGATTTCAGGTTGTCGTCGTTGGAGGAGTCCACGCCACTGGCGTCTCTGGACGCGTAACCTGGCCCCGCGACCTTCTCGACGCCACAAACTTCGGGCCGATCCAGGTCGCCAGCCTCTTGGCCGTGAACGCAAGCACAATCGAGAACGTGCAAGGCCCTCCGGGCGGCTTCAGTAGCCAGAAGCTGCACCCAATCGCATCTACCGTGCCCCAGTCTCTTCACAGCGAAGGCGAGCAGTTCTGGGTGCCCTACAGCTTCGACCACCTCCCTCTCAACACGCCGATGCGCTTCACCGTCGACCTCAGCGGCGCCTTCGCCTCGGGCTGCAGCGCGGGCCAGGTTGGCGGCCCCTTTGTCGTCACCCTCCTGCCCAATCATCTCTCCGAGTCGGGCGTCGACTTTCTGGTCGGAAGGAGCGTCGTCCGCTGATGGCCCCTATCGATCTCGCGGAAGTCACCCTCAGCGTTGTCCGTGTCCCCGTCGCTGGACCCGCGCCTAACAACACCCTCGTGTTCGTTCGCGGCCGTCTCTCCGGAGGAGCCGATACGAGCGGCCCCAGCGGCAGCATTGTCCGTGCTAACGGGTATGGCCTTTCGGCTTACCAAATCGATGGCTTCGACCAGGCTCGCGCCGCCGATTACCTCGCCAATACCCGCTGGTCGGTCGCGGGCTTTCTCGTTTTCATCTCCTCTGAAGATGACCAAAGCTTCACTTCCGCGATAGACTCCATTCAGGGCCACCTTTCGAACGACGGGGCGTTCTACGTCACCTTTGACATCGCATCACAGATATCCGGCAACGAGCTCGATTTCGACCTCTCGTTCTGCGCCTACATTCTCGTGCAAGAGCCCCAACCTGACTTCACCCGTCCGCCACGTCGCGTGCCGGGCATCACGGACCGATTCAAGCTCGAGAAGTGGTCCAGCATTCGAGACCGAGGCCTGATCCGAGCGATCTCGGAGGAGAAGGCCGTCGGTTTAGTCTCCCCCGCCGACCGGCGCCGCGTTGTCGATCACGACTGCCCGTAAGCCGGCTACTTCGACGCTGCATTTATGACTTCCCTTTTTATACTGGAGAGATTTCCTATTCACCTTGCCCGAAAATCTCTCTCAAGTTGACCCATTTCAGCTATTCAAACGGCAATGAGGCTCATAGTGAATTGATGTTGCCGCTTACTATGGTGTCCTAGTCATGTCTAGCGAGCATCAGGTCGTCGCGAAGAAGAGATTTGACCCGCCACAATCCCGGCACGCGTGGCACACGCTTTTCTGGCGCACCCGACACGATTCAAACGTGTGACCGTTGCCTTTCGGACCCTTGCGCCTCGCCCAACCAGCCCCTGCAGGACCGTTGCCGAGGCCCCGCCAATCGGCTAAATGAACCGCAACGCACCCGTAGCTCAGCTGGATAGAGCGTTGCCCTCCGAAGGCAAAGGTCACACGTTCGAATCGTGTCGGGTGCGCCAATAAAATAAGGCTTTTTCGTAATTTCACGGTTGGCGCCTAAGTGCTGGTGTCACCAAAGTGTCACCAAATAAAGCGTAACGCGTTCAGGCCCCCATCGCCGCCAGGTCTTTCATGATCGAGTGGCAGATCCGTGTATCGGTTGCCGCCGGCTCGAGGTCTTCGAAATCTAGATCACCAGTCCTACACCAGCGCACCGCTTTGGCCTTGACGATCAGCCCTTCCAAGGTTCGCGCCGGCAAGCTTTCGATCAAGCCGACGATCTCCAGCGTCCGTTTCCCAGCTTCTTCGCAACGGCGCTCGAGACTCAGAATGTGCGGCTGGTTTGTGAGAGCGCCGTATGCGTCGCTGGCAGCGATCAGCTTTTTGATGCGGCGTTCAACTGCACGACCCGCAACCTCGATAGCCAGCCTCCCATGCTCGGCAAGTTGTCGAAGGTTATCAATGTCACCCGGATTGAAATTGGCGCTCTTGGGCCAATCGTGCTCGCCCAAAAGCCGGAGGATCTGGCGATCAGTCTTGCTGGCATGTCGGAATTTTAACGCGCGTTTCGGATCTTTAGTATCCAGATCGTCATAGGTGCGCTGCGACTCGGCATATAGCGAGTTTTCTTCTGCGATGGCGACATTGAGACGCGAACCGAGTTCCAACAGCTTCGTGTCGCACGAGGAGTCGAGATGATGAAAATTTGGCCGAGCCATGTTATGCCGCCTCCTCGATCGGCAGGTCGAGCTGCTTGCTATGGACGATCGCGTAATGCGACAAGCCGCCCTCGCGGCGGCGGTAGATCAATTCGCCCTTGCCGAGCAGCTTGGGTATGTCGACTGAGAGACGCGCCCGCGCCGAGTGCGGCTTCCAGCCGGTCACGGCGACAATTTCGGTAATGCAGGCACCACCGGGCCGGCGCAGCAGTGTGGAGACCTTGTCTAACCTGCCGCGTTCGCCGATCGGCCGGTCGGTCTTCCTTGGCCGATTTGTTTTGGCGGCCTTGGCCTTCGCCGCGGGCGGCTCGGCCTTGACGGCCGATGGCAGCGGGAAGTGGTAGAGCGTTTTGCCGGCCTTTACGAAGGCCATCACCTTCGATGCCAACACGCCGGCTTTCCCGGCCGCACGCCTGGCGTTGGATTTCACTGTATAGTTCTGGCTCCAGTTCATGGCTTCCTCTGATGTGGCACGCCTTAGCGACGATCGCTCAGGTCGCGTCCAGTATGATTGATCGGAATGGTTGCGGAAGCCAGTCGGGATTGGATTCTTTTATTGCTCTTTTTGGACCGATCACTGCTCGAAAGTTGTCCCGAGGGGAACTTTTTCAAGTGATCACGTGATCACTTGAAAAGCATCGCCCGCCAGCCCGCTTGTGGTAATCTGCTATTTTTCGCGCCCGGCGGTGTGGGGGGGCAGCAGTTGCCAGGTGCGCTGCGTTTCAAGTGGCCACAGTGGCCAATTGAAATATCTAGCAAGCTTTGGTCCAACAGCCCTCTTCGAAACCGCGAGGCCAAATGGCCACTTTAGATCGATGGCGTTCGTTCCTCGAAACACCAAAAACAATTTCCCTTGTTCACGCTGAGCTGAGAGGCCGCCACAGCTCTCTGCTGGCCGGACCAGGGGAAATTCGGATGACCTCGCTGCAGGATTTCTCGTACAGCATGACCCCCGCGACGGGAGATGTATTCGCGTTCTTCCGGGCGATCGAGCACAAGCGTCAAAATTCATATGATGGGACCGCGCGGTTTCGCCTCTTTGGCAGAGACGCCGATGGCATCGAGTGGGGCGGCGGATGGACGATGCCACGAAAGATCGACTTCAAACCCTTGTCAGTCGAAGGAAGACTCACGGCGCTCGATATCACTGATCCTCTCGCAACTGCGGCTGACAGCACCGAGCTGTTGTTTTACACGGATCACCTTCATCCGCTTGCACGCGTCATGGGCCGCCAAAAACAAAAAAGGTTAGAGATCCTCGGGTCGGTCATTGAATTCAACTGCGATCGCGCAAGCAAAACCGTCTCGATAACTGCCTCGCATTCAAGTCAGCTGCGCCCGACGTATACTGAACGCTGGTTGAGCCAGCCGTTGAGAATTATGTTCGGTCAGCCAGTGCAGCCCAGGCTCTTTGCACGCAACAAAGGTAATGAAGCGATCATATGGATTACGTCGGTGCCGCGACTAGAGATGGCCAGCTGGTCCGCCTTCTGGACTGACGATCCTTCGAACACAGACAGCTTTTTTGATTGCTATTCTCAGCTGCTGACGATGATCGCCACGGCTGGCGACATAACAGGCGAGGCGCACCCAATTACACGGTTCTATGACGAACTGTCACAGGTGGCCAACGCGTCGCGATGGGTAATGGCACTAACACTCGCCGGATGCAGTGAAGGACTCGCAAAACTCCTTCGTCCTAAAATGAACGCCAGCGAACTCAAGGACGAAGCGCAGTGGGCAAAAGATGCGGAGGATCTGGCATGCAAGATCGAGAAGTTAGACGGCCTGACTGAGCTGAAGAACAGAGCAGCAAAGGCGGTTCGGCAGATCAAGGGGACATCGACGGCGGGCACGCTCAAAGCGCTGCACAAGCGTAGCACGATCACCTCGGACCAATTCGCGGCGTTTAACGGCATTCGAAATAAAGTGATGCATGGAGATTTTGTGTCGCCATACTCCAACGAGAACGAGGACAACCAGCTGCT
>Ga0207652_10005140_pt1 | contig 10616 bp, 9 predicted proteins | sample KBSC63BmetaG_FD_184334 | JGI IMG/M metagenome (GOLD analysis project Ga0207652, IMG submission 184334) | Corn rhizosphere microbial communities from Kellogg Biological Station, Michigan, USA - KBS C6-3B metaG (SPAdes) (version 2) | ecosystem: Host-associated > Plants > Roots > Rhizosphere ...
CGCGAAGCTGGTTGGCCAGCTCCCTGCCGCTCATCCCCGCCATGACCACATCGGTGACCAGCAGATCGACGGCGCCCCCCAGGCGATCGAACATCGCCAGGGCGTCGACCGGATCGCCGGTGTCGTGCACCACGTAGCCCTGACCACGCAGGATGCGCACCGCCAGTCGCCGCACCATCTCGTCGTCCTCGACCACCAGCAACGTCTCGGTGCCGGAAGGAGCGGCTTGCACCGCCGGCGGCGGAACCGGCATCGCCTCGTCGACGAAGTGGGGAAAGTACACCTTGAACGTCGTCCCCTTCCCCACCTCGCTGTAGACCCAGATCGAGCCGCCGCTCTGCTTGACGATGCCGTAGCAGGTGGCCAGGCCCAGGCCGGTCCCCTTGCCGTCCTTCTTGGTGGTGAAGAACGGCTCGAAGATGTGCGCCATCGTCTCGCCGTCCATGCCCGCGCCGGTATCGCTCACGCTCAGCATGACGTAGCGGCCGGGCCGCACCTCGGGGTGATTCGCCGCGTAGTCCTCGCCCAGCTCGACGTTGGCCGTCTCGATGGTCAGCTTGCCGCCGTCCTCCATCGCGTCGCGGGCGTTCACGGCCAGGTTCATCAGCACCTGCTCGATCTTGCCGGGGTCGGCGCGAATGCGGCCGATGCGTGACTCGGGCAGCGTGGTCAGCTGGATGTCCTCGCCGATCAGGCGCCGCAGCATCTTGTCGATGCGCGTGACCAGCTCGTTCAGGTCGACCGACTGCGGCTCGACGATCTGGCGGCGGGCGAACGCCAGCAGCTGCTGCGTCAGCTCGGCGGCGCGCTCGGCGGCGGTCTGGATCTGCTCCAGATCGTCCCGGTCGGCCGCGCTGCGCGGCACGCGGGTCAGCAGGCGCACCAGCGACAGGATGACCGTCAGCAGGTTGTTGAAGTCGTGCGCCACGCCGCCCGCCAGCCGGCCGATGCTCTCCATGCGCTGGGCCTGGCGGACCTGCTCCTCCAGACTGCGGCGTTCCGAGATGTCGCGAATGGCGGTGATGCGCAGCGACTGACCGCCCAGCTCGATGGTCTTCGCCTGCACCTCGACGGGAAACTTGCTGCCGTCGGCGCGCAGGCACATGTGCTCGTAAGACTGCGGCGCGCCCGACTGCAGGCGTGGGACCACCCGCGACGCCGACTCGGGCGCGATGAAGTCCATCACCGACCGGCCCACCAGGCTGGACAGCGGCGCGCCCAGCAGCTCCGCCAGGCGCGCGTTGCCGTCGACGATGCGGCCGTGGTCGGTCACCGTCAGACCTTCGAACGCCGAATCGACGAACGTGCGCAGCCGCAGCTCGCTCTCGGCGCGGGCCCGCTCGGCCTCGCGGCGCTGGGTCTGGTCGCAGCCCACCAGGCAGTGGAACGCCGGCCGGCGACCGCCGTGGTGATGGCGCGGGCCTCCAGCGCGAACACGGCGCCGCTCTTGCGGCGGAAATCGCGCACCCCCAGCTCGCCCTCGCCGCTGGCGGGGAGCACGCTGTCCAGCGCGCCGGCGTCCAGGGCCAGGTCGGCCAGCCGCAGCGCCGGCAGCTCCGCCGCCTCGTAGCCGAAGACGCGGCGAAAGGCGCGGTTCGCCTGCACCACCGCCGATGTCTCCGCATCCAGCACGAAGACCACGTCCGAGCCCAGCGCCATGACCGCGCCGCCCACCACGCCCAGCAGCGCGGCTTCCCCCACGACTTCGCTTGCACCAGCCTGCGGAACGCCGGTCTCGCTCACGGGCTCCCCCCAAACGCGAAGCCCGCAACGTTCTGCCTTCGCCGGCCCGCCGTCAAGGGGCGGGCGGCTTCGTCAGAAGGCCGCGTCCAGCGACACCTCGCCGGTGACGCCGACCTGATAGGCCGAGACACGGCGCTCGAAGAAGTTCGCCACCTCCTGCACATCCTGGAGGTCCATGAACGGGAAGGGATTCCGTGCGCCGTAGACGTGCGGCAGGCCCATCGCCGCCAGCCGTTGATCGGCCACGTATTCCAGGTACTGGCGCATGTCGCGGACCGACAGGCCGGCCACGCCGCCCGACAGGATGTCCTCCCCGAACTGGGTCTCGCAGGCGATCGCCTCGTCCAGCATCTCGTGGATGCGCGCCACCACCTCGTCGTCGAACAGGTGGGGCTCCTCGACGCGCGCGGTGCGCACCACCTCGAACGCGAACGCCATGTGCGCGCTCTCGTCACGGAACACCCAGTTGGTGCCGCCGGCCAGACCGTGCAAGAGGCCACGCGAGCGCAGGAAGTACACGTAGGCGAACGCCGCGAAGAAGAACAGCCCCTCGATGCAGGCGGCGAAGCAGACCAGGTTCAGCATGAAGCGGCGTCGCTCGGCCCGCGTCTCCAGCCGGTCGAGCTCGTTTATCGAATCCATCCACTTCAGGCAGAAGGCGGCCTTGCGGCGGATCGAAGGGATGTTGTCGACGGCGGCGAAGGCGCGCGAACGGGCCTCGGGATCGGGGACGTAGGTGTCGAGCAGCGTCAGATAGAACTGCACGTGCAGCGCCTCCTCGTACAGCTGCCGCGACAGGTACAGGCGCGCCTCGGGTGCGTTCACGTGCTTGTACAGGTTCAGCACCAGGTTGTTCGCCACGATCGAGTCCCCGGTGGCGAAGAAGGCGATCAACCGCTCGATCAGGTGCCGGTCGGCGGGCGACATCCGCTCGCGCAGGTCGCGGACGTCGGTCGAGAAGTCGACCTCCTCGACCGTCCAGGTGTTCTTGATGGCGTTCTTGTACATCTCGAAGAACTGCGGATACGCCATCGGGCGCAGCGTCAGGTTCAGGCCAGGTTCCAGCAACATCGGTGATCCTTTCGATCTCGTTCGTCGATGAGTAGCTCAGTCGTGCTCACTGGCACGCTTCGCAGGCGCCGGGGTTTTCGAGGGAACAGGCGACGGCTTCCGCGTCGGGGCGCGGGACGGCGACGGTCGTCTTTGCGATCTCGGTGGCTGGCCTCGACCGCAGGTAGTAGGTCGTCTTCAGGCCACGCTTCCAGGCGTGGAAGTACATCGACGACAGCGCGCCGATGCTGGGGCTCTCCATGAACAGGTTCAGCGACTGCCCCTGGTCGATGTAGGGGCCCCGCTCGGCCGCCATGTCGATCAGCGCCCGCATCGGCAGCTCCCAGGCCGTGCGGTACAGCCGCTTCGCCTCGTCCGACAGCCCCGGCAGCCGCTGCACCGAGCCGTTCGCCTGCTTCAGCGCCGCGCGCGTGGCGTCGGTCCACAGCCCCAGCGCCTTCAGATCGTCGATCAGGAAGCGGTTCACCTGCAGGAAGTCGCCCGACAGCGTCTCGCGCTTCCACAGGTTCGACACCTGCGGCTCGATGCACTCGTAGCAGCCGGCGATCGATGCGATGGTGGCGGTGGGGGCGATGGCGATCAGCAGCGCGTTGCGCAGCCCGGTCTCCGCGATGCGTGCCTTCACCGCCGCGTACCGCTCCGCCTGCGCCGGCGCCACGCCGGCCAGGTCCGGCTGCAGCAGCCCCCGCGCGGCGCGCGTCTCGGTGAATGCGGGGTGCGCCCCGTGACGGGCCGCCAGCTCGGCCGAGGTCTCCAGCGCCGACAGGTACACCTCTTCCTGGATGCGCGCCGAGAGAGCGCGCGCCTGGTCCGAGTCGAACGGCAAGCGGGCCGCGAAGAACACGTCCTGCAGCCCCATCAACCCCAGCCCCACCGGCCGCCAGCGCAGGTTGGCCGCCTTGGCCGAAGGGATGGGGTAGTAGTTCAGGTCAATCACCCGATCCAGCTGCTGGACGGCGGTCCGCACGTTGGCGCGCAGCCGTGAAAAGTCCACCTCACCGTCGACGATGTGACGGGCCAGGTTCAGCGAGCCCAGGTTGCACACGGCCGTCTCGCCCTGCGACGTGACCTCCAGGATCTCCGTGCACAGGTTCGACAGGTGCACGACGTTGCCCGCGCTGGCGGTCTGGTTGCAGCGGGCGTTCGACGTGTCCTTGAACGTCATCCAGCCGTTCCCTGTTTCGGCCAGCGTGCGCATCATGCGGCCGTACAGATCGCGCGCCCGGACCTGCTTGCTGGCCAGGCCCGCCGCCTCCGCCGCCTCGTACGCGGCGTCGAAGGCGGCGCCCCACAGGTCCGGCAACTGGGGGACGACCTTGGGATCGAACAGCGACCAGGGCTCGTCCCGCTCCACCCGGCGCATGAACAGATCGGGGATCCAGTTGGCCAGGTTCAGGTTGTGGGTGCGGCTCTGCTCGTCCCCGGTGTTGTCGCGCAGCTCCAGGAACTCGTCGACGTCGGCGTGCCACGGCTCGAGGTAGACGCAGCAGGCGCCCTTGCGCTTGCCCCCCTGGTTCACGGCCGCCACCGACGAGTCCAGCGTCTTCAGCCAGGGGACGATGCCGTTAGAGTGACCGTTCGTGGCCTGGATCAACGAGCCGCGCGAACGGACGCGGTGGTACGCGATGCCGATTCCGCCGGAGAACTTCGAGAGCATGGCCACGTCCGAGTACCGCTTGTAGATCGACTCCAGGTGATCCTCGGGCGAATCCAGCAGGAAGCAGGACGAGAGCTGCTCGTGCACGGTGCCGGCGTTGAACAGCGTGGGCGAGCTGGGCAGGTACTCGAGCGACGACATCAGGCCGTAGAGCTCGAGGGCGGAGCCGACCGAGTCCGTCAGCGCGCAGGCCACGCGCATGAAGAACTGCTGCGGCGTCTCCAGCACCTCGCGGCTCTGTGGATTCTTCAGCAGGTAGCGGTCGTACAGCGTGCGCAGGCCGAAGTACTCGAAGCGGTCGGTGCGGGCCGCGTCGATGGCGTCGTTCAACTTGCGCGCGTGGTCGGCCACGAAGCGCGCCAGCCGCTCGTTGACCAGGCCCATGCGCTGCCCGGCCCCGATCGACTGCGAGAAGGAGTGGATCTCGCGGTTGCGCACCTCCTTGTCGATGAACGTGGCCAGCAGGCGGGCCGCCAGCCGGGAATACTGCGGCTCCTCGATGATCAGCGCGGCGGCGGTGCGGATCGACAGCTGATCCAGCTCGCGCGTGGTGGCGCCGTCGTACAGGCCGCTGATGGTCTTCAGCGCCACCCGCATCGAATCGACGCCGCTCAGCCCGCCGCAGCAGCGCCCCACGGCGCGCACGATCTTGTTCACGTCCACCGGCTCGAAGGCGCCACTGCGCTTGCGCACCCGCATCGACGTGGCCGGGGCCGCCTCGTCCACCGGACGCGGTGTCTGCCGTTGAACGGACTTCCCTTCGCTTCGCGCCTCGAAATGCTGCGTCTCCATGCTCGTCCTCCATCGTTCCCGCGGATGGCGTGCCGCGCGGAAAATGGGCAGCGAGCGCGCAGGCGCGCTTGGCCGGCCCTCTCCCCCGAGAGGCACGTGGCTGAATCACGCGGTAGCCGCGTGAGCTGCTGGCAGGTCTTCGGACTCGCAGGCGCGACGGACGAGCATGAAGAGGACCCTCGAAGGGCCGTTCTCAATCCTCCGCGTGAGTGCCGTTGGGCAAGGCCCGCCGGCGCTCACACGCTCCGTCTCTACTCACCGTCGCTTCCCAGGGCTGTCGACCCCAGTGCATGTGACGATTTTCGTTCCTGCTCACCGCTGCGGGGCAGTCCCGGATTCTCACCGGGTTCCCTTTTCAGCACCGGCCGGACCTGCGCCAGTGCACCAGCAACGTCACGCAATGTATCGTCATCGATGGACGGGGTCAACTACTAATTGTATGGCCCGTGCGGCTGACCACCTATATACGGGGGTGTGCCCCTTGTGGCTACCCCGAGACGCGGGATCGAAGGGGGAAGGCTTCCCCGGCGGGCGCGCCGCGCGCATGATGCCCTTTCAAATGTCCTCCGAGATCCTGATCCGCCTCGCCACGTCCGAAGACCTGCCCGCCCTGGGCCGCCTGGGCTCGATGCTGGTCCGCCTGCACCACGGGTTCGATGCCGCCCGCTTCATGGCGCCCGCCCGCGACGCCGCCGAGGGGTACGCCTGGTTCCTGGGCACGCAGCTGGACCAGGCCGACGCGGTGGTGCTGGTCGCCGAACACGACGGCAAGGTGATCGGATACGCGTACGCCGGCCTCGAGCCGATGTCGTGGAAAGAGCTGCGGGGCCCCGCCGGCTTCATCCATGACGTGGTGGTCGACGAGGGCGCGCAAGACCAGGGCATCGGCACGGGGCTGCTGCAAGCGGCGGCCGAGTGGCTGGAGGACCACGGCGCCCCGCGGGTGATGCTGTGGAGCGCTGAAGGGAACCCCAACGCCCAGCGGCTGTTCGAGCGCCTGGGCTTCCGCCGCACGATGATCGAGATGACCCGCGAGCCCACCGCCAAGAGTCCGCGCAACTAGAGGGCGCGCGCCGACGCATTTCGAAAAACGCCGCTTTGGGTTAACCTGGCGGCCTCACCGCCCTGCAATGCGAATCCGCTACGCCGCCAAGACCGACGTTGGGATGAAGCGCACGCACAACGAGGATTACTTCTCGTTGATCGAGCAGGACCAGCTGTTCCTGGTGGCCGACGGGATGGGTGGCCACGCCTCGGGCGAGGTGGCGTCGAAGATGGCGACCGAGACCATCCAGGAGTTCTTCGCCCGCAGTCAGGACGACGACGTGACGTGGCCCTACAAGATGGACCGCGCCCTGTCCTTCGTCGAGAACCGGCTGGTCGTCGGCGTGAAGATGGCCAACCAGCGCATCTACGAGGCCGCGCTGAAGGACCTGCGCCTGAAGGGCATGGGCACCACCATCGTGGGCGGACAGATCGTGGGCGACAAGCTTTACGTGGCCCACGTCGGCGACTCGCGCTGCTATCGCGTGCGAGGCTCCAAGATCCAGCAGATGACGCGCGATCATTCCTTGCTGGAGGACTACAAGGACGCCAAGCCCGGCATGTCCGACGAGGAGCAGAAGAAGTTCCCCCACAAGAACGTCATCACCCGCGCCCTGGGCATGCGCGACACGGTGCAGGTCGACGTGCACGCCGAGGAGATTCAGGCCGGCGACGTGTTCGTGTTCTGCTCGGACGGGCTGTCGGGCATGATCGAGGACGACGCCATCCTCCAGATCGTGACGTCCAGCCCCGACCTGGAGCAGGCGGTCTCGGGGCTGATCGACGCCGCCAACCAGGCCGGGGGCACCGACAACGTCACCGTGCTGGCGTTGCAGTGTCTCGCCTGAGCGTCACCACCCCCGCCTCCTCGGCCGGACAGCGCCCCCGCGGCTGTCCCTGCGCCTTCTCGCACAGACCGAACAGCTCGTGCCGGTGGCGGAGCACGTTGAAGCCCATGCGGTTGGCGGCCGCCTCCTGCAGCCGCTCGATCTCGTCGTCTTCGAACTCGATGATGTAGCCGCAGCTCTGGCAGATCAGGTGGTCGTGGTGGGCCCGCCCCTGCGCCACCTCGTACAGGGTGTGGCCGGCGTCGAAGTGCCGGGTCGCGGCCAGCCCCGCCTCTTCCAGCAGCTTCACCGTGCGATACACGGTGGCGAGGCCCACGCCCGGATGCGACTGCCGCGCGGTGGCCAGCAGATCATCGAGGCCCACGTGACCCGACGAGCGCAGGAACGCGTCCACGATCGCTTCCCGCTGCTGTGTCGTCTTCAGGCCCTTCTTGCGCAGGTAGTCGCGCCAGGGCGTCTTCGCGTCGTCGTTTCTCTCGGTTCCCGGGCTGGTCGGCATGTCTCTCTCGCTCTCCGCGCCGGGCACGATCCTGGGCAAGTTCAGGGCAAGCCACCTGGAAAGATCGCCGCCGGCGCACGGGTGGCGACGCCATTTTAGTCCGATCCGGCGCGACGAGACCACGCGAAAGTCCGCAATCGTCGTGGTAAAAAGCGGCGCATGAATGGGTCGGAAAAATCGCCCAAGGCAGGCGGCGGCGCCGTGGCGGCCGCCGGCGAGAACGCCATCGCTACCGAGCGCTTCGACGAGATCTTGCTGCGCCTGCGCGGGGTCGTCGACAAGCTGGAGACCGGAAACCTGCCGCTCGAGGACAGCCTGAAGTTCTTCGAGGAGGGGATCGATCTGTGCCGCAAGGGCGCGTCCATCCTGGACTCGGCCGAGCGCAAGGTCGAGGTGCTGCTGTCCGGATCCAGCGAGGCGCCACGCACCGCGCCCTTCGAGACACCGTCCAACGATGGCGACTGAAGTGGCGGCCGGGCCCGACTGGCAGGCGTGGGCGGCCGCGCGCCGCGCCGAGATCGAAGACGTGCTGAGCTCGCGGCTACCGGCGCTGCCGGCGGACGATGATCCGGGGCGCCTGATCGAGGCGATGCGTTACTCGTTGCTGGCGCCGGGCAAGCGGCTGCGGCCGGTGCTGGCGCTGGCCGCGGCCGAGGCGGCGGGTGACTTTCGCGACGCCGGCGTGCTGGTGGCGGCGTCGACGGTCGAGCTGGTGCACTGCTATTCGCTGATCCACGACGATCTGCCCGCGATGGACGACGACGACTTCCGGCGCGGCAAGCCGAGCAACCACAAGGTGTTCGGCGAGGCGATGGCGATCCTGGCAGGCGATGGCCTGCTGACGCTGGCCTTCGAGTGGCTGGCCGACGCGGGCCAGCGGTCGGGCCGTCCGGCCGCCTTCGGTCGCGCCGCGCTGGCGCTGGCGCGCGGGGCCGGCGCGGCCGGCATGGTCCGCGGCCAGGCGCGGGACCTGGGCGCCCCGCCCCCCACGAGCTTCGAACAGCTGGAGCGGCTACACGCCGAGAAGACCGGCGCGCTGTTCCGGGCCGCCGTGGAGATCGGCGCCCACGCGTCGGGCGCCTCCCCCGAGGACGCGGCGGCGCTGGCCCGTTTCGGCGACGCCTACGGCATCGCTTTCCAGCACGCCGACGATCTGGATGACGCCGACCACCCCGAGCACGCCGCGCGCGCGCGCCAGCAGATGACGGCGCTGCTCACGCGCGCCACCGCGGCGCTGGACAGCCTGCGCGAGCCAGGCCGGGCGGGCGCCCTCCGCGCGCTGGCGACGGCCCTGGGCAACAAGACGCCCTGACGTTCGCGCGCCCCCCGTCCTCGTCGCCGCCTCGCGCGGCCAGCATCGCTTTTTGTCGCCCCTCCTCCCACACCAGGCGACACGGCGCGGGGCGCCCACGTTACAAGGAATTGCCAAGCTCGTAACCCGCTGTGTTACGATCAGTATCGGTCCATGCCCGACGAGAAAACGCGCATGTTCGAACCGCCCGCGACCGTCTCCGCTGGGGAGAAGCGCGACCGGGCTTACCTGATTGTGCTCGCCGGGTCCGCCGTCGGCGAGATGTACAAGATCGGGCACGAGCGGACGATCATCGGGCGCGGCGGCAAGGCGCAGATCCGGCTGATCGATGACGGCATCTCGCGCGAGCACGCCGAGATCGTGATCGACGGCGGCGAGGTCATCCTGCGCGATCTCGGATCGACGAACGGAACCTTCTGCAATGGCGTGAAGGTCGAGGCGCGTCCGCTGGCCGACGGGGACAAGATCCTGGTGGGGTCCACCACCATCCTGAAGTTCACCTACCACGACAACCTGGACGAGGTCTTCCAGCGACAGATGTACGAGTCGTCGCTGCGCGACGGCCTGACCCGCGCCTTCAACAAGAAGTACTTCACCGATCGGCTGGAGAGCGAGTTCACCTTCGCCCTGCGCCACAACTCGCCGCTGGCGCTGGTGATGTTCGACATCGATCACTTCAAGAAGGTCAACGATACCTACGGCCACCCCGCGGGCGACGCCATCCTGACCGACCTGTCGGCGCTGATGATGATCTCCCTGCGCACCGAGGACATCTTCGCCCGCTACGGGGGCGAGGAGTTCGCGGTGATCTGCCGGGGCTCGGATCTGGCCCAGGCCCAGGTGATCGGCGAGCGGCTGCGCCGCGCCGCCGAGGGCCGGAAGTTCACGTTCCAGGACAAGGTCATCCCCGTGACCATCAGCATCGGGGTGGCCGCCCTCCCCGATCCGAACATCAAGGACGCGGCCGCCTTCGTGGTGGCCGCCGACGGGGCGCTGTACCGCTCGAAGCAAGGCGGGCGCAACCGCGTCTCGCTGCACATGTCCGTCTAGCGGGGTGACGGGGCGCGCCCCCTCGTCACCGATCTCCCCAAAAGGGAGAATTGCCGACGGAGAGAAGTTGCGGGCGTGGTCATCGCTCTCTAGTCTCGGACGGTGCGGATCGGCCCCCTTCGCGTCGCGTGCTGTCTTGTCGTCGTCTTGTTCGCGCCGATCGCTCAGGCGAAGGCCAGCGGCGACAGCGACGACGAGGAGCCGGTCGTCCCCGCCAAGGCGGTGCGGCCCAGCAAGGGCAAGGCGGTCCCCTTCGATGCCCGGTGGTTGCAGCCGTTCTTCACCGGCCCGCTGGCGGCGAAGGGCGCCGCGGATTTTCGCCAGGAACGCTGGGCGGCCGCCGAGAGCGAACTGGCAAAGGCCGCCGCCCGTATGCCGGCGGGGTCGGACGAGCGGAACGCCGCGCGGTACCTGGCCGCGCTGGCGAAGGCGAACCAATCGAAGTGGGTCGAGGCAGCGGCGCTGTTCCAGGCGCTGTTTCGCGAGTCCCCCCGCCTGGCGCCGTACCACGCCTACAACGCAGCCCGCTGCCTGCTGCGCGCGGGACAGAGCGAAGCGGCTTTGACCTGGGCGGGGCGGGTGGAGGCGGGGACGGTGCCG
>Ga0207652_10005143_pt1 | contig 10612 bp, 12 predicted proteins | sample KBSC63BmetaG_FD_184334 | JGI IMG/M metagenome (GOLD analysis project Ga0207652, IMG submission 184334) | Corn rhizosphere microbial communities from Kellogg Biological Station, Michigan, USA - KBS C6-3B metaG (SPAdes) (version 2) | ecosystem: Host-associated > Plants > Roots > Rhizosphere ...
TGACTGTCGAAACTCCGGTCAAGCTGTCGGAAAAACAAAAAGAACTGCTTCGCACCTTCGAAGCACACGAAACTCCCGGCAACCAGCCGAAGAAAAAAGGCTTCCTCGACAAGTTGAAAGGTCTTTTCTCACACTGAACGCTTCGCGCGATCTAAGTCTTTGCTCAGTTGCTCTTGAGACTTTGGAGACCCATCTTGCTGATAGGTTGCCCAATCTTGTGCAATCTTTTCGTTTTGCTTCAGCAGTTCGTTCTTCATCAGCTCTTGTGCCGTTTCGTTCAACACACGCATCGCTTTGTCCATCACTTCCTTGAACTCTTCTTTCTGATACGGATTGTCCGATTTTGCGTATTGGTCGAGCGATCGTTGGAATAAATCGGCTGCGTGCTTGAACTCTTGCTGGTACAGTTGCTTGTCCCGTGGTGACAATGGTTCGTTGCCCCCCGTTCCTCGAATGTCAGTCATAACCCCTCCTTTCTTTCTCTCTTGCAAAAAACTAGGTAAAAAGTGAATAAAAAAAGCATGCACAGATGGTTTTTTGTTTTTGCTCTTGCTGCTCTACCCCTCATGGCCCAAGAAGCTGTTCCCCACGAAACTCCCGAGCAAATTCAGCACGAGCTCGACGATGCCGAAACCCAGTACAAGCACGCGCTCGAGATGTTCAACCCCTGGTACGCAGGGCCGCTCCTCACCGGCAGTGCCAGCATGATGCCCCCCGGCATGGCCAACATCCAGCCGTATCTGTTCGTCACCGACAACTTTGCCGTGTACGATAAAGCCCGAAATGTCGTCAACGTACCCGATCTCTGGAACATCAATCCCCAGTTCATCATCCAGACCGGAATCACTTCCTGGTGCGACATCGCCGCCACTGTGCAAACAACCACAAATTCTCGGCACAGCAGCCAAAGCACCTTCTTTGGGGACAGCACAATTTCGTTGGGCTTTCAGCTGTTGAAACAAGGGCTGTGGGTTCCTGGCGTGAAGCTCGGCATCAACGAAACGTTCCCCACCGGAAGATACCAAAATTTGAAAGCCAGCCGCAACGGCACTGACTCAACCGGCGGAGGTTCGTACGTGACGGGCATTGCGCTGAAGTTTGGGAAGCTCGTGTTCTGGTCGTACAAACACCCGATGAATTTACGACTGACCATGACGTACAACGTGCCAACGACCGTGCACGTACACGGATTGAATTCGTACGGCGGTGGCATCGGCACGAACGGCAAAGTGCGGCCGGGAAACAATTTCAATGCGTCGTTGGGGATTGAATACAGCTTCACACAACGTTGGGTCTTGGCTAATGACTTGGTGTATCAGGTCGGTGCTCGCACCAAGTTCAACGGCAAGCTGGGCACGAATCCAGATGGCACTCCCGCTGCTGTCGGCGGCAACTCGAATGACCAGCTGAGCATTGCCCCTGCCATCGAATACAACCCCACCCCCAACCTCGGCATCCTCGGCGGAGCCTGGGTCACCGTGTACGGCCGCAACGCGTCTGACTTCGTGTCGGGCATCATCAGCGTGACCTACACATTCAATATTGTCGATTAGTCTCCGCTCGTGTACACTGTTTCCCAGACTTATGGAAAAGAAACGACTGAGCAAAGCGCTGGCCGCTGCTGGGATTGCATCCCGCAGAGCCTGTGAGACATTGATCTTCGAGGGCCGCGTCAAGGTCAACGGCAAGGTCGTACTTGTTCCCCAAACCTTGGTCGATTTGTCGGCTGACAGGATCTTGGTCGACGAAACCACCGTGGCTTCTGAGCAGAAAAAAGTTTACTACTTATTGAATAAACCCGCTGGGTATTTGTGCACGAATTCCCGTCCCGGCAAGTCGAAGCGCATCGTGCTCGATCTGTTTGCCCCCACGGACCACCGGCTGTTTACGATCGGAAGACTTGACCGAGACACCGAAGGGCTTCTCCTCGTCACCAACGACGGCCACTTTGCCCAAAAAGTCATCCACCCCTCATCGAACATCACGAAAGAATACATCGTCAAAACAGCTCAGGAAATTTTGCCCGAGCACCTCGAGACCCTCTCGCAGGGCGCTCGAGTCGATGAGCGTTGGATTCGACCTGTGTCGGTGGCCAAAGTGCGCAAGGGCACCTTCCGCATCTGCGTGAAAGAAGGCCGCAAACACGAAGTCCGGATCATTGCCGAGCGGGCCCAGCTCAAAGTGCTCGAGCTCACGCGCGTCCGCATCGGAGGCCTCAAGCTCGGGACCTTGCCCGTGGGTGCCTATCGTCCTCTCACTGAACGAGACAAACAAATCCTCTTTACCGTATAGTCCTTCCCCATGTTAACCATTGCTAGGTTGTTCGGAAAATCACCGTTCGCGCCCCTGCAGAGCCACATGGATCTCATTGCGGACTGCATTTCGACGTTGCCCCCCGTGTTCGAAGCATGGCTGCACGGAGAACCGTCTGCTGGTGTGCAAAAAATCTCCAATCTCGAACAAGAAGCCGACCTCATCGCCGAGAGCATCCGAGCCCATTTGCCGAAAAGTTTATTTCTCCAGATCGACCGGACCGCCCTCCTCGACATCTTGCACATCCAAGAGCAAATTGCCACCCAAGCCGAAGTCATCGCATTTCACACAACCGTCGATGGGATGAAAATCCCTCCCATCCTCGACGGAAAATTCCAGCAACTCGTGCAGCACAACATCGAAATTTTCTGGCGGGCACATGCTGTGGTCAAAGAGCTCGACGGGCTGCTCGAAAGTGCGTTCGGCGGCTTGGAAGCGAGAAAAGTGCACGGCATGATCGAACAAATTCCGTTTCTGGAGCACGATGCGAACACCGAACTGTGGGCCGTGAAAAAGCTCTTGTACACGGCGGAAATTCCGCACCAAACTTTCCACTGGATCATCCGGTTTGTCGAAGCCATCCGAGGGCTGTCACGGCTCTCCGAACAGCTCAGTGAACGAATCCGCTTGTTACTCGAGCTGAAATGATGGACGCTTTGCTTCTGATCACGCTGATTTTGGGCTTCTACATGGCCTGGAACATTGGTGCCAACGATGTCGCGAACGCGATGGGCACTTCGGTCGGCTCTCGAGCCTTGACCCTGAAAAAAGCTGTTTTGCTCGCTGCCGTACTCGAATTCACTGGAGCCTTCTTCGTCGGCTCCGACGTCTCGGAAACCATCCAGCACGGCATCGTCCGCCCCGAAGTCTTTGCCGGAGAACCCACCGTGTTTGTGCTGGGCATGATGGGAGCGCTCCTCGCTACCGGCATCATGCTGCACGTGGCCTCGTACTTCGGCCTGCCGATCTCAACGACCCACGCAATTGTCGGCTCCGTCATCGGCTTCGGGGCTGTCGTCGGAGGACTCGAGGCTGTGCACTGGGGTGAAGTCGCACAGATTGCCAGCAGCTGGATCATTTCCCCTGTGCTCAGTGGCCTTGTTTCGTTTGGGCTGTTCACGGTTGTGCAAAAACAAGTCTTGTTCGCCCGAGATCCGTTGCTTGCCACTCAACGCATCGCACCCGTGTTTGTCGCCGGATGCTTCATCGTTGCCGCCCTCAGTTTTTCTAGCCCCAGCCTCAGTTCTCTCTCGATCGCAGCCTGCGTCGGCCTCCTCGGTTTCGGCGGCAGTGCTGTGCTCCTCCGTCGTGTTCCCATCGCTGCCTCCACCGTCAACGTCGTCTACCTCAACGTCGAAAACATCTTCGTCTACCTGCAAATTCTCACCGCTTGTCTCGTGGCCTTCGCCCACGGTGCCAACGACGTGGCCAATGCCATCGGCCCCGTTGCCGCTGTGATCAGCGTGTTGAACACACACACCCTGCAAAGCCACGCTGCGATTCCGTCGTGGTTATTGGCCTTGGGTGGCGGAGGCATCGTGCTGGGCTTGGCAACGTGGGGCTGGCGTGTGATTGAAACGGTTGGGGAACGGATCACTGAGCTGACACCGACGAGGGGATTTTGTGCCGAATTCGGCACTGCTGCGACCGTGTTGCTGGCCTCGAAGTTGGGGTTACCTATTTCGACAACACATGCTTTGGTGGGGGCAATTTTCGGGGTCGGGATGGCGAGAGGATTGCAAGCTTTGAATCTGCAGATGGTGAAGGAAATTGTGCTGTCGTGGGTAGTGACGATCCCGCTCTGTGCAGCAGCGAGCATTGGGGCTTTTTACGGCTTACGAGCCGTTTTTCTGTGAACAACCGCTGAAATCTAAACGACAAATATTAAGGTTTCGTGTTTTTTGAAAAACAAAACTCTAACACACAATAGTTTATAAGCCTGTCCTTCTGCGGAAGGACAACCCAATGATGTGAAAAACAAGACAAACACTTTGTTTACTTTGCAAACTTTTACCAGCATCGAGTACAATGTTAGCGCAAAACTTGTGGAGCCCGAATGAATCATCTTCTAGCCGCTTACACCCCCTCTTTCCATCCAGCAGACCGCTGGTTGGTTCCGCAGCGCACCTGTCAGGTGTATTGGGAATGGCTCATTTCGAATAAGCTCGATGTCCGCAATCCCCTCACCGATCTTGTCAAACGGATCCTCACTTTTGTCCCTCTCGTGCTCGTCACCTTGGTTTCCTCTGTGATCGGATTGATCGCCGCGAGCGCAAAAGCAAATGAATAACGGTTGATCAAGAGCGCTTCGCTTGACGTAAAACGCGCGCTAAATCCGTTTCCACCGTAGACATCGTGGAAGAAATCAGATCGATCGGATGATGTTCAAACACATCAGAGTCTTTCAATCCAGAACCCGTCAACAGAGGAAAAATATTTTCCGCTCTAAAAATGACCCAAGTGAAAGTTGTAACGTCACCATTCGCGCCATTGCGCGCCACAAACCATTTACAACAAATTGCGGGCTGAAAAAAGCTCGTATTTTCAAGTTTCTCCGCAGCCTAACTCAAGCCCTTGACCTCTGATTCTTAGTCAGGCACTAAGTCTGGATGATGTGTTTTAAGCCACTTGAGCACTTCGATCCGAAATTTTTCGGCTTCTTTTGCCAATGTTTCTGCATCTTCAGCTTCTACTTCGTCCACGGATATGTATTCACAAACATGCCGTTTTCCTCGACAAGCATCCAAATAGCGAGCAAAAGATTTCCATTCATTGCCCATCAAAAACGGAAGTGACTTGATGCACACCGCATGATGACCACCCATGCTCGGATTTGTGCGATATCCTTTGGCCCGCAACACAATCATCGTCAAAATCAACGCTGCATTGTAAGCAATCGCAAAGGTTCGGTCGCTTGACAGTCGAACAGTTTTAACATCTTTCAGGTCGCGATCAACGATCTGAAATAGCTTTTCGATTTCATCCTTTGCTGGAGATTGCAGTTGAAGGAGGTGTTTTTGCAAGAAATTGGCTAAGCTCATGGTCGCTTCCGATCAGCCAAATTTTTGGCCGCTGAATGATTTCTTGGATGAAATAATCCTTGTCGTGCCATTTCTTGTAAAGATTTTCTGGAGTCAGCGACACTTGGTTGATTTCACGAGAGCAATTTTCCTGTACAGGGCCGATCACTTCCGAAAGTTTGAGCAGTGATAAATTCGAAATCACCATGAGATCAATGTCGCTTGTTTTTCTCTCTTCTCCTCGAGCAACAGATCCGAAAACCCAAGCAAACTGGATCTTGTGATGGTGCTTGTGCGCTTCTTCTCGAATCGAATCTCCTAGGCCAATGGTTCGAATGAATGCTCGTTTGAGATCTTCAAAAGCAGGATGAGATCGAACCGCTTTGTAATAGGCTTTACGGCCTCGATGATACATAGAAACCAGTCCCGTTTTGACAACCTCTTTTAGAGATCGTTGCACTTGGATGAGGCTTTTGCCGGTTTCGCGGACAAGCTGGGCTTGATAAAATGTTTCTTCCGGATTGAAGAAAAAGAGACAAAGCACCTGAGCTAGAGTTGGATGCGCAAAGATTTTCAGGATGGTTTGCATGGCATTCACCTATTTTTCACAACATTTTGTAGTGTAACACGGATCTTGACCTCCGGTCAAGCCATCGGTAATGTGCGGCTGTATGCTGAATGAACAAGCCGATCTCTTGGCCCGCAAGGTCAAGCACAACCTGATTGCCGAAAACGGACGGACGATTGAAACCGCGAATGCGCGGGAGTTTTACAACGCGTTTTGCCGGGCGCTGCGCGAGGAGGTGATGGCTCACTGGGTCGCGACGGTGGAGACGGTGCGGGCGAAGAAGCCGAGGGTGGCGTACTACTTGTCGATGGAGTATTTGCCGGGGCGGCTGACGGAGCATGGGGTGCTGAATGTGGGGGCGGGCGAGCTGGTGCGGGCGACGGCGGCGAAGCTGGGGCGCAAGGTGTCGGACTTGTATTTGGCGGAGCCCGATCCGGGGTTGGGCAATGGAGGCTTGGGACGGTTGGCTTCGTGTTTCTTGGATTCGTTGGCGACGCTGCAGTTTCCGGTAAGGGCTTATGGGTTACGGTATCAGTACGGGGTCTTTGAGCAAGAGATTTGGGATGGACGGCAGGTAGAGCGGCCCGATGTGTGGTTATTGAATGAAAACCCGTGGGAACGGCGGCATGATTCAGCAGCGGTGACGGTGCGGTTTGGGAATGAGGAAGTGCGGGCTTTAGCGTTCGACATTCCGGTGATTGGGTATGCGAAGAATCATCCATATTCGGTGCTGACACTCCGTTTGTGGTCGACGAAGGAATCACCCAGGAATTTTGAACTACAACGGTTCAATGAGGGGTTTTTAGATAGGGCTTCGGAAAACTTGGTGCTCACCGACGTCCTGTACCCGAATGACCACAACGAAATGGGGAAACGAATTCGGTTGAAGCAAGAGTTTTTGCTGGTGTCGGCTTCGCTGCAGAATATTTTGCAGAGACAGATGTTGTTGTTCGGAAGCATGGAGAATGTGGCCGACAAGGTGCGGATTCAGATCAACGACACACACCCGGCCTTGGTGGTGCCGGAGTTGATTCGGTCGTTGCAGGAGCACGGGCTTAGCTGGGAAAAGGCAAGAGATGCGTGCATGGAAATCTGCAGTTACACGAACCATACGATTTTGCGGGAAGCGTTGGTGGAGTGGAACGAGGGGCAGATGCGAGAGTTGCTGCCGAAGCAACATGAGGTAATACAGAAGCTGAACGGCGAGTTTTGTGATGAGGTGCGGAAGAAGTTTTCGGGAGATGAGGAAAAGGTAAGACGTCTTTCGATTTTAGAACATGGGCATGTGCGGATGGCCCATTTGGCTGTGGTGGGATCACATGCGGTGAATGGGGTGGCAAAGTTACACAGCGAGATTTTGAAGGAGCGGGTGTTTCCGGAGTTTGATGCGATGTACCCGGGAAAGTTTACGAATGTGACGAACGGAGTGACACATCGGAGATGGTTGCTGAAGATCAACCCGAGGTTGGCTCAGTTTGTGACGGAGAGGATTGGGGACGGGTGGGTGACGAATTTTGGGGAGATTAAAAAGCTTGAGAAATTTGCAAAAGAGAAAGAGTCTCAAGAACGGTTTTGGGAGATTAAGAGAGAGAATAAGCGGAGACTTGCCGAGTTTTTAGAGAAAGAGGATCCCGTGCGCGACGCACACGGGATGATCCTCTCGCATCGAGCAAAGCTCGATGCGAAGGTTCTGTTCGACGTCCAGATTAAGCGGATACACGAGTACAAGAGGCAGTTGATGAATGCACTGCATGTGATCATGCTGCGGCAACAGAAGAGACCGGGAAGGGTTGTGCTCTTCGGAGGAAAAGCGGCTGCGGGGTATGAGCGGGCTAAACAGATCATTCAGCTGATTTCGGCGTTGAGTAAGGTCGATGATAAGGTGCGTGTGATTTTTGTGGAGAATTACAATGTGTCCAAGGCGGAATTGTTGATTCCGGCAGCCGATTTATCGGAGCAGATTTCGACGGCGGGGATGGAGGCTTCGGGCACGGGGAACATGAAGCTGTCGATGAACGGGGCGTTGACGATCGGGACGGATGACGGGGCGAATGTCGAGATGCGGGCTTCGATTACGGACAAGTGGTGGCCGTTTGGGTTTGGGGCGTCGGCGGAAGAGAACCGGAAACCGTACCATCCGGGAGAGGTGTATCAGAGGGATGAGGCTGTGCGAAAGGCGGTCGACGCGCTAGGAGAGTTTGGGGCGACGGAGCTGCGGCAACACTTGCTCGAGCACGATCCGTATCGGGTGCTGCAGGATTTACCAGCGTATGCCGCTGCGCAAAAGCGGGTGGAAGAGCTATATGCGCAACCGTTATTGTGGGCCGAGACGGCGATTCACAACATGGCCGGGATGGGGCCGTTTTCGACCGATGAGTCGATTCGGCACTATGCGAAAATCTGGGGCATCGAGCCGTGCCCGATCGATCCGAAGATCTTAGCCAGGATTGAAACCGATTATACCGTCTTCCGTACGGCAAACGGTCACTAGCCGTTTTACCGGGAACCAGTCGAGAGCTGGAAACTCGGCTGTCTGCCAATATTCGACCGGATGCTGCAGCAATTGCTCACGGAAGCGGAAAAAATCGGCTTCCAGCTCGAGGGTGGTGGTGTCTGTTCCGTAAAACAGCTGTTCGTGGACATTGTCGACTAAGGCAACGGCATGGACAATGTCTTTGTCTTCTTCGTTGTAAAATTCAGCAACCCATTGGGGAAATTTTCTGCCCAAATACGGGATGAACCAGGTGTTGGGAGGACACTGGGTGAAATACGGCTCAGCCAAAAACGTATTGAAATCACTGTACCCGAACAAACGAACGACGGCTGGATATTGTTCTTGCAGGATGCCGAACAAACGCCACCAATACTGTTGGTGATAAAGCTCGAAGGACCCGGAACTTTTTTCCCGGAGCGGTTTGGTGATTGCGGTTGCTACCTGTTGCTGGAGTTCCACCAGTTTTCGGGGGGCAACAGGTTCAATGAACATGTGTCCTCTGAAACTCTTTGGCTTGGAGCGCTTCTTTCCACGTGTCTTCGAAGGAAACGTACTGTTCATCCCACTCGAGGAGCGTCGAGGCTCCGCCCGTTTTGGGCCACACCTCCGCATACAGCTGCCACACCGGATCGGCCACGGGACGGTCATGTGAATCGATGACGATGTGCCCCTCGTCCCGATGGCCAGCAAGGTGAATTTGCACCACCCGCTCGAGCGGCAATCGGTTGAAATAGGTGTGTGGGTCAAAATGGCCGTTTTTGCTCGAGACATAGACGTTGTTGATGTCGAGCATGAGGCCAATGTCTGCGCTTTCCGCGACGTTGGCATAAAAATCCCACTCGGTCATCGTGTCTTCGGGAAAGCCCGCATAGCACGAGACATTTTCGAGAGCAAACGGCACTTCGAGGAAGTCCTGGATGATGCGGGCCCGCTCAGCCACATAGCGCACCACGTCAGGTGTGCGGGGTAGCGGCAAGAGGTCGTGGAAGTGTGCTCCCGGAAGTTTACCCCAGCAAAGATGATCAGAAATCCACGGGCTTTTGGTTTTTCGTAAGAGAGCCTTGACTTTGTTCAGGTAGTCCCAGTCGAGCGGAGCGGCGGCCCCGATCGACATCGTGACGCAGTGCATCACGACCGGATACCGTTCTAAAATCCGTTCCAGGTTCGCAAACGCTGCGCCCCCTTCGAGGTAATTTTCACTGATGATCTCAAACCAATCGACCGGTGGCAACGTCTTGAAAATCTCGTCGAGATGCACCGGTCGTAAGCCCACGCCCACGCCCAATCGAGGCAATGCTTGATTGTTCATGGGCAAGAAGCATAAAACAATGGGCTATTTATTGTCCCATCGCGTGTTGTGCAGCACCTTTTGCGCAAGGCTTTGGTTTTTCTTCCTTGCACGGCTTTTCTTTCTTCTCGCAGCTGTCGCCGTCGTCTTTCGAGCACTTGCTCATCGCCACTTCCGACTCAGAAGCTTCAGGGGCTTCAAGCACTACAATCTCCTGCACAGCCTCTTCCGGAATCACAGCTGTTTCCGATGTCGATGATGATGCAGCGGTTGCCGACACGCAAAATCCAGCCAAAATTCCTGCCATTGCTAGTTTCATAAACTCATGTTTCATAGTACCTCTAAGGTGAAGGTTGTTCCTGGCCCGACCGTAGCAAAGGGAATTTTTCGTGTCTACAGGAAAAGTTTAGAAAGTTTTTCCGCCCAATCGGGATCAATCCCCAGCTCTTGCAACATCGGCTCGGTAGATAGTTCGTGGGCCTCCAAAGCTTTGGCCACAGCCCTCACCAGCTCGTCCCCCGTCACCGCTGTGGGGACCAATTTCCCCCGCACCAGCACATCCGGATACACCTCGTGCCCGACCTGCACAGCCGGAATGCCGCTCAGGGCCCACTGAGGCCCCATGCTCGTTTGGTAATACAAGGCCACATCAGCCAGCACCTGCGCGTCGTCTGATTTCAGCTCAGAGATCACGACCGAAATTTCGGGATGCTGCCGAGCCCACTGTTCGACGAGCACTCGATCCCGGTTGGCCGCTTTCGCCCCCGGATGCTGCTGGAACACGAAGACAAACGGCGGAAGCTGTTGGGAAGGTCGAGTGAAATGCTCTAAACATGCAGGGAGAGCTTGGGAAAAATAGACCTCGTTGTTCCCCCCGAAATAGACCAGCACTTTGCGAGGAGAGAGATTGTGCTGAGCGAAAAACTGCT
>Ga0207652_10005144_pt1 | contig 10612 bp, 7 predicted proteins | sample KBSC63BmetaG_FD_184334 | JGI IMG/M metagenome (GOLD analysis project Ga0207652, IMG submission 184334) | Corn rhizosphere microbial communities from Kellogg Biological Station, Michigan, USA - KBS C6-3B metaG (SPAdes) (version 2) | ecosystem: Host-associated > Plants > Roots > Rhizosphere ...
GGATCTGCGCCGTCGCGTTGACGCCTTCGAGGCGGTCGGCGGCGCGACCAGCCCAGCCGGTCCGCACCACCGCGTTGGGCATCTGCCCCATCCACGCGACTTGCTGGTCCGAGTGCGAGAACAGGTTCGGCGGCCGCCCCATCCCGGACTTGTACGTCGTGATGTCGGGAATCGGCGCGAGCAGCGTGCCGGCGTTGGCGATGACCGCCATCCTGCCGTTGTCGTAGATCGACTTCAAATCCGGCAGGTTGGGATGGAGGCCGTACGGATTGCCGGTGCTGGCGTCGGTGATCGGCTGCAGCGTCGCCTGGTCGAGGCCGATGCCCGACGCCGCGGTGCGCACCGCCGCGTACTGGCCCCAGCGCGTGGCATCGGTCGGGATGACCATGTTGTTGCTGTCGTTGCCGCCGAACAGGAACACGCCGACCAGCGCCTTGAAGTCGCTGCCGGCGGCCTGCGCGCTTCGCACCCCCCACGTCCCGAGGTTGCCCATCAGCCCGGCCGCCGTCATCGCGCCGGTGTTCTTCAAGAATCTGCGGCGATCGGTATTCATGTCAGTGCTGGACCTGGTAGTAGTAGGACGACGCCACGAGATAGACGGCGAGCTGCGCGCGATCGGTGCGCCATTGCGTCTTCACGGGATCGGTCACGATCGTGGCGACGGCGTTCGCGATCGTGTCGCGCGCCATGGTGGGCAATGCGCCGCCCATCAGCACGGCGTTGACGGCGTTGACCAGCGTGACGGGATCGTCAGCCAACGCCTCGAACTGCTGCGTGTCGAGCTTGGTGCCAACGGCGCCGTCGAGATTGGCGTCCTGGGCGACGCCCTGGTAGACGAGCCGATAGACGAGGTTCGCCCGGCCGATCGACGTGTTGCTGTCGTGGATCGCGAACTCGGGCTCGTTGAGCGACTTGCCGCCCGACTCCACCGTCGTGTCCGGCTGGTAGTAGTTGAACACCGTCGGCGAGTAGTAGACGCGCTGGCCGAGCGCGCCCGACAGGTCGGAAAGCGTGCTGCCGTCGGTGACGCCGGACAGCCCGCGCACCAGCGAGGTGATGATCTGCACGGGCTCGCGCAGGCTGCCGAAGCTGTCACCCTTGTCGGCGCTGCCGCGCGCCTCGGGATCGAGCAGGAGCGCACGCACCACCGCCTTGAGGTTGCCGCGCACGCCGGTGCCGTCGTTCTTGAAGACGTTGGCGATGCGCTGCACGTACGCCGTCGACGGGTTGCCGGTGACGAGCTTCTGGATGAGCTGCTTGCTGATGAACGCCGGCGTGTTGGGATGCACGAACACCATGTGCACGGCGCCGACCAGGTCCTGCTGTGCGGTCTGCCCGCCGGGCAGCACGGTGCCGTACGGCGGCGTGCCGTCGAACAGCGTCTTGGCGTCGGTGTCGTGGCCGGTCGTCGCGGTGCCCGGGAAGTTCTGCATCGGCGTGCCGTAGAAGGCGCTGTTCTTCTTGGTCACCGCGCTGCCGTCCGGGTTGGCGTACGTCCAGCCGGTGAACACGCGCGCCATCTCCTTGATGTCGTCCTGGTCGTAGGTCGGGATCGGGTCGCCGGAGGCGTCGGTCAGCGGCGTGCCGTCGTCGCGCAGCTCCGTGAGGCCGATCGAGAAGAGCTGCATGATCTCGCGTGCGTAATTCTCATTGGGGACGCGGCCCTTGCCGTCGGCGCGGTCGTTGTTGACGGCGTCGAGGTAGTTGCCCATCGCCGGCGACAGCGACACCTGCTGCAGCAGCGTCTCGAAATTGCCGAACGCGTTGTTGACGAGGATGTTCTGGTAGCGCGACATCACGTAGGCGATCGAAAGGTCCTGCTCGTTCGCCGAAGTGACGAGGATCTGCGACAGCGCCCATGCGACGCGCTGCCGGAGCTGGTCCGGCTTCGACACGGCGTTGGTGAAGAAGTCACGCTGCACCATTGCGAGCGACAGGTGGTCGCGTACGCACTTGACCAGCGCCGAGCTCGCCGGATAGGAATTGCCCGCCGGATCGGTCGACGCGCAGTCGGGCGTCTGGCGAAGCTGCAGGCGGTTGTAGCGGCTGTCGGGGTAGCCGGAAACCGGCTTCGTGAACTGATTGTCGATCCAGCCCGCGACGCCGAGCGACTTTACGCTCGCGACGTCGGCGGGCGTGGGCCCGAACGTGGCCTGCGTCAAGAGGCGCCACACGTCGCGCGAGTTGGCATCGAGCGCGGGGATGGCCGGCGTCGCCGACGTCACGACGTTGATCGGCGTCGACGTCACCGCCGCGCCGGTGTTGTCGGTCGCGCGCGCGGTGAACACGCTGGTCTGCCCCGCGGTCGCGAGCGCGAACGGGAACGTGTAGGGCTTGGCAGTGATCGCCGACGCGTTGATCTTCGTGCCGTTGCGGAAAAAATCGACGGCGGTGATCGTCGTGCCGGGCGCCGGCGTGACGTTCGCCGTCAGCGTGACCGTCGCCGGCACGAGCGTGTACGTGGTGCTGGTGGCCAGCGAGACCTTGAGCGCGCTGACGATGGGCGCGTTCACCGTCACGGCGACGGTCGACGAGGTCGCCGTCACGTTCTTGGTGTCGGTGGCGACCGCGCTGAAGGCGAGCATGCCGCCCACGGCCGGCGTGTACGTATAGGTGTACGGCGCCGCGGTGCGCTCGACGATCAGCTTGCCGTTCACGTAGAAGCCGACCTTGCGGATCGTGCCGCCGTCCTCGCTCGCCGTGGCCGTGAGGGTCACGGTCTGCAGCACACTGATGTTCGTCGCGCTCGTCGCGAGGCTCACCTTCGGCGTCGCGCCGGCGACCGGATTGATGGTCAGGTTGGCGTTGGCGGAGGTCGCGGTAACGCCCTTGCCGTCGGTCGCGATCGCGGTGAACGTGAGCGAGCCCGCTGACGTCGGCGTGTAGGTCGTCGTGTACGGCGCGGCGGTCAGCGTCTTGACGAGCGCGCCGCCGGCGTAGAACGCCACCTTGGCGATCGTGCCGCCGTCCTCGCTGGCGGTGGCCGTCAGCGTCACCGGCTGGCCGAGCGTCACGCTCGTCGGTGAAACCGCCATCGCAACCTTCGGCGTCGCGACCGGCGGCGGCGTACCGCCGCCCGATCCCACCGTGACGGACACGGGCGACGAGGTCGTCGCGCCGCCGGCGGTGTCGGTGGCGATCGCGGTGTACGTCAGCGCGCCCGCCGCGGCCGGGGTGTAGGTGTACGTATACGGCGGCGACGTGCTCTCGAACAAAAGCGACGCGCCCGCGTAGAACGCGACCTTGGCGATGCTGCCGCCATCCTCGCTCGCGACGGCCGTCAGCGTCAGCGGCTGCCCGAGCGTGACGTTGGTCGTCGACGCCGCCAGCGTGACCTTGGGCTTCGCCACGACCGGCCCGTCCACCGAGAACGCGACGGGCTCTGACGTACGCGCCGCGCCGGCGGTGTCGTGCGCCACGGCGCTGAACACGTGCGTGCCGGGACCGACCGACGTCACCAGCGAGAACGGCTCGCTCGTCAGCGACGCGAGCGGCGCGCCATCCATCGTGAAGTCGACGCGGGTCACGAAGCCCCCGGTGTCGGTCACCGTGGCGACCAGCGACACCTTGCCGCTGCCGAGGCTCGACAGCGCGAGCGAAACCTTGAGCGCGCTGTCGTCGGTGCTGCCAGGCGGCGTCTGCGTGGTGAACACGTAGAACGCGATGCCCTCGAGCTGGAACCACGGCCACGTCTGCAGCACGATGTCGCGCTCCGCCGCGCTCGCCGTGTAGAAGCGTGCGCGGGTGCGCGTGTTGTAGAAGCGATAGAGGGCGGCCTTGCCGTCGCCCGCGCCGTACGGCGCGTAGTAGACGGCGCCTTCGTACATGTACGTGGGCTGGCTGGCGATCGTCTGGTCGCGCTCGGTCTCGGACTGCGTGTAGAAGTGGGTGCCGGTCGACGTGTCGAAGAACCGGTACACGGGCTTGGTGTCCGGCGTCGCGGCGAGGTACGCGTAAAACACCGGTCCCTCGTAGAGGAACTGCGGCCAGCGCGAGAGGACGATGTCGCGCTCGAGCGTCGACGTCGTATAGAAGTGGGTGCCGGTCTGGTCGTTGAAAAAGCGGTAGACGGGGACCGCCGACTCGGCCCACGCGGCGGACATCCCGCCCATCCACGCACAGAGCGCCAGCGCGAGCGTCGCCACGAAGCGCGCGCCCGACATCCTGCGCAGGCCCTCACCCGCTGACGTCACCTGCCGGCCGGCCCGTTCCCCTCGCATCGTCGTCTCCCCTGGCTCCGCATGCGCGCTTCGCGTCGGCGGATTATCGGGCGGCTATTTTTCGATTACAAGCCGTTTTGGCGACTATTGGACGAACGGCATTCCTTGTGCCTTTTTAATGCGATACGAATATGAGAAACAAGATATAATGTATTGTTTTGACTAAAATTTTTTACGACTAACGATTGATTTGTCGTTATGGCTCATCGTTGTCTTCATGACATTCGACTGACCGGCCAGCAGGGACGTCGGCCGTCTAAACCGCGCTGAATGAAAGTCGAGCCAACGACGAGCGAACGCCCGGTCGGCCGCTCCACGCACCGATGCGATCACTTCATGACGATGGAATGGCTGGTGGGGCCCACGGGCGCGGGCCCCGCCTGGCTTGGGATCAGCTCGCCCGACCGCGCTTCTGCTGGCGCCACTGCTCCATGTCGGCGGCGCGCTGGCGCAGCGCACTGCCGACCATCGCCTTCTGCTGAGGATTGAGGTTGGCGTAGACGCCGAGCCACGCGTCGCGAACGCTCCGGCGCAGGGTGTCGCCTTGCGCGCGGGCCGCGTCCGCGGCGGCGGCGACGGCGGCGAGGTCAGGCTGGTCCTTGGCGATCTCGGCGTCGAACGTCGCCTTGGCGTTCTGGCGCAGCGTCGCGCCCTGAGCATGCGCCGACTTCATCGTCGCGACGGCGTTGTCCCACTGCGCCTGCTGCGACGAGTCGAGCGCGAGCTGGTCGTGCAGGCGGATGAGCGCGCCCATCATCGGATCGCCGCCGGCGCGCATGGGGTGCGCGTGCGCTTGCGCGGCTGCCGGCGCGTCGGTGGGCTGCGCCCATGCAACGCCGCTGCCAAGTGCGATCGCCGCGGCGACCAGCGTGGCGCGCAATGCGCGCCGGGGTTCGAGAACGTTCATGTCGATCCTTTCCTGATCGTGATGAGCCGGCACGACGTTGTGCCGGCGACATGCGTACGAGCGGCAGCATCGCCGGCACGTTCGCGCGCGTCGCGCGTGGATTGCAACGTCCGGTTGCCGTGGCACCCGGGCGTTACAATCGGTTACCAAAGCAATGCCGACATGGCAGGAGCGCCGCGTTCCAATGGCAGCCATGGACAAGGACAGCACGCCGGTGCGCATCCTCGTCGTCGACGACGACGTGCGATTGCGCGATCTCCTCACACGCTACCTCGGCGAGCAGGGCTTCGAGGTGAAGGCCCTCCCCGACGCGCGCGACATCGACAAGCGCCTGCAGCGCGACCCGCCGCACCTCGTCGTGCTCGACCTGATGCTGCCCGGCGAGGACGGCCTCGCCGTCTGCCGGCGGCTGCGCGGCAGCGGCGAGCGCGTGCCGATCATCATGCTGACCGCGAAGGGCGAGGACGTCGACCGCATCGTCGGCCTCGAGATGGGCGCCGACGATTACCTCGCCAAGCCGTTCAACCCGCGCGAGCTCGTCGCGCGCATCCACGCGGTGCTGCGCCGCCATGGCGACCGGCCGACGCCGGGCACGCCGGGCGACGAGGGACGCGAGTCGTTCGGCTCGTGGACGCTCGATCATGCCGCGCGGCGCCTGACCCGCGACGACAAGGTCGTGACCCTCACCACCGGCGAGTACGCGCTGATCAAGGTGCTCGCGCAGCATCCGCGCCAGCCGCTCGCGCGCGAGAAGCTGATGATGCTGGCGCGCGGCCGCGACCACGACGTGTTCGACCGCGCGATCGACGTGCAGATCTCGCGACTGCGCAAGATCGTCGAGGACGATCCCGCGAATCCGCGCACCATCCAGACGGTCTGGGGCTTCGGCTACGTCTACGTCCCCGCGAGCGAGAACGCCGAGACGTCGTGACGATCTGGCCGCGTTCGCTGTTCGGGCGCCTCGTGCTCCTGCTGGTGGCGGTCGTCGCGCTGGCGGCGGCGGCGTCGCTGATCATCTTCCGCTACGACCGTGCGGCGCTGGTGGCGCGCCAGTTCGGCGACACCAAGATCGTGCAGCTCCAGGCATTGCGTGCCGCGCTCGAGGGCCCCGACGCCGGCGCGCGCCGCGCGCATCTCGCCCGCCTCGGCCGCGAATACGGCGTGCGCATCGTGCCCGAGTCCGAGCGCCCGACGATGGGCGTGCCGGCCGGCCCGCCGTTCGCCTCCCTCGACACGCGCCTCAAGGAGGCGCTCGGCGCCGACACGGAGCTGCGCGTCTCGCCGGGACGCGGTCTCCTCCTCGTCAGGATCGATGCGGGCGGCGAAAGCTACTGGATCGGGTTCCCCACACGCCCGCTCGCGCAGGAGGAATTGCCGACGCGCGCGGTCGCGTGGACCGCGACGGTGATCGTGCTGCTGCTCGTCGTCGCCTTTGCGTTCGCGCGCTATCTCGCGCGGCCGTTACGCGACCTCGCCGGCGCGGTGTCGCGCGTCGGCCGCGGCGAGACGCCGCCGCCGCTGCCGGAGAGCGGGCCTTCCGAGATCGCCGCCGTCAACCGGGGGTTCAACGCGATGCTTGGCAGCCTGCGCCAGATCGAGCAGGACCGCGCGCTGCTGCTGGCCGGCATCTCGCACGACCTGCGCACGCCGCTCGCGCGGCTGCGCCTCGGCGTGGAGATGGGCGGCACCGACCCGGCAATGCGCGACGGCATGGTCGCCGACATCGAGGAGATGGACCGTATCGTCGGCCAGTTCCTCGAGTTCGCGCGCGGCGACGAGAACGCGACCGTCGAGCGCGCGGACCTCAACGAGGTGGTGCAAAGCGTCGTCGCGCGCTACCGTGCGGGCGGCCGCGACGTCGCGTTCGCACCCGGCCCGCTGCCCGCGCTTGCGTTGCGCACCACCGCAGTGTCGCGCCTCGTGTCGAACCTCGTCGACAACGCCTTCGCCTACGGGCGCGCGCCGGTCGAGATCGCGACGCGCGTCGAGGGCGACGCGGTGGTCGTCGACGTGATGGACCGCGGGCCCGGCGTCGACCCGCGCGATGCGGCGCGCTTGAAGCAGCCGTTCACGCGCAGCGGGATGTCCCGCTCGCGCAGCGACGGCGCGGCGGGCGCAGGTCTCGGCCTCGCGATCGTCGAGCGCGTCGCGCGGCTCCATGGCGGCGCGTTCGACCTCCTGCCACGCGCCGGCGGCGGCACCGTCGCCCGCGCGACCTTCGCGATCGAGCGGGTGCCAGCCGTCGCTTGAGTCGAAGGGGCCTGCCATCGTCATTCCCGCGGAAGCGGGAATCCAGCACTGGCGGCCGCTTGGGCGTTACGACTGGATCCCCGCCTTCGCGGGGATGACGGCAGATTGGAGCGCCTTCGACCGGCATGAGCGATGTCGCATCGGCGTGGAACTCCGCTCCGCGCCCGCGACCCAAGCGTATCCTTGCGCGACCTCAATGACGAGGAGCTGCCCATGACTCGACCGGTTCCATCCGTCCGTTTCGATCGCCGCCGCCTGCTCGTCACCATGGCCGGCGCGTGGCTCGCCGGGGTCTTCACGATTGCCGGTCGTGCGCAAAGTACCGCCCCCGGCAAATCGAAGATCGGCGTCATCGGCTCCGGTCGCATCGGCGGCACGATCGGCGGCCTGTGGGTCAAGGCAGGCCATCCGGTGATGTTCTCGTCGCGCCATCCGGACGAGCTCAAGAGCCTCGTCGCGGAGCTCGGCCCGCTCGCCAGCGCCGGCACGGTCGCCCAGGCGGCGGCGTTCGGCGACGTGCTGTTCGTCGCCGTGCCTTACGGCGCGCTGCCGCAGATCGGCCGCGAAAACGCCGCGGCGATCAAGGGCAAGGTGATGCTCGACGCCTGCAATGCGGTCGCGTCGCGCGACGGCGCGATCGCCGACGAGGTGGAGCATGACGGCATCGGCGCGACGTCGCAGAAATACCTCGCCGGCACGCGGCTGGTGCGCGCGTTCAATACGATGTCGTACGCCATCTTCCAGCGCGAAGCACACCGCGCCGATCCGAAGCTTGCGGTCCCCATCGCCGGCGACGACGCCGATGCGGTCGCGATCGCCGCGGGCCTCGTGCGCGACGCCGGCTTCGATCCGGTCGTCGTCGGCAAGCTCGCCGACGCGCGGCGCTTCCAGCGCGGCGGGCCGGGCTATGGCCAATCGGTATCCGCCGCCGAGCTGAAGCAGAAGCTGTCGCTCACGCCGTGACGCGCGTCGAGCGCCTCCTCGAGCGCGCGGTGCCCGCCACCCGCGCCGAGCGCGCCGCCGCGCTGTGGTCGTTCGCCTATTTTTTCACGTTGCTGGCCGGCTATTACGTGCTGCGGCCGCTGCGCGACCAGATGGGCATCGCCGGCGGCGTGCGCAACCTGCCGTGGCTCTTCACCGCGACGTTCGTCGCGCTGATCGTCGCGCAGCCTCTCTACGGCGCGCTGGTGGCGCGGCTGCCGCGCGCGCGCTTCATCGCCGTCGTCTACCACTTCTTCGCCGCCAACCTCGTGCTGTTCTGGCTGCTGCTGACGATTGACGTCGACAAGGTGGTCGTCGCGCGCGTGTTCTTCGTGTGGGTCAGCGTGTTCAACCTCTTCGTCGTCGCGGTGTTCTGGTCGTTCATGGCCGACCTCTTCACCAGCGAGCAGGGCAAGCGACTGTTCGGCTTCATCGGCGCGGGCGGCACCGCCGGCGCGCTGCTCGGCCCGACGATCACCATCGGCCTCGCCGTGCCGCTCGGCCCGACCAATCTCCTCATCGTCGCCGTGGTGTTCCTCGAGCTCGCGGTGTTCTGCACGCATCGCCTCGAGCGCGCCGCCGGCGGCGCGCAGCATGCCGTGAAGGCGGAGCCGCGGACGATCGGCGGCAGCGCCTTCGCGGCGTTGCCCGAGCTCGTGCGCTCGCCGTACCTGATCGGCGTCGCGGTGTGGGTGAGCTTCCTGTCGTTCGGCGCGACGATGCTTTATTTCATGCAGGCGAACGTCGTCCAGGAAAGCGTGCACGGCGCCGGCGCGCAGACGCGCGTGTTCGCGTCGATCGACCTCGCGGTGGGGCTTCTCACGCTCGCCACGCAGGTGTTCGCCACCGGGCGCCTGCTCGAGCGCTTCGGCACCGGCGCGACGGCGGCGGCGCTGCCCGCGGTCTACGTGCTGGGCTTCGCCGCGATCGCGCTCGCCCCGGTACTCGGCGTCGTGCTCGTCGTGCAGGTCGTGCAGCGCTGGATGAACTTCGCGATCGCCAATCCCGCGCGACAGGTGTTCTTCACCGTCGTCGGCCGCGGCGAGAAGTACAAGGCCAAGAACCTGATCGACGTCGTCGTCTACCGCGGCTCCGACGCGTTGTACGGCTGGGTGTACGACTCGATGCACGCGCTCGGCGCGAAGATCGCGGGCATCGCGCTCATCGCGCTGCCGGTCGTGCTGGTGTGGTTCGTGCTGTCGCTGGGGCTCGGGCGCTCGCAGGAGCGGCGCGCGGCACGCGATGCGGCGGCGCTCGACGTGGCGGGAGACTGACATGGCAAGGCTTTCGAGACGCCGCTTCAACGCGCTGGCCGCCTCGGCGCTGGCCGCGCCCGGCACGATCGGCACGATCGGCGCATCGGCGCTCGTCGCCGACGTCGCGCTCGCGCAGGCGCCTGCGCCGCTGCTCATGCGCGCCATCCCGTCGAGCGGCGAGCGCATCCCCGCCGTCGGCCTCGGCACCGCCGCCGTGTTCTCGAACGACGACGACGCAACCCGCCGCGCCGCTGCCGAGGTCGTGCGCGCGCTCGTCGACGCGGGCGGCCGCCTGATCGACACCGCGTCGACCTACGGCGACGCCGAGGCGGTGCTCGGCAAGGTGATTGGGGCCGCACACCTGCGCGAGGCGGTGTTCATCGCCACCAAGCTCGAATCACCCGACGAGGCGGAGCTCGCGCGCTCGCTCGCGCGCCTCGCGACGCCCAAGGTCGACCTGCTGCAGCTCCACAACGTCCGCGACACCGGCCAGTCGCTGGCGCACTTCAAGGCGTGGAAGGCGGCCGGCAAATGCCGCTACATCGGCATCACGTCGACGTATCGCAGCGACTACGACGCGCTGGAGGCGGTGCTGCGGCGCGAGAAGCCCGACTTCGTGCAGGTCGACTATTCGCTCGACAACCGCCTCGCCGAGGAGCGCATCCTGCCGCTCGCGGCCGACGTGAAGGCAGGCGTACTCACCGCGCTGCCGTTCGGCCGCGGGCGCCTGTTTCGCGCGGTGCGCGGGCAGGCGCTGCCCGACTGGGCGAAGCCCTTCGCGGAGACCTGGGCGCAATTCTTCCTCAAGTTCCTGCTGGGCGATGCGCGCATTACCGCGGTCATCCCCGGCACGTCCAACGGCGCGCACATGGCCGACAACCTGGGCGCGATGCGCGGGCGCCTCCCCAATGCCGAGGAGCGCAAGCGGATGGTCGCGCTCCTGGGCAATCGCTGAGGCGCCGCAGCGCCAATCGCCGCGCAAGCGATTCCCGACGGCT
>Ga0207652_10005149_pt1 | contig 10607 bp, 10 predicted proteins | sample KBSC63BmetaG_FD_184334 | JGI IMG/M metagenome (GOLD analysis project Ga0207652, IMG submission 184334) | Corn rhizosphere microbial communities from Kellogg Biological Station, Michigan, USA - KBS C6-3B metaG (SPAdes) (version 2) | ecosystem: Host-associated > Plants > Roots > Rhizosphere ...
CCGGACGCTAACGACGCGCTTCGAGCAAGCGCATCTCTACCCCGTCGATCGAGTCGAGCGCGGTTTGATGCCTGATGGGCCTCGGCGCGTAGTGGAGCGATTGCTTCGGAGCGGCGGGCGGGGGCAGGGGGTTCCCTTCCGAGGGGCGTGCGCAGGTGCTGCGTCCCCGTCTGCGGGGACGCTTGCCAGCCGGAGCCCGAGCGAGCGACGTGGGCGTCGCCCGCCGCCCGAGCGTAAGCGTAAGGCAGCGACGCTCGCTAAACCAACCTCGCCGATCACCCCGCCGGAATCAGGAGCGACCAAATCACCGACCCGGCGAACAGATAGACCAGCGCTCCGATCGCCAGAAACGGACCGAAGGGAACCTCGATGCGCGCGAACGATTCGTCGAGTTCGGGGTCCGGCGAATCACTGTTCGACGATGGAGGCGCGGTCGGGGCGGTCGCAGTAACAGACGGCGGCGTCGGTCCCCGGCGGCGCAGGACGAGCAGAGGAATCGAGATCATGCTGCCGACAATCGCGGCGATGAAGAGGACGACGGGGATGGCGCGCCAGCCCAGCACCGCGCCGATCATCGCCAGCAGCTTCCCGTCCCCCAGGCCCATCCCCTCCCGTTTCAGCACGTAATAATAGAAGTCCGCGATCACGCGGACGACCAGATAGCCGGCCGCCGCGCCGATGGCCCGGTCGCTCCAGGGGACGTCGTGGGCCGCGAACGCCGCCGCGAAGAAGACGAACGTGCCCGGGATGGTGATGATGTCGGGCAGGCGCTTCGTGTCCAGGTCGATGAAGGCCAGCACGACCAGGGTGCCCATCCAGGCGAAGTACAGCGCGAACCGCCCCAGGCGTACGGCGGTCGCCTCGTCCAGGTCGCTGCCGGTGACCTTCCAGAAGATGGCCGCGGCCAGCACCGCCGTCAGCGCCTCGACCAGCGGATACCGCACCGAGAAGTGCGTGCCGCAAGTGCGACAGCGGCCCCGCAACCACAGGTACGACAGCACCGGCACGTTGTCCCAGGCCCGCACCGGGGTGCCGCAGTTCATGCAGCGCGACGCCGGTCGCACGATCGACTCACCCCGGGGCAGGCGCGCGATCACCACGTTGAAGAAGCTGCCCCAGATGGCGCCCCACACCGCCGCCACGGCCACCGCGGCCGGTGTCGACAGAAAGTCGGTCAAGGCGTCCAAGTTTTGGTCCCGGTCCCGGTGGGCCCTCAATGTTAAGGTTGGGATGGCGTGTCTGCGAAACTTTTCCCCATGGGCCGGGCGGCCGCGCGGGCGGTGATGCTGCTGGCGGCCGTGGCCGCCTCGGTCGCGGGCGGCTGCCGGCAGAAGCGGGGCGTGCTGACGCCGCCCGGGGTCGCCGTCGACAATGCCCTGCAGGGTCAGCGCTTCGCGGAGGGCTTTCGCAAGCTTGGTCGGGCCCACCTGCGCAGCACGGTGCACCTGGTGGCCGGCCTGGACGGCGGCGCCACCGACAACGTCACCACCGACAGCGACATCTGGATGGACGACCAGGGGAACTGGCGCCTGGTGGATCTGAACGACAAGGACGGCGGGCGCGAGATCGTTCTTCACGGGCACGAGCTGGCGATCGCGCTACGCTATGGACGCATGATTCGCCGTCCGGCCGAGGATCCCGAGCCCCTGCGCTTGCTCGCGCAAGGGGTGGGCGGCCCTTACGCGGCGTGGGATCTGCTGCGCGACGTGTCCACCGTGGACGACTTCGGCACCGACACGTACCAGGGGCGGAAGGTCCACGTCTACAAGCTGACGAGGTCCGTGCACCCGGCCGCCCCGCTGACGAAGCTGGACGGCGGCGATCGGCAGGCGTGGCGGAAGACGCTGGTCGCCGAGAAGGTCGACGGAACCATCATGATCGACGAGCAGCTGGGCATACCCCTGCTGGCGCAGATTCACGGCGCCTACACCATGCGCCGCGCTGACGCGGGGCAGGGAAAAGAGCCAGGCGAAGGCACCCCCATGCACGGCGCCGTGGATGCACAGACTACGATCGAGGAGATCGGCAGCAGCCCCGTCATCGCCGAGCCGGAAGCCGATGACCTGGCGCCCCGCCAGCGCACCATCCCCGACGAGCGCGCCATGCTGGGCGGTCTGCCCCGGGCCCCTGCCCGCCCCCACGGAGCGCGCGACTGAGACGTCCGGAACAGACAGGACCACACCGTGAGTGATGAGCAACGTCCCCAGCGGCCCGGCGAGGAAGCGGAGCTGATCGCCTTCCCCAGCGCACCGGCCCGCGACGATGTGCAGGACGGCATCAGCATCGATCACCTGGGGGCGAACCGGGCCCTCATCGTGCGACGCTCGCTGCTGGCCTCGGCCGTGGGCGGGCTGGTGCCGCTGCCCGTGATGGACGACTACCTGGCCGGGCGGGTACGCGCCGGCATGCTGATGCAGCTGGCGGAGCGTCGACGCGTGGACATCCTGCCGTCGTCGGCCGAGCTGCTGGCCGACCCGCGCGAGGGGACGGCGGCGCGCAACGTCACCATGACGGCGGCCACCCTGCTGGCGTTCAAGCTGGCCTGGAGAAAGTTCTTCCTGCTGGTGGCGGCGGGCCGGCGCGCCGAGGAGATGGCCACCACCTTCCAGGTGGGGACGCTGTTCGATCACTTCTGCGCGAAGCTGCACGTGGGGGCGGGCCTGGATCGCGAGGCGTCGATGCGGCTGCGCCAGGCGATGTTCGCCGCCATCCGCGACTGCGAGCGCGCCACGCTGGTCGACGCCTTCCGCGACGGCGGATCGCTGCTGGGCCGGTCGCTGGGCGAGGCGCCCGAATGGGTGTCGCGCCGCGTGCAGAAGGCCGCCGAGATGTACGTCGCGTCGGGCGGCCGGCCGGACGCCGCGCGCGCCGCCGAGGACACGCCGCTGGAGCCGGACGAGGCGCGCTGGATCGACCGCGCCGCCTCCCGCGTCGAGGAGCGGCTGAGCCGGCTGGGCGGCGGCTACCTGCGCACGCTGCTGGCCAGCTTCGAGCAGCGCTGGAACGGCGACCAATCTTTGGTACCATGAGCCGCATCCCCAAGGTTCCACCCAGCCCGCGAGCATCATTGCCCTCACAGTCGAAAAAGAAGAACGGGACATCAGGCCGCAGCGCTGGCGCCACCGGCTCGAAGAAGCCGGCCGGCAGCGGTAGCAAGCCCGCTCGCAAGATTGACCAGAAGGTCGGCCCAAAGACGGGCGGCAAGCCGAGCATCAAGGTCTCCGGCAGCGCCGCCAGTTCGAAGAAGGCGAAGGCGGCTCGCGGCGGCAAGGTCACCGCGCCCCGGCGGGCCCCCGGTCGCGTCGAATCGCTGGCCCCCTCGAAGGCCGCGGCGGGCGACGGACGCAAGGCGCGCCAGTCCGCCGAATCGCTGGAAGTGGCGAAGGTCGCCATCGACGCGGCCCTGGACAAGAAGGCCTTGCTGCCGGTGCTGATCGACGTCTCGGCGATGGCCAGCTACACCGACTTCATCGCCATCGTCAGCGGGCGCAGCGATCGCCACGTGGACGCCATCGCCGAAGGCGTGCTGCAGGCCATGAAGGCGCGCGGACGTTCGCTGCTGGGCCAGGAGGGCACCGGCAGCGGCCGGTGGACCCTGCTCGACTTCGGCGACGTCGTGGTGCACGTCTTCTACCACCCGGTGCGCGAGTTCTACGATCTCGAGAGCCTGTGGGTGGACGCGCCCCGGCTGCCGCTGAAGATCCCGCCCGAGTCCGTCATGGCCCAGCCTGACGCGCTCTACGGCAACCTCTGACCGCAGCGCCCCCGAGCGCATCGAAGACGCCTTGAAGCTGGTCATCCTGGCCGTCGGCAAGATGCGTGACCGGCACCTGGGCGCCGCGTGCGACGACTATCTGGACCGGGTGCGCCGGCACTTGCCCATCGACGTGGTCGAGGTCGACGACGACGCGGCGCTGTTGCGGCGCCTGGCGAACGCCAGCGGAGAGATCGTGGCGATGGAGGTCGGGGGCGAGGCCTGGGACACCGCCCGGCTGACCAGCTACATCTCGGACGGCATGCTGCACGGGCAGCGCACCATCACCTTCCTGATCGGGGGCAGCGACGGACTGCCCGCGGCCGCCGTCGCGCGCGCGAAGCGAAAGCTGTCGCTGTCGGCGATGACGCTGCCGCATCGCCTGGCCCGGGTGGTGCTGTGCGAGCAGCTCTACCGCGCGCTGTCGATCATCAAGGGCGAACCGTATAACCGCTGACTGCCGTCGTAACGGCCCGCCGCGATGACCGGCCCCTGAGACGAGCGCTGAACGACCGAGCCCGCTTCAGGGCAGCGTCAGATCGTCCATCATGCCGGTCATCATGATCAGCGAGAGCACGGTCCAGGACTCCTGGTAGTACTGGCTGCCGGCGAACAGCATGTCGGTGGCGACGTCGGCGTAGCCCTGGTCGCGCAACATCGCGAAGTCGGGCGACGACATCGCGCCCACGGCGGCGGGCCCCACGAACGCCGCCGCCTGGTTGCCCACCGACGCCGAGCCGGGGTGCTCGCTGCCGTCGAGGTTGTAGCCGTCGACCAGGTTGTAGGCGCCCTTCGTCTGATAGAAGGCGCTGATCTTCTTCAGGTAGTCCGCCGCCATCGGCTCGTTGTTCCAGCAGTAGTCCTGGGCCAGACGGAACGGCGTCCGGCAAGAGTCCAGCTGGTGATACGTCGGATCACTGGTGCCGGGCCGGCCCATGGGCACGCCCGCCGGCGTCGACCACGCGGGGACCAAGCCGTTCGACTGGTTCTTGTTCGCCGCGTTCAGCGTGGCGTTGATGACCTTGTAGACCGTGGCGACCGTGTTGTTCCAGTTGGTCGTCTGGTTCGTGGCGCGCCCGAAGGCCCGGTAGAACGCGGGCGCGAAGTACGAGATGTTGATCACCGAGCCGCCGCCGCCCCCCTGGTCACCAGGCGTCGGCACGTCGCCCATCGAATGATCGATCTCGTACTTCCAGATCAGGTTGATCTGGGCGGTGGCGAGATCCAGGTAGCTCTTCGACAGGCTCCCCTTGCCGCCCCACTTCTTGTCGGCCATCAGCAACGCGAACGCCATGTCCTCGTCGGCGTCCGTCGCGCCGCCCGTCCCCAGCACGGACCGATCGGGCCCGATGTACCAGTTCATCAGGCCGTTGGCGTCCAGGAACTGCTGCGTGTAGTTCCAGAACTTGTCGAAGCTGTCCTGGTCGTTCATGTAGACCGCGATCAGCATCCCGTAGGCGCTGCCCTCGGACACCGACGAGTTCACCACCGCGCCCGAGGAGTTCGGGCGCAGCAGGCGCAGGCCGTTCGTGCCCGCGCCGTCGCTGGTGACGATGTCCTTCTTCCACTTCGTCCACGCCGCGGTGGTGTCGGCGGTGGTCGCGGTCGCAGGCGCCGTGCAGCGACCGCCGCGCGGGATGGTGACGGCCGACGGTGGGGCACCGCCCGCGCCGCCGGCGCCGCCGCCGGTCGCCGTTGCGCCGCCGCTGCTCGAGACCCCGCCGCTCCCCGGCGCGCCGCCGCTGCTGGCGCCGCCCGACGACGTCGCGCCGCCCGTACCGATGGCGCCGCCGCTGGCGGTGACGCCGCCGCTGGCGCTGCTGCCCCCGCTGGCGCTGGTGCCGCCGGTCCCCTTCATGCCGCCGCTGCCTGACGAACCACCCGACGCGCTTCCCCCGCTTCCGCCGGCGCCACCGCTGCCGGAAGATGCCCCGCCCGAGCCGGTCGTGCCGCCCGACCCGCCGCTGCTGGCGCTGGGCGAGCACGCGACCGCGCCCGGCAACAGCAGAAACAGTCCGGCGGCAAAGAGAGCGCGCGAGCGGCGAAGCAGCGAGGCGACAGCGGGGGTCATTCCGTCTCCCTGGAGCAAGAGTGCGAGGTCGAGAGGCGCGCGCGAGCCGGCGCGCGCCGGCGCCGGGGAACGCGCCGGCGTCAGCGGACTACTTCACGTCGAGCAGCTCGACCTCGAACAGCAGCGTCGCGTTCGGCGGGATCACCCCGCCGGCGCCGCGCGCGCCGTAGCCCAGCTCCGACGGGATCAGCAGGGTGCGCTTGCCGCCGACCTTCATGCCGGCAACACCCTCGTCCCAGCCCTTGATCACCTGGCCGCGGCCGAGGCCGAACGAGAACGGGCTGCCGTGGTCGTGCGAGCTGTCGAACTTGTCGCCCTTGGCGCCGTCCTTCCACAGCCAGCCGGTGTAGTGCATCACGCAGGTCTTGCCCGCGGCCGCTGCCGTGCCCGTGCCGGCCGTCGTGTCCTCGAGCTGCAGGCCGCTGTTCGTCGTCGTCATCGCCATGTGGATGGGATCCTTTGTAGGGAGAGGGAGTACCACCAGCCCCGTCGCCCGCACCCAGAGCCGGGGATGCTAGCGCAGATATAATGACGAGGGGGGACGCATTTGATGCCCAACACGTTCATGCAGGCCCGGACACGTCACTCGGCATTGATGGGGCTCGTGTTCTCGGCCCTGCTGCTCGGTTGCGGCTCGCCCGCGGGCAACATGGGCGGTTCGGGCGGCGAGATGGCAACGGGCGGCGCGCCGGGCAGCGGCGGCGTCACCGCCGGCAGCGGCGGCGTCACCCCGGGCACGGGTGGCGTCACCGCAGGTACAGGTGGCGTCACCGCAGGTACGGGTGGCGTCGCGCCGGGTAGCGGCGGCCTCATCGGCTCGGCCGGTACGACCGGTGCGGCCGGCGCCCGCGGTTCGGGTGGGCGCGCGGGCGGCGGCGGCGCCAGGGGGTCGGGTGGCGTGTCGGGCGCCGCGGGAGCCAAGGGATCGGGCGGGGCGACCACGGGCAACGGCGGCGCCGGTGGCTGCACCCCGGACTACGGCTGCAAGCCGACCGCCCCGGACACGGGTGACTACTACGCCGACTGCGTGACGCGCGTGAACCAGTTCCGCGCCTGCGTGTGCCTGCCCCCGCTCGCCCGCTGGGACGCTGGCGAGAGCTGCGCCGACATGGACGCCGCCTACGATCCCTCCCACAGCGCACACGCCGGATTCATCGCCGGAATCTGCTCGCCCGAGGGCAGCGCGCAGGACGAGTGTCCGGGCTGGGGCTCGGCGACCCAGGTCATCAGCGGCTGCATCCAGCAGATGTTCGACGAGGGGCCGCCCCCGACCGCCGACTGCACCGGCGACTGCTACGAGATGCACGGCCACTTCATCAACATGACGAACACCCGCTACACGAAGATCGCGTGCGGCATCGCGACCGTGAACGGCAAGGTCACCGCCGTTCAGGATCTGCAGTAGCTCAACCGCTGGCCGCGGACGCCTCCAGGTGCACGCGGATCTTTCCGCCATCCAGCGTCAGGTGCACGCGACCGCCGGGCACCTCGGCGAACGAGTCGAACGCCGCGTCCTCCAGGTGCCTGGTCAAGATCGAGACCAGACCGCGCGCGCCCGTCTCGCGCTTCAGGCCCTCGGCCACCAGGTGCCCCAGCACCTCGTCGTCGACCACCAGCGCGAAGCCCTCGTCCTCGAACTCGCGCACCAGCTTGTCGACCACGTTGGTGCGCAGGATGTCCATCAGCGTCGTCGCGTCCAGCGCCTCGAAGGGGACGAAGCGGCCGAAGCGCGCCAGCAGCTCGGGCAGGAAGCCGAACGTCTGCAGGTTGGCCAGGTTCTCCACCTCGCCCGCCGTGAAGCTGACCGCGATGCCGGCGCCGGACTGAAGCGCCGCCTGCTCGCGGCCGAAGCCGATGCGATCCACGCTGGCGCGGTTGCGCACGATCTGGTGGAAGCCCGAGAACGCGCCCGCCGCCACGAAGGCCACGTCGGCCGTCGACAGCACCAGGTGGTCTCCGTACGACGAGTGCGTGATCTCCATCGGCACCACCACGTCGGACGACTCGAGCATCTTCAGCAGCTCGCGCTGCACGCCCATCCCCGTCACGTCCTTGGTGGTGCCCGCGCCGGCGAACACGGCGTTGTTCTGACCCGACGCGATCTTGTCGAACTCGTCCAGGCACACCACCCCGATCGAGGCCAGCAGCGGGTTGTCGTCCGCCGCGTGCAGCAGCCGGGTGAGGATGGTGCTGGGATCCTGCCCCACGTAGCCGGTCTCGGAGTACGTGGTGATGTCGATGATGACCGTGGGCAGGCGTAGCACGTGCTGGAACAGCAGCTCGACCAGGAAGGTCTTGCCGCAGCCGGTGGGCCCCGCCAGCAACATGTTCATCTTCGGCAGCAGGGACTCGCGCTTGGCGCCGTCCAGATAGATCCGCTTGATGCGGCGCACGTGGCGATAGGCCAGCAGGGCCATGGCCCGCCGCGCCTCCGCCTGGCCTCGATAGCCCAGCTCTTCCAGCCTGGCGAAGATCGCGCGCGGCGACAGCACGGGCAGCTCGCGCACGAACTTGATGAAGTGCTCGAGCCCCGACTTGCGGTACTTCTTCAGCGGCTCCACGCCTCTTGAGATTAACACCGGGTCCGCGCCGGACCACGGGGCCGTAACGCCACGGGGTTCCGCCGTTTCCCAGTTGTGACGCCGGTGATGCCGGGACATGGCTGCTCACCTCACCTCCGGAGGGCGCGGGTCACCCCGTCACGCCGCGCGCAGCGAGCTGCGCAGCTGTCGCATCAGCGTCGTACCGTGGCGCTCGTCCCGATCGCGTCGACGCAACAGGGCCAGCACCGCCGCCTCGGCGGCGCGCAGGTCGCCGCCGCCGACAGCGGCCAGCGCCGGCGCCAGCGTGCCATCCATGTACGACGCGATGACGTGCGGATGGATGTAGCACTTCCGACAGACGGCGGGCGTGTTGCCCAGCCGCTCGGCCACCTGCTCGATGGCCCGCACCACCTCCTTGTGCGTCGGCTTCGGGACCTTCCCTTTCCCTGCCGGGTTCGGGCGCCCCGCCGGCCGGACGCGCGGGACGTGGGCGGCGGCGCCAATCGCCCTCAACGACAGCGCCGCCAGCACGGTCCCCGCCCAGGTGCGGAAGTCCTTGGCCGTGAACTCGTGCCCCGCCACCTCGTGGATGTACGCGTTCACGTCGGCCGAATCGATGGTGGCGGGCTTTCCGTCCTCGTCCCGGTACTGGAACAGCTCGTGCCCCGGCAGATCCCGGCACCGTCGCACCATCGTCGCCAGGCGGCGGTCATGGACGGTGACGCGATGAAAGACGCCGCTCTTTCCCCGAAAATGAAAGGTGACGTCCGAGGCGTGCACGTCGACGTGGCGGTCCTGCATCGTGGTCAGGCCGAACGAACCGTTCTCGCGCGCGTACTCCTCGTTGCCGACGCGGATGAAGGTCGTCTCCAGCAGGCGCACCACCAGCGCCAGCACCTTGCGCCGCGGCAGACCCGGTAGCCGCAGGTCGGCGGCGATGCGGCGGCGCAGCGTGGGCAGCGCGCGACCGAAGTCGGCCAGCCGCGCGTACTTGGTGCTGTCGCGCTCGTCTCGCCAGCGCGGGTGATAGCGGTACTGCTTGCGCCCGCGCGCGTCCCGCCCGGTGGCCTGCAGATGGCCGTTCGGCTCGGGGCAGATCCACACGTCGGTCCAGGCTGGTGGGATGGCCAGCTTGCGCACCCGTTCCAGCGTGGCGGCGTCGCGCACCCGGTGACCACGGGCGTCCTGGATGGCGAACGTGGGCACCCACGTGCCGCCGTGGCCCCGGGTCTTGCCGATCACGCGGCGTCGCAGGCCCGGGCCCCGGTCGTCGACATGACGGAGCCCGGCGTGCCGCGCGGCGCCCACCGGGTCCTTCATCATATTTTTCACGGCCCGAAGCCTGGGGCGGCGCGCGCGCGTCGGGGTCACGGCCGTGATCGCTGCAGGCGCCATGCCGTACCGCCGAAACGTGCTGGATCCACGTTGACGAAGGGGGGGTGCGCTGGGAAACTGCCCGCTCCTTTTCACCCGTTCATCCGTTCAGCCGTTCGCGGTCGTTCGTCACCACAAGGAGCCGTCGTATGTCCGAGTCGTTGTTCACCTCCGAAAGCGTCACCGAAGGCCACCCCGACAAACTGTGCGATCAGGTCTCCGACGGAATCCTCGATGCGCTGCTGAAGGGCGACAAGACCTCTCGCGTCGCGTGCGAGACCCTGACCAAGACCGGCTTCGTGATGGTCGCCGGCGAGGTCACCTCCAGCGCCACCATCGACATTCCCAAGATCGTGCGCGGCGTGGTCAAGGAGATCGGCTACAGCCATTCGGACATGGGCTTCGACTGGCAGACGTGCGGCATCATGGTCGCGCTCGAGCAGCAGTCGCCGGACATCGCCCAGGGCGTCGACGGCAAGGGCGTCTACACGCGCGACGAGCAGGGCGCCGGCGACCAGGGCATGATGTTCGGCTACGCCTGCGACGAGACCACCGAGCTGATGCCGATGCCGATCCAGACGGCGCACAAGCTGGCCAAGCGGCTGGCGGACGTGCGCAAGAAGGGCGTGGTCGACTTCCTGCGCCCCGACGGCAAGAGCCAGGTCACCGTCCGTTACGCCGAGGACGGGCGCCCGCTGGCCATCGACGCGGTCGTCGTGTCGACCCAGCACAGCGAGGACGTGAAGTACAAGACGCTGAAGGAAGCCGTGATGGAGGAGGTCATTCGCCCCGTCGTCCCGGCCGCCATGGTGTCGAACAAGACCAAGTACTACATCAACCCGACCGGCCGCTTCGTCGTGGGCGG
>Ga0207652_10005150_pt1 | contig 10606 bp, 11 predicted proteins | sample KBSC63BmetaG_FD_184334 | JGI IMG/M metagenome (GOLD analysis project Ga0207652, IMG submission 184334) | Corn rhizosphere microbial communities from Kellogg Biological Station, Michigan, USA - KBS C6-3B metaG (SPAdes) (version 2) | ecosystem: Host-associated > Plants > Roots > Rhizosphere ...
CTCAAGCCGAAAGCGGGCTTGAATGGGCGACCACCGGGTCTTTAGTGGTGCACTTTACGTAATCTTGAGCGCGGCCCAATTCCACTGCAGAATGAGCACTCAACCCTCAGATCACGGGGATTGAGGGAGCAAGACTGCGTTGCAATTTCATTCAGGAGCACACTCGTGCCGATCCTTTTGCTAGTCGGTCTCGGCGCTCTCGGTTGGTCGGGCTACAGTTTGATAACTGGGAAAGGCTACTACAAAGGCTGCCCTCCCGGCGGATTCGACCGTACCGAGGACCCTTTTAGTTTCTGGGCTCCCACCGTCACTATTTTCGGGGTCGGCCTGTTCGCAATTCTGACCTCGCTCGGGCTGATTCACTTCCCTCCGCAAAGATAACCGACCGCATTTTGACTGCGTGCGCACCGCAAGCGCTGGCGGAATTACAACTCTCGCTGTTTTGTACTCATCTTGTTGGAAGGGTGGTGAAATGGCCAACAAGAACGGGAATCGCGGTCTGGCGGATCCGATCAGCATCAAGCCTTTTGGCAAGGACGATGACCTGGTCAAAGTGATCGTCGAAACTCCGAAGGACAGCAATAACAAGTACGCGTTCGATCCCGAAGAGCGGATATTCACGCTGAAGAAGGTACTTCCCGCCGGAATGTCATTTCCCTATGACTTCGGTTTCGTGCCGCGCACCGAAGCAGAAGATGGTGACCCTCTCGACGTTCTTATCTTCATGGACCAACCAGCCTATCCTGGCGTTTTGCTCAAGTGTCGACTGATTGGCCTGCTAGAGGGTGAGCAGACGGAGAAGAACGGCAAAGCGGTTCGGAATGATCGACTGCTCGCAGTCGAGCAGGGGAGCCACACATACGCTCATCTGAAGCATGTGAAAGATGTGCCGCAGCGGCTATTGGACGAGCTTGGCGAGTTTTTTGCTAACTATCACAAGCTGGAAGGTAGCGAATATAAGACGCTAGGGATCAAGGGTCCCAGTGGCGCGCGGAAAAAACTCGCCAACACCAAAGCGGCAGCTTAGGAGTGATGCCGCAATCGTTCTCATAGCGCCCAAGTTTAGCGATCATTTCTGTATCAGGCTGGTGTGACTGGCAACGCATTTCCAGGCGGCGTTCTGGTGAATCCAGGTATCGGTGAATCGACCGGTGTGCTCGTAGGACTTTCCGTTATAGACACCCTTGGTGTGATAGATACCGACGACGATGGCAGTATCGCCGTAGAACTCAACCTTTAGATCCTGCACGCTCATGACAGAGGGCTTGAACTTAGGGTCGCGAATGTCGGCGAGAAACTGGTCGCGAGAACTGAGTTGGCCGTCCCATTCCGTGCTCAGGAAGTGTTCGCCGATCAGACTCTGCAATGCGCCCGAATCATGCATTAACTGCGCCTGATTCCACATTCTTTCCAACGCGATAAGCTTGCCTTCCGACTCGGAAGACTGACTATTCTGTGCGAACAAACAAGACGATAGAAGCAGACCGCAAAAGACCAGAGTCAGTTTCATTCGAGGTACGTTTCCTTCGTGCAAGTTGAGTAGCGGTGAAGTTCCGACGTATACGGCCTATTTTGCGAGGATTCTACTCCGGTGGTGAAGAGAAACGAGTGTCAATCGAGGTGACTGAAGAAACACACGTCTGCGAAACGGGAACCCATCCCGATTAGGAAAGCTTTCTCCTAGTATCCAGAACTAGCCCAGACCTTCGTCGACTGCGCGGTTTCGTGGCTCTGAGTTGGGAAGGCAGCCAGAGGTCTTACAGGAAGCGCAGCGAAATAATTACCAGCAAGCCGAGGCCGATGCCAATCGAGATTCTTGCCGCGCGAGGCATGCGCATGACCGCTCGCGAGAACAGGCGACACTCACGACGAGCACGAGTTCTCACGACGGCGAAAGTAACTTGTGGAATTGGTTCGGCGGCACTTGCCATGACCTGCCGATTGTCATACTAGTTGGAGCGCCGCTCCAGTTACGAACGTACTGTGCGAGCATTCTGATACGTGCGCCTCATCCAGAAAGAACACGGCCAGACGTTGTACCCATCGTAAGTGGGAGTGAAAGTCTGCAACTCGCGCGGCATACGCAAGTAGCTGTCGCGCCAGTAAGGAATCAAGCGCTGCAGTTCGCTGCGATTAGCGATGTGCACGGCGCTGCTGGACCAAAGCACCTCGAAACAAGGGTTGAATGCAAGGAACGCCTGGAGGAGGTATTGCTCCGCCCAAAAGCAGAGATTGTGCATCACGAACTGCCGCGGATAGTCGGCGGGCAGAAATATGTCGTGCACATGCACCACGACTCCCGGACGCAAGCGCGGGAGAATCTCCAGGTATTCGTAGAGGACATCGCTGCCGACGGAGACGACGTGGCTCGAGTCGAGGAAAAGAATATCGCCGTCACCGAGCCGGTCGAAGAACTCTAATGGAATTTGTTGCGCGCGCCGTTCGATCAGGCGAGTGAGACCGGGAAAACCAGCGCGCAGAACGGGATCGGGAAACGGCTCGATGGTGAAGAGCTTGCCGGGGAACCCTTCCTGCGCATTGCGCAACAGAGCCGAAGCGGAGAGCCGGGTGCTGTTACCACCGCCGATTTCAATCATCCGGCGCGGTTTGTAATGACGAACCATACTGTAGGCAACTTCCGCATCGACGGTCTCGAAAAACCCATTGTTGACATGAAATTCAGCCGGATCTTCGGATGCGGACTCGGGAAAGTGCATCTCTTCGCGATATTTTTCGACAAACGATTCCAGGCGCTGCAACTGTTCGTCGAGGCGCAGATCAACACCGACCATCGGGGAAAGTGCCTGCCAATTCCGGTGATCGAGCTCACGAAAGTTAGGAATGGGCCAATAGAAATGATTGGGGGTGAGATTGAAGCCAGCGCGCTGCATGGCGCGGAATCCAGCGGCAAAAACGGAACGTACCCACGGGTGGCGAGTAATTCCCTGATGCGGAGGCCGGCGGAGCCCAGGCTCGAGCGATGGAGTCGGAACGATGCGTGGGCGCTCTTCTGTGGCAATGGCGGCTGGCGAGTCGATGAGATCGGGGCGGGTGCTCGCAGTATTTCGCATTTTGTCCTCGAGAGGCATTTCGCCACACGGCTGGGCAGGCATACACGACAGGGGCGGGCCGCCTGCGTTGACACTTAAGTTGTCGCAATGAGTGCTTCTAGGTTCGACGCATGTGAACAGGACAGGTTGCCACGAGCGGATGAGGATCGAGGATTTGAATCGATTGCTGAAATGAGCGACTCTCAATACGATAAAGAACAACTTCTTTCCGAGAACATTTCGAGGTCAATTGGTGAATCGATTTTGGATGGTGAACACTCTTCGTGTCTGCTGCTGTTTTCTGGTCACGGTTGCTGCCTGGACGCAAACGAATGCTCCGGCGCAAAAGGCTTTTTCCGCGCAGGTGCTGCAGGATGCGACCCGCGTGCAAAAGGCAGCGCTGGCGGGCGATTACGGATATCGACTGACGGGACATCTGGCGGACAATATTGGTCCACGGCTAAGCGGTTCGCCGCAATACCAGCAGGCTGCGGAGTATGTAGCGGAGCAGATGCGACAGTTGGGACTGGAAGTCACGATGGAGAAGGTGATGGTGCCGCACTGGGTGCGCGGCAAAGAGACCGCAGAGCTGGTCGAGTTTCCTGGGCAAGCTCCGAATACAACTCAGAAGATCGTGCTGACGGCACTCGGTGGAAGCGTGGCGACACCGGCGGACGGAATTGTTGCTCCCGTGGTGGTGGTGAGCAGCATGGAAGAGCTGAGCGAGCTGGGGCGCGAAAAAGTGAGCGGCAAGATCGTGCTGTTCTACGAGAAGTTTGATGATCGCATGGCGGCGCAGGGATTCGGGCTGGATGCCTACAGCCAGGCGGTAACCTTCCGGGCGTCGGGACCTTCGGCAGCGGCACGGTTGGGAGCGGTGGCTGCACTGATCCGATCGGCAGGAGTCGGAGCTTTTCGCCTGCCACACACGGGCGGAACTCACTATGCAAAAGATGTGACAAAGATTCCAGCAGCGGCGTTGACGTCCGAAGATGCGGACCTGATACAACGCTTATCGCAGCAAGCGACGGTGAAGATGCACCTGGTCCTCACGCCGGAGACGCTGCCCGATGCAGTAGGCTGGAATGTGATTGGAGACATGAAGGGCAGTGAACATCCAGAGCAGGTAGTGATCGTTTCAGGGCATCTGGATTCGTGGGACCTCGCGACGGGCGCGATCGACGATGCGGCAGGCGTGGGCATTGCGATGCAGGCGATCGAGACGATCAAGAGCTTGGGGTTGCGTCCCAGCCGGACGTTGCGCGTGATTGCGTGGGCGAATGAGGAGAATGGACTGAAGGGCGGCATCACCTACGAATTTGATCACGAGTCGCAAATGGCGAATCATTACGCGGCAATCGAGAGCGACCTGGGTGCCGGACATCCGGTGGGATTTTATTTTGCGGGCGACCCGAAGCTGAAGGAGATCCTAAAGTCGGTTTTCGAAGTGCTCGAGAGTTCGGGTGCGGGACTGGCGTACCAGACGGATGAAACGGGATCGGACCTGATTCCGATGAGCGTTCAAGGTGTGCCAAACTTCGCTCCGATGCAGGATAATCGAACGTATTTTCTGTATCACCACACGCCAGCCGACACGTTTGACAAGATTAATCTACGGGAGTTTCAGGAGAATGCTGCGGCGGTAGCGGTGCTTGGGTATGCGCTGGCTAACTCGACGGCAGTTCTGCCGCGACAGAGTGGCACGATGCCGGACTGGTTAAAAGAAGAGCAGGAGATGTATCGGAAGGCATCTATTCGTTAGCGATTTAGTCACCGCAGAGGATGCTGAGGAATACAAAATGAAAGTCGGATTCATTGGATTGGGGCAGATGGGTCTGCCTATGGCTACCAATTTGAAGAAAGCCGGGCACGATCTGGTCGCGTACAACCGCACGCACGCGAAGGCCGAGGAACTGGGCGCGGGTGTGGCGAATACTCCGGCGGATGCCGCGCGCGACGCAGAGGTAGTGATCACGATGCTTGCTGACGACAATGCGCTGAAAGAAGTGGCGTTAGGCGCGGATGGATTGGCGAGCACATTGCGGCCGGGAGCTATTCACGTTTCGATGAGCACGATCAGCGTGACGCTTTCGCAGGAACTGGCGGAAGAGCATCGCGAAAATAAGCAAGGGTATGTAGCGGCACCGGTGTTTGGCAGGCCCCAGGCGGCAGAAGCTGGGAAGTTGTTTGTGGTAGCGGCTGGTGATCCGGCAGCGGTGAAGAAATGTGAACCGTTGTTTCAGGCGATGGGCCAGCGAACGTTTTTCATGGGAGATGAGGCTCCGAAAGCGAACGTAGTAAAACTGAGCGGCAATTTTCTGATCGCGTCGGTCATCGAGACATTGGGCGAGGCGCTGTCGCTCGTGCGAAAGTACGACATCAATCCTGAGAAATATATTGATATGTTGACGAGTACGCTGTTCACCGCGCCGGTGTATAAGACGTATGCCGATCTGATCGTGAAGGAACAGTTCGAACCCGCTGGATTTCGTCTGAAACTCGGATTGAAAGATGTGCGTCTTGCGCTGGCGGCGGCGGAAGCACAGGCGGTGCCGATGCCGGTAGCGAGCGTGATACGCGATCATGCGCTTGAGGGAATAGCCAATGGCATGGGCGATAAGGACTGGTCGTCGCTAGCGCAGGTCGTTGCTAATAACGCCGGACTCTAGGCAGTTGTCTGCACGTCGATACGGCTATGGCCTTTCGTACACGGGCGCGGGCGCCCGCGCCACAATGCCTAGCTCGCTTTCTTGTCCTCGAACTCGTCTTCGCTGGGATCAGGAATGCTCGAGGGCGGATCGCTGGTAGGAAACGAATCGGCGAGCGTTTTGTCGAGGGTCTTTTCGCGCACGTCGTCCTGCTTTTCTTCCTGTTTTTCTTCTTCCTTCTGCTTTTCGCTTTTCATCAGTTCGGGGCCCCGGCGACTGCCTCGCTCTTCAGAATTGAAGGTTGAAATCTGGGGATCATTTTTCTTGGGATCTGACATGTGCGCCTCGATTGAGCTGTTCACAAAGTTGGAGGCTGGCTTCGGTCAAGTGGTTGGCCGAGAGAGGTTGCGCGGGCGAGAACCTGTCGTGAGCGAAGGCGTAGGATGCGCTGCAACACGCGAGTCTCACGTTGTAAGATCATGAGCTGGAATTCTGTTGCTGATCAAATCGGCAATCCAGACGTGGTTTGACTGGAGCCGCAAGGAGCCTGATGCGCCATCTTCCGCTGCTTCTTTCACTAGTTTTTATTGTCAGCATGTGTGCCTTAGGAACTGCTTTGGCCGAGCCCCAGCCCGCGCCGCTCATCGCGAACATAGAGAATCGTAAGACGATCAGCCTGAACGGGACATGGCACTACATCGTCGACCCATATGACAACGGCTACTACAACTATCGGCACGAACCGCGCGGTGATGGCTATTTCCTGAACGCTCACCCGAAGTCAAAACAGGAACTGGTGGAGTACAACTTTGCAGCTTCGGATACGTTGCAGGTTCCAGGCGATTGGAACAGCCAGAAGAAAGATCTGTTCCTGTACGAGGGGACGGTCTGGTATGAGCGGACATTTCTCTATCACAAGCCGGCGGATAAACGGACATTCCTGAGCGTCGGCGCGGCGAATTACGAATCCCGAGTCTGGGTAAACGGGAAGGAAGCATGCGTCCACGTGGGCGGATTTACCGGTTACAACTGCGAAGTCACTGATCTGGTGAAAGACGGCGAGAACTTCGTGGTGATCTATGTAAATAACAACCGCCACGCGGATGCTGTACCTACGGTGAATACGGATTGGTGGAACTACGGCGGAATCACACGTGACGTAGAGCTGGTGGAAATGCCGAAAGTCTTTCTGGAAGACTACTTCCTGCAACTGAAAAAGGGTTCGCAGAACGAACTCGCCGGCTGGGTGAAGATGAATGGCGGATCACGGCCAGTTACTGTGCATATCCCTGAGCTGAAGGTGGAGAAGCAGATTCAGACGGACGCGAATGGATACGGACAGATTGCGCTGACGGCGTCCGGGCTGAGCTTGTGGTCGCCGGAAAATCCGAAGCTGTATGACGTGGAATTTGATGTTGGCGATGATGTGGTGCGCGACCAGATTGGGTTCCGGACAATTGAAGTGCGGGGGGCGGACATCCTGCTGAATGGCAAGCCGATTTTCCTGCGCGGCGTGTCGGTTCACGAAGAAGCGCCATACCGTTCTGGCCGGGCGTTCAGCGCCGACGATGCCCGCACGCTGCTGGGCTGGGTGAAGGAGATGAACGGCAACTATGTTCGCCTGGCGCACTATCCGCACAACCGAAATATGACGCGCATGGCAGACCGCATGGGACTGCTGGTGTGGTCGGAAATCCCGGTCTACTGGACAATCGACTGGACAAACGCGTCGACGCTGGCGAATGCGAAGAATCAATTAACGGAGGAAATCACGCGAGATAAGAACCGCGCTTCGATCATTATCTGGTCGATGGGAAACGAGACACCGATCAACGATGCTCGTGTCGCATTTATGCGCGAACTGGTGAAGACGGCGCGACAACTGGATTCGACGCGTCTGATTTCAGCGGCGCTGGAGACGCATTACTCCGATCCGAATACGAAGTTGATCGATGATCCACTGGGGAACGATCTGGACGTGATTGGCTGCAACGAATATGTGGGGTGGTACGAGCGCGCACCGGAAGATGCCGATCGCATTACGTGGAAGACACCTTATACCAAGCCGCTGATTATGACCGAGTTTGGCGCCGATGCTCAGTTCGGGCTGCATGGCGACCCCGATGAGCGCTGGACCGAGGAGTACCAGGAAAGTGTGTACCGGCACCAGATCGTGATGCTGAACAAGATCCCATTTCTGCGCGGAACGACGCCATGGATCCTGATGGACTTTCGCTCCCCGCGAAGAGTATTGCCAGTGGTGCAAGATTTCTATAACCGCAAGGGACTGGTGTCAGATCGCGGACAGAAAAAGAAGGCGTTCTACGTGATGCAGGAATTTTATAAGGAGAAAGCGGAGACGGCGGGAAGACCATGAATGCACAGATCCCACCTGCCAAAAGAAGGCAGAGATGGGGCACCCAGAACCGGAGACTAGTCAACAAACTACCCCGGTTAAGCAAAAGGAAGGCTTGAATGGGCCACCCAGCTCGGAGAGGCTGCGGTTGGAAGTAAGCTGCTGGGCGGTGTATCGTAGTGGGGCTCCCAACGAAACCCGAACCCGGTGAGCGTGCATAGTGCTTGGGGCACTCAGCTTTCCGGAAACAACCCATAGGAGGACTATCAATAATGAGCTCTCGATTGAGCGTACTTTTGCTTACCGTATGCCTGCTGCTCGGCTTGGCGGCCTGCAGCAAGAAACCGGAAACCGCTGACAATCAGCTACAGCCGCCAGCGACCGCTGCGGACAATTCGGCGAACGCTCAGGGAGGGACGCAATCTCCAGCGAATACCGCTCCTGCCGAGCAGCAGGCGCAAGGGCAGGCTCCGGCGGCCCAGGCTGAGACACCAGCTCCGCCGAAACCAAAAATCGTTCCAGCTGGAACGGTGATCCGGGTGCGCCTGAATCAGGAGGTTGGCTCGAAGGTGAGTCAGACCGGAGAAACATTCACCGGCAGCGTTATGGACGCAGTTGTGGTGGGTGGCAGGACGCTTATTCCGGCTGGAGCCACCGTATCCGGCGAAGTAACGGATGCCAAGTCGGCGGGACATTTCAAAGGCGGGGCTGAATTGGCAATCACCATACGTTCTGTAACTGTGGGTGGCGTACCCCACGCATTATCGGCATCTACGGTGAGCCGTGTATCGACTGGAAAAGGCAAAAGGTCGGCCGCATTGATTGGCGGGGGCGCAGGTTTGGGCGCGTTGATCGGCGGCTTGGCAGGTGGCGGCAAAGGAGCGGCAATCGGAGCGGTTGCAGGCGGCGGCGCTGGAACAGCAGGCGCGGGAATGACTGGCAATCGTGAGATCACAATGCCGGCTGAGTCGGCAGTGAGTTTTAAGTTGACGCAGTCGTTGCGGTTGTAAGCGCAGTGATTGGTGGTTTCAGAAGGCGGCCTGACGAGGCCGCCTTTTTCATTGGCGATTAGTGGCCGGCGAAATACATAGTTGCCTCGCTCCGCTCGAGATGACCCGAGGAGGGTAGGGCCTCAGTGGTGAAATTGTGCATCGGGTATAACTGACATATTGGAATGACGGCTCTGGAATTCACTATCGTTGTGTGGCTGGGATCGTTTCTAGCCGGCTTTCTGGGCGCACTGACCGGGCTCGGCGGCGGCGTAGTGGTGGTGCCGATGCTGGTGCTGGTGCTGGGCGTCGATATACGGTACGCGATCGGCGCTTCGCTCGTATCGGTGATTGCGACGTCTTCGGGAGCCGCAGCGGCGTATGTGCGCGAAGGATATTCGAACATACGCATTGGCATGTTTCTGGAGATCGCAACCACCGTAGGAGCAGCGGTAGGCGCGCTGATTGCTGCCAAAGTCTCGGGAGGGGCGATTGGGTTGGTGTTTGGGTTCGTGCTACTCTATTCGGCATTTTTATCTCTACACGATGCTTCTAAGCGTGTGCTCAACAAACCGCCAGATCCGCTAGCAACGAGACTGCGGATGAATGGCGAATTTCCCGGAGCCGATGGCAGACAGGCCTACAACGTGTACCAGGTGCCGGGTGGATTTGGGCTGATGTTTGGAGCCGGGATGCTTTCAGGATTACTGGGGATCGGGTCCGGCGCGGTGAAAGTGCTGGCGATGGATCAGGTGATGAAGATCCCATTCAAAGTTTCGACCACGACTAGCAACTTCATGATTGGAGTAACGGCGGCGGCCAGTGCGGGAGTGTACCTCAGCCGAGGATACATCGATCCGCGGCTGGCGATGCCGGTGATGCTGGGAGTACTGGCGGGCTCGCTGATGGGAGCAAAGGTGCTGGTGCGAGCGAAGACGCGGGTGCTGCGATATGTATTCGCGAGCGTGATTGCCGTGCTGGGGATCGAGATGCTCTATAACGCAGTGACGGGAAAATTGTGACAGAAATACAATCGAGCTGGAACGATCAGAAGATCGAGCAGATCATCGGAGTGCTGTTGCGGGTTGGTGTGAGTATGTCTGCGGCGCTGGTCTTCGCGGCGGGTGTCGCTTACTTGTGGCAGAACCATGGAGCGCGCGTCAGCTATCAGCAGTTTCATGGAGAGACGGCCGAACTCACATCGGTTGCGGGGGTGGTTCGCGGGGCGGCAAGTCTGGATGCTCTCGCGCTGATGCAATTGGGATTGCTGATCCTGGTTGCGACCCCCGTGGCACGAGTGCTGTTCGCGGCGTTTGCTTTCACGCTGGAACGTGATTGGCTGTATGTGATCGTTAGTTTGATCGTGTTTGCGGTGTTGATGGCGACGTTAACAGGAGTGGCGGTGTGAGGATGTTTCACGTTTCGCGTTCGGTGAAGCTCTTGATTGTTCCCAGCTCTGCCAAAAGAAGGCGGAGATGGGACACCCTCATTTGTCACCCCGTCGGGGACCACACTTAGCGATAGGGCTCCCTCGCTGCGCTCGGGATGACAGTCCTCGCCGGT
>Ga0207652_10005152_pt1 | contig 10606 bp, 9 predicted proteins | sample KBSC63BmetaG_FD_184334 | JGI IMG/M metagenome (GOLD analysis project Ga0207652, IMG submission 184334) | Corn rhizosphere microbial communities from Kellogg Biological Station, Michigan, USA - KBS C6-3B metaG (SPAdes) (version 2) | ecosystem: Host-associated > Plants > Roots > Rhizosphere ...
GCATCTCGCGCGCCGCAGCGCCGGCCCTGCGCAGCTGCTCGTAGGAATTGGGCAGCGAGCTCGAGCCGCCGGTGCCCTGCGCCTCGCCCCATGAAAGATTGCTGTAGCGCTTGGCGTCGGCCGGCGCGCCTTCGGCGCGGACCTGCGCCCAGTCGGCGTCGAGCTCCTCGGCGACGAGGGTCGGCAGGCCGGTGTACGTGCCCTGGCCCATCTCGAGGTGCTTCACGATCACCGTGACGGTGTTGTCCGCGTCGATGCGGACGAAGGCGTTGGGCGTGAAGGTCGCCTTGTCTTGCCCACGGACCGGCAGACTGACCGCCAGCACGAGCGCGCCGCTCGCCTTGAAGAAATCGCGCCGGCTGACGTTCTCGATCACGCGAGCTTCTTCGCCGCGCGCCGGATGGCGGCGCGGATGCGCGGGTAGGTGGCGCAGCGGCAGATGTTGCCGCTCATCGCGGCGTCGATCTGCGCGTCGCTCGGGTCCCGGTTGGAAGAGAGAAGCGCGACGGCGCTCATCACCTGTCCCGACTGGCAGTAGCCGCACTGCGGGACGTTCTCGGCGACCCAGGCGTCCTGCACTACCTTGCCGGTCTTGAAGCGGCCGATGCCCTCGATGGTGTTGATGCGCCGGCCGGTAACCGCGGAAAGCGGAGTGACGCAGCTGCGCGTCGGCTTGCCGTCCACGTGCACGGTGCACGCGCCGCAGAGCGCCATGCCGCAGCCGAACTTGGTTCCGGTCAGCTCGAGGAAGTCGCGCAGCACCCAGAGGAGCGGCGTATCCGGATCCGCGTCGACCGTGTGCGGTGTTCCGTTGACGCTGAGCGGAGTCATAGCCATCCCCCTGGATGGCTATGGTAGATCACTATGGCTCGCCGTAGCGCAGGGGCGGGTACTCGCGGCTGTACTGCGGGCCGCCGATGAAGGCCTTCGGGTCGTACTTCCAGAACTGGCTGACGTTCGGGTAGGTGGCCACCGTCACGTTCACGAGCTCGCCGTTTTTCCGCTCGACCTTGCGGATGTAGACGTTCAGGATCGGCTTGCCGTACTCGTCGAGGCGCAGGGGGCCCATCGGGCCGTGGTCGAGCTTCACGTTGTGCAGCGCCTTCACGAAAGCCGCCTTGTCCTCGAAGCGGCCCTTGACGAGCTTCAGGGCCTCCTCGATCCACAGGCCCGAGGTGTAGGTGGCCGCCGTGTAGAAGCCCGGCGTGACGTTGTATTCCTTGCGGATCGAGGCAACGAAGCGGTGGTTGTCGGGGGTGTCGTGGTCGACCGCGTACCAGCTCGCGGTGTAGACGCCGAGCGCCTCGTCGCCCATGTTCTTGAGGATGCCTTCGTCGGTGAGCGTCGGGTTGCCCATCACCACCGGCTTCAACCCGTACTCGCGGTAGGTGCGCAGGAAGCGCAGCGGGTTGGAGCCGGCGAAGCCGGCGTAGACGCCGTCGACGTTGCTCTTGAGCTGGCCGATGAACGAGCCGTAGTCGGGCGCGTTGAGCGGCGGCCAGAGCTTCTGCACGATGCGCCCGCCGGCGTCCTCGAAGGTCTTGTGGAAGCCGGCGGCGCCTTCGTGGCCGTAGGTGAAGTCGTCGGCGACCATCGCCACCCGCTTCATGCCGAGCTTCTTCGCCGCATAGTCGCCCATGACGTACATGGCCTGCGCCGCGGTGCCGTAGGTGTGGATGACGTAGTCGCTAAGCTTCCGCTGCGCGAGGTCGACCTGCGCCGCCGACATCGGCGGCAGGAGCGGCACCTTGGCCTGGAGCACGTAGTCGTCGATCGCGAGCGCTTCGAACGTGGCGAGCGGGCCGACGAGGATGTGCACCTTCTCGCGCTCGACCAGCTCCTGGGCCTTGGACTTCGCCTGCGCCGGCTGGCCGGCGGTGTCGGCAAAGACGATCTCGACCTTTCTACCGGAGAGCGTGCTGTTGCGCTCCTTCAGGAAGAGGTTGATCCCTTCCTCCATCTGCCGCCCGCCGGCGGCGAGGGGTCCGGTCCGGACGGTCAGGAAGCCGATCCTGAGCGGCTCAGCCTGCGCGAGCGCCTGGTTGGATGAAGCGAGACACAGCAAGGCAAGCGCAGCGGCGGCATAGCGAACCATAGTGTTCTTCCTCTCCTTTCTCGTGAGCTTCGTCCTTATCGTACGACGAAACGGCCTTGCGCCAACCTTGCGGCCGCGAACCGAATCGAAACGGCACGGCCGTTGCTTGCCAGTCGAACTAATGATTGCCGAGGCAATCAAAAAGCCTGTGCCGACCGACCGCGAGCGGGCGCCGATCTACCGCGCCGCCACCTTCCGCAGCCGCGACTCGGTCGGCGCGCTGATCGGGTTTGCGCGCAAGGCGCTGGTCGAGGCGTTCGACCGCGAGCTCGCGCCGCTCGGCCTGAACACCGCGCAGGCGCTGGTGCTCGTGTTCCTCGTCGACGAGCGCGCCAGCACCGCCGCCGAGGTGTGCAAGCAGCTCTCGCACGATCCCGGGGCGATGACACGCCTCGTCGACAAGCTGGAGGCGATGGGCCTCGTGCGCCGCGTGCGCGGGCGCGACGACCGGAGGAGCGCGCGCCTGGAGATCACGGCGCGCGGCCGGCAGGTGCACGCCGACCTGACGCGCGTACAGATCGCCATGTTGAACCGCGCGCTGCGCGGTTTCTCACCCGCCGAGGCGAGGGCGCTCGAAGGCCTGCTCAGGCGCGTGCTCGACAACGTGGGCGGCGAATGAGGCGGCTTTCCGTTCTCGGTCTCGCGCTGCTCGCGGCCTGCGCCGATCCGGGTGGCATCACCCACCGCAGCGCCATGGTGGGCGCATCTTCGCTGGAGGTGGACAAGAGTCTTTCCCATGAAAACATGGAAGCAGCCTGGCCCGAGCTCGACTGGTGGAAGCGCTTCGGCGATCCACAGCTCGACGCGCTCGAGGAGGAGGGCCTCGCCGGCAGCCCGACCATCCGCCTCGCCCGCTCGCGCGTCGACCAGGCGCTCGCCGCGGCGCAGGTCGCCGGCGCCGTGCGCAAGCCGCAGGTGAACGCGAGCGGCGACGTGACCCGCCAGCGCTTCTCCGAGAACGCCATCTTTCCGCCGCCGATCGGCGGCTCGACGTTTACGACCACCGAGGTCGCGCTGAACGCGGGCTACGAGCTCGATCTCTGGGGCAAGAACCGCGCGGCCTACGACGCGGCGCTCGGCCGCTCGCAGGCCGCCGAGGCCGACGCCTTCACCTCGCGGCTCGTGCTCTCCGCCGCGCTCGCCGGCGCCTACGTGCAGCTCGCGCGGGCGTACGAGCAGCTCGACCTCGCGCATCGCGCGCTCGAGGACCGCGAGAAGGTCCAGGCGCTCACCAACGACCGGGTGCGCGCCGGCCTCGACTCGCGCCTGGAGCTGAAGCAGGTCGAGACTTCGATCCCCGCGGCGCGCGCACGCGTGGCGCAGGTCGAGGAGGAGATCGCCCTCGCGCGCAACCAGATCGCGGCGCTGCTCGGCAAGGGACCGGACCGCGGGCTCGCCCTCGAGCGGCCGACGCTGCGGATGGCCGGCGTCGCGCTGCCCTCGCGCGTGCCCGCCGACCTGCTCGGCCGCCGGCCCGACGTCGTGGCGAGCCGCCTGCGCGCCGAAGCCGCGTCGCGCCAGGTCGCGGCGCAGAAGGCCGAGTTCTACCCCGACGTGAACCTCTCGGCGCTGGTCGGTCTCCAGTCGGTGACCCTTTCGCACCTGCTCGACCCCGCGAGCGCGATCCCGAGCATCGGCGCGGCGGTGCGGCTGCCGATCTTCGACGGCGGGCGGCTGCGCGGCGCGCTCGCGCAGCGCAACGCCGAGTACGACGCGGCGGTGGAGCAGTACAACCAGACGCTCGCCGACGCGCTGCGCGAGGTGGTCGACCAGCTCACTTCGCTGCGCTCGGTCAACGCGCAGCGCACGGAAGTGGAGAGCGCGCTCGCCTCGGCCGAAGAGGCCTATGCGCTCGCCGTGACGCGCTACAAGGCCGGCCTCGGCAGCCTGCTGCAGGTGCTTACGGCCGAGATGGCGGTGCTCGAGCAGCGCAACCTCCGCGCGGACCTGCAATCGCGCGAGCTCGCGCTGTCCATCGACCTGATGCGCGCCCTGGGCGGCGGCTACGAAGCAAAGGTGGCGATGCAATGAAGCGACGAATCCTTCTTTTCGCTGTGCTCGCCGTTTTCGCGGTCGCCGGCGGCGCGGTTGCGCTCTGGTACTTCCTGCACGGGCAGTACCACGAGACCACCGACGACGCCTACGTCGGGGGGAATCTCGTGCAGATCACGCCGCAGCTCGCCGGCACCGTGCTCGCGATCTACGCCGACGATACCGACTACGTGAAGAGCGGCCAGCGCCTCATCGAGCTCGACAAGTCCGATGCGCGCGTGGCGCTCGAGCAGGCCGAGGCGCAGCTCGCGAAGACGGTGCGCTCGGTGAGGACGTTGCGCGCCACGAGCACCGAGGGCGAGGCGAACGTGGTCATGCGCCGCGCCGAGCTGCGCAAGGCCGAGCAGGACCTCGCGCGGCGGCGCTCGATCGAGTCGAGCGGCGCGGTGTCGGGCGAGGAGCTGCAGCACGCGATCGACGCCGTGAGCTCGGCGCGCGCCACCCTGGAAGCGGCCCGGAAGCAGCTCGAGGCGCAGCGCGCGCAGGTCGATCGCACCGATGTGCACGACCATCCCGACGTGAAGAACGCCGCCGCGCGGGTGCGCGAGGCGCTGCTCGCCTGCTCGCGCACCGATCTTCCCGCGCCGATGGGCGGGTTCGTGGCGCGCCGTTCGGTGCAGGTGGGCCAGCGCGTCGCGCCGGGCAACGTGCTCATGACCGTGGTGCCGCTCGAGCAGGTGTGGGTCGACGCGAACTTCAAGGAGAACCAGCTCGCCAACCTGCGGCCGGGGCAGCCGGTCACGCTGGTAGCCGACGCGTACGGCTCCTCGATCGAGTTCCACGGCAAGCTCGCGGGCTTCAGCGCCGGCACGGGAAGCGCGTTCGCCCTGCTGCCGGCGCAGAACGCCACCGGCAACTGGATCAAGGTGGTGCAGCGCGTGCCGGTGCGCATCCTCCTCGATCCCAAGGAGCTCGAGGCGCATCCGCTGCAGATCGGCCTCTCGATGCGGGTCGACGTCGACACCCACCGGCGTTCGGACGAGCGCCTGCAGCGCGTCGCGCGCCAGGCGCCCGCCTACGAGACGCAGGCCTTCAACTCGATCGACGCGGAGGCAGAACAGGTGATCGAGCGGATCGTCGCTGAGAACACGGCTTCCCCGAACCGCGGCAACCTCGCCGGGATGAATGGGGAAAGCGCGCATGGCGGAGCAAGCGCCCGCCGATAGACCGGGCGGCCCGCCGCCGCTCGAAGGCAGCGCGCGCATCGTCGCGTCGCTCGCGGTGGCGCTCGCCACCTTCATGAACGTGCTCGACACGTCGATCGCCAACGTGTCGATCCCGGCGATCGCCGGCGACCTCGGCGTGTCGCCCGACCAGGGCACCTGGACCATCACCTCCTTCGCGGTGGCGAACGCGATCTCGGTGCCGCTCACCGGCTGGCTCACCGAGCGCTACGGCCAGGTGCGCCTGTTCCTCGCCACCACGGCGCTCTTTGTCGTCGCGTCGCTCCTCTGCGGCCTCGCGGTCTCGATGCCGATGCTGGTCTTCTTCCGAGTGGTGCAGGGCGCGGTCGCCGGGCCGATGATCCCGCTCTCGCAGACGCTGCTTCTCTCCACCTACCCGCGCGAGAAGGCGGGCATCGCGCTCTCCACCTTCTCGCTCACCATCCTCGTCGCTCCGGTGGTCGGCCCGGTGCTCGGCGGCTGGATCACCGACAACTTCGCCTGGCCGTGGATCTTCTTCATCAACGTGCCGGTGGGCCTCATCTCGCTCGCCATGACCTGGATGATGTACCGCAGCCGCGAGACCGCGCGCGTCAAGCGGCCGATCGACGCTGTGGGCCTGGCGCTGCTCGTCTTCTGGGTGGGATCGCTCCAGCTCATGCTCGACAAGGGCAAGGACCTCGACTGGTTCGCCTCGCCGGAGATCATCGCCCTCGCGGTCGCCGCCGCGCTGTCGCTCTGCCTGTTCATGGTCTGGGAGCTCACGGAGAAGAATCCGGTGGTGGATCTGTCGCTCTTCCGCGACCGCAATTTCTCCACCGGCACCGTGGCGATCTCGCTCGCCTACGCGGCGTACTTCGGCAGTATCGTGCTGTTGCCGCTGTGGCTGCAGCAGTACCTCGGCTACAGCGCGACCGACGCGGGCCTGGTGCTCGCGCCGGTCGGCTTGCTCGCGCTGCTGCTCACGCCGCTGGTCGGGCGCTTCGGCGGCCGGGTCGACACGCGGCTGCTCGCGACCACCTCGCTCGTGATCTTCGCCGTCGTGGCGTGGATGCGCTCGCATTTCAACGCGCAGGTCGATATCTGGACGCTGGTCGTGCCGACCATCCTGCAGGGCGCGGCGGTGTCCTGCTTCTTCATTCCGCTGGTGTCGCTTGCCCTCGCCGGCATGCGCCAGGATCAGCTCGCCGCCGCCTCGGGGCTGAACAACTTCCTGCGCATCACCGCCGGCGCGTTCGCCACTTCCATCGCCACGACCCTCTGGGAGAGCCGCGCCGCTCTGCATCACGCCCACATCGTGGAGCGACTCACGCCCGGCGATCCGGCGACTGCCGCGACGCTGGGCTCGCTCGGCGCGCTCGGCATGCCGCAGGACGCGCAGTACGCGCTCCTCAACCAGATCGTGAACCAGCAGGCCTTCACGCTTTCCGCGCTCGACCTCTTCTACGCCTCGGCCATCCTGCTCCTGGTGCTGATCCCGCTGCTATGGATCGCGCGGCCGCCGCGGCCCGGGGCGGGTGGCACTGCGGCGGGTGCCCATTGAGGTTATTTTGGAAAGGCAGGGTAGCCAATTGAGAGAACCCCACATCGCATGTCTCCTTCTTTTCATTTCCAGCGCGTGCATCGCGGCTCCGCGTCTCGAGGACATTCGGCTACCGCCGGGATTCCGCATCAGCGTCTATGCCGAAGGGCTCGAGCAGGCGCGCTCGCTCGCGCTCGGCGAGCGCGGCACGCTCTTCGTCGGGACGAGCGCCGGAACGGTGTACGCGGTGCCCCCGGGCGGCAGGCGCGCGGTCGCGGTGGCGCGCAATCTCCAGGCGCCGCACGGCGTCGCGGTCCGCGGCGGCGCGCTGTACGTCGGCGAGATCGGGCGCATCCTGCGCTACGACAACATCGAGGCGAGCCTCGAGAGCCCGCCGAAGCCGGCCGTCGTCGCCGACGACCTGCCGCGCGATCGCCACCATGGGCTGAAGACGCTTCGCTTCGGGCCCGACGGGCTGCTCTACGTCGGGATCGGTGCGCCGTGCAACGTGTGCGAGACGAAGGGGGAGTACGGCACGATCAGCCGCCTGGACGCCGCCGGCGGGAAGCGCGAGATCTTCGCCCGGGGTGTGAGGAACAGCGTCGGCTTCGACTGGGACCCAGCCACGCGCCAGCTCTGGTTCACGGACAACGGCCGCGACATGCTCGGCAACGACGTACCGCCCGACGAGCTCAATCACGCGCCGAAGGCCGGCATGGATTTCGGCTTTCCCTACTGCCACGGCGGGGACGTCGCCGATCCGCAGTTCGGCGCCAGGCGCTCCTGCAAGGAGTTCGCGCCCCCGGCGCAGAAGCTCGGCGCGCACGTCGCCTCGCTCGGCATGCGGTTCTACGCCGGCAGCCTGTTCCCGGAGGAGTATCGCGGCGCGATCTTCATCGCCGAGCACGGGTCGTGGAACCGCGACCCGAAATCGGGCTATCGCATCACTGTCGTCAAGCTGAAGGAGGGCCGCGCGGTCAGCTATCAGCCCTTCGCGCAGGGCTGGCTGCAGGGCAACGATTCATGGGGACGCCCGGTGGACCTGGTCGTCGCGCCCGACGGCGCGCTGCTCGTCAGCGACGACAAGGCCGGCGTGATCTACCGAATCGCATACGCCGGCAGGTGAGCGGCGGGGGACCATTGACCCGGGCCGGAATGCAACTATGATTTCAGGCCATTGGGGAGGGGTGCATGGCGAAAGTCGAATATCCGCAGATCCTGAGAAAGTCCGACTGGGACATCAACAAGGGCGTCATCGCAAAGATGTCCGGTGAGACGGGCCTGGGGACGGCATGCGAAGCCGCCGAGCGCAAGTACAACCTCATCAACTGGCGGATTTTCGGGCCATCCGCCCCGAACGCCGATACCAAGTTCGTCGAGTCATTGACGCGGGTGGAGTTCCGCAGGCACGTCCTCCCCGCCTCCGAGTACATGCTCGAATTGAAAAGCAAGTGCGACGAGGTCGCCGCCCAATTCAAGCAGAGCAGGACCATCCCGATCAGCTCGCGCCTTCACGTGGAGAGGATGTCCGAGGCCGCGGCGGCGTTCGCCAGGCAGCTGCGAAATACCCACGAAATGAAATTCGAGGCGGTGCTCTCGTCGCCCATGTGGCTGCACAAATTCCAGGCTCATTGCAGGGGGGAGTTCAACGACAACGAGCTGGACTTCCTCGTCGCGTGCAAGAACGCGAAGCACTATCCGGAATTCCCGCCGACGGGTCGGGTCGTGCTGTCTCCCGAGCGCGCTCGCGCGATCTTCGATGAATTCATCAAGGATGGCGTGCGCCGTCAGATCAACCTGGCCGCCGACATCCAGAATCCGTTGTGGGATGCGGACAAGGCGGGTGGCCTCGCCGACGCGAACTGGCAGCCCGCGATCCACGCCTGCTACAGGCTGTTGAGGACCGATCCCTTCGTTCGCTTCATGAACAAGCAGCGCGAGAAAGACCCGACGCTGCGTTGGTGAGGCCTCAGCGGCGGCGCGAACCGCCCATCACGGCGGCGCCCAAGGCACGGCTCACGGGCACGGGGCGGGCTCCGACGAATCCGCGGTGCACTGGGTGCACCGGCCGGACGAACCTTCTTCCCGTGACGACGATGTACGACGGGTAGTACGGATAGTAGGGATAGCCGTACCCGTACATCGACGAATAGTAGTCCGCCGGATAGGACGGAGAGGACTGATAGGGCTGGGTCGGGTAGTAGTCCGGAGGCGGGTAATAACTGACCGGTGGCGGAACCTGAGCGGTAGGCTGGCCCTGCAGCGCCTGGATCTGCTGCTCGAGCGCCCGCACGCGCGCCTGGAGCTCGTCCGGATTGGCCGGTGCGGGGGCCGATGCCGGCGCCTCGTCTTGCAAGGCGACCTGCACGTTCGACACTTTCGCTTCGGCCGCCGGCGCCCGGTTGGAATAGACCGTGGTGCCGTGCTCGTCGGTCCACTTGTAGATGGTCGCCGAAGCGGCGAGCGGAAGAAGCCCTAGGGAAAGCACTAGGGAGAGGGCCGCAGGCCGCACCAGAAACGACGCAAGGTTCACGACAGCCATTGTCTCCCGGACAAAAGGACACGAATTTCCTTCGCGTCCGTGACGCCCGAATGCTATTCAAGCTCTTCTTCGGGGAGAAAACAAGATGTTCGTGTACCGCCCGCTTCGTCCCGTTCCGCTCGCCGCGGCGCTCTTTTCTTGCATCTTGCTTGCCGAGCCCGCTCTCGGGGACGAGCTCCTCGTCGGCCAGGCCGCCGCGATCAGCAATCCCGCGACGACCGCCAATGCCAAGGGCCTCCAGGCCGGCATCAAGGTGTACTTCGACCACGTCAACGCGAGCGGCGGAGTCGGCGGCAGCAAGGTGACGCTCGTCACCAAGGACGACGACCTGACCCCCGGCAAGATGGTCGCGATCACGCAGGAGTACATCGCCGACAAGCGCGTGGTGGCGCTCGCGGGCTACGTCAACACCGGCGGCATCACCGAGGTGTCGAAGGCCAACCTCCCGGGCCAGGCGGGCATCGCGCTGATCGCACCCCTGCAAGGCGACAAGAGCATCGTCGGCGCGGCGAACTTCTACCCGTTCCGCTCGGGCTATCCGGACGAGGTCATCGCCCTCATCAAGGAGGCGGCGAACACGCAGAAGAAGAAGCTCGCGGTCGTCTACTGGAACATCACCTTCGGGCCGGCGATGATGAAGCTCGCCCAGGAGGAGACGAAGAACGCGGGCGTCAACGTGGTGGCGTGGGTTCCGATCGACGCGCAGGCGCAGGACAAGTTCGACGCGGTCATGAAGGCCGCGGTCGCGGCGGTGGCGAAAGAGTCTCCGGACTCCGTGCTGATGCTGATCTCGGGCAAGTACTCGCTCGAGTTCATCAAGCAGATCAAGAATTCGCAAGCCCAGGACGCGCAGCTCTACGCCATGTCCATCGTGCCGCCCGGCGACGTCGTCAAGGTCGTCGGCGACGACAAGGCGCGCGGCCTGGTGATTGCACAGTCGGTCCCGTTCCCGTTCTCGCCGGTGCTTCCGATCGTGTCCGAGTACCAGAAAGTCATGAAGCAGTACGCGCCCAACGAGCCGCTCTCGTTCTCGACGCTCGAAGGCTTCATCGGCGGCAAGATCACGGTCGAGGCGCTCAAGCGCGCCAGCCCGAACCCGACGCGCGCCAAGGTGCTGAAGGCGCTCAACACGATGGGCGAGTTCAACCTCGGCGGCGTATACGTGAACTACACGCCTCAGGCGAGAAAAGGCTGGGGCACGGTCGACCTGACCGTCATCGGCCCGGGCGGCA
>Ga0207652_10005158_pt1 | contig 10602 bp, 9 predicted proteins | sample KBSC63BmetaG_FD_184334 | JGI IMG/M metagenome (GOLD analysis project Ga0207652, IMG submission 184334) | Corn rhizosphere microbial communities from Kellogg Biological Station, Michigan, USA - KBS C6-3B metaG (SPAdes) (version 2) | ecosystem: Host-associated > Plants > Roots > Rhizosphere ...
ATTTTTGCAAAATAAGAATCCGGTTTTTTTATTTGTTCACTGGAATAAATGCAAACCAACCTGAATTATTCATTCTAAACTTTCTAAACTATTCTAACCGATTTTAACCATCTAAACGATGATATTTATCTATCTTAGCAACTTACTTTTTTAATGTTTTTATGCAACTCGTACAACAGGTTTTATTCATCATTCTCATCAGTTTTGCTATTTATCTTTTTTATAGAAAAGCAAAAGAAATTACGGACAATATTAATTTAGGCCACGATGAAGATTTGTCGGATAACAAGCCTGAACGTTGGAGAAACGTGTTGTTGCTGGCTTTGGGTCAAAAGAAAATGTTTCGATATCCGCTGGTGGGGGTGATGCACTTTGTAATTTATGCCGGATTTGTTATCATCAATATTGAAGTATTGGAAATTGTGCTCGACGGTGTTTTTGGCACACATCGAATGTTTGCAAATCCCCTTGGAGGCTTCTATACATTTGTGATTGATTTTTTTGAAATACTGGCAATTGGTGTTTTGATTGCCTGTGTTATTTTTCTCATCAGGAGAAACATTTTAAAAATAAGGCGTTTCAGCAAACACGATTTAGATGGCTGGCCGCGTACGGATGCGAATCTTATTTTAATTACAGAGATCATTTTAATGAGTTTATTTCTTACCATGAATTCTGCAGACCGTGCTTTACAGTTGCAGGGAAATGCCCATTATGTCAATCATGGAAGTTTTATTCTCTCCGGTTTTATTGCTGATTCGATGGTGCACTTACAAGGGTCAACGCTCATTGGAATTGAACGCACCTGTTGGTGGCTGCATATCATAGGAATTTTTGCTTTTTTAAATTACCTGCCTTATAGCAAACATTTTCATATTTTACTGGCGTTCCCAAATACCTATTTTAAACCACTGGTGCCAAAAGGAGAAATGAAGAACATGAAGAATGTAGAACAGGAAGTGCAGTATATGTTTAAGCCCGAACTGGCACCAGCTAACGCGGATGCACAAACGAAATTCGGCGCCAAAGATATTTTTGATCTTAGCTGGAAGAATTTGCTCGATGCCTACACTTGTACAGAATGCGGAAGATGCACTGCCGCATGCCCGGCAAACATTACCGGGAAATTATTGAGTCCCCGCAAAATAATGATGGATACCCGCGACAGAATGCAGGATGTGCGGAATAATATCAAAGAGAATGGCACATTTAAAGATGACGGCAAAACACTTTTACACGATTATATCACCGTTGAAGAATTGAGAGCGTGCACGTCATGCAATGCCTGCGTGGAGGAGTGTCCAGTAAGCATCAATCCATTAAGTATCATTTTTGAACTTCGCCGTTCTTTAATTATGGAAGAAAGTAATGCCCCGGCAGAATGGAATGCCATGTTCAGCAACATTGAAAATAATTTTGCCCCCTGGAAATTTAGTCCCGATGAAAGAGACAAATGGGCGCAGGAAATGGAATAGTTGTAGTCTTGCTACTTTCTACCTGCTAATTACCACTTTCTACTTGCTACTTTCACAAAAAAAAACCGTTCCCCAAAGGAAACGGTTTTTAGATTGCCAGTCAATTAAAAACTGTAAAACGATAGAAATAATTCTAAAACAAATTATTTGTGAGTAGTATCAGCACCCATTTTGTGAGTGGTATCTGCGCTCGTTTTTGTTGTATCAGTTGAAGTTGATGTTGTAGTTGTATCGGTTGTAGCCGGTGTAGTAACTGTTGTAGAATCTGTAGAATTTGTTTCAGTTTTAGAAGAGTTACCATTACAAGCAGTCAAAAAAGCTGCAACTGTGAAAACAAGCAATAATTTTTTCATTTTGTTTAATTTTAGATTTTTAAAATATTTCTTATTTATACCTGCATTTAAAAAAAGTAACCCAAGTGATAAAAGTTTTTTTAAAAAATTATTTGGGTTACTTTTCCATTTTAACCGTATTAATTATAGATGAGTGAAAACGATTGAACAGGAAAAAGATTTGTTGACCGGACTTGCAGCCAATGATACGAATGCTATTGAAACTATCTACCGTGAAAACTTTGCAACGATCAGGTCTTTTATTATTAAAAACAATGGCTATCCCGATGATGCTTATGACATTTTCCAGGAGGCAATGATCGTTCTTTTTGAAAAAGCAAAATCAGGTTCTTTTAATTTAAGCTGCCAGTTGCAAACGTACTTATATTCAATTTGCAGGCGCCTTTGGTTAAAGAAATTACAAAAACAAAACCGCTATAATCCTTCAATTGAAACAATTGAGGAAATTGTACCGGTAGAAGACGAGATGGAGTTGCATGAAAAAAAGGACAAAGATTTTTTGCTGATGGAAGGCGCATTGAAAAAGATAGGGGAGCCTTGCAAAAGTTTGTTGGAAGCGTTTTATATGGAAAAAAAATCGATGCCTGAAATTGCTTCTGCTTTTGGATATACCAACGCGGATAATGCTAAAACACAGAAGTATAAATGCCTGGTAAGATTAAAAAAATTATTCTTTGCACAATATAAAAATAAGGAGTGAAAAATGGATGAAAATTTACTTTTAGATGCCATAGAGCGATACCGCAGCGGACAAATGGACGATGCGGAGAAATTGTTTTTTGAAGAGCTTAGAAAAAATAATGCTGACATTGATCAGGCTGCATCAGAGCATTCATTCTTCCTGGATCAGCTTGAAAATTTGAGTGAACAAAAATCTTTCAGGCAAAACCTGAAAGGGGTAGAAAATAAATTGAGGAGCGAAGGGGTATTTTCAGAAAATGATGGTGAACCAAAATCTAAAGTCGTTTATTTATGGAACCGTTACAGGCGTACCATTGCCGTAGCGGCTGCAATTGCAGGCCTTATTTCTTTTAGTACGGCAACAGTCATTTCAAAATATTCTGAAAATAAGAAAGCTGCGGTTATCACGCCTTTGGTCGACAACAAACTGAACCAATTTGAACACAAACTGAACCAGATTGAGCATAAATTAAATGACGCAACCGCTATTCCTGTAAAGCCAAAATTTGAAGCCAATTTCAGAGCCACCGGCTTTTTAGTAGATGGAAGCGGGTACATTATTACCAATGCACATGTAGTCCAAAATGCAAAGAACATTATTGTTGAGAATAAAAAGGGCGACCAGTTTTCTGCCCAGCCAATCTATTCGAATACAGTAACTGACCTGGCAATTTTAAAAATTACTGACACGGCATTCAAAAAAGTAAATGGACTTCCTTATACATTTCCAAAAACTACGGCCGAACTTGCCGAACCAATTTTCACCTTAGGTTATCCGCGTGAAGAAGTGGTTTATGGGGAAGGTTATCTCAGCGCAAAATCCGGATATTATGGTGATACCGCTTCTTACCAGATCAGTATTTCTGTAAATCCGGGCAACAGCGGTGGACCGGTGATCGATAAAGATGGTGAAGTAATCGGTATTATCAGCAGCAAAGAAACCAATGCGGACGGGGTTGTATTCGCTATAAAATCGAAGAATATATATACTGCGTTAAAAGAAATTAAGAAAGATAAAGACATTACCATCAAGCTTCCTACTGTCAATTCTTTAAAGGATCTCGACCGCGTAAAGCAGATAAAAAAGTTAGAAGATTTTGTATTTAAAGTGAAGGGAAATTAACAACTTCAAGATGGACAAGCTTCGAAAAGTTGCACCCTTAAAATCTAATTATTTTTTCCTCCATCTGTAATTCTGCGTAATCGTTCACAATCTTATTATTTTTATCCGGAAAAACAACCGATGGTTTAAACCGTTTTGCTTCTTCAAAAGGAAGGCTGCAATAGGAAATAATAATTACAATATCGCCCGTCATTCCTTTTCTGGCAGCAGGGCCATTCAGACAGCACACGCCGCTTCCTCTTTTGCCTTTGATGAGATACGTCTCAATGCGTTCGCCGTTGTTTGCATTTACCACAGAGATCTTCTCATTTTCAATCATATTGGCTGCGTCCATCAGATCTTCATCAAGAGTGAGGCTGCCGACATATTCAAGATTGGCTTCTGTAATGGTGGCCCGGTGAACTTTAGATTTTAATATTTCAATTTGCATCATTTGAACATTTGTCTGTTGGTTTAAAGAAATATTTAAAACAACTGTGTTTAAAAAATTAAAACCATGAAAACCTTACTTGAAAGTGTTGCAGGGTTTTATTTTGCCGCCAGATCACATCGGGCGTACTTTTATTTCATTTGTTTTAAGTAATGAAACTGATCTTTTTCTTAAAAACAAAATTTTTGCAAAGGTAATATTACTTGGGGGTTGGAATCGTAACTTTTTTCAATTTTCGGCTTTTGTTATGCAAAAAAGAGTCTTTGTTTTTCAAAAATGGTAAGAAAAAGCGAAACATTAATCGGCATTATTTGTTGTTTTATTGAACACTCGGGTGATAAAAAACAGCCATGCGAATTACAACTTAACCGTCCTAATGAATTTATTCATTTTATTGTTTATCAATTTTTACCTTAAAATTTTTGTTCTCCCACCGCTTACTTTCCTTCCAAAAAAAGGTAAAAACTATTTCCTCCACGCTTTTATTTTTTAGAAATATATCACCAACGAAAATACCCAATCCTGTATTGATACTATGCAGTTCATTACTGTTCTGCCAGTTGTCATCCGTCCAACGAATGATCGCATTTGCTATTACTTCAATACGCAAAGCTTTTTTATTGGAAATAGATTCTGGCTGGTGATCAAATCGCCAATTTTCATAGGAGGAAGTTGCTTTTCGTTCCACATATCTTTCGTGCGTAAACTCCGGCATATCAACAATTCGTTTGTGTTTTATCGAGCTACACAACTTAATATATTCTGCATGTGCCCAGGTGAGTGGCATTGCCGAACCTGTATATTTTCCTAAAAATAATTCCTTTTCAGGAATGTCTGCTGTGTCCCATATCTGCTCGGGAAGTAAACAATTATTGGCAAACAATTCCATTGTTTTTAATAAACCTTTTGCTATATCCGCGTTCCCCGCTGCAATTTCATAATGCGCTCGTTCCCCGGTGAGCAACGGCCACGCCCTGCCAATGCCATGCCCAACATATGGGTTACCATTCTCGTCTTCTCCATAACCATCTTTGTTGTAACGATGCCAGCAAGGGCCGTATGGAGTATCGGTTTTTAGTTTGGCATCAATCACTTTTATGGTATTCAAAACGCGCGGATCATTGGCATCCCGCAATCCAAATCTTACCAAAGCCAGCGCATCTACGCAAATCAAATCGCCAAGCTGAATCTTGCCTTCATCATTCACATGATTTTTAAGATAGATGTATTTATCTTTTACCTCATCAGTAGGAAGATCAAAAGGATTGATGCGCATGTAATACCCATCCACTCCTAACTCCTTAGATGTTGAGGTGCCGGTAACGTACAGCCATCTTTCGATATTTTCATTCCAGTTATCCGCGGTTTCCAAACAGTATTTTGCAATCTCTTTTTCATTATTCGCTTCTGCCAGGGAAGCGCCGCACAAAAGAGCAGCAATTTGTGCAGCAAGGGTAAAAGGTGTATAGCCGGATTCCTCTTCCCACCGGTCTTGTTGTGTATAAGGGCCGTTTGCAACCAGGTACTCCAATGCTTTTTTAACAATTGGCCAATATCGGTTACATCTCTCTTTATCTATAAAGTTTCTATGATAACATGAATGCACAAGCAAGATGGCAAGTGCTACCTGGTCCATCTGAATACCATTCCAATATGGGACACCTTCCAGCCACATATTTTGACTCCATCGTCCGTCCTTTTCCTGGGTAGTCATTATGTAATTAAGAATACGCAACACATTGTCTTTTCCCTTCAATTCAAGGAAGCCTCCGGAACTCAATACCAGGTCGCGCGGCCATACGAGGTGGTAACCACCAAGGTCGCCATCTCCTTTAGAATGTCCCCAGGGTATAGAAAGGCTGGCAATAATACCACCTGGAAATTTTTTTGATTCATGCATCCGCAACACAGCAGCGCTTGTCCTGAAGTTTCGCCCGAGGCGGTTCCTGTCTGATTTCACATTTGCGAGAGACCGTTGCCATCGCTCCCACTCATAAATGTATTTTTCTTTTGCAAGCGTAAACCCGTCAAGAATGCTTGCCCATGCATTGTTGCCCGCATCTTCAGGAGTTCGTCCAAAACCTACGGCTAATACGACCTTGTTATTTTTAGAAATATCAATCTGGGCAGCAAGGGCTATGTTTCCATTGGTTGCTTTTGGATATTCCCAATTCATCTTCCTGTGTTGTTTCAAATCAGTAAATCCATCTGAATTTCCGATATAACCAACGGAGCATTTTAAGAAGTTGCAAGAGCAGGCAAGTGCCAGGGAAATGCCCCCGCGACGGGCAAATAATATTGGAACGTTTTTAAATTTCCCTTTCCAACCATCATTACCTGCTCCCTGGTTCAGAATATGAGGAGAAAGAATTACATACAAATTTAACTTTGATGATTCACTTTCTGAAGATGGGGTGAAAATTATTTGTTGCAGCAGTGTGTTTCGTATCGGGTCGGTTATGACTTCTTTTTCAATGGAGTATTTTTTTTGTTTACAGGTATTTATTAAATGAAATGCAGGCACTCCTTCTTTCATCCATTTAATCGTATGAGTGGTGTCTTTTTTTTCTTCTGAAAAGAAATCGTTTCCATCAGTCACTAAAAACTCAATATCCCTGATACAGGCTATGTCTTCCCTTGGGAAAAATACTTCGTTAACGGTTCCATTGCCTATGGTAAATGAAACGTCGGAAGGAGAGTTAATTGATTTCCCTATCCCGGACTTACAACCCGGAGTCCAGTGTGCTGGCATCCCCGGAGCGCCTGGTGCAACTTGATCGTTTTTAGATTCGTTATCCAATTTCCTGAGATGATTTCATCATTTTATATTTTTGAAAGAGTTACTGTTTCTTTGCCATTGAAATCACTTCTGTCTCTTTTTCGTTTTGATTTATCGCGTCAAAAACCAATCCTGCAACAACAGTATATACTACATGATGCAGTCCAAAAACAGCGATTTCTTCTTTGCTCCATTCGTTGATAGGAGGAGCCACCTCAAAGTCAGGTTCTATTGTTAAGGCGGTATAATAAATCGCTGCAAAATGGATAGCAGTAGCAGGCAATCCTTTCAAACCTACCGTGGATAACAATCCGCGCGCAACGCCCCAAATAGTGCCGTAAGTCCAGTGTACTTCATCAGAAAACTTTCCCCATTCTTCACGGTCGGATGCTTCTATACCCAATGCTTTTGATGCTGCATCTCCAGGGGCAAAATTTGTCGGTTTTTTAGTTAGCACTCTTTCGATAGCCATGGAAAGAGTGATGGCTGCAGTGCCGGCAAGTCCTGCTATCAATCCTTTGCCAATGGCGCTTCCGAATTTACCGATTATCGTACCAGCCTTATCAGATTCCGACATAATTTACTTTTATTGTTTGTGTCTCACTTCTATTTGCCCATTCCTGATCCTTACATCAAAAGCAGGTTCAGGTGCAGTAGCCGGCCCATCAATTACACTTCCGTCTTTTAATGAAAAAACAGAGCCATGCCATGGGCACCGAACCTCAGCATTTTCGAGAAGTGTGCCTTCACAAAGGGGCCCGCCCATATGGGTACAGGTGTTTGCCAATGCATAAATTTGGTTATCCTTTTTTGCTACGATCACCGGAATCTCACCGGCTTTCACGCATTTCATTGTATTTTCAGCCAACTCGCTTTCCGGTAAAACTGCCACAAAATCCTTAGGATAAGGAGTTGAAGGCACTGAATGATCCACACCCAATTGTTCGGTAAAAACAAGATGACCACCAAGCCAGGCAGAAGCGGTCACAAGAGCATAACCACCGAGCGAATAGAAAATAGCCGCTTTCCTGCTGTCTTCTTTTCGTCGCAATATCAGCGAGGTTACATACAAACTGGTAGCTGCAACGTTCAGCAAGCCATGCATGAGTCCGAGTTTTCTTTTTTTCCTGGTAGTACCGGTCCAGTCGGTCAACCCAGCTACTGCAGCAGCCAGCGCTCCGGCAATGCCAATGGTAACAGCAGCATCCGCGCCGGATTTAAAATTATCATTCCCTGAAAGTTCCATGCTATCCAAAACGGCTGCTGATGTCCAGGCGCCGATGGGGACATCCGTCAATGCCGGATGTAAAGGATGACCAAGCCAGGTACCGTGTAGAAAGTTCTTAATCTTCTGGCCTGTTTCACCGCCTGATTTAAATGCGTTTATTATAACCGGCTGAATCGCATCGCCTGCTTTGCCCAGCCACTCCTGGTTTTCGATCGTATCGATTATTGATTTTTCATTCATTTTTATTGATTTATTGGTTAACTACAATTTGTTATAATTGGTAGTAGTCCAATTTTTATTCCCTATTTCACAGGATGAGAAAGTGTTCATCTTCGCAAATATTTTTTCCCTTCTGCTGAAAAGATGTTTGTTGGCCAACATTTTAATTCATTAGAGTAAAAAAAGCAAACAGCGTTACAAAAAGTAAAATAAATGTTTACGTTTTTTTTTATCTCAGGTCTTAAAATGAGCAATCTAAAAGCTTGAAGAACCAGATTTGATCAGAAGAACCTAAATGAAAAATGGTTAAAAAAATCCACATGAATCATAAAAGGTATTTGTCGATTCAATGCAGCAAGAAAGTATTTGAAGTTGCGAATGTAGGTGTGAGTGTCGATCATTGATAATTGGTGTAATCAGACTTCGATCCTTGTGAAGCAATATCAAATGGTCACAATAGCGGTGAAACCAGCCTCGCCATTTTCTCCAGCATTTGCTTAAACTTTGAACGGTTGGCCCATTCCGTCGGATCAAGCATTTCCGCATTTTTTAAATCGTCATAAAAAACATTTCGAAGTTCATTGGCCGTTGCAACGTCGTACACAATTGCGTTTACTTCAAAATTCAGATCAAAACTTCTGAAATCCATATTGGCAGTTCCTACAATAGCGATCTTACTATCAGCTACCAAAGTTTTTGCATGCACAAATCCTTTGGTATATTGATAAATTTCAACGCCGGCCTTTAAGAGATCGCCATAGTATGATCGGGCAGCAAAATTAACGAGGATGGAATCAGAAATGCCCGGTACTAAAAGCTTAACGGAAATGCCACTAAGAGAAGCAATCACGAGTGCATCCATTAAACTTTCACCGGGAATAAAATAAGGGCTTGTAATAAGGATTTCTGTAGTCGCCAGGTTAATTGCCTGGAGAATGGAGAATAAAATTGCCGGAGTTTCTGAATCGGGGCCGCTGCCAGCAATCTGAACAATTTTATCACCTTTGTTTGCTAAGTTCTTTTCATCCGGGAAAAATAACTGATCCGGAACTAATTTTTCATTCGCACAAAAATTCCAGTCACATAAAAAAAGGTATTGCAGGTATTGAACGCCCGGTCCGTCAATACGCACATGAGTGTCGCGCCAATAAAGTTTTTTTGGATCGCCGTTATTAATGTACCGGTCGCTCACATTAATCCCTCCGACAAATGCAGTTTGGCCATCGATAACAATTATTTTGCGATGGTTTCTATAATTCAGCCGGTTGGCAAACAATATAAAATACACTTTTAAAAATGGAAAAGCTTTTACACCGTTGCTTCTCAGTTGCGGAACTAATTTTTTATGAATGGAGCGGCTGCCGAAATCATCATAAATAAAGCGAACGGTCACCCCTTCTTTTGCTTTCTCGATCAGGACCTTCTCTATTTCCCTGCCAATTTCATCATCTTCATAAATGTAATATTCCATGTGAATATGGTTCCTCGCTTCTTTTAAAGCGCTCAATACTTCAGGGAATTTATTCTCTCCGTTCACCAACAGTTTTACTTTATTATGCGCCGTTAAAGGACTCAATGTATCTTTCAAGAGCATGTATGCCAGCTCTTTATTGCCCTGTACAGCTGCATCGCTTTGCTCATATACCTGTTTGGAATTATGATACAGGTCGTCTTTTAATTTACCGGCCATTTCATCATTTTCAAAAAGCTTTTTGCTGTACATTCTTTTGTTGCGGTAATTGGTACCGAACATGAAATAAAAAATGATTCCGGCAACAGGAACAAAAATGGCAAACAGCAGGTACGCCAGCGTTTTGGAAGTGCTGGGTGTATCATAAATAATATGAAGGCACGTCAAAACAAGTACAATCGTATAGCAGATCTCGTAAAGAAGCAGCCAGTTCATAAATTATTTTTTTCTGGTGAAGGTTCTTTCCACGGTGATACTTGTTTGGGTTAAAATAGTATAATACAAACTTAGCACTTACGATTGCAAAGTGAAATAAGAATTTGCTTTAATTCTTTGTTTGCTGTAGGTGGGTAGATGCTTTGAACCTACCTGTGAAAATGACTTATGAACAATTAATTTTAATAAAATAAAACACCTGTATCGAATCTGGCAGCATCATTGAGGTAAACGTTTATTCACGTAAAACAAAAGCAACCATCAAATGGCAAAGACTATTAAAGATCATTATGAAAATCTTATTATTGGCTTTGGCAAAGGAGGTAAAACACTTGCCACATGGCTGGCAAATCATGGCAGGGACGTAGCAATTATCGAACAGTCTGACAAAATGTATGGTGGCGCATG
>Ga0207652_10005162_pt1 | contig 10600 bp, 2 predicted proteins | sample KBSC63BmetaG_FD_184334 | JGI IMG/M metagenome (GOLD analysis project Ga0207652, IMG submission 184334) | Corn rhizosphere microbial communities from Kellogg Biological Station, Michigan, USA - KBS C6-3B metaG (SPAdes) (version 2) | ecosystem: Host-associated > Plants > Roots > Rhizosphere ...
TAGCACGTCGTAAACGTGACGGTTGAGGCCGATGCATTGTGCGGCGCGCTCCTCGCCCGCAAGGCGGCCGACGCCGGCGTCGTCTACAGCCTGGCCTTCGGCGACCAGCCGGCGCTGATCTGCGATCTGGTCGACTGGGCGCGGACCGCCGGCTTCGGCGTCGTGGCGGCAGGCCGCGGCCACAAATGGCTGCCGCACTTCGCGCAGTCGACGCCGGAGACGGTCTGGGGCCATTACGGCCTGACACCTGAGCAGGCGAAGATCGGCGGCCTCAACGCCAAGATGTTCAACTCGTTTCTCGACGGCTCCAAGCCGGCGATCGAATGCACGGCCGTGTGCAATGCGACCGGGCTGTCGGCGCCCCCGGACGGCTTGACGTATCCGCCGGCGTCGATCGATCAGATTCCGAACGTATGCCGCCCGATCGACGAGGGCGGCGTGCTGCACGGCAAAGGCCAGGTCGAGGTGATCTCGTCGGTCGAACGCGACGGGCGGCCGATCGACTACGACATCCGCTTCGGCGTGTTCGTCGTGTTCGAAGGCGACACCGAGTACCTGCGCAACTGTTTTCGCGAGTACATGGTCCGAACCGACGAATCGGGCCGCTATGCCTGCCTCTACAAGCGCTGGCATCTGATCGGGCTCGAGGTCGGCGTGTCGGTCGCGTCGGTCGGTTTGCGCGGCGAGGCCACCGGCGCCGCGATCGGCTTCAATGCCGACGCCGTGGCGACCGCCAAGCGCGATCTGAAAGCCGGCGAGACGCTCGACGGGGAAGGCGGCCATACCGTCTGGGGAAAGCTCTTGCCGGCGCCTGCATCGCTGGCGGCGGGGGCACTGCCGCTCGGCCTCGCCCACGGCGTCCGCCTGCTGCGCCCCGCCAGGCAGGGGGACGTGCTACGCTGGTCCGATGTGGCGATCGACGAAACGCTCACCGCCTACCGCGCCAGGCGCGAAATGGAAGAGATGTTCGCCCGCGCAACAGCGCGCCAGCGCGTCGCCTAGACGGGCAGGAACTGCCGCTAGCAGTCACGCTGGCGCCGGCGGCCGCCCCGATCGATATCGGCCCCGGCACGCAGGCGCTCGGACGGGGATGAAAGGGGCATCGCGCCGCGTCCGCCACGTTTGCTCATCTGGCACAGCGCTTGCTGAGCCATCGAGCCTGGAAAATTAAGGCTCGATCAATCGGCACGCCGGCGCCTCGCATCTCGGGGCCGCGCCGGCGCCGCCGCGGGGTGCTTCGGAGGTTCTGGATGAGCGCGTGTGGCCTGCCAACGGGTCGGCATGCCGCACGTGAGGTGCGGCACGTCTCCGCTCGCCCGGCGCGCGACCGGTCTTGCGGAATCCCGCCGAAAACATCGAAGCCCCGCCCGGCAAGCCGTGGTCGCCGGCAGTCGAGCTCCGCATCGCGCTTCGCGACCGTATTGTTCTGTCTGCTGGCGGTGCTGAGCAACGCCGCGCATCCTGATCCGTACCCGCCTTTCTGGGGATCGCCCGCCGTCCACTTCCCACCGGTGCTGTGGCCTGCCGAACCCGCCGACCCGAAACAGTGCGGCACCAATTGCGGCGAGTGGCTGCCTTATACGCGGTTCCAGAGCGACGTCGCGGACCCGCGCACCCAGGATCCATCCAACGGCGGCACCGCGCCGCAGAACTACGTCAACGTCTCGTCGTCGTGCGTCGACAAGACGTTCCCCAGCATCTACTACGCGCTGCGCCAGGGCGCGGCGCCCGACGGCAGCCAGGACACGATCATGTTCCGCTGGCGCGTCGAGCAGATCGCGAACACCTATGCGACCGGTCCTTCGGCAGGCAGCTACGGCGCGTCCGATCCGTGGAGCTCGGCACTGTGGAGCGTCCTGTTCGATGTCGACGGCGACGGCTACGTCGATCTCGCGGCACATCTCGATGGCTCGTCGGGGTCGCCTTCCGCGGCGATCGATCGCATCGCCGGCATCTGGAGCAAGCTGCCGACGCAGTCGCTCGACTATCTTGGCGACCCGACCAACGTCAAGCTGATCGCGCACAACCCCACGGCGTTTATCGATCCTGCGACCAACAAGATCCTCAACTTCCAGGGCACGAATACGCCGGTCGCGTCATGGCCGAACGGCGCCGCCGAAACGCGCTGGGATTACGGCACGACGCGCTCGAAGGTCGTGACGACCAGCCCATGCAACGAGTACTTCATCGACTACCAGATTCCGGTCACGATGCTCGATGCATCGAGTCTGGGCGGGCCGAAGATCACGCGCAGCACGCCGATCTCGATGATCTTCTGCACGGCCAACAGCCTGAACAATCCGTTCCAGAAAGACTGCGCGATCAACAAGGCCTGGATCGGCGCCGCGTCGCAGCCGGCGCCGTTCGGCGATTACATCTCGTTCAACCAGAGCGAGCCCTATGCGCAGCCGATCGTCTCTTCGGTGACCGCGACCGGACCGAATACCTGCCCCGGAACGTACACGCTGTCGGCCAAGGTGCAGGACACGCTGGCGGTGATCAACGGCAAGGTCGTGCCTTCGGTCAAGGCGGTGAAGTTCTATTACTACTACGACACCAATGGCAACGGCCTGGCCGACGACGCGGGCGCCTGGACCTTCGCCGCGGACGCGACGCTCAAGACAGGCACGCTCAACACCTGGACGGCGAGCTGGGACGCGACCAGCCTGGCGAAGGGCCAGTACCTGGTCGGCGTGCAGGCGGTCGACGACAACACCAAGGTCGATGACGGCATCGCGCCGTCGGGCATCGACAATCGCACGTTCTCGTATGTCGCCGGCGACACGCAGAACCGGATCTACGTCGACGGCACTGCTTACGCTGCCGTGCCGCCCCACTCGCCTCCGATCTCGCCCTCCGCGGCCGAAGACTGGTGGGGCAACCCCAGCGTCACCGGAACGCAGACGGCGCTGGTCGGCGTCGCGATCAACGCCTGCGGCCTGGCACCATCGCTGAGCAAATCGGCCAGCGCGAGCAGCGTCGCGACCGGCGGCAACGTCGACTTCACACTGACGATCTCGAATCCGCTGGGATCGCCGATCACCTTGAGCGGCATCGACGACACGCTCCCCGCCGGGTTCGCGTATGCGAGCAATCTCGGCGGCACGCTGATACCGACAGCGTCGCCTGCGCCCGGAGCGACGGGCACCGTCAGCTGGAACTTTTCGCCGCCGGCATCGATCGGGGCCGGAGGCAGCGCGACATTGGTGTTCCGCTCGACCGCGGCGGCGACCGCGGGCAATTACAACAACACGGCCAGCGCGAATACCAGCTTCGGCATTCTCGACAGCGCGCCGGTCGCCATCGCTGTCGATTCGGCCCGTCTGTCGCTGAGCAAGACCCCCAGCACCTACAGCATCGCTCCCGACGGCGCGACCCAGCTCGTCTATACGCTGGCGTATTCGAACGATTCCACGGTGACGGTGACCGCGGCGTCGATCAGCGATCCGCTGCCGAGCGGCACCAACTTTGTCGGCTGCGCCGGCGCAAGCTGCTCGAACGCAAGCGGCACGGTGACGTGGTCGCTGGGGACGCTGGCAGGGGGCGCCAAGGGCAGCGTGACGCTCACCGTGACGGTCGCGAGCAGTTATGCGAGCTCGTCGCTGACCAACAGCGCGACCTTGTCCGCCACCGATCCGGCCGGCAACCCGGTCACGACGACGGCGTCGAGCACGATCGCGGTGGCGATTCCGCCACCGACCGCGCCGGCCTTCACGCTGACCAAGAGCGCGAGTCCGGTGCAGGTCGCGCCCGGCGGAGCGGTGACCTGGACGTTCAGCTACAACAACTACGGCACCGCCAGTGGCACCGGCGTCACGATTACCGACCCGCTGCCCGCGGGTTTCAGCTTCGTCAGCTGCACCGGCGGTTGCGTCAATACGCTGGGCACCGTCAGCTGGAGCATCGGCACCGTCGCGGCCGCGACCGGCGGAACGGTCACGGTAACCGCGGCCGCCGCCAACCCGTTCACATCACCCAACCCGGCGGCGAACACCGGCAGCATCAACTGGACGGAAAACACGGGAACGCCCGTGGCGGCGTCCGCGTCGGTCGGCGTGACCGGCAGCGCCTGCAACACCTACTACTTCCGCAAGACGACGGGCTCGGTCGGCTTCGACGGGACCAAGCAGCTCGCGACGGTGTCACCGGTGCCGCAGGCCTCCGACGTCGGCGGCAGCACGACGATCGTCGTACCGGGTGGCGCCAACATCTACTCGTCGACTATGTTGAGTTTTTACGAGAGCCCCGCCGCCCCGACCGACGTCGTGCTCGCCGGCAACACGCTGACGACGAACATGTACATCGACCGCAATCCCGGGCCGGGCATCACGATACGCACGACGGTATACGACTACAACTCGACGACCGGCGCGAGGCTACAGCTCGGCCAGTCCACGCAGTCGTTCACCGGCAGCCAGACGGGGCTGTTGACGTTCACCGTGCCGCTGACCGGGACGCTGGCGAGCAACCATCGGCTGCTCTGGACCTACGAGGCGACGTCGAACAATTCGCAATCGACCAGCATCCTGTTCCAGTACGACGGCACGGTCCCGAACAGCATCAGCGATACCTCGCCGCCGATCGCGACGACGTTTGCCAATTCGCGCGCCGATTTTTGCGTGACGCCGCCGGCGAATCTGACGCTGGCCAAGACGGTCGACAAGGCGAGCGTTCCCGGGGGCGTGTCGACCGCGATCCAGTACACGCTGTCGTTTGCCAACACCGGCCAGAGCAATGCCACCGGTGCCCAGGTCATCGACACGCTTCCGGCCGGTGTGACCTTCGTCAGCGCCACGCTGAACGGCTCGGCGGTGACGCCGACGCAAGCCGGACAGCAGCTGACGTTCACAGGGGTCAAATCGTCGACCGATGCCGCCGCGGGACAGATTTCGGGCGGCGCTTCCGGCACGATCGTCATCAACGCGACCGTAGGCGCAGGCGCCTCCGGCTCGCTGGTCAACAGCGCGAGCATCAGCAGCACGCAAACCAGCGCGGTCAACGCGACGGCGACGACGACGGTCGCCAGCGCCGGAGGCGGCGGCACGCCGGCGCTGGCGATCAGCCTGGCCGCCGACACCACGACGGCGGTCCCCGGAGACACGGTCACCTACACGGTGACCGTCGTCAACACCGGCACCGGCGGCGCGAGCAGCGTCCAGATCAGCGATGTGCTGCCGATCGCGAGCTACTACGTTTTCGGCGGCTGCAGCGGGGGCTGCGTCAACAGCAGCGGAACGCTGTCCTGGAACGTCGGTGCGCTGGCTGCCGGCGCGTCGGTCAGTCATACGTTCACGATGCTTGCCGGCAGCAGCGGATTGCCGGCGGGCATCACCGTCATTCCGGATACGGCGAGCACCAGCGCCACCGCGATCGCGCCGATCGGCAGCAATACCGTCAACGTCAGTCTCAACGGGAATCCCAGCCTCGCCTTGTCCAAGGCAGCCAGCCCGAACAGCGGCCTCGAGCCTGGCGACACGGTCACCTATACGCTTACCTTGTCCAACGAGGGCAGTGCTGCGGCAAGCGGCGTCGTCTTGATCGATCCGATGCCGGCCGGAACGAGCTTCGCCGGAAACATTGTCGCCTCACTCGGCAGCGGCAGCTTCGACGCGGTCGCCAACCGCGTGACGTTCAACGTCGGGACACTGGCGCCGGGCGCGACCGCGACATCGAGCTTCGACGTCACGATCGGCAACCTGCCCGCCGGCCCGACGACGATCAATAACACGGCGACCGCGAGCGCAGGCAACGCGGCCTCGCAGACGGCAAACGCGCCGGCCAGCGCCAGCGCGCAGCCACTGCTCACGCTGCAGAAGCTCGCGCCGGCGCAGATCGCCTACCCGGCCGCGACTCTGGTACAGGCCGCCAACGGCACGCTGCTGTTCGTCAACGATACGACGCAGATTTCGATCGGACAAACGATCGCGGTCGGCGGCAGTGCTCCAGTCGTCGTCACCGGGACGACGTCCAATACGATTTCCACCGACGCGCCGGTCGTCGCATCCGCCGGCGCGACGATCATCGGCAGCATCAGCTACACGCTCACCTATCAGAACACCGGGACAGCGACCGCGACCGCAACCGCGCTCGACGACACGCTGCCGGCCGGAGCGGTCTTCGTCTCCGCATCCAACGGCGGCAGCGAAAGCGGCGGCGTCGTGAGCTGGAGCCTCGGCGATGTCGATCCGGGCGTCAGCGGCACTGTCCAGGTGACGCTCATTCCCGGTGCCGCGGGGACGCTGGTCAACCAGGCAACGATCGGCTGCGGCTCCTGCAACACGCCACTCGCGAGCGCGACCACGTCGGCCGGCGGACTCCGTGTGACCAAGCGCACGACCACGCCGACGGCCAGCGCGGGCGGCAGCGCCAATTACATCATCGACGTCGACAACACCTCGGGTGCGGCGATTTCCGGTGTCACCGTCACCGACACGCTTCCCTCCGGCTTCAGTTACGCGTCGACCACCTCGATCGTCAACGACGGCGCTGCCGTGTCCGCTGCGACCTCGCCATCGGGCGGCGACACGGTGCTGGTCTGGGGCAACTTCACCGTCCAGGCGGGCAAGCGGCTGACGGTGACTTTTGTCGCGGCGATCGCGAGCTCGACCGGCGCTGCGACCTACCAGAACGACGCGGGCGCGACGCCGCTCGGCAGCACCGTCGCCTTCGATGCGCTGAGCACGACGGCAGAAGACGTCACCGTGCTCGCCAGCGGAACCGGCGTCGTCCAGGGCATCGTCTTCTGGGACAAGGACAACAACGGCGTCTTCGATCCTTCGATCGATATGCCGCTCGCCGGTGTCGACGTGACCATCACCGACAGCAGCTCGACTGTCTACACGGTAACGACCGATGCCTCGGGTGCATTCACCCGCGTCGTCGCGTCGGGCAGTGCGACGCTCGATATGGACGATACCGATATCCCGCCCGGCCTCGCGCTGGGGGCGAGCTTCACCGATCCGGTGAGCGTCGCGGTGCCCGACGGCGGCAGCGTGGCCAAGGACACCGGGTACGTGGCGTCCGGCACGGTCCCCGACTTCATCATGCTCAAGTCGCACACCGGCAATTTCGTCCAGGGCCAGAGCGGGGCGACGTACACGCTGACGGTGAGCAACGCCGGCGCGGGACCGGGCGCCGGCACTGTAAGCGTCGTCGACAATCTGCCTTCCGGCCTCACCGCGACCGATATCGCGGGCAACGGCTGGACCTGCACGCTCAATACGCTGACCTGCACGCGCAGCGATTCGCTCGCTGGCGGGGCGAGCTATCCGCTGATCACGGTGACGGTCGACGTGGCGCTGGACGCTGCCGCGTCAGTGTCGAACGGCGCGACGGTGTCCGGCGGCGGCGAGCTCGAAACCTCGAACGACAGCGCCAGCGATCCGACGACGATCGATCCATGCCAATGCTTCGTGACCGGTCACGTTTTCCGCGACGACGATGGCGGCGGGACGCAAAACGGCGTCGAACCCGCGCTTGGCGGTCTCCCGGTCAGCATCGCGACCAGCGACGGCGGGACGCTCACCGCCGCGACCGATGCGAGCGGCAATTACTCGGTGCAAGTCCCGGCCGGAAGCACGACGATCACCGTAACCGGTCCATCGGGATACTCGCTCACGACCGCGAACGATCCGCAGACCGTGTCGGCGACGACCGGGAGCACCGCGACGACAGCGATGGGATTCCAGGCGCCCGTCGTTGCGGCCAGCGCCAACCTCAGCATCAGCAAGAGCAACGGCAGCGCGAGCGTCAATTCCGGTGCCAGCACGACCTACACGATCGTGGCAGCGAACGCCGGGCCGCAAGCGGCCGACGGCGCGATCGTCACCGACGCGGTGGCCGCCGGCCTGACGCAGACCGGCGTCTCCTGCGGCAGCGCCAGCGGCGGCGCCGTGTGCCCGAGCAGCCCGACGCCGGCGCAGCTGCAGGCCGGGCTGGCGATCCCGACGCTGCCCTCGGGCGGCAGCGTGACGTTCACCGTCCAGGCGACGGTGACCGCCGCGAGCGGAACCGTGGCCAACACCGCGACCATCGCCACACCGGCCGGCGTCAATGATCCGGATGCGGCCGACAATCAGGCGACCGACACCGACACGGTCTTGGCCGTAGCGAGCAATGCCGACCTCGGCGTGACCAAGAGTAACGGCGCATCGAGCGTCCTGTCCGGGGCGACAACCACTTACACGATCGTGGTAAGCAATGCCGGACCGCAAGCCGCGGACGGCGCGATCGTCACCGACGCGGTCGCCGCGGGCCTGACGCAGACCGGCGTCTCCTGCGGCAGCGCCAGCGGCGGCGCTGTATGCCCGAGCAGCCCGACGCCGGCACAGCTGCAGGCCGGGCTGGCGATCCCGACGCTGCCGTCGGGCGGCAGCGTGACCTTCACCGTCCAGGCGACGGTGACCGCCGCGAGCGGAACCGTGGCCAACACCGCAAGCGTGGCGGCGCCGGCGGGAGTGACCGATCCGATCCTCACGGACAATCAGGCAACCGACACCGACACGGTCGCGGCCGTGGCGAGCAATGCCGACCTCGGCATCACCAAGAGCAACGGCGTATCGAGCGTCCTGTCCGGAGCGACGACCAGTTACACGATCGTCGTAAGCAACGCCGGACCGCAAGCGGCCGACGGCGCGATCCTTTCCGATCCCGCGGTAACGGGCTTGAGCAAGACCAGCGTCAGCTGCGGCAGCGCCAGCGGCGGAGCGCAATGTCCGACCAGCCCCACGATCGCCCAATTGCAGTCGGGGGTCGCGATTCCGCTGCTGCCGGCCAATGGCAGCGTGACTTTCACCGTCGTCGCGACGGTAACCGCAGCGAGCGGCACGGTGTCCAACTCGGCAAGCATCGCACCGCCGGTCGGCACCACCGATCCCAGTCCGGCGAACAACCAGGCGACCGACAGCGACACCGTCCAGCCGATCCCGCCGCCGCCCCCGCCGGTGGCCGTCCAGCACATCCCTGCGCTTAACGCGTGGACGCTAGCCCTGCTGATCCTCGCGCTGGGCTGGACCGGTGTGCGCGCGCGACGGCGTCGCTAGATTCCCGGCTGCGGCAATACGCTCGCATCGGCGGCGCGCGCCGGCGTGTCCCCGCCCGCGTCCCCGAGCGCGGGCGGATCGGCCAGATATTGGTGCACGAACGCAATCGCCATACTGCCCTCGCCCACACCCGATGCCACGCGCTTGACCGAACCGTGCCGCACGTCGCCGACGGCGAAGACGCCGGGAACGCTGGTCTCCAGCAGGTAGGGATCACGCGACAGCGGCCATGACCCCTGCTGGCCGGCGACCAGATCCATCACGTCGCGGCCGGTGCAAAGATAGTCGCGCCCGTCGCGAATGACCGCCTGCGGCAACCAGGCGGTTTGCGCGTCCGCGCCGATGAAAACGAACAGCGCCTGGGTGACTTCGCGGCGCCGGCGGCCTGTCGCGTGATTCTCGATGACGATCGCCTCCAGCCGATCGGTGCCCTCCAGCGCGACCACCTCGCTGCGCGACTCGACACGGATGTTGGGCCGGCTCGCGAGCTGGTCGATCAGGTATTGCGACATGCTGCGTTCGAGCGACGGGCCGCGCACGATCAGCGTCACCGCGCGCGCATAGTTGGCGAAAAACATCGCCGCCTGTCCGGCGGAGTTGCCGCCGCCGATCATGAAAATATCGAGGCCGCGCGTGTTCAGCGCTTCGGTGCGGGCCGCACCGTAGTAAAGGCCGCGCCCGACCAGCGTCGGCGCGTTCGGCAGGTCGAGCTCCCGCCAGGCGACGCCGGTGGCGATGACGATGCAGCGCGTCTCGACACGCTCGCCGTCCTCGAGCAGGATCGCATGCGTGGCGTCGTGCGTCGCCATGTCGATGCCGGTCGCGCCGCGCGCCACCAGAATCTCGGCGCCGAAACGTTTCGCCTGGCGCAGCGCCCGCGTGGCGAGCTCGTCGCCGGCGACGCCGGTAGGAAAACCCAGGTAATTCTCGATTCGCGACGAAGTTCCCGCCTGGCCGCCCGGCGCCTGGCGCTCGATCAGGATCGTGCACAGGCCTTCGGAAGCCCCGTACACGGCGGCGGCCAGACCGGCCGGGCCGGCGCCGATGATAGCCACGTCGTATTCGCTGCGCGACGGCGCGGTCTGCAACCCCAGGTGCGCGGCGACGGCGCGAAACGACGGCGTGATCAGCCGCGCTCCGTCGGGAAAGATCACCACCGGATACACTTCGTCCGGCTGCGGCGTCGGCGACAATCCGACGCGCGCCTCGGGATCGCGCGGATCGTACCACCGGAACGCGACCTGGTTGCGCGCCAGGAAATCGCGCAACGCGTGACAGGCCAGGTCGTAGCGGTGGCCGATGATCGTCACCGTCGCCAGCGGAGCCTCGCTCGCGAGCTGCTGCAGTCCCTCGATTCGCGTCGCCATCGTTCGCAGCAGGCGCGCGTTGAGCTCGGGGCAGGCGACGATCAACTCGCGGAAGTCCGCAGCGTCGAGCCGGCACACGCGCGACGGCTCGGCGGCCCGAATGCTCGCGATCGAAGGCGAGCCGAGCAGGAGCGGCAGTTCGCCGCCATAGTCGCCAGGGCCGTACTCGTTGATCGCCCGCTCCACGCCGGC
>Ga0207652_10005165_pt1 | contig 10597 bp, 8 predicted proteins | sample KBSC63BmetaG_FD_184334 | JGI IMG/M metagenome (GOLD analysis project Ga0207652, IMG submission 184334) | Corn rhizosphere microbial communities from Kellogg Biological Station, Michigan, USA - KBS C6-3B metaG (SPAdes) (version 2) | ecosystem: Host-associated > Plants > Roots > Rhizosphere ...
GGTCCATCACCTCGGGCGGGTGGCCGTCGGCGGCGACGAGGTTGACCACCCGGCCTTCGGCGAGCAGGAGCAGGCGGCGGCCGTCCGGAAGTTCGTAGGCGTCGGCGTGCGGGCGGACGTCGGTGTCGACGGCGACCGCCATGGCCGCGAGGGCCCGGACGTCGATCTCCACGTCGAAGTGCCCGGCGTTGGCGAGGATCGCACCGTCCCGCAGCACGGCGAGGTGCTCAGCGGTGATCACCTCGGTCGAGCCGGTCGCCGTGATGAAGACCTCGCCGATCGGCGCCGCTTCCGCGATCGGCAGTACCCGGAAGCCGCGCAGCACCGCGTCGAGCGCCCGCACCGGGTCCACCTCGGTGACGACGACCCGGGCGCCAAGCGCGCGGGCGGACTCGGCGATGCCAGACCCGCAGGCGCCGAACCCGGCCACCACCACGGTCTTGCCGGCGAGCAGCACACCGCTCGCGCGGAACAGCCCGTCGATCACCGACTGCGCGGTGCCGTGCGTGTTGTCGACGATCCTGGTCACCGGGGTGTCACTCGCCGCGATCACCGGAAAGGCCAGCTTCGAGTCGGCTGCCATCCGGCGCAGCCTGAGCACGCCCGTCGTCGTTCCCTCGCAGCCGCCCCGCACCCGGTCGAGCAGCGCCGGGCGCTCCGTGTGCAGGGTGCTTACCAGGTCGCCGCCGTCGTCGATGATCAGGTCGGGACCGGGGCTCACCGCGTCGAGTGCCTGCTCGATGTTCTGGTAGTACGTCTCGCGGTCCACGCCGGAGCGGGCGAAGACCGCGACGCCGTCGTCCGTCCCGAGCGCGGCCGCGATGTCGTCCTGGGTGGACAGCGGGTTGGACGCCGCGAGCGCCACCCGCGCACCGCCCGCGCGCAGCGCCCGGATGAACACCGCCGTCTCGGCCGTCACGTGCAGGCAGGCGGCGACGGACAGCCCCGCGAACGGCTGCTCCGCGCGGAACCGGGAATGGAGCGCGGACAGCAGCGGCATCATCCGTTCGGAATAGCTGATACGGCCGTCCCCGAGCTCGGCGAGCCCGGGGACGGTCCGGTACCGGCGCGATCCCCGTTGGGGATCGTCCCCCCGTGGGGCCCCCTTGCGGGGGTACGGGGAGTCGTCCCCTTGGGGAACCGCGGTGGTGGTTGTCATCAGTACCGGTAGTGGTCCGGCTTGTACGGGCCCTCGACCGGGACGCCGATGTAGTCGGCCTGCTCCTTGCTCAGCACGGTCAGCTTGACGCCGAGCGCGTCCAGGTGGAGGCGGGCGACCTTCTCGTCCAGGTGCTTGGGCAGCGTGTAGACGCCGATCGGGTACTCCTCGGGCTTGGTGAAGATCTCGATCTGCGCCATGACCTGGTTGGTGAAGGAGTTCGACATCACGAAGCTCGGGTGCCCGGTCGCGTTGCCCAGGTTGAGCAGGCGGCCCTCGGACAGCACGATGATCGTGTGGCCGTCGGGGAACGTCCACTCGTCGACCTGCGGCTTGACGTTGATCTTCTTGATGCCGGACCACCGCTCGAGGCCGGCCATGTCGATCTCGTTGTCGAAGTGGCCAATGTTACCGACGATCGCCTGGTGCTTCATCTTCGACATGAGGTCGGCGGTGATGATGTCCTTGTTGCCGGTGGTCGTGACGAAGATGTCCACCTGGTCGATGACGTCCTCGATCGTGGTGACCTGGTAGCCGTCCATCGCCGCCTGCAGCGCGCAGATCGGGTCGATCTCGGTGATGATGACCCGGGCGCCCTGGCCGCGGAGCGACTCGGCACAGCCCTTGCCCACGTCGCCGTAGCCGCAGACCAGCGCGACCTTGCCGCCGATGAGCACGTCGGTGCCCCGGTTGATGCCGTCGATGAGGGAGTGGCGGCAGCCGTACTTGTTGTCGAACTTCGACTTGGTCACCGAGTCGTTGACGTTGATCGCCGGGAACTTGAGCGAGCCTGCCTTGGCCATCTCGTACAGCCGGTGCACGCCGGTGGTGGTCTCCTCGGTGACGCCCTTGATCTCGGCGACGGCCTTGGTCCACTTGCCGGGGTTGTCGGCGAGGGAGTTGCGCAGCCGGTCGAGGATCACCAGCCACTCCTCGGAGTCGCCCTCGGCCGGCGACGGGACCGCCCCGGCCGCCTCGTACTCGGCGCCCTTGTGCACGAACAGCGTGGCGTCGCCGCCGTCGTCGAGGATCATGTTCGGCGACTGGCCGTCCGGCCAGGTCAGCGCCTGCTCGGTGCACCACCAGTACTCTTCGAGCGTCTCGCCCTTCCAGGCGAAGACCGGGATGCCCTTGGGGTCATCCGGGGTGCCATCCGGGCCGACCGCGACGGCCGCCGCGGCGTGGTCCTGGGTGGAGAAGATGTTGCAGGACGCCCAGCGGACCTGCGCGCCGAGCGCGACCAGCGTCTCGATCAGGACGGCGGTCTGGATCGTCATGTGCAGCGAGCCGGTGATCCGGGCACCGCGCAGCGGCTGGGACCCCGCGTACTCGGCGCGGGTCGCCATCAGGCCGGGCATCTCGTGCTCGGCGAGCTGGATCTCCTTCCGTCCGAAGGTGGCCAGTGAAATGTCGGCGACCTTGTACGGTTCGGCGCTCATGCAAACACCCCTTCATAGAGTCGCCCCGGAGCTTCCGCGCGCTCGATACGACGCCGCCGTCGCTGAGTGCGCGCCTTCGGGGAGTACGGGGGTTCGTCCCCCGGATGCCAACTGCGGCCAAGTCGACGCTACGGGATGCGCCGGCCAGACGCACAGTTACGTGCCTGTTTTTAACAGCAGAATGTTAGATTGGTATTCATGCGGATCACTGAGGCCGCCGCGCGGCTCGGCATGTCCCCCCGGATGCTCCGCTACCGGGAGGATCTCGGGCTGCTGCCGCCGCTGCGGGACCGGCCGTACGGGCGGGGCCACGCGCACCGGCAGTTCACCGAGGAGGACCTGGCCGCGATCACGGCCGCCCTCGCCATCGAGCGGCGGTTCGACATTACGCCTGCCGCGCTGGCCTTCGGACTGCGGGTGCTGACCGATCCGGCGGCGCGCGCCGCCGTCGCCGACCTGGGACGGCGTACCGGCCACGTGCCCGCGGGACCCGGCGCGGGCCGGGCGCTCGACTTCGAGAAGGAGCGCGCGCTGCGCGCGCTCGGCGGCGCGCCGCGCGATCCGGCGGGGCGGTTACCCGGGAAAGCGGACTCAGGAGCGGCGCGGCGCCCGGAACCGGGAACGGCGCCGTGTGCGCTTGACGACCGCCACCGACGGGTCCGCCAGGTCTTCCTGACCCGGATGGTAGATGTCCGGCTCCAGGTAGATGGTCTCCGCGATCGGCACCGCGGCACGGATCCGCTTCTCCGCGGCGTTGATGCCGGCCGCCAGGTCGGCCGCCGTCAGATCCGCGGGCACGCCGACCTTGCCGGCGATCAGGAGGTTCTCCGGGCCGATGTGGGAGGTCCGCAGGTGGATGAGGTGGAACTCCTCGGGACCGCCCTCGAGCGCGGCCACGATCTGCGCCGTTGTCTCCTCCGAGGCCGACTCGCCGATCAGCAGGCTCTTGGTCTCGAAACCCACGATGAAAGCGGCGCAGGCGAGCAGCAGGCCGACCGCGACCGAACCGACGCCGTCCCACTCGGCGTGCCCGGTCACCTCGGACAGCAACACGCCGAGGAACGCGAAGAACAGCCCAAGCAGCGCCGCGGAGTCCTCGAGCAGCACCACGGGCAGTTCGGGCGCCTTGGTCAGGTGGACGAACTCCCGCCAGCCGTGCCCCTTCTGCCGCACCGCGTTCGCCTCGTGGATCGCGGTGCGCAGCGAGAACCCTTCAAGCACGGCCGACAGGCCGAGCACTACGTACGCGACGAACGGGGACTCAAGCTCGCCCGGGTTCACGATCTTGTGGATGCCGTCGTAGATCGAGAAGACCGCGCCGACGGTGAACAGCATGACCGCGACCACGAACCCGTAGAAGTACCGCTCCCGACCGTATCCGAACGGGTGCTCGGCCGTCCGCGCCCGGCGCGACCGGCCGCTCCCGATTAGCAGTAGCGCCTCATTGCCCGTGTCGGCCAGAGAGTGCACGGACTCCGCGAGCATCGACGCCGACCCGGTGATGAGAAAGGCTACGAACTTGGCGATGGCGATGCCCAGGTTGGCCGCGAGCGCGGCGATGACGGCCCTCACCGGCGTAGCATACCCATTCGCTGAATCGGGTTCTTAACCAGTAGCACTGATTTGCCTCACTCGCACCAGCCTGTCCTACTCGCGCCCGGTCAGGTCGCGCAGGTCCTTGATCGCGGCGATCGCGAGCGGGTCGATGCCCGCGGCGATGCCCAGGTAGACCGAGGCGTAGTCGAGGAGCTGCACGGTCCCGGCGAGCCGCCGCAGCGGGTCGCCGGCCGCGTCCATCGCGATATCCGACACGTCGATGCCCCTGACCGCGGCGAGAGACGCGGTCGCCGCCCGGGTCCGCTCGACGACGGGGTGTTCCCCCGCCGGATCGGCGAGCAGGACAAGGCGCAGCGACTCATCCTCGGCCGACAGGCCGTCCAGGTCGGCGCCGTCGTCGTCAGAGAAGCCGAAGTCGTCCTCGCCGAACCCGGCACCGCCAAACCCCGTGCCGTCCAGCCCGGTCCCGCCGAAGTCCTCGGCCGCGGGAAAGGCGGGCTCCGGCGGCGGCGCATAGGGGCCGTCGAACGTCGCCACCTGGTCGTGCCCCGCTTCCGGCAGCAGCCCGACTAGCGCCGGGTACTTGGCGTTCGCCGCCAGCTGGGAGGCGAACCGCCGGGCGGCCGCCGCCGCGACCTGCGAGCCGCCCCAGATCACCGGAAGCCGCCCCACCAGGTCGAGCGCGAGCGACTTGGCCGGGTTGACGAACGATTCGCTTGACGGGCGGCACTGGTGCGAGACGTCCTCCATGACGGCGGCGGCCGTTTCGTAAGCCGTGTCGTCGATTCGCGCCACACCGAGCCGGGCGGCGGTCACCAGCAGCGGCACGGTCAGCGCCCAGGGCATCGCCCGGGCGGGCCCGACCGTAGTCACCGGGATGAACGTGCCCCTGGCCCGCGCGACGAGATCCTGCAGCGGCGAGCCGGGCGCGCATACCCCGACCAGGTCGCAGCCGCGCCGGGCCGCCTCGCCGGCCAGCGCGAGCGCCTCGGCGGTGTGCCCGGAGCGGGACACCGCGATCACCAGGTCGGCGGCGCCGATCCACCCGGGCAGCTGATAGCCGGACACCCCGATCACCTGGACCGGCGTCCCCTGGCCGCAGATCGCCGCGAGCGCGTCGCAGGCGAACGCCGAGCCGCCCGCGCCACCGGAACCGGCCACCACGATGGCGCGCGGCCGGGTGTCCGGGTCGAGCGCGGACAGGTCGGCCTCGGCGCACGCGCGCAGCGCCGTGCGGACCTGCGCGGCCGACGAGGCGATCTGCCGCAGCATCCCGCCCGGATCGCCCGCCTCGACGATCTCCGGGTCGTCGAGGCGGAACGCCGCGAGCGCTGCCCCGCCGGGCGGCGTATTCATATTTCTCCTCCGGAAGGGCGACCCCCCATGGCACCCCGGCCTAGGAGAATCCGGATCATGACTTGCGGGCTTCTTCAATCAGCAGCACGGGAATGTTGTCGCGGACCGGGTAGGCGAGTCCGCACCCGGTGCACACCAGCTCGCTCGCGGCGTCGTCGGCGCGCAAGCCGGCCCGGCACTTGGGGCACACGATGATGTCGAGCACCCAGTCTTCGAGTTCCATGCTTCTAAGTCCTTTGCCTGTGGATCAAATACGTCATACGGAACGGGTTGTGGTGCCACGCACCAGGCCAAGCACTTCGTCCCTGATGGTGGCCATCTCAACCTCGTCCGCCGCCTCGACGTTCAGCCGCAGCAGCGGCTCGGTGTTGGACGGCCGGAGGTTGAACCACCAGGAGTCACCGGAGACCGTGAGGCCGTCGAGTTCGTCGGTGATCACGCCGGGCTGCGGCGCGTACACGTCCTTGACCCGCTGCGTGGTGCCGGCCTGGTCGGCGACCTCGCTGTTGATCTCACCGCTGGCCGAGTACCTGGAGAAGTCGGTGAGGACGACCGACAGGGGACGGTCGTCGTGGCCGAGCGCGGCGAGCGTGTGCAGCGCCGCGAGCATGCCCGAGTCGGCGAACCAGAAGTCCCTGAAGTAGAAGTGACCCGAGTGCTCACCGCCGAAGACGGCGTTAGTCTCCGCCATCTTGGCCTTGATGAACGAGTGGCCGACCCGCGTCCGCACGGGCGTGCCGCCGTGCTCGGCGATCAGCTCGGGCACGGCCCTCGAGGTGATCAGGTTGTGGATGACCGTCGTGCCCGGCTCCCTGGCGAGCTCGCGGGCCGCGATCATCGCGGTGAGCACGGACGGGCTTACGATCTCGCCGCGCTCGTCGACGACGAAGCACCGGTCGGCGTCGCCGTCGAAGGCGAGGCCGATGTCGGCTTGGTGCTCCCTGACCGCCTCCTGCAGGTCACGCAGGTTCTTGGGGTCGATCGGGTTGGCCTCGTGGTTGGGGAACGAGCCGTCGAGCTCGAAGTAGAGCGGGATCGTGGTGATCGGCAGGCCCTGGAACACGGTCGGCACCGTGTAGCCGCCCATGCCGTTGCCCGCGTCGACGACGACCTTCAGCGGGCGGATGCCGGAGATGTCGACGAGCTTCTTGAGGTACTCGGCGTAGCCGGGCAGCAGGTCCTTGCCCGACACGGTGCCCGGCGTGCCGCTGTAGGCCGGGACCCCGGCCGCGACCATCTGCTTGATCTCGGCCAGGCCGGTCTCGATGCCGACCGGCTTCGCGCCCGCCTTGCAGAGCTTGATCCCGTTGTACTTGGCCGGGTTATGGCTCGCGGTGATCATCGCGCCGGGGACGTCAAGGAAACCGCTCGCGTAGTACACCATGTCGGTGGAGCCGAGGCCGCCGTGGATGACGTTCGCTCCCTGGGACGCGGCACCGCGGCCGAACGCCTCCGCGAGCGGGGGGCTGCTCGTCCGCATGTCGTGCACGGTGACGATGGACTTCGTCCCGGTCAGCCGGACGAACGCGGCGCCGACGGCTTCGGCCACGGACTCGTCGAGCTCGTCAGGAACAACGCCGCGAACGTCGTAGGCCTTGAAGATCTCATTCAGGTCCGGCACTTCGTCCCCGCCTCCCGTCATCATTGGCTTCCCAACTGACTTCCCAGGATCAACCTATCGGTCACGCGGCACCGGCGCGTAAACAAGGCACGTTCAGGCGGCCGGGCAGCGGCGCGGGCGACCAGGACGGACCGCGGCGTTCCTACGACTCCGGCTGCGGGGCCGGGGCGGAGCGCACGACACGCAGGTGGCCGCGCCGGCCGACCTCGACGCCCTGGCCGACCGGCTCCGCCGCCGCGGCGGCGGCAGGCCGCGCGGCCGGGCGCGGCTGGACCACCGGGCGCGGCTGGGCGGCGGCGCCCCGGTCCGCGCGTCCCACGTCGCGGACGATGTTCGCGAGCGCCTCGAGGTCATCGGCGCGCTCCTGCGCCGGGTCGGGCGGCAGCCGCACCACGTCCCACCCGCGCGGCACCACGAGCCGCGCGGCGTGCATCTCGCACAAGTCCCACGAATGCGGGTCGACGTACCCCGCGAGCGGGCCGAGAACGGCAGTGGAGTCCTTGTACACGTACGTGAGCGTGTAGACGGGAGACTGCTTGCACGCGGTACGTGAGCAGCAACGGGAATTCACCAGCCCACCACCCTCACCAGATCGATATTGATCACGATAGTGGCACAAGCCCCGTTGGCATGCGGAAATGCCATGTCCGTGTGAGCGTCGTCCGACCTTCTCGCCGGCGTCGCCCCCCGGGCCGTCGGCAGGTATTGGATCTCACTCACAACGGCTGACGGTACCTATCAGAACGCGGTTACGCCATCACCCGGGCATGGTTCGCGATCGTGTCGTTTTGTCTGCCTCGGCGGTACCAGCCGGGTGCGCGGCGGAGATACGCTCGGTGACTGTGCAGAGCGGTGAGAACGAGGCTGCTCAGCCTCCTCGGGTCAGGCGGCGAGACCGGCACGGGCGCGGGCTTCGCGGCCGGCTAGTGCCGCCGGCGGTGCCGCTGTACCGCACTCGGTCCCAGCAGTTCGACGACATGGTGCTTGACGCGGTGGCCCGCCTTGAGTCGCGCTGGGAGGCCGAGCTGGCCGGGGTGGAGTTCGCCGTTCAGGAGGTCCCCGAGGCCAACGAGCTTGTCGACGACAGCGTGCCGCTGCCGCTGGCCAGGACGGTGCCAGGAACGCCGAACGCGGGCGACCCGGCCCGCCCGGCCACGCCCGCGCGCATCGTGGTCTACCGCCGCCCGCTGATGGCCAGGTCGGACAATGACGGCGAGCTCAGCGACCTGGTCTTCGACGTGGTCGTCGAAGAGTTCGCGGGCTTTCTCGGCCTTGACCCGGACACGGTTGATCCCGGCTACCGCGGCGGCCTTGAGTAACTGACTACGGCAGCACGGCCGTGTAGGAGTCCTGCGCGGGCGGGAGCGTGATCGACGTCATGGCGCTAGCGACCGGCAGGAGCGACGACAGCGGCGCGGACAGGCCGCCCGTGCCCGAGGTCACCACGCGGACGGCGTAGAGCGGCCCGGAGCCTGGCTGGGGTGTGATGACGATGGCGAACGGGTCCCGGCCGCCCCCCGACGGCCTTGGCACGGCCAGAGCGAGGGTATGGCGGGCGGTCACGGTCACCGTCTGATCTCCCGCCGGCGTCATGACGGAGCCGTCCGCGGCGATCACCGAGATGCTCGCCCGCGCGGCCGCCGACGGCGCGGTGAGCAGCAAGCCGACCGTCACTCCCCTGGCCGCCGGGTTCCCCGCGACCACGCCCTGCTCAGTGATCGGCGGCACCGCGGTGGTGAACGACCCGATGCCAGTGCCGGGAACGAGCACGCCCGCCACGACGGGCTGGTTGGAGGTCAGCTTGAGGCCCGCCGCCGACGCGCCAAGCGAGTTGAGGGCGAGCGGCGTGGCGGCGCCCGCCGACGCGTCCACCGGGCTGCCAGGGAACTGGGTGACCGCCCCCGCCGGGGTGTAGGCCACGACCTTCAACTGCGCGTCGGTCGCCCCGGGAACCACCACGAACAGCCTCGCGGCGCTGCTCGCCACGGTCAGTCCGGGGATCACCAGGGAGGTCGCCGGGGCGTTCGCCCGCGGCAGCCAGGCGCCGCCGCCCTTGCCGCCCTCCCAGACCGAGGCGGCCACCTGGCCGGTGTTCGCCTGCACGTGCAGGGCGAGCGCCTGCGAGCCCTGCACGTACGGGGTGATGTTCTCCGCCACCGACTGGCTCGGCGCGACCGTGATGGCGGTACGCAGACCGCTCTGCTGGCCGGTGTCGGTGAGGATGGTCACATCCGCGCTCGCCGTGAGGTTCCCCGTGTTCATGAGGTAGAGCCGGACGTCTGTGGCGCCAGTGGCCTGCCCGGTGCCCACGAACCACATGTCGGCGCCGGGATGGGTGCAGCTCACCAGCCCGGTCCCCGAGGCGTCCGACTGCTCGGCTTCGAATCCCTCGGCCATCCGGCCGGTCGCCGCTACCGCGGTGCCGCCGCCGCCCGGCGCGGTCACCGTGGTGGCGGCGCCGACGGCGGAAACCGTGACCGGCGCTCTCCCCTTCGCCTTCGCGGACGGCGTGCCGCTCGCGGAGGCCTTGCTGCTCGCAGAGGCCTTGACGGCACCGGACGCCTTGCCCCCGGCGGCGGCCGGCACGGCGAGGACCGCGCTGAACGTGGCGCTGCCGGCCGGGGTGACGGGCTTGGCCGCACCGGAACTCGCGGCGGCACCAGCGCCCGCGGCCTGCGCCGGCAGCGCGACCATCGAGATTTGCCCCGCGGCCGAGCCTGGCGCGGACGGCGGACATGACCTGGTGATCGACGTCACCGCGGCCCCCTGGCCGCCCTGCACGGCACCCTGGGTGGCCCCGGGACGCGTGACCCACGCGATCACGAAGACGACGACGAGCGCGAGCAGCACCGCGCCGGGCAGGGCGAGGCGGCGCGTCATCATGACTCCCCGTCCCTGGTTGACCGGTTGCCTGAACCTCGCCAACGGCTCGGCTTGCCGTGCTTGGCCGCCCGGTGCGAGTGCCGCTCCGGCTTCGCGGGCCGCCCACCGACCGGCCAGGCACCCGACCCGCGCGCAGGCTCCGGCGTGGGCGCCGGCTTAGGCTCCACCGTCGCGGCGGGCGCGGCGGCGGCGTCGCGGTCGCGGTCGATGGCATCCCAGTCCGGGGCCTTGCCCCAGTCGCTTGACTCCCACGGTGCCATCGAAGCGGGCTGTGTCCCGGCCGACGCGGGAGGCTGCGCTTCCGTCCTGGCGACCGGCTGGCCTCCGGTGCTCGCCGCGGGCGGCGTCCCCGTCCGGAAGATCCGGTGCGGGCCGGTGCCCAGCGCGGGCTGTGCGTCGGTCCTGGATACCGGCTGCGCGCCCGGCCGGGGAGCCGACTGTGCGCCGTCTGGCGCGGCCGGCCGCGCGCCAGCGCCCGACGCGGGCTGCGGCCCCGTCCACGAGGACGGCCGTCGGCCGGTACCCGACACGGGCTCCGGTCCGGTACGGGACGACTCGGCGCCAGCGCGCGTTCCTGGCTGC
>Ga0207652_10005175_pt1 | contig 10589 bp, 9 predicted proteins | sample KBSC63BmetaG_FD_184334 | JGI IMG/M metagenome (GOLD analysis project Ga0207652, IMG submission 184334) | Corn rhizosphere microbial communities from Kellogg Biological Station, Michigan, USA - KBS C6-3B metaG (SPAdes) (version 2) | ecosystem: Host-associated > Plants > Roots > Rhizosphere ...
ACACCGGCAAGCTGCGCGTCGGCAAGTTCGACATCGACGCGAACCAGGGCGTCCCGCAGCAGTACGACATCCGCAGCATCCCCACCCTGCTGGTCTTCAAGGAGGGCAAGGTGGTCGGCCAGCTGGTGGGCGCCGTGCCGCGCGCGAAGATCGAAGACCTGGTGAAGAAGGCGCTGTAGGCGCCCAGGGGGGGACCTGGTCCTCCCTGACCACAGGTGAGCCCTTTTGCGATAGGGAGAACGGCGCGGGAGAACCTGCGCCGTTCGTCGTTCGGGCACACCCTTTCGTCTGGTCGCGAATCCTGAACAGGCCCGGCGTGCGGTACGGCACTTCCCTTGCTGAGGTAAGGGCGAGTGGAGCGGGCCGAGCAAAAATGGCGGGCGGGCGCGCGGCAACGTGATCGCGCTGTCGCGATCCGGTCGCGGCGGGGGCGCCGGTGAGCGTGCTGTCGGTCTGGGGCGCGCTGATCGTGGCCGCGCTGGCAGCCCGGGTCGCCTTGCGCAGTCGGGCGGTGTTCCTGCTGGGGCGGCGGGGGCACCTGACGGCGCCCGCGGTGCTGGCGTCGTTCTGGGTGGCCGGGCTTCTGCTGGGCCAGCTGACCCGGTCCATCGCCGGAATGACCTGGACGGCGGGCGCGGTCCTGGTGGTGCTCGCGCTGCTGGCCCGGGCCTGGTTCCGACCCGCCCGCGCGCATCACGCCCTGTGGACGCGGATCGACCTGGCGATCGTCCTGGCCCTGGCGGTGCTGTTCTGGTTCACCGATCGCTGGGACATCGAGTGTCACCGCACGATCGTCGGTCAGTTCCTGCACGGCAACCTGCCCCCCACCGCCCTCAACGATCCGCGCGCGCCGCTGGCCTACCATGCCGTGTACGACGCCCTGGTGGCGGTCGTCCTCACCGCCCTTCCCCTGCAGATCGAGCAAGGGATGGCGCTGGTCTCCGCCGGCTGCGTGGCGTTGACGGTGACGAACCTGCGCGCGGTCAGCCGCGTGCTGTTTCGCTCGCCCGTGGCGGGCCAGCTGGGCCGGGCGCTGTTCATGTTCGGGTTCGGCCCGGTGTTCATCCGCTGCTTCACGGAAGGCATGACCACGGACGCCATCCACGGCCGGACCTCCCAAGCGTACGCGGACGCGATCCTGCGCCGGCCCGCGGGGTTGGGCTTCGCGTTCTACACGCTGGCGCTGGCCCTGGCGCTGCCGGCCTATCGCGCGGACAGCGGCGCGGTCACCAGCGACGCCGCCGCGCGCCGGAACTGGACCGCGCTGGCATTCTTGCTGCCCACCTGCGCGCTGTTGCCGCGCATGGCCGAGGAGTCGATGCTGTTCATCGGCGTCTTGCTGCTGCCGCTGGTGGTGGCCCGGCGCTTGCCCTGGCGTCTGGTGGGCGGGCTGGTGTTCGCCGCGCTGATCGGCGCCGCCGGCTCGGGGGTGGTGCAGGGGGTGCTGGGTCAGGGGACCATGGCCACGCCCCATCTCGGGTTTTCATGGCCGCCGCGGCTGCCGCAGTGGAAATTCGACGCAGACGGGGTGCCGGTCTGGTCCCGTCAGGGATTGCTGTTCGCCGCGCTCGAGCTGGGACCGGCCTTCGTGGCCGCCCTGGTGGTGGCGCTGGCGACGAAGAAGCCGCGCCGGCGCGTCCTGGCCGGGCTGTTTCTGGCCGGCCTGGCGGTGGCGGCGTTCGTCCGTCCCAGCGGCTGGCCGAAGGCCGACATGGACCGCTTCCTGTTCTACGGGACGCCTCCCATCTTCATGCTGGTGGCCCTGCTGATCGACGGCGCCGCCCGCTCCTGGCGGCAGGGGGCACGGGTCGCGCTCGCCCTGGTCACGGGCGTGGCTGTGGCAGGCACGCCGGCGATGTACCCGCTGGCCGTCACGGCCGAGGCGCTGCGCCAGTCCTTCACCGAGCACGCGTTCGGCGGCGCGCTGAAGCGAGACCTGGACGCCATCGGGCCGCGCGAGCCGATCGTGACCACGGTCGGCCGCGCCAACGACCTGCTGGAGGCGGGCTTCCTGGTGATCGCCCCCCTCGACACGAACTCGGTCGGTCGCATCACCGAAGCTCACTTCGACGAGTACGTGCGCGCTCACGCCCAGCAGGCGGTCTGGCTGTACCTGCCCGAGAACGACCCACGCGTCACGGGCAGGCCGATCGTCGCGCGGCACGACGACTACGTGCTGGTACGCGCGACGCCGGAAGCGGCACCGGCCCCGGTCTACCGCTCGGAGCGTTGACGGCGGGCGCCGTCTCCGTTCAGGCCTCGGAACGCAGCGGATTCGTCAGCGAGGACTCGCGCATGGTTTGCACCGGGTTGGCCAGCGGCTGCGCCAGCGCCGGGTAGGCGGGCGGCGGCACGACCGACGTGACGCGGTTGCCGCGCGAGAACAGCCGGCGGAGCGCCGTGCCCAGGTTGCCCTGCCACAGCGACAGCCAGCCCACGTAGGCGAAGCCGCACAGGAACAGGCAGAGAAAAGGCAGCGAAAGATAGTGGCCGTTGCGGAAGGCGAACCCCACCGCGACCACGAAGTAGCCCGCCAGCGCCATCTCGATGTAAGGGGTCACCGAGCGGGCGGCCCGGTACTTCTTGCCGGTCCACGACTCCAGCTTCCCGCGGATGCCGTGCTTCGGCGTGCGCACGAACTCGGTCTCGCGCCCCAGCAGCGCCTCCATCACGGCGCGCGACTGGTTCACGCACAGGCCGATGCCGACGGACATGACCAGCGGCAGCCGGCGCAGCACCGACCACTGGATGCGGCGGGGGCGCCCCGGGTACATCAGCTTCTCGATCTCCCGCTCGGACGCCAGATAGAAGCTGGCGATGCTCAGCGTGGTGCCGAAGAACAGCGGCAGATCGATGGTCAGCACCTCGCGGATGCCGTGCTGGGTGCGAAAGGCCAGATTCGGCAGCAGCAGCAACGACAGCAGCAGCAGCAGCGGGTACGACAGGTTGTTCGTCAGGTGGAAGAAGGCCTCGGTCTTCTGGGCGAACGAGACGTTCGAGCGCAGGATCATCGGCAGCAGCTTGCGGCCCACCTGGATCGAGCCCTTGGCCCAGCGGAACTGCTGCGCCTTGAAGGCCGACATCTCGACCGGCAGCTCGGCTGGCGCGGCGATCTCGGGCAGGTAGACGAACCGCCACCCGCGCACCTGGGCCCGGTAGGACAGGTCCATGTCCTCGGTCAGCGTGTCGTGCTGCCAGCCGCCCGCGTCCGCGATGGCCGACCGGCGCCAGATGCCCGCCGTGCCGTTGAAGTTGAAGAAGCGGCCCGACCGATTGCGCCCGGCGTGCTCCATGATGAAGTGACCGTCCAGCATCAGCGCCTGCATCTCGGTCAGGGCGGAGAAGTCGCGGTTCACGTGGTCCCAGCGGCACTGCACGACCGCCACCTTCGGATCGAAGAAGTGGTCGATCGTCCGCTCCAGCACGTCGGGCTGGGGCAGGAAGTCGGCGTCGAAGATCAGCACGAACTCGCCCTTGGCGGTGCGCAGCCCGTTGTCGAGCGCGCCCGCCTTGAATCCCGACCGGTCGACGCGGTGGACGTACTCGATGTCCAGCTCCGGATAGCGGACCGCCAGCTCGCCGATCTTGCGCTGGCAGATCTGCTGGGTCTCGTCCGTCGAGTCGTCGAGGACCTGGATCTGGAAGCGGTCCCGCGGGTAGCGGATCTGCGCCACCGACTCCAGCAGGCGCTCGACCACGTACATCTCGTTGAACAGGGGCAGCTGCACGGTCACGGCGGGCAGATCCGTGAAGGTTCCGGCAGGCTTCGGCTTGTTGTTCCGGTGGCGGTAGTACAGGTAGGTCAGGACCGAGCGGTGGCAGCCATAGAACGCCAGCACCAGCAGGACCACCAGGTAAGTTCCGACGACGAGGGACGACAATGCCATGGCTGCCAGACTACGAAGCCAATTGTCATCGAATTGTCATTCGTTGTGATTCTTTGTAGGCGGTGTCGCACACGCCGCCCGATGGGCGGCGGGGGAAAGCCTGCTAGGACCGGCCGTAGACCGGCACCACGGCGCCCGAACCGACCCGGTTCTCGGGCGAGGCCAGCCACAGGATCACGGACGCGATCTCCTCCGGCGGCACGAAGCGCCCGGCGTCCCCGGCCGGCATGGCGGCGCGGTTCGCCGCCGTGTCGATCGTTCCCGGCGCGACGGCGTTCACCAGGATGCCCTCGCCCGCCAGCTCGTCGGCCAGCGCCTGGGTCAGCGCCACCACGCCCGTCTTCGCCAGCGTGTAGGCCGTCTTGCCCCCCGCCGGCTGCAGGGCGGCCCGCGACGCCACGTTCACCAGCCGGCCGCCGCCGGGCCGAAGGCGAAGCCGGCGCACGGCCTCGCGACAGCACAGGAACGCCGAGGTCAGGTTCATGTCCAGCTGCGCGCGCAGCTCGGCCAGGGTCGTGTCGGTGAGCCCCGCCATGGCGAAGCCGCCCGCCACGTGCACGGACGCCCACAGCCCATCGGGCAGTCCGGCGTAGAAGGCGGCGACGGCGCTCTCGTCGGTCAGATCGACGCCGGGAACGTAGCGGACGCCCGCGAGGCCCCCCGTCGGCGCGCGCCCGCGGACGGGCACGTGCACGCCCGCTCCGGCGGCGACGAACGCTTGCACGACGACCTGGCCCAGCGCGCCCGCGCCGCCTGAAATGACCACCTGGCGCCCTTCCATTGCAATGCCCAAGATGGCCCTACTATATCTGCTTGGAGCTTCGTCATGTCGCCCTCTCCTGCCGCCCTGCCCTCCGAGATTCCGCTTTATCAAGTCGACGCCTTCACGAACCGGCCCTTCGGCGGCAATCCCGCCGCGGTCTGCCCCCTGGGCGCGTGGCTACCGGTGCCGCTGATGCAGAAGATCGCCGCCGAGAACAACCTGTCAGAGACGGCGTTCTTCGTGCCGGACGCGGAGGGGTTCGCGTTGCGCTGGTTCACCCCCACGACCGAGGTCGACCTGTGCGGGCACGCCACGCTGGCGACGGCGTTCGTCCTGATGACCGAGCTGGCGCCTGATCGCCAGCGGGTCGTGTTCTCCACGCGCAGCGGGCGGCTGATCGTCGAGAGGGCCGGTGACAAGCTGACCATGGACTTCCCCACGCGGCCCCCCACGCAGCTGTCGACGCCGTTTCCGGTGCTGGCGGCGGCGCTGGGAAAGACACCGGTGACCGTGTGGAGCGCCCGATCGCTGGTCGCCGTGTTCGACGATGCCGAGGCGGTGCGCGGGTTGCGTCCCGACTTCGGCAAGATCTCTGCGCTGGACACCTACGGCGTCATCGCCACGGCCCCGGGAACGGGCAACGACGCCGACGTCGACTTCGTGTCCCGCTTCTTCGCGCCCCGGCAAGGCATCCAGGAGGATCCAGTCACCGGTTCGGCCCACTGCACGCTGGCGCCCTACTGGGCCGAGCGGCTGGGACGCACGCACCTGCGGGCGCGCCAGGTCAGCGCGCGCGGCGGTGAGATCGACTGCGAGCTGCACGGCGACCGGGTGTCGCTGAGCGGGAATGCGGTGCTGCTGGTTCGCGGCACCATGCGCCTGCCCGCCGACGGCCCCGCGGCGTGAGGAACGGGCCGGCGGCGTAGGCACCACGCCGGGGCGGACGAGGCGTGCCCCCGAAACCGTCCAGTCACGAACGACGCCAGAACGTCGCGCCACCGCCGAGCACTTTGGCGGGGAATAAACCAGTTGCAGCGATCACGTAATTGGGGATAGAACTGCGCGCACTTGTAGCGGTGAGGAGTACATCACGGGTGGGCGGGCAGCCTGTGCGGAATTGCACTTCACCGATCGCGACCCTCCATCACCATGCCTTGGAGACGAACACCGATGCGCGACCAACGAAAAGACGCAACGAAATCACGGGCCAACAAGCTTCAGCTTCTGATTGCACCCCTGGCGGCGGCGGCGCTGTTGCTCGGGTATCAGGCATGCGGAAGCGACGGAGGCTCGTCTCCTGATGCGGGCACCGGCACCGGTGGCAAGGGCGGCGCCGGCGGCGGCGTGGTCGGAACCGGTGGACATGCCGGCTCGGGCGGCGTGAACCCCGGCACCGGCGGTCATGCCGGCACGATCGGCAGCACCGGCGGCATCGTCGGCACCGGCGGCATCGTCGGCACCGGCGGCATCGTCGGCACCGGCGGCAACGGTGGTGAGGGTGGCCGTGGCACGGGCGGCCGCGGCACTGGTGGCGCCTCCACGGGTGGCGCTGGCGGTCGCGCGACCGGCGGCGCGGGCGGCAGCCTCGGCGGCGCGGGCGGACGCGCCACGGGCGGCGCTGGCGGCGGCGGTCGCGCCGGCGCGGGCGGCTCCGGTAATCGCGGCGGTGCCGGTGGCTTCGGCAATCGCGGTGGCGCGGGTGGCTTCGGCAATCGCGGCGGCGCCGGCGGCCATGGCGGTGCCGGTGGACATGGTGGCGGCGTCGGCGGAGCTGGCGGTGGCTGCGGTCACGCCAACCAGAACTGCTGCGGAACCTCTCCGAACTTCGCCTGCCAGGACGGTCTCGGCTGCCAGACCAGCGGCACGAACCACATCTGCACGACCTGCGGCGCGACCGGTGCGATGTGCTGCGCTGGCACGAACTATTGTCAGGACACCGCGGCGACACCGCCGTCCGTCCACTGCAATGCTTCGACCGTCTGCGAGCTTTGTGGCGGATCGAACCAGCCCTGCTGTGCGAACAACACTTGCGGCGCCAACCTGGGCTGCAACACGGCTATCGGCGGCTTCTGCCAGTCCTGCGGCGCGGCCGCTGGCGCTTGTTGCCCGGGTGGAACGTGCCAGATCGGATCCATTTGCATGGGTCGCACGACGGGGGCTGGCGGGGCGGGCGGTGCTGGCGGCGCAGGTGGAGCTCCCAATCCTGGAAGCTGCGTGCTCTGTGGCGCTGCGGGCGAGACCTGCTGTCAGGGAGGAACTTGCAACAACAACCTGACGTGCAACGGAACCGTCTGCATGTAGACGTGGCCTCGGCGGCCGGGTAATTGGCCCCAAAGGGCCCAGCACCTGCTGGGCCCTTTTTTTATGCCAGCGGTTCCTGCAGGTCGACCCGGAGCGGGCTGGCGACAGCCGCGGCCGCTCCTTGGCGATCGGCGCTACGGGACTGCGATCGTCCAGCCGTGCGTGTCGGGCACGCGGCCGTACTGGACGTCGGTGATCGCTTTGAAGAGGCGCTTGGCCAGCTCGCCAGGCTGGCCGCCGTTGACGACGATCTTCTCGCCCTTCCAGCCCAGCTCGCCGACAGGGGTGATGACGGCGGCGGTGCCACAGCCGAAGACCTCGCGCAGGCTGCCGTCGCGGTGGGCGGCCAGCAGCTCGTCGATCGTCACCTGGCGCTCGCTGGTGGCGACACCCCACTCGCGGCACAGGGTCAGCACGGAGTCGCGGGTGACGCCGCCCAGGATGGTGCCGTCCAGCGCCGGCGTGATCAGCTGGTCGCCGATGACGACGGCCAGGTTCATCGTGCCCACCTCCTCGAGGTGGCGGTGCTCGTTGGCGTCGGTCCACAGGACCTGGTCGTAGCCGCGCTTCTTGGCCTCCTCGGCGGCCAGCAGGCTGGCGACGTAGTTCGCGCCCGCCTTCACGGCGCCCAGGCCGCCCGGGGCCGCGCGGACGTACTTGTCCTCGACCCAGATGCGGGCGGGGCTGAAGCCCGAGCCATGGTACGCGCCCACCGGCGACGCGATGATGAAGAACAGGTAGCGCTTCGACGGACGCACGCCCAGGAACGGCTCCGTCGCGATCAGCGTGGGACGGATGTAAAGCGACGTCCCCGGCGACGAGGGCACCCAGTCGCGATCCGCGCTGACCAGCCCCAGCAACAGGTCCAGCGTCAGCTCGGGATCGACCGACGGCATGCACAGCCGCGGCGCGCCGTCCGCCAGCCGGCGGCAGTGCCGGTCGGCGCGAAACAGCTGCACGCGCCCGTCGACGGTGCGGTAGGCCTTGAGCCCGTCGAAGATCTCCTGGCCGTAGTGAAACACCGCCGAGGCCGGATCCAGCGAGAAGCTGCCGTACGGAACGACGCGCGGGTCGGTCCAGCCCTTCTCCTCGGTCCAGTCCGCGATCGCGATGTGGTCGGTGAAGACGCGCCCGAACACCAGATCACCGTCCAGCGGGCGGGCGCGCCGGGCGGTGCTCAGCTCGGTGCGGACGGCCAGCCGCGCGCGAGCGGCGGCGCCGCCCGCCGAGGGAATCGCGCCGACCCCGCTTCCTGCGGCGGTGGTCGTGGTCCCCAAGGTTTTCAGCTCGCTGGCGGGCGCTGTCATGACCGGCGAAGGATATCGCGGGCGGTCGCCCCCTGCCACCGGGCACGCGTCCCGTATGCCCCGGCGAAGATTGCTCCGCCGCGGGACAGTCCGGCCCGCCACGCTATGCTGGCGTCATGATGATCGTGCGCAAGGGAAGCGAGCGCGGCCACACCGACGCTGGCTGGCTGGACAGCCGCCACACCTTCTCGTTCGGGGACTATCACGACCCGGGCGCCATGGGCTTCCGCACCATCCGGGTCATCAACGACGATCGCGTGGCGGCCGGCGGCGGCTTCCCCACGCACGGTCACCGCGACATGGAGATCATCAGCTACGTGCTCGACGGCGCGCTGGAACATCGCGACAGCCTGGGCACCGGCTCGGTCATCCGTCCCGGCGACGTGCAGCGCATGAGCGCGGGCACCGGCGTGCGGCACAGCGAGTTCAACGCCTCGAAGACAGAGGCTGTTCGCTTTCTGCAGCTCTGGATCTTGCCCGAGCGCGCCGGCCTTCCGCCCGGATACGAGCAGAAGTCCTTCGCCGCCGCCGAACGGCAAGGCAGGTTGCGCCTGGTGGCTTCCCGCGACGGCCGTCAGGGCTCGGTAACGGTCCATCAGGATGCGTCCCTGTACGTGGCGACGCTGGCGCACGGCGAGCAGACCTCGTTCACGCTGCCGAAGGGCCGCTTCGCCTGGGTCCAGCTCGCGCGCGGCCAGGTCACCTTGAACGGGGAGCCGCTGGCCGAGGGCGACGGCGCCGCTATCACCGCCGTGGACGAACTGACGCTGACCGGCCAGTCGCCGAACAGCGAGCTGTTGCTGTTCGACGTGGCGTGAGCGCCCGGGGAAGCGGCGGCGCGGCGCCGACCGGGCTACAGGCGCCCGACGCCCGGCCCTTCCACCACCCGGGCCGCCGCCAGGGCCGCCGCGCGCGCTGCGGCCTCGGGACCCTCGCCGTCCGCGAGGCACAGGGTGAACACCAGGCCGAAGACGTCGCCCGCTCCGGTCGAATCGACCTCGGTCGCAGGCGCCGCCGGGATGTCGGCGCACCCTCCGTCCCACAGCACCGTGGCGCCGCGCGCGCCCCGCGTGACGGCGACGACGGCCCCCCGCTCGGCGAAGCGCCGCGCGATCGATTCGGCGTCCGGATGATCGTGCTCCGACAGCACCGCCGCGCCGACCGCCGGCGGGTCCAGCGCCTCGGGCGCCAGGGCCGGGATGACGAGCCCGTCGGCGGCCGCCGTGCGCAGCCAGCCCTGCAGGCCGACGCCCACGAAGCGCGCGCCCAGCCCCTGCAGAAAGGCGCCATCGCACTCTCCGGCCACCGGGCCGACGAACGCGACCGCCGCCGCCCGCAGCGACGGGGGAACGTCGGCCAGCGTCAGCGAACGGGCCCTCGCCTTCAGGAACAACGTCCGCGCCTGGCCGTCGTGGTTCAAGGCGAACGTGGTCATCACGGCGTCCGGCGCGACGTGTAGCTGCAGGCCCGCCTCTCGTAACGGTTGCAACAGCGGCTCGTCGGGCGGCGCCGCGGTCACGATCGCCGCCGTGATCCCCAGCCGCGCCGCCGCCAGGCCACAGTAGCTGGGCGGGCCGCCCAGCCGGACCTGCCGGCCCCCTTCGTCGCCGACCTCGTCACGCGTGACGTGGCCGGCCAGCACCACTGTCGGCGCTTCGCGCATCGCGCGCCCAGCTTATCCGATCGCGTGCCCGACCCATGACCGGACATTCGTGCGATATGCTGCGCGCGATGGCGATCCGGTACTGGCTGCTGAAGAGCGAGCCCGAGAGCTTCTCGATCGACGATCTGCAACGCGCCCCCAAGCAGACGACGTTCTGGAACGGCGTGCGCAACTATCAGGCGCGCAACCTGCTGCGCGACGACATGAAGGTTGGCGACGGCGTCATCTTCTATCACTCGAACGCGGATCCGGCGGCGGCCGTGGGCCTGGCCGAGGTGGTGCGCGCCGGCTATCCCGACGGCACGCAGTTCGATCCCAAGTCCGACTACTACGACAAAGACGCCAGGCCGGACGACCCACGCTGGTTCATGGTCGACATCAAGTTCAAGGAAAAGTTCGTGCGCCCCCTGCCCCTCGACCTGCTGCGTACCACCCCAGCGCTCAGCGACATGGTGCTGCTGCGGCGCGGGTCGCGCCTGTCGGTGCAGCCGGTCGCGCCGGCCGAGTGGAAGGCCATCGTGGCGCAGGGCCGGCGCGCCGCCTGAGCCGATGTCTTCCCTTAAGTCCCCGCCGGCGTCTGTGTCGAGTCCCCACTCGACGTCGCCCTCGATGCTGGGGGGCGTTCATCACCTGGCCATCCAGGTGCGGGATCTGGTCGCCGCCGAGCG
>Ga0207652_10005179_pt1 | contig 10585 bp, 9 predicted proteins | sample KBSC63BmetaG_FD_184334 | JGI IMG/M metagenome (GOLD analysis project Ga0207652, IMG submission 184334) | Corn rhizosphere microbial communities from Kellogg Biological Station, Michigan, USA - KBS C6-3B metaG (SPAdes) (version 2) | ecosystem: Host-associated > Plants > Roots > Rhizosphere ...
CGTCGGCGGTGCGGCCGATTTCTTCTTGGGTTTGGTTCGAGATGTGGGCGATTTCAGCCCAGATGCGCTGCTCGATCACGGGGTCTTTCACACCCGCTAAGTCGGAGTGCAGTTTCAGCACCAGCAGCTCTTTGTCCCAATCGATGGCCACGTCGTTGAAGATCGGATTTCGTTCGGTGGCTACGAAGAGGGCTTTGTGTGTTTTGATGAACTTTTCGAGCAGGGCGAGTTGCAGCTCTTTCCGCTCTTCAGAACCTCTTTTCTTGAGGTCGTCGCGCAATGAGGCCGAGGCATCCAAAAGCCCCTGAATTCCCTTCTGAGGGGTATACTTTCCGATAATCCGTTTTGCTAACTTGGCATCTTTCGCGTGGATCTGGGCGGCTTCGCTCATCGTTGCGGCGATCGAGAGCAACGTCTCTTCACGCACTGTTTTCGGCAGGTCGTGTTCCAGCGACAAAATCTGTTCCATCACTGGGTTGGGCGCTGTCAGGCAGGCACGGAGTGTGGCCGCTCGCTGCTCGATGAGCTGTCGGTACTCGGCTGAGCCCTTCGGAGCAAAGGTAAACAATCCGTCGAGGGAAACACCGATGTTTCGTTGCACCAAGAGTTCTTTCGGGTCATTGGGGGAGACAATGGGTGTGAGTTGTGCTGGGCCAAACGAAATCAACGAAGCGGCTTTGGGCAAGAACTTGTGCAGCAGGGCAATGTCTTCGGTTTTGGTGCACCGGACAGAGATCAAGTTGGGCCCTTCGGGTCGGATGGAAACGGGTTTGATGCCGAGAAGGTTGCAATACGAGGTCAACCATTCGATCGAGGAATTCTCAAGCTTAGCAACTCGTTGTTGCATTTGCTCAGCGGTTTCTTGAGCTTGCTTTACAGACACTGTTTCCGACAGCGGCTTGGTGTAGTAAAATACCGTCGGCAAAATGTTGTACACGGTGAGAGCCAAGACGGCCAAGATGAAGACAAACTGGGTTTTCCGTTTCTTTTGCATGAAAGTGCGATCATACTGAAAGCAGCGTTTTTTCGGTAGCAAGTTTATGTTCTTTGGCATATGATCACTGCAAAATGAAAAGTATATCTGTCGTCGGAATGCAATGGGGAGATGAGGGGAAAGGCAAGGTCATTGACCTGTTGTCTGTGAAGGCCCAACACATTGCCCGTCCGCAGGGTGGCAACAATGCGGGGCACACGATTGTGGTTCAGGGCACGGAATACCGTTTTCACCTCATTCCGTCGGGAATTCTGTACCCAAACACAAAATGCTACATCGGTGGTGGCACAGTCATCGACCCAACCTCTTTGCTCTCGGAAATGGAAGCCCTCCGGCAACACAAAATTTCATTCGAAAAAAGACTGTTTATTTCGCCGTATGCACACATCGTTTTTCCGTACCACCGGCAGCTCGATAAACTGGCGGAACAAGCCAAGGGACCATCGGCTGTCGGCACCACAGGCCGTGGCATCGGGCCGTGCTATGCGGACAAAGCGGCTCGGAACGGGATCCGGGTGGCGGAGCTTGTGGATCCGGAGTTGTTGAAAAAACGGCTGGACGAAGTGCTTCCGATCAAGAGCAAGGAACTCCACGAAACGTTGTCGGAAGCAGAGATACTTCGAGAGTATGTGGCTTTAGGGCAGAAGTTAAAACCGTTTGTGGCACCCGTCGAAGAAATGTTGTATATTGCACGAAAAAACCACGAAATGATTTTGTTTGAGGGAGCGCAGGGGGCTTTGCTGGATGTGACCTTTGGCACTTACCCGTACGTGACATCGTCGTGCACGTTGTCTGGGGGAGCCGCATCGGGAATGGGTGTGGGACCGACAGCGATTGACGAAGTGCTCGGTGTGGCAAAAGCGTATACCACAAGGGTGGGCAATGGGCCGTTTCCAACCGAGCTTTCGCTCGATGAGCTCAGCCGTTTTCCCGACCACAGTGCTTCGAGAGAAGTGGGGACTACGACAGGGAGAAAACGGAGAATTGGGTGGCTTGACCTTGTGTTGCTAAAACACACGGCGTGTTTGAATGGAGTGACGAAGATTGCTGTGACAAAGTTAGATATTTTAGATGGGCTGGACGAGATTTTGGTGTGTACGAAATACAAAGGTTTAGACCGGTTTCCGGCGACAGGACTGGAGCGGGTAAAACCCGAATACAAAACATTGTCAGGCTGGAAAACGTCCACGAAACAAGCCCGTTCCTGGAAAGATCTTCCGAAAGCAGCGCAACAGTACATGCATTGCATCGAACAAGCTCTCGGCATCCCGGTGGCACTCATTTCTGTCGGCCCTGAACGAGAAAGCTCGTTCTGGAGGGAAGCATGAGCCTCACCACATCTCTCTCGCACGATGAGCTCTCGCTCGTCGATCCGAACAACATCCCGAAGCATGTGGCCATCCTCATGGATGGCAACCGGCGCTGGGCCCGCAAGCGAGATCTGCCCGATGCGATGGGCCATTGGGAAGGGGCCGATGTGCTCACCGAGATTGTCCGGACAGCGTCCGAGCTGGGCATCGAGACGATGACGATGTACGTTTTCTCCACGGAAAACTGGCAGCGTTCGGAAGACGAAGTCGAAGCTTTGATGAACATCCTCGAGTTCAACTTGGTGCGAAAACGGCAGCAGATGGTCGACGAGGGTGTCCGTTTGTCGAGCATTGGAGATATTTCCCGACTGCCAAGTTCGGTGCAGGAAGCGCTCTCGGAAACGAAAAAAGCCACCGAACATTGTTCTCGGATTAACTTAGTTTTGGCCATCAACTACGGCGGTCGAGACGAAATTCGACGTGCAGTGGCCAAAATCGTGGAACAAAAAGTGGCTCCCCATGAAGTGACCGAAGAGCTCATTGCAAAACACCTGGATACGGCACCGTTTGGAGATCCTGATCTCGTCATCCGGCCGAGCGGAGAATACCGTTTGAGCAACTTTTTGCTGTGGCAAGTGTCGTATGCCGAAATCTATGTCACACAAACATTGTGGCCCGATTTTACTCCTCGAAGTTTATTGGAGGCCGTGATCGATTTTCAAAGCCGTAAACGGAGAAAAGGTGCATGTTGAGCCGAACGGAATTATTTCGACGTCTGGGAGTATCATCGATTGTGATTGCTGTAGTCATTGGGCTGATTTCATTAGCTCATGTCTCATGGTTCCAGTTTCTGGTCGCTGCCGTGGTGGCCGGTCTTTCGGCAATCGCCGTCTGGGAATACGACCAGTTTGCCAAAGCCAAGGGAGGACAAATGATTTTCCCGGCTCTCGTCGTGCTCACCGTCTGTGAAGTGTTGTCTTTCTTCGCTGTTTCTTTAGGTGCATCCACCTCATTGCCCTCCGTCGTGTTTTTCATTGGTTTTCTCGTGATGTTTGCTTTGCACTTCCGGCAAAAAGACGGGGCCGTTGTGGATCTCGCCGTGTCTGCATTCGGACTTTTGTACATTGCTGTTCCGGTTGGGATGTTTCTCGGCATTTTATACCTCCCCTCCGTTGACGGCCGGTGGTGGCTCGGGTATTTGCTCGTGGTGACCAAGATCACCGACATTGGGGCCTATTTCGGGGGAAGCTTGTGGGGTAAACGAAAACTCGCCCCGACGATCTCTCCGAAGAAAACCGTCGAGGGGGCTGTCTGCGGGCTGGTGTGTGCTCTGGCTGCCAGCTTTGTCTGCTCACCCGTGCTCGGGCTTTCCTTTGCCGAATGGTTTTTCCTCGGCCTCATTCTCGGCATCGTCGGGCAATTCGGGGATCTCTCTGAGTCGTTGCTCAAACGGGATGCCAACAAAAAAGATAGCAACGCACTGCCGGGCCTCGGTGGTGTGCTCGATGCATTGGATTCGTTGCTGTTTAACGCACCGATTGTTTACTTTTACCTGCAGTACATCCGATGATCATTGCCATCGACGGACCTTCCGGAACCGGAAAATCAACAGTGGCAAAAGGGGTGGCCAAGAAATTGGGCTTCACGTTTTTTGACACCGGAGCCATGTACCGTTCGATGGCCTGGTGGGCCCGGAAACAGAGCGTAGATGTGGGGGATGAACAGGCTGTGAAACAGCTACTGCCGAGTTTTGAGTACGAAATCAAGACGGATGCCACTGGAAACCGAAAATACTTCGTGGCCGGAACAGATGTTTCTGCAGAGATCCGCTCTCCCGAAATTTCGGCACTCGCTTCGAAAATCTCTGTGTATGCTGACGTACGCCGCACCCTCGTCAAAATTCAACGAGACTTTGGTCATAAGCAAAATGCCGTCTTCGAAGGACGTGACATGGGCACTGTGGTGTTTCCCGATGCGGAAGTGAAAGTGTTTCTCACCGCAAGCCCGAAAATTCGTGCTGAAAGACGATACCGAGAACTGATTGCGAAGTTTCCCGACATGGAAAACGGGTTGAGCTACGAACAGATTTTAACCGATCTGGAAAAACGGGATCACAGCGATATGACGAGGGCCGTGTCTCCGTTGAAAAAAGCAGACGGTGCAATCTTGATTGACACGAGTGATTTGAGTGCAGACGAGGTCATCGAGAAAGTGGTGGTCGAGGCTAAGAAGCAACACTCTCCGGGGAAAATGCGTTGGTTTTACGGGTTTGTCTATTGGACAGTTCGTTGTTACCTCAAGCTTTTCTACCGTCTCAAAATCCACGGCCTTTCCCATTTTCGAGCCGGTTCGGCCATCATCGCTGCCAACCACGCTTCCCTCTTCGACCCGCCCGTCGTCTCCATCTCGTGCCCCGAAGAAGTCCACTTCCTCGCCAAGCAATCGCTCTTCGAACATCCGCTCTTCGGTTCCCTCATCCGGAAGCTCAATGCGCATCCCGTCACGCGAAGCGGCGCCGATGCGGCCACATTCCGTCTGATCCTCGATTTGTTGAGCCAAGGCCGTAAGGTCATTTTGTTCCCCGAGGGAAACCGCACTCCCGACGGGCAGTTGCAGCCGATTGAGCGCGGTCTTGCATTTCTAGTCATGAAGTCGAAGTGTGCCATTCAGCCGGTCTACGTGCACGGCACGTTTGAAGCTTGGCCCGTGCAGAGAAAGCTGCCGAAATTGTGTGGAAAGATGGCGTGTGTGTTTGGTTCTCCGATCGGCTGGGAACGGTTTGAGGGGCTGGAAAAAAAAGAAGCCGAGCGTCAAATTACGGAACAGATGGCTCAGGCTTTGAGAGATTTAAAGGCGTGGTTTGAAGCGGGTGCTAATGGAGCACCCCCGTAAAAACAGTTGCGGCCAAGATGAGTCGAACATCCACTGGATTGCTCCAACTAGAACCTGAATCTAGCGCGTCTGCCAATTCCGCCATGGCCGCATGGGAGTCAAGTATAAAAGAAGCACAAGTTCTTGAGCTACATTAAAATAATATTTACCTTGCTTTGTGAAAATAAGCTTCGGTTTCTCCCCACGGAAAACAAACGGGGAGAACGTGGGTAACTTGGAAGTTGTTGAGAGGTTCACTGATGGTGATCAGTCTGCAGCCGGGTTTTAACCGGGCAAACACCTCATCGAGCAGCCCGGCATCCATGTGGATGCCGTAGAAGTAGACCACGGTTGCATCAGACAAGTCTGCGGTGAGCATGTTGGTTTGTTCGAAACGGACAGGTTTCCCAGCGATTTTTGCACACACTCTCGACACTCGGACAAACGACGGCATCCACTCGATCCCACGCACTTTACATCTCCGAAACAGCCCGGCCCACACGCACGTTTTTCCTCGACCAGACCCTAACTCGACATATGTGTCCTCAGCACACAAACCCACGGCATCCATCAACCTCTCAAATGTGGTCAACGGGGTTTCTCCGTACATATGCACATCTTTTTCACCCTGTTTTTGCAAGAACTTTCGACAAGCACGGTACGGGTTCCAGAACAGATTGAGGAAATTGTAGGTGAGATCAACCCATGCAAAGCGGGGGTTTGTGTAGTAACGACGAACAACCGAACACTGTTCCCGAAGGAAAAACCACTTCACCCGAAAATAAAGCACTCAAGCTTCCGCTGGTTTTTTTTCTTTCGGCAGTGTTTTCACCGACCAGAGCGGGAGCAACAGCAATGCAGCTGCAAGAGCACAGCCGACCAACGTGGCAAAGAACGCATTCCAGCCGGCATGCTTGATCACTAAACCAAGGGGTGCCCCTGCACACGCCGCACCCAAACAGTACGCAAAAAACCCGGCAAACCCGGTCGCTGTGGCAGCGGCTTTTTTGTGCGACAATTCGGCAGTGGCCATGCCGATGAGCATCTGCGGGCCGAAGATGAAAAAGCCCAGTAAAAATAAAAAGGCCCCATCCACCCACGGGTTAGCCCCGGTGAAACTTTGGTAGCCCAAAATCAGCATGGCAATGGCCATGGAAAACAGCACATTGACGGGGTTTCTTTTCCCTTTGAACAACAGATCGGAGGTCCATCCCGCCGTAATCCCGCCGCAAGCGCCGCCAATCTCGAACAAGAAATAACAGGCACCCGCTTTGAAATTCGAATATCCTTTCACTTCGACCAAGTACAGAATGCTCCAATCCAACGCTGTCCTCAGCACGTACACGAAGAAGTACGCAAAGGCCAACACCCAGATGAATTTGTTTTTCAGCACGTATTCGAACAAAATTTCCTTTGTCGACAATTCGCTCTTTTCTTTCCTCGTCGCCTCGGGTTCACCCCGAAACTTTTCAATCGTCGGCAAGCCCAGCGATTGCGGAGTGTCTCGGAGCATGGCCATGATGTAAAAGCCCATGCACGTGCAGATCACACCGGGCAAGTACATCGCGTAGCGCCAGCCCATTTTCTCAGCGACAAACGCACCCAACAGCGGCAGCGCGCAGCCTAAATTGTGGCATGTATTCCAAATGCTCCACCATCTTCCGCGCTCTGACTGGGAGTACCAGTGCGTGAGCAGCTTCGCGCAGCCGGGCCAGCCCCAGCCCTGAAACAGGCCGTTCAAGCCCCAGAAAAGGGCGAGCGTCCACAAGGCGGACGACATGCCGAAGCAGAAGTTGAAAATGCCGGTCAGGATCAGGCCAAACGACATGAAGTAGCGGGGGTTGGACTTATCGCCCACGATCCCGCTCAAGAACTTGCTCGCGCCGTAGGCAATGCTGAGCGTGCTGCCCAAAATGCCGAGCTCGAGCTTGCCCAAGCCCAAATCAGCTTGCAGCGCAGGCATCGCGTAGTTGAAGCTCTTGCGGGTGAAGTAGAAAAACGCATAGCCGACATACATGCCCAAAAACGTCCGGATGCGCCAATAGTTGTACTTCTTTTTGACGATTTCCGGATCTTGGATCTCTTCCGTGTACGGAGCTGGTTTAAGAAATTGAAGCCACTTCACAGATAAAATCCTATCATTGTTATTCCAGCCGGGCAAGACCTTTTTCTCTGCTTCTTTTGAACGAATACAAAAATACACACAGGCTTAAAGTGAAGTACACGAGGCCAAGAGCTAAACTGATCCAGAAGTAGTGTGTCGGGAACTGGCCATTGGTCAAAATCGTGCGCATCCCTTCGAACACATACGTCGTGGGCAAGCACCAGCTCACTTTTTGGATCCAGCCGGGCAGTGTGGCCACCGGATAAAATACGGCGCTGAACGGGGCAAAAAACCAGCCGATCATCCAGACAATGGCCTCGATCTGTCGGCCCCATTGCAAAATCGTGCTCGCTGCAAGGAATCCCACTGTCCAGCCAAACAGCAAGAGCAGTGCGGCAAAGGGCAAAAACATCCAGCCGATGGTGAAGACGTTGAGTGCATACAGCACGTAGACGACGATGGCCCCGAAAGACAAGGTGATCATCAGCTTGCACACGCAGACAGAAAGAATGCCGAGACACCATTCAGTGATTTTCAGGGGGCTCGAGAACAGATTCACCAAGTTTCGATCCCAAAATTCCTGCAGCAAATTGACGCTGACATCCATCGAGCCACGCCAGGCCACCTGCCAAAAAATCAGTCCTGTCATCAAAATGAGCGGCAAATTTTCGACTTGGTGGTGAGTCTGAATCCACACCGACGTCAAGCCCCACATCAAAATGTCCATCAGCGGCCAGTAGAAGAGGTCGGCCAAGTGGCCGCCGCCTTTGCGCAGCACGAAGATGTAGCGCCAAAAGACGCCCCACACGCGCGTGAAACTAATTGCGGGCGATCTGCAGGAAGTAGTCATCGAGAGATGGCTCCTTGATTTGGATGTTTGCATACGTGATGTCCATTTTGGCAATGGCGTTCAGAAAGAGGGAAATCTCTTTCTCATCGAGAGAAATTTCGATCGAGCGGTGGTCGATTGTGTAGGTAAAGCCTCGTTCTTTCGCAAGAGCTTCCGTCCGTTTCAACCCGTCGAGCAGCACCAGCCGTAAACGAAATGCAGCCGCTTTTTTCGCCAAGTTCTTCGGTGTGTCGTTGGCCAGCACTCGGCCGTTCTTCAAAAAAATCACCCGGTCGCACAGTTCCGTCGCCTCTTGCATCTTGTGCGAGGTGAACAAAATTGACAGGCCCCGTTTTTTGCGGAGCTCGAGCAATAAACGGCAAATTTCTTGGGCCATGTCTGGGTCGAGAGAGGCCGTCGGTTCATCGAGCAAAATGACTTTCGGTTCGATGAAAAAGGCTTTCACCAGCATCAGCCGAGTCATCTGTCCCGCAGACAACGACCCCGTCCGGCTTTTCCGTTTTTCGAAGATGCCCAGCTGCTTGAGGAGAGGTTCTGTTTTCTCCCGAATGATTTTGGGGCTGAGGCCGTACAACCGGCCGAACACTTCGAGGTTTTCCTCGACGGTCAACAGCACCGGCAGCTGCGTGTAGGTGCTGGCAAACGAAACGTGCTGCAAGATTTCGGAACGGTGCTTAGAAAAGTCTTTGCCGAAATACGAAATTTCTCCTGCAGTAGGACTCAAGGTGCCCAACAGCATCTGGATGGTCGTCGTCTTGCCGGAACCGTTCGGGCCGAGCAGGCCCAAGATCTCGCCCTCGTTCAGCTCGAACGAGACGTCATCGACGGCCAGGAACGAAGTGTTCTTGCCCGGGTAAGTTTTCTTCAAGTGCTTTGCAGTGAGGACGGCAGTCATAGTGGGGGCTACTATACGAGAACGTAAGGAAAATGTCTACTCCGGGTGGAACAACCTATTAAATAAAAAAGCTATACATTTTTGTTTGTAATTTATAATGTTTCACAAAACAAAAACAAATCTGTTTATTTAGTTTTATAAATCGTTCTAAGTGAGTGAAGAATGAAATTCAGCAGAAATCTCGGTTCTTGCATTTGGAAATTCCTCCGTCCCCAGAAGGGGAGATTTTTCCTTATCTTTCTCCTCTCGTTCATTTGGTCTTTGGACATTGCCATGGGGCCGTATTTGTTTGGAAAAATCACCGATGTGCTGGGGGCTTATGATGGAGATCGGCAGGCTGTTTGGTCTCAGTTGCAATGGCTTTTGCTGGGGGCACTGGCTCTCTGGATCGCTGGCGTGGATTTTTGCAGGCGCGAGCAGAGCCTCGATTGGAAGCGGACATTCGGATGACGATGTTCGATCATGTCCAACGCCACTCATCCCAGTATTTCGTCGAGCATTTTGCGGGAAGCCTGGCCAATAAGATCGGCGATTTGACTTCCCAAATACCGTCTCTTCTAGACACGATCTTAGAGCTGTTTTTCCCCACTCTCGCAAGCTGCCTCATCACATTGGTGGTTTTTTCCCGCATCAGTCCTCTATTTTCATGGATTTTAGGAGGGTGGCTGATCGCCCATTTCGGCCTCTGGCTTCTCTTTGCTTCCCGGTGTGCTCGTGCTTCAAACATCCATGGAGAAGCGCGGAGTTCTCTCGCGGGAAAAGTGGTCGACAGCTTGACCAATCACTTCAGCGTCAATCTGTTTTTCCGTTTTGGCTTCGAGAGACAGCACATTGCGATGGAGCAACGGGAAGAACAGCAGAAAAACTATGAAGTCCAGCAGTACATCCAAAAAGTCTACGCCCTGTTGTCGGGTATTTTTCTTCTCGTCATGATTGCCTTGAACGGTTTTTTGTTTTTCGCTTGGAGCCAAGGAAGCATTTCCACCGGCAAAGTGATCCAGATCTTCAACACGATCGCCAATCTCGGGCACATGATGTGGTATACGGGAGGGCAAATTCCCTACTTTTTCCAATCGGTGGGGATTGCGCAGCAAGCCTTATCAGTGATGCAAGCCCCCCAAGATTTAGGCGATGTGTCAGACGCCAAGCCCTTGGTCATTCGCCGGGGAGAAATCACCTTCGAAAATGTGACGTTTCACTATGGCCCCAAAACCGTATTTTCCGGGAAAAATGTCCGCATTCGCGGCGGAGAAAAGGTGGGGTTAGTCGGGTATTCCGGCTCGGGGAAAACGACCTTTGTCCATCTGATTTTGCGTTTTTATCCCCTCGAAAGCGGCCGCATTTTGATCGATGGCCAAGACATTGCGCAAGTCACCCTCGAATCGCTCCGCAAGCAAGTCGCACTCATTCCCCAAGAGCCCTCTCTCTTCCATCGCACCCTGGAAGAAAACATCCGCTATGGTCGACTCGATGCCTCCCGGGAAGAAGTCATCAATGCCGCCAGGCTGGCCCATGCGGATGAATTCATCCAGAAGCTGCCCCAAGGCTACGATTCGCTCCT
>Ga0207652_10005181_pt1 | contig 10584 bp, 9 predicted proteins | sample KBSC63BmetaG_FD_184334 | JGI IMG/M metagenome (GOLD analysis project Ga0207652, IMG submission 184334) | Corn rhizosphere microbial communities from Kellogg Biological Station, Michigan, USA - KBS C6-3B metaG (SPAdes) (version 2) | ecosystem: Host-associated > Plants > Roots > Rhizosphere ...
GCTCCCCCGAACGCGCTCGGCCTGCGGAGCGTGATGTTCGCCGTCGATGATATCGATGACGCCGTCGCCCGACTGCGCGCCAAGGGCGGCGCGCTCATTGGCGAGGTTGTGCAGTACGAGCAGATCTACAAGTTGTGCTATATGCGCGGGCCGGCGGGGATCATCGTCTCCCTCGCGGAGGAACTCGCGAAGGCCGATGTGTCTACCGCGTCTTGAGCTGCCCCTCGAGGTAGCCGAGGACAGCTCCGATTGCCGGCAATACGACGAGGGCCAGGCCCCACACGGGGAGGCTCACACGCGCCATCCAGCGCGTGGCGCCGTCAGGCAGCAGCCGCGCCGCGATGAGAACGGCGGCCGCGAGAATCAGATCGGCGAACACGCCGAGGACGATGCCCGACGCGGCGCTCCAGGCCAGGATGGACGTCCGCACGGCGGACTCCCGCCCGCGACTCAGGGCTTGATGAGAATCGGCGTGCCGACGGGAACGTCGCGCCAGATCTCGTCCATCTGCTGATCGCTCAGGGCGATGCAGCCTTCCGTCCAATCGTTGTCCGCCTGCGATTCGCCGTAGCTCTTGAAGCGGTCGGGCAGGCCGTGGATCATCACGTCGCCGCCGGCGGGGACGCCCAACTCGCGCGCCCGCTCCTGATGCGCCGCATCGGGATACGAGATGTGCAGCGCCTTGTAGTACTTGCTCCCGGGATTCCGCGCGTCGATGTAGAACAGGCCTTCCGGCGTGCGGTGATCGCCCTGCCGCACCTTGTCGCCCACGGGTACCCGACCCAGGGCCACGCGGAACGTCTTGATCACCTGGCCGGCGCGGAACAGCGTGAGGGTGTGCGACGACTTCGCGACGACGATGCTGTCCGCCATCATCGAGTTGCTCGCGGATGCCACGTGGGCCGTGCGCGCGGCATGCGCGGTCGTGGGGGCGGCCGTGGCCGGGCCCGTGTGTGCCTTGGTCGCGGCTATCGGGTGTCCACCGGCCCCAGCCGCAACGATGGCGGCAATGGTTCCGGCCAGAAGACTCGGGAGCATCGAGGCGTCGGGAGGGGGGGATCCACGCGCGGCTCGGCCGGCGTGAAGCGAGTGGGTTGGGCTTGCGGCGAAAGTGCCGCGAAGGCGGGACGTGCGAACTGCGATAAATGCGGCTGACGGGAGACAATATGTGGCGCGGACCGGCGCCAGGCCAGAGTCTGTTTCGGGCCCTACATTATGGCCCCATGTCCCTCCTGTACAGGTACCTGCGGGCGTACATGCCCATCGTCTTTCTGGCGTTGGGCTTAGCGGCGGTCAACCAGGTTTTTTCGCTCCTGGATCCACTGATCTTCCGCCACGTCATAGACGACTACGCGACCAAATACGACCACTACACGCACAGGCAATTCTTCCTCGGCGTCACGCTGCTGCTGAGCGCTACTGTTGGGGTCGCTTTGGTGTCCCGGATCGCGAAAGCCTTCCAGGACTACTTCGTCAACGTCGTCACCCAGCGCCTGGGCGCGCAGTTGTACTCGGACGGCATCAAGCACTCGCTCTCCCTGCCCTTCCAGGTCTTCGAAGACCAGCGGAGCGGCGAGACGCTCGGCAAGCTCCAGAAGGTCCGCAACGACACCGAGAAATTCATCGCCGCCTTCGTGAACATCGTGTTCACGACCGTCGTCGGCGTGGTGTTCGTGATGATCTACGCGTGGAACGTGTACTGGGCGATCGCGCCCGCGTTCCTGATCACCATTCCCCTGCTCGGCACGCTGAGCTCCGTACTCTCGCGCAAGATCAAGGTGATCCAGCGCGTGATCGTGAACGAGACCACGGCGCTCGCGGGCGCGACGACTGAATCGCTGCGCAACATCGAGCTCGTGAAGAGTCTGGGACTCTCCGGCCAGGAGGTGGCGCGCCTCAACTCGACCACGGACAAGATTCTCGCGCTCGAGCTGAAGAAGGTTCGCTACATCCGGAGCCTGAGCTTCATCCAGGGCACGTGCGTGAACCTCGTGCGCACGTCGATCCTCTTCCTGATGCTCTATCTGATCTTCGACAAGCAGATCACCGTCGGCCAGTTCTTCTCGCTGCTCATCTATTCGTTCTTCATCTTCGGGCCGCTCCAGGAGCTCGGGAATGTGATCAACACGTACCGCGAGACGGAGGCGTCGCTCGCGCAATTCCAGGAGATTCTGGACATCCCGATGGACAGGAAGCCGGCGCACCCCGTCGCGGTGGACGATCTCCGCGTGATGCGTTTCGACGACGTGACCTTCACGCACCAGACCGCGAGCGCGCCCGCGTTGACCGACGTCTCGTTCCAGGTCGAGCGCGGAGAAACCATCGCGTTCGTGGGGCCTTCGGGCGCGGGCAAGACGACGCTCGTGAAGCTGCTCGTGGGCCTGTATCAGCCGCAGGGCGGCCGCATCGTCTACAACGACACGGACAGCACGCAGCTCGACCTCGACCGCTTCCGCGAGCGCATTGGCCTCGTGACGCAGGACGCGCAGTTGTTCTCGGGCTCCATCCGCGAGAATCTGCTGTTCGTGCGCCCCGACGCGACCGATGCCGACTGCCTCGACGTGCTCCGCCGCTCGGCGGCCGACAGCCTCCTTTCCCGCGCCGACCGCGGGCTCGAGACTGTGATCGGCGAGGGCGGCATGAAGATCTCGGGCGGTGAGAAGCAGCGCTTGTCGATCGCGCGCGCGCTGCTGCGCAATCCCCACCTGCTCGTGTTCGACGAGGCGACGTCGGCGCTCGATTCGCTGACCGAGGAAGAGATCACCCGCACCATGCGCCACATCTCGGCGACGAGTGACGTGATCACCGTGCTGATCGCGCACAGGCTCTCGACGGTGATGCACGCCGATAGGATCCACGTGCTGGAGCGCGGCCGGATCGTGGAAGTGGGGTCGCACGATGCGCTCGTGGAGGCGAAGGGGCTGTACTACGCGATGTGGCGGCAGCAGGTGGGCGAGCGGCGGCCCGTGGGCGCGGCTCCCGTGGCCCGAGCGAGCGCGCCGGCATACGTGGCGCGGTGAAGTGAAGTGAAGCCTCGGGATGTTTCTCCCGAGCGAGCCGACGCGGGCGCTGGGCATGTGCGCTGGAGCGCCGAGCTGGAGTTCCTGGCGAGGCTGGCGCGGCTCGCGCCGACCGCCGGGGATCATGAGCGCGCGCGTGCGCTGGCCTCCGGCGGCCTGGATTGGCCGCGAGTACTGCGACTGGCGGCGCATCACGGTGTCGCACCGCTTGTCCATGCCAACCTCCTCCAGACGAGTCGGTGGACACCGCCGGCCGATGTACTCGGTCGCCTCCGCGAGCTGCGGAGGGGCGTCGCGCACACGAACCTTGCGCTGTACGCGGAGTGGCTCGAGCTCTGCCGGGTCTTCGAAGACGCCGGGATCCCCGCGCTGACGCTCAAGGGATTCCACACGTCGCTCGATCTCTATGGGGATCTAGGCCGACGGGTGGTTGGCGACCTCGATTTTCTGGTCGCCCGCTCCGACATTCGGGCCGCGTTGGCGGTCCTGGGAGCGAGCGGCTACCACCTGGTGCCGGAGTGGGGTTTGGCCGTGCGACATGTGGGGCTGAACCACGTGCTCGATTGCACGAATGAAATGATGCTCGCGAACGAGATCGGCGCCGTCGTTGACTTGCATTGGGAAGCCGGCCCGGCGGGCGCCGCGCCGCCAGCGCCTGAGCTCTTCGCGGATGCACGGCCCTTCGCCGTCGGCGAACAGACAGTGCTCGTCCCCTCACGCGGCGCGGCCATCAGCCTGCTGCTCCTGCACGGCCACAGGTCGGCCTGGAATCGGCTGCGCTGGCTGGTGGACATGGCCGAGGCGCTGGATGTCCTGTCCGCCGAAGAGTACGCGGACGTCGAACGGCGGCTTCATGCGGTGAGCCCGCACCCTGCACTCCGCAACGCCATCTGGCTCATTGAAGACATCTGGCAGCGCCGGACGGTCGAGACAAACAGTTCCCGCGCGCGGGCCCCGGGCTCGCTGTCGCTCGCCCATGCGCGGCAATCGCTCGAGTGCGAACAGGACAGCCAGCACGTCTACGATTTCTGGCGGCCACTCCGGCGAGCGAGAGATCGCGCGGGGCGGGAGTCCTCGTTGCCGGCCGCGTTGCGGGCTGCGCTCACGCCGAACTACTTCGATTGGGCGTGGGCCGACGTGCCGCGACCGCTCAGGTTCGGCTACTACGGCGTCAGGCCCGTTCGCATCGCGCTTCAGGCGCTGGGCGTTGTCCGCGGACGGGCCACGACGTCGGCCCCGGCCGGGGCCTTTCCGGCCGGGGCCTTCCCGGCCACCGACGGGACGGAAACGCCGTTCACCATCGTGACAGCGATCTACGACAACGGGCGCGAGTCGCTGATTGGTGGCAGAGGCTATGGCGTCGAGACCTATCTGCCATCACTGATCAACATCGCGAACCTCGGCGCCCCAATCGTGATCTTCGCGCCGCCGAAGGACGTGGGTCGCATCACGCAGGTCGTCCGTCCTCATTTCGCGCGCTTCCGCGTCGTGCCCGCGCGGCTGTCGGAGTTCGAGCACTACGATCGCCTGCTCGCGTGGAAGCAGGAGTACGTCGGCTCGCTCGTAGCCAACGACCGGAACGAGCTCCTCTGTTTCCAGAAGTCGTACTGGGTGCAGCGCGCCATCGCGCTTCGCCCTTTCGGCCATGACAGCTACTTCTGGATTGATTCCGGACTGACGCATCAGGGAATTTTTCCGCGACGCGTCGGCGGTGTCGAGCTGCGCGTCACTTTCCCTCCCTCGCATTACTACCCGCGCAATCGGGCAAACATCTTCAGGCCGGCCTTGGGCGCGGCGCTCGCGGCGGCGGCGAGTCGGGGACGGGTCGTCTTTTGTGCACTGCCGTTTGCACGTAACGCGGCGGAGTATGAGCAGGTCGCGGCTGACGAATTCGGGAATCAGCCGGAGCAGACGCGGATCATCGATCATCTCGTCGGGGGCGTCTGGGGTGGGCATCGGGACGACCTGCGGGCGGTTCACCACCTGTACGCCCGCCTGCTGGAGCGATTCATCCGTGAGCGGGTGTATACGCTCGAGGAGCAGGTATTCAGCGCGCTCTACGCGAGCTTTCCCGACCGGTTCACGGTGCTGCGCTTCGGGACCTGGTACTTCCATTCGCCCGGCGAGCCGTGCTCGTACCTGGCGTCGGACGGCGATTCGTTCTACAAGATTTTCACTCGACTGCTTCACGATTGCGGTGCGACATCGAGCCGTGTGACCCCGGATCCGTCCCACCGAGCCGGGGCGGGGGCCGCATGACTGTGAGCGCGGGCGCCGGCCGCGATGCACCGGAGTTGTCCGCGAACAGCCGTCGCGTGTTTCGCACGTACGGAGTGGCTGTCGCTCTCGAGAGCAATGATCCGGAGCTCCTGAGTGCCGCGGCGGCGCGGCTCCCTCCTGATACGGTCGAAACGTCGGAAGAGGGCATCGGCGTTACGTACACCCTCGTCAGCTCGCGTCCTCCGGGCGGTAACCGGGTGCTGTACCGCCTCAGCGATGGCGGTGGCCTCGTCGGCGAAGGTTTCCGCCTGTCCCGCCGCCTCGACGAGCTCGAGTCGGCCGTCCGTCTGTATCTCGCTGTTCACTCGCCTGGGCTTCTCTTCGTTCACGCCGGGGTCGTCGCGCTCAAGGACCGCGCGCTCGTGCTGCCGGCAGCCAGCGGAGCCGGAAAGACCACGCTCGTGCAGGCACTCGTTGAGCTCGGCGCCACCTATTACTCCGACGAATACGCCGTGCTCGACCCGAGCGGTTTGGTCCACCCGTACGCGCGCTCCCTTTCGCGCCGGCAGGGCGAGCACAGGCGTCTGTTGCTCGACCCCGAGGCGGACCTCGGGGGGCGACGTGCGGATCGGCCGGTCCCCGTCGCCCTTGTGGTCCACACGCGCTACAGCCCGGGCGCTGTGTGGCATCCGAGACCGCTGGCCGCCGGGGAAAGCGGACTGGCCTTGTTCGCGAATACGCTCGGCGCCCGCGAGCGGCCCGCATTTGCGTTTTCGACGCTCACTCGTGCAATTTTGGTTGCCCATTCGTTCGCGGGGGATCGCGGCGACGCCAGCGACGCTGCTCGCGCCCTCCTCCGCCAACTCGAGTCGACCACCCCGGACCCGCTCACTCCATGAAGCCCCTAGCGCGCACCGACCGCCTGATCAAACAGGTCGTTGATCAGGACACGCTCGTGTACGACGCGGCTGACGCCAGCGCCTGCTGCCTGAATGCTCTCGCGAGCGTGGTCTGGAAGTATTGCGACGGTCAGCACACGGTGTCGGAAATCGCGGCGCTCGTCTCGTCCGAAACCACCCTGCCGTACGGTGTGGACGCGGAGGACGCGGTCATGGAGGTACTCGACGAGCTGACCGCGCACGGGCTGCTGGTCGAGGGCGATGCGTTCAACAAGTGGATGAAGAGCATGCAGCGGCGCGACGTCGTGAAGATGCTCGCGGCCCTCCCGCTCTTCCCCGCGATACAGAGCATCACCGCGCCGCGCTTCGACTCGACGACATCGCCTGGGCCAACGAGCACGCCGACCGCCAGCAAGACGGCGGTGGCTACGACGCCGACCACGACGGTGACACGGTCGGTATCGCAGTCGAATACGCCGTCGGAATCGGCGTCGCCGCCTCCGACACCGCTGCCGTCGCCGACGCCCACCCCGACGAACAAGTAGCCTATCGAATTTCGATTGGCGGCTGACTGGTCGGCGGCGAACCCTGCCGCCGATCGGTGCGCGGTTGCGACCAAATGATTCGCATGAGCAGCGACATCTTCATTCAGATCGCCTCGTACAGGGACCCGCAACTTGGCCCCACACTGCGAGACGCCGCGGCGCGCGCCACCGATCCGCGCCGCCTGCACTTTTGCATCGCGTGGCAGCACGGGCCCGAGGAGACAGCCGAACAGCAGTTCGGCGGCCTTCCCGAGGGTGTGAAACTCACGATTCTCGACATCCCGCACGTCGAGAGCAAGGGCGCCTGCTGGGCGCGGCACCAGATCCAGCAGAAGTACGGCGGCGAGACGTACACGATGCAACTCGACTCCCACCACCGCTTCGTGGACGGTTGGGACGACGTGTGCATCGACATGCTCGAGTCGCTGCGCGACGCGGGCTTCGCGAAGCCACTGCTGACGGCCTATCTGCCCTCCTTCGACCCCGAGCGGGATCCGGAGGCTCGGGTCGCCGTTCCGTGGTATCAGTGGTTCGACCGGTTCATCCCCGAGGGAGCGGTATTCACGCGGCCCGGCGACCTCGTCAACTGGCAAGAGCGAACCTCACCGCCACACGCGCGCTTCTACTCCGCGCACTTCGCGTTCACGCTTGGCGCATTCGCGCTCGAGGTGCAACACGATCCGGAATTCTATTTCCACGGCGAGGAGATCAGCATCACGGCGCGGGCATACACACATGGGTATGACCTGTTTCATCCGCACCGGCTCATTGCGTGGCACGAATACACGCGTCGTGGCCGCGCCAAGCACTGGGACGATCATGACGCATGGGTCGGCGCCAACGTCTCCTGTCACGATCTGAACAGACAGCTCTTCGGCATGGACGAGTACGCGGATCAGCCTCTGAAGGTGGCGGCCGTTCAACAGGGGCCTTTCGGCTTCGGGACCGTCCGTTCCCTGGAAGCGTACGAGCGCTACGCCGGCATCTGCTTCCGCCGCCGAGCGGTGACCAGGGCCGTGCTGGACAACATCGAGCCGACGCCGGACGACAACACGGCGATGACCTACGCGGAGTTCGAGGCGAGCGCCATCCCCCGGTTCCGGCACTGCATCGACATCGGGTATGACCGCGTCCCGCTGGACGATTACGAGTACTGGTGCGTCGTGTTCAAGGACGCCGACGGCAACGACCTGTATCGCGGGGACGCCGGCCCCGAAGAGATCGCCCACATGAGGAACGACCCGGACCACTACTGCAAGGTGTGGCGCGAGTTCGTGACGGATGTGCGGCCGGCGACGTGGGTCGTATGGCCGCGCAGCAAGTCACGCGGGTGGTGCCCGCCGATCGTGGGGTCGCTCGGGTGACGGACACCACCATCGTCACGGGTATCTGGGACCTGGGCAGGCAGCACTCCCAGGGCGGATTCGCGCGACACTTCGACGAGTATCGCGCGCGCTTCGCCGAACTGCTCCAGGCGGACGTTCCGATGCTCGTGTATGGCGACGAGGCGATGCGGGACTTCGTGCTCGAGCAGCGCGGCTCCCGACCGACTGATTTTCGTGAGCGGCCCGCCGCGTCCTTCCGCGAACAGTTCGATTTCTATGATCGCGTGCAGGCGATCCGCGAGGACCCGGAATGGCGCGGCCAGGCGGGCTGGCTGGCGCAGTCGCCGCAGGCGTCGCTCGCGTTGTACAACCCGATGGTGATGTCGAAGATGTTCATGCTGCACGACGCGTCCCTCTGGAATCCATTCGGTTCCGGGCATATGGCGTGGATCGACGGCGGCATCACGCGGACGGTGAACCCCGGCTACTTCACGCACGACCGGGTGCTCTCGAAGGTGGAGCACCTGCTGGGCCGGTTCCTGTTCGTGACGTTCCCGTACGTGGGAGGGAACGAGATCCACGGCTTCTCCCGGGCCGGGATGCGCCAGTTCTGTGGACTGGACCCGCGCTTCGTCTGCCGGGGAGGATTTTTCGGCGGCCACGTGGACTGCATCGGCGAGGTGAACGCTCATTATTACGAGCTCCTCAGCGGCTCGCTGCACGAGGGCTTCATGGGCACCGAGGAGAGCGTCTTCACGCTGATGGCGTGCGAAGAGCCAGCGCTGTACGACCGATACGATCTACGCGAGGAGGACGCGGGGCTGCTCTGGCCGTTCTTCGAGCACGTGAAGGAGCTGCCGGAGCCGCGCGCGCCCATGCCCGCGCGCGCGCCGGCTGCGGGGCGGCGGCGTTCCGGTGAACCCGAGATCGCCAGCAAGACCGTCGGCGCGTACGTCGTCACGTTCAACGCGCCGGATCAGCTCGAAGCCATGCTCGAGAGCTGGACGAAGGAATTCCGGTTCGACCGGCTGCACGTTCTGGACAACAGCACAGACGCCGACGCGCGGGCGCAGAATCGATCCATCGTGGACCGGCACCAAGGCGTGCTGTTGTCGCATCCCAAGGGGAATGGCGGGGTCTGCGGCGGCCGCCAGCTCGTGGCGGAGCATTTCGATCAGGCCGACGAGGACTACTGTCTGTTCCTGGAAGACGACATGTTCCTCAATCCGACCTCGGACGCAGGCTTCTGCCGGAACGGTTTCCGGCGGTCGGTGCCCGCGCTCCGCGACGTGTCACTGCGGATCATGGAGCGCGAGGGCTACGATTTTCTCAAATTGTCATTCACTGAATTCTACGGCGACAACAAGACGCAGTTCGCGTGGTACAACGTGCCCCAGGTGTTTCGCGCGGCCCGGTGGCCGGAGAAGCCCGAGCGTACCGCCTCAGGACTGGACCCGGACGCGCCGCTGACCACGTTTCGCAACATCGGCGTGGTGGATGGGATTTCGTACATTGACGGTGAGGTCTATTACTGCAACTGGCCGCATCTCGCGAGCAAGGCGGGCAACCGGCGCATGTTTCTGGACACCGTGTTCGAGCATCCCTTCGAGCAGACGTGGATGTCGCACATGTACCAGCTCACGGTGTCGGGCGAGCTACACCCCGCCGTGCTGCTCGCCTCGGTCGTGACGCACGACCGGTTTCATCACTACGATCGGGACGAGCGGCGCGAGAACTGAGGGCGCGCCGGCTCGGACAGCTCCAACCGATGCCCTCGTCGGGCGAGCGCCAGCGACGCCGCGGCGCATCCGCCGCTCGCCGCCGCGAAGATGGGCGCAATCATCGCCACGTCGCCCCACGCCAGCGAAGCGACGCGCGCGAACACGCCGGCGAGCAGCAGGCCGCCCACTGCGCCCGCCCAGACGAAGCGCCGCCGGGAGATCTCCTCGAAGCCGCGCCGACCCTGCGTCAGCGCCAGCAGCACGGCGAAGGTCGCGCCGGCGAAGAAGCCGAGGGCGCCGAAGATGATCGGGAACGGCGCATCAGGATTGAAGCCGAGTATCCAGCGTGGCGCGATGCCGACGACGGCCCATGCGACCGCCCAGGTGATGCCCATCCCAAGCACTCCGCGAATGCGCCGCAACGTTCGTCCCATGGTCATCTCCCGGAGCGCGAGGGCCAGCCGCAGCCGCCGGCGACTACGCCTTCAGCCGATCGAAGTACGCCTTGCGCACCTTCGCCACCTTGGGCGCGACGACGGCCTGGCAGTACGGTTGCGAAGGATTCCGCAGGAAATAGTCGCGGTGGTACTGCTCGCTCCCGTAGAAACGCTCGAGCGGTTCAACCTGGGTCACGATCGGCGTCGGCCAGACCTTGGCATCGGCGATCTCCTTGATCACCGCACGCGCGGTGTCGCGTTGCGCGTCCGAGTGGGTGAGGATGATCGAGCGGTATTGCGGCCCGATGTCGTGCCCCTGCCGGTCCTTCGTCGTCGGGTCGTGGATGGTGAAGAACACCCGCAGCAGGTCGGCGTACGCCACCTCGTCCGGATCGAATCTCACCTGCACCACCTCGG
>Ga0207652_10005183_pt1 | contig 10584 bp, 9 predicted proteins | sample KBSC63BmetaG_FD_184334 | JGI IMG/M metagenome (GOLD analysis project Ga0207652, IMG submission 184334) | Corn rhizosphere microbial communities from Kellogg Biological Station, Michigan, USA - KBS C6-3B metaG (SPAdes) (version 2) | ecosystem: Host-associated > Plants > Roots > Rhizosphere ...
TCGCCGAGGCGCGGCGGCGCGTGCATCGCGGGCTGGTCCCGCTGCTCGACGAGCTGGCGCTCCGACTTCCCCTCTCCCGCAATGCGGGCTCTTCGACAAACACTCAGGAGGGTGGCGCGGGCAAAGCCCGCGACGGGTGAGGGTCTGCGAGGTGCCAAGGCCCTCACCCTCCCATTGCTTATGCAATGGGTCCCTCCCTCTCCCGCGGTGCGGGAGAGGGGCTTATCTGAAAGCCGCGTAATCCGCCTCGAAGCGCGCCTCGTGCTCCTCGGCATAACCGGCATAATCGAAGCTCAGCGTCGCGTGGCGCTCCTGGATTCGCGCCCACAGCGCCTCGCGCAATTCGGCGGCGAGCATCATCGCGGCGAAGCGACGCAGCAGCGCCGCGCCCGGCCGGCGTCGGAAATAGGCGGTGAGCAACGCCGCTTGCGCCGTCGCGTCGAGCGCGTTGTCGACGGCGAGGCTGGCAAGATCGAAGAGTGGCGCGCCGAAACCGGCGAATTCCCAGTCGATCAGCCAGAGCCGCGCGCCATCGTCGATGATGTTGCCGGGCATCAGGTCGTTGTGGGTGAGCGCCAGAGTCGTCGGCCCGACCGCGTCCTCGAGGGCATCGACGATGGCGCGCAGGCGCGCGATACGCCCGGCCGGAACGCCATCCGTTTCGAGCGCGGCGAGATAGTCGCGCAGCGCGTGGAAGACCCAGAAACATGGCGCCGGACCGCGCAGATGCGCGGCGACCTCGCGATGGCAGCGCCGCAGTAGTTCCGCGACGCGCGGCAGCATCGCCGGCTCGCCGACCTCTTGCGCGGTCAGCGCCCGTCCGGCGATCAGGCGAAGCACGAGGAGACCGGGCTCGGCGAGAACCAGCTCCGGCGCCAGCCCGGCGCGATGCGCCGCCCGGCTCACCGCCACCTCGCGCGCGCGCACGATGCCGTGCGCGGGATCGTCGCCGCCGACCAGGCGCACGACATAGGCGTCGCCGCCGTCGCGCACGACGTAATTCCGGTTGCTGAGGCCGCCCGGCAGGATCTCCGGGACGATCGGTCCGCGCCACAGAGCGAGGCCGCGGATGCGCCGCACGGCCATGTCGTTTTCGTCGTCCGTCACCGTCATCGCCGCGCGCCGCCTTTGCCTGCCCTGCATCCGAACGCTACCCTGGCTCCTGGGCCGAGAATAGCGCTCGCGCGAGAGACCACAGGCGGGAAACCATGCCAAGGGCGAAACAGTCACTGCAGCGACGAAGCTGGCAATGGCACCTCGCGTCGCCGCCCGCAACGCTGTGGCCGGTGATCGCCGACACGGCGCGCTTCAACGAGGTGGCAAAGCTGCCGAAATATCAGGTCGAGGACATCCTGCAGGAGGATGGAAGGGTGCTCCGCCTGGCGCGCGCCACGGTCGGCTTCATCAAGCTGGAATGGGAAGAACTGCCCTTCGAGTGGGTGCGCGGCCACAGCTTCCGCCAGACGCGCCTCTTCCGCAAAGGCCCGCTCCGCCGCTTCGGGCCGATCGTCGAGCTGCGACCGGAAGGCGGCGGGACGCTCTTGAGCTACACGCTGACCGGCGAGCCCCGCGGCATCGTCGGCGCCCTCCTCTTCCGCCTCGGCTTTCTTGAGAAGGGCGGCGCCGTGATCGGTCGTCTGGTCAAGACGGCGGGCGCGTTTCTCGCCGGGCAGCGCAGCCACCTCTTCGACTACGCGCCGCCGTCGCTACCGGAAGGCGCCGCCGAGCGCGTCGCCGCCGCGGTGGCGCTGATCGATGCCGGCGATTACGGCCATGGGCTCGGCGCGCGGTTGGGCGCGCATCTCCTGAGCGCGCCGGAAGTCGACCTCATGCGCATGCGGCCGCTCAAGCTGGCGCGCGAATGGACCGCCGATCCCCGTCATGTCGTCGAGCTCTTCCTCGAGGCGACGCGGCTCGGACTCTTGCGGCTGAGTTGGGATCTGCTGTGTCCGCGCTGCCGCGGCGCCAAAAGCTCGGTCGCGGCGCTCGACCAATTGCCGAAGACAGCGCATTGCTCGTCCTGCAACATCGGCTACGACGCCGATTTCGCCCGCAATGTCGAGTTGAGCTTCCGGCCGGCGCCTTCGGTGCGCGAGCTGACGATCGGCGAATATTGCCTCAACGGCCCCTATTCGACCCCGCATGTCGTCGTCCAGCAGGTTCTCGCGCCGGGCGAGCGCCGCATGATCGCAACAACGCTCGATCCCGGCCGTTATCGCCTGCGCACAATCGAGCCCGGCGCGCAGATCGATATCGAGCACCGGTCGGGCGGCTTTCCCTCGATCGTCGTCGCGGACGGCGCCGTTCGCACCGGCGAGCCGACCGCCCCGGGCGAGATCGCGCTCGGCAATTCGGGCACGCGCGACGCCGGCATCGTCATCGAAAGCCGCGACTGGGTCGCCGATGCGCTGACCGCCCATCGCGCCACCCTCATGCAGGCCTTTCGCGACCTCCTGCCGGGGGAGGCGCTACGGCCGGGCGAGGACGTCGCCATCGACAACGTGACCTTGATGTTCACCGACCTCGCGGGATCGACGGCGCTCTACGAGCGGATCGGCGACGGCCGGGCCTATCGGCTGGTGCGCGATCATTTCGCCTTCCTCGCCGGCACGGTGCGGCGGCACAACGGCACGCTGGTCAAGACGATCGGCGACGCCGTCATGGCTGCTTTCGGCGACCCCGCCGATGCGGTGCGCACCGCGCTCGACGTTCAGGACAAGGTGCGCGAGTTCAACGCGGCGCACGGCGCCGATGCGATCACCATCAAGATCGGCCTGCATGGCGGCCCGTGCATCGCCGTAACCATGAACGACCGGCTCGATTATTTCGGCTCGACGGTCAACACGGCGGCCCGCCTGCAAGGGCAAAGCCTCGGCGGCGACGTGGTGCTGTCGGAAAGCCTGGCGACCGATCCGGCGGTGGCCGCCCTTCTCGCCGACCGGCCGCGCGCGACCGAGCAGGCGCAACTCAAGGGCCTGGCGCGGGCGGTGATGTTCGAGCGGCTGTCCTCGCTCAGCTTGCCTTGACCAGCTTCTGCAGGCTGCGCAGCCCGTCCGGGCGCGGCTCGTCGGGGTTGATCTGCGGCCAGGCGGTCCACGAGACCTCGCCGACATAGATGTCGCCGTGCGAATCGACGGCGATCCCGTGCGGCGCGATGAACTGGCCGGGGTTGAGGCCGGCGTGGAGGTCGCCGAGCCGGGCGAGGATCTTGCCGTCGTGGCTGACGATGCTGAGCCGCGGCCCGAGATTGGGGACGTTGCGGTTGACCGGCTTGTCTGGGCCGAGCTCGCCGATATAGCAGAGCGGCTGCTTGCCGCTCGGCATGTAGAGGCCGCAAGGCCGGTGCAGGTTGTTCCACTGCGCCTCGTATTTGCCGTTGCCGTCGAAGACCTGGACGCGGTGGTTCTCGCGGTCGGCGACGTAGACCCAGCCATCGGCGTCGCAGCAGACGTTGTGGACGATGTTGAACTGGCCGGGATCGGTGCCGGGCTCGCCCCACGATTTCAGCAATTTGCCGTCGGGTGAATACTTGTGCACCCGCGCATTGCCGTAGCCATCGGAGACGTAGATCTCGTTCCCAGGCGACAGCGCCGTATGGGTGCAGCGATGGAACGGCTCGCCGCTCATATAGGGCACCGGCTTGTCCGGCACGCCGATGGTGAGCAGCACCTTGCCGTCGAGGCTGCATTTGCGCACCGTATGGTCGCCGTCATCGGTGCAATAGACCGATTCGTCCGGCCCCATGTGGATGCCGTGCGCGCGATGGAACAGCCCCTCGCCCCACGAGGCGAGGAAATTGCCCTCGCGATCGAAGACGATCATCGGGTGGGCGCCGCGATTGAAGACGTAGACGCGGTCGCGATGATCGATGGCGACCCCCGCGACCTCCTTCAGCGACCAGCCGTCGGGCAGCCTGCCCCAGCCTTCCGCGACGCGATAGAGGAAGCGACCGGTCCCGAGCGTCACCGACATGGCGTGTCCTCCGCAATGGCGCCGCCGGCGCCGCAGGAACAAACGCTATATCAGCCATGCGGAAGAGACAATTGCCGAGGCTCGTGCCGTTTGTCAGGCGATCTCGCGCAGATACCAGGCTATGTAGCGGCGCGTGTTGTATTCCATCGGCGCATAAGGGCCGGGCTCGTAGTAGCGCGAGCGCACGCCGAGCTGGTTCTCTTCGATGATGCGCTTGTCCGCCTCGCTCGTCACTGTCCACAGCCAGGTCAGCCTGGCAGAATCGTAATCGGCGCCTTCGCGCGCATCGCCGCGGACCAGCCAGATGACCTCCATATCGCTCGTCGTCGAGGTCCGCGCGATGAAGCGGTAGATGACCCCATGATCGGGATAGGCGAGGAGAAAGCTCGCCGGCCCGAGATGGACCGAGGTCGCGCCGCCGTCATAATCGGCGAAGCGCCCCATCAACGGCGCCACCGCGCGGCCATCGGCGCTGCCGGTGGCGACGCCGTCATAAAGCGGATAGCGAAAGCCGAACACGGCTTCCTCGCCGGCATCGCCCGGCGTCCAATGATCATGCTCGCCGATTTCTATGCCGAGCGCCGCGCTGCGCGCCGCCAGCCGCGTGTTGAGCGCCGCGATCCGCGCCGGCGGCTGCTCGAGCGCGTGCAGCCGGGAATATTCCGGGTGCGACGGCGCGCAGTGATAGCATTCGAGATAGTTCTCGACCGCCAGCTTCCAGTTCGCCGCGATCGGATAGAGCTCGCGGTGGGCGATCCGTGCCTCCGCCCAGCCATAGGGGCCATAGCAGGCGCGCAGCGTCGCCTCGACGTGGTCGAGCCCGAGCGGCGTCGGGGCGAGCGAGACGAAGACGAGGCCCTCGATGACCCGGAGATGGACCGGCTTCAGCCCGTGCGCGGCGGCGTCGAAATCGGCCGTCATGTGGCGCGCCGCCAGCAGGGCGCCGTCGCGCCCATAAGTCCAGCCGTGATAGGGGCAGACGAGAAACCTGGCATTGCCGACCGGCGCGCTGCAGATGCGCGAGCCGCGATGACGGCAGACATTCGCGAAGCCGCGCAGCGCCCCGTCATCGCCGCGCAGCACGATCACCGATTCGGCGGCCATTTCGGCAAGGAAGTAATCGCCCGGCTCCGCCGCCTGGCTGACATGGCCGGCGCACAGCCAATGGCGGAAGAGGACGCGTTCGAGGTCGCGCGCAAAGATTTCGGCGTCGCCGTAGAAAGGCTGGAGGAGCGAGCAGTCGGCGGGCTGTTGCGCCAGCAGGCCGGCGATCCTGGCATCGAGATCACCCGGCCAGTTCGTCGTCGCATCGCCCATTGTCGCGTCCGTACCCGCCTCGGCCCGGCGCCCGGCTAGGCCGGGCGCCCACGGGAAAGATAGTCGAAGGCGGTCATGGCATGCACGTAGAATACGGCGAAGAGGTCGTCGATCGTCACGTTCTCGTCCGGCCCGCCCATATTGTGCGGCGTCGGGCCGTAGACGATCGACGGCACGCCGTGCAGACGGTAGAAGCGGGCATCGGAGAAGCCGACCCGCATGTTGACGACGGCGCCGCCCAGCACGACCGACGCGGCGTTCGCCACGGCGAGCCGCACCCCTTCGTGGTCGGGGTCCGTCACCGTCGCTTCCGTCGCGCTCAGCACGCGGTGGGCGATGCCGGGGACGCCGCCGATCAGCCGCTCGATTTCACGGACGATATCGGCGACGGCGAGCCCCGGCGGGAAGCGCACATCGCAGAGCGCCCGCGCCGCATCCGGTATAATGTTGACGGCGCTGCCGCCCTCGATGCGGCCGATATTGAGCGTGACATGCGCCAGCGTATGTGCCTCGCCGATGCCCGAGACGGCTTCCGACACTTGCTGTGCCGCGTTCATGACGGCGAGCACCCCGGCGGGGATCGGGCACGCCATCGCGCGCAACCCCGTCAGCCGGCCGAGCGCTGCCGTCAGCCGCTCGATCGCATTGATGCCAAGATGAACATGGGCGCCATGATTGGCCTTGCCCGCGGCCGTGACCTCGAGCCAGAGCTGGCCTTTCTCGCCGATGCGCACGACCTGTGGCGACCCGGCATCGGCACTCAGCATGAAATCGCCGGCGGCCTCCGGCACCGTCTTCAGCAGGTGCTGGGTTCCCCACAATCCGCCAGTCTCCTCGTCGCCGACGAGGGTGAGGACGAGCTCGCCGGACCATGCCGTCCGATGCCGCGCCAGCAGACGGGCGGTAAGGACGGCGGCGGCCAGCCCGGCCTTCATGTCGGCGGCGCCGCGCCCGTAGATCCGGCCGTCGGCAACCGATCCGCCGAGCGGCGGCACCGTCCAGCGCCCCGCATCGCCGATGGGAAAGGTGTCGAGATGCCCGTTGATGATCAGGCGCCGGCCCGGAGAGCGCCCGGCGACGCGCGCGATCAGATTGACGGCGGGCGGGCGGGCGGTTTCCCAGCGTGTTTCGATCCCGGCGCTCTCGGTCAGCAAGCGCTCGATCGCGGCGGCCAGCGGGCCGGTATCTCCCGGCGGGTTCTGGCTGTCGATCCGTACGAGGTCGCCGCACAGCGCGATCAGGCCGTCGCGACTTTCGCGCACTTCTTTCTCGAACGCGGCGCGGGGTGCCGCGACGTTCACGATGCGGCTCCGGCGGCGCTCGGCTCCTGATCGCGATATTGCTGAAAGGTTTTGCTGATGAAGGCGTCGATCAAGGGATCGTCATCGAAGCGCGCCACCGGATCCGGATCCCAGAGCTCGTGATCGTCCCGTCCGCGAACGAGAAGCGCGCTGCGCCGGCCGAGCGTCGAGCGCACATGGGTCGGAATGAAGAAAAGCGCGTAGCCGACCCGGCGCATCGTCGATGCGTTGGGCAGGGAACCATGCACCGTGCGCTCTTGATGCAGCGAGAACTCACCCGGACGGAGCTCGAGGTTCGCCGCCTTCGCTTCATCGAGCCCGCGGATCGTCTGGCCGCGGATGAGGAGGTTGTCCGGCTCGTGCGTCTCGTCATGGCTGTAGTCGACGCCGAGATGGCTGCCGGGCATGACGCGCACGCAGCCATTCCCGCGATTGCTCGCGGTGAAGGCGATCCACGCCGTCACCTCCTGATGGGGGTCGAGGCCGAAATAGGCGGAGTCCTGATGCCAGGAGACGAAGCGGCCATCCTTGCCGTCCTTCGGCCACAGCGTCGAGGTGAAGAGCAGGATGTTCGGGCCGATGATATCCTCGACGGCGTCGAGGATGCGGGGATGGCGAGCGACGGCCATGAGCGCGGTCAGCCGCAGATGCGCCTTGAACCGCAGCCGTTTTCCGAAGCCGCCGTGACGGCGCTCGAAGGCTTCGAGCGCGTGAAGCGTTGCAACCGCCTCGCTCTCGGAAAGGCAGGGGAGCGGGCAGAGATAGCCGTTCCGTTGGAATGACGCGAGCTCGGCTGTCGTGAGAGATTTCGGCATGCGGGACCCTCTCAGCGCGGCACGCCGATCTGGATGATGCGCTCGCCGGCATTGACGATCGGGAAAGTGGCGATGCGCACGATCGGGCCGGCGATCGGCGCCGTGAGCTCCTCCACGAGCTCGCCGAAAATATTGGTGATCGTTGCCATGACGTGGCCCTTCTCCACCGTGTCGTTGAGCGCGACCTTGAGATGGACCAGCCCGGCCCGGCGGGCGCGGATGGCGAGCATCGAGCGCATGACATAGTGCCGGCCGATCTTCTCGACCGCACCTGGCAGCATGCCGAAATGGCGGAAGACGTTGGTCAGGCCGAGTACGCCGCGCGCCGTGATGTCGGCTTCCAGCCGGCCGCCTTCGCCGAGCTCGATGCCCATCGCCGTGACGCCGCGGCGCGCGAGCACGACATGCGGGCTTTGCTCGGAAACGTAGAGACCCTGCTCGGTCGAGAGGATGTAGTCGACGCCGAAGGCCTTCGCCATCTCCTCGGCCGCCACGGCGGCGGCGCCGGCGTCCGGCGGCGGCAGGAAAGCGAACGGCGCATAGCGGCCGCCGGTCGTCGGCGTGTGGATGTCGATGAGATAGTCGGCATGGCGCATCAGCCGGTCGAAGAGGAAATGCGCAAGCTGCGCCGCCATGTTGCCGTCGGCATCGCCGGGAAACGAGATCCACGGATCGTTGGGGCTCTGGTCGAGCGGCGATTTGAGATAGTGCCCGACGAAGACGCGATGTTGCGCCTGCAGCGCCAGCGGGTTCTGCGCCGGTACCATCAGGATCGTGCCGCTGAGCGCGGCAAGATCGAGGCCGCGCGCGAAGCTGGTCGCCACCTCGACGCCATTGACCTCGTCGCCATGGAAAGCGGCGCCGATATAGAAAACCGGCCCCGGGCGCGCACCGCGCAGGACGAGGAGCGGCAGATCGACCCAGCTGCCATCGGCGAGCTCGATCGTGCGCAGCCGCGTCTCGACGGACTGGCCGCGGACAAGCTTGATATCGGTAAGGGTCAGCGCCTCGTCGGTCGCGAACGGTTTCTTGTTCACCCTATTCTGCCCCTGCCTGTGCGCCACGCTGCTCCATCGCATCGAGCCGGCTGACCAGGATCGCCCGCTCGCCGCCGGCGACTACGCGCCGGACGATATCCGCGAGGAGACGGAACTCGCGTTCGTCGAGGTCGCGGAAGAGCTCGTCATTGACCATTTGCGGCCGGCGCGCAAAGGCGGTGATCGCCGCGCGGCCGCGTGGCGTCAGCGTCAGCAGGACGCCGCGGCGGTCGACCGCGCTCGGCGTCTTCTGCACCTTGCCGGCACGGACGAGGCGCTGGACGATCATGGTGACAAAGGCGCCGCTGACGCCGAGATGACGCGCGACCGCGCTGATCGAGACGCCGCGTTCCCCTTGCAGTTGGGCAACGGCAAGGAAGACGCGGTACTCCGGCTCGCTGACGCCAAGCTGGCGGGCGAGGCCGGCGCGCAGCTCCTGGAGCTGACCCGCCATGGTCATCAGATCGCGCAGCAATTCACGGAAGATGCGGTCCGAGCCGTCGACGAGAAGCGCCGGGCGCGTCGTCGTCAGCGGCGGTGGGCCCGGCGCATCCTCCCGCGGGCTCGCGGTCTTGAGGGCGATTTTTCCGGCGTTCTTCATTGCGCCGCCGACGCCGAAGCGGCTTGCGTCGGTAATTCATAGCTCCCGAGCAGCCCGTCGACGATGCCGTGGAAATGCTCCCACGGGCATTCGCGGAAGCTATGGTCGCGCACGACGAAGGACGGCCCGGCGTAGAATTTCTCGTATTGGCCGTGGCGGGCCGCGAATTCGGAGCCGAGCAGATCCCAGGCGAGGCGGAAGAGCTTCATGCGGTCGACCGCCGAGCAGGTCGCCGTCGACCAGTAGGCGTCGAACTGCCGGCTGAGCGCGGGATTGCCGAGGAACGACGTGTTGGCCGGCATGAGAAAGATGCCGGAGCCCATGAGCTCGCGGATCTTGTCGCAGATCTCGGCATAGTTCTCGGTGCACCAGCTCAACGCGCCGTACATGTAGCGCCGGTTGAAGGCGACGTAGCCGTTGCCGAGATCCTCATAGTTCATGCACTGGCCGTGGATCATCCCGGCGAGCATCGCCTCCATCGCGGCGAAGCGGCCGAGTGTCTCGCGGACGGCGGCCACCTTGTCGAGGCTGCCGGCGCCGGCGATCCTGCTGGCGAGCCCGATCAGCAGCTCGAGCTTGGCCCAGAAGCGGACATTCGCCTGGTGATTGCCGAAGGAGTGCGACGGCGTCTTGATGTAGATGTCGCGCGAGAGCGGCGCGTTGCCGTGGCAGAAGACGCGGCGCCACGGTACCTTCACCTCGTCGAACACGGCAACGCTGTCGCTCTCGTCGAAGCGGTAGGAGAGCGGGTTGTCGAACTCGGTCTCGGCCAGCGGCTCGAAGGATTTTCGCGACCACAGCGCGAGGCCCGGCGTGTTCATCGGCAAGGCGCAGGTGATCGCCTCGGCGACGCGGTCGGGGGCCACCGGCTGGACGTTGCCGACCCACAATTCGTCGGCGAAGACGGCGCCGGTGGCGAGCAGCTTCATGCCGCTGATGGTGACGCCCACGTCGTCTTCCTTGGTCACCCGCACCGTCGGCGAGCCCTCGTAGACGCGGCCGGAGAATTTCGTGTCGCGGGCGCCCGGCGGCGGGATCACCGCATAGGCGATGTAGAGGTCGCGGCGGCGCGCCTCCTCATAATAGTCGAGGAGGTTCTGCGCGAAGGCCCGGCCGCCGCGCCCATCCGTGCCGAGCGCCTCGGGCTGCAACACCATGCCGGCGACGAAGCTGGCGACGTGATCGGGCGAGCGTCCCATCAGCCCGTAGGTCGCGGCGGCGATCGCCTTGTGCGCGCGGACGCGGCGGAGAAGATCGTCCCGGCTGCGCGGCAGCAGGTAATACATCGAGAAACGCTCGCCGCCCTCCTCGTAGCTCAGCGTCTCGCGCTGCTCCGGCGAGGCTTTCAGATCGTAGAGCCCGGCGATCGAACGCGCCGCCCGGCGGAACGAGGAATGGGCGGTGACGTCGGCGACGCGCTCGCCGCCGACATAGACGGTCCGCCCGTCGCGCAACGCTTCGAGATGCTCCCGCCCGGTCTTCAGCACGTCCGCCTCCCGTCAGAACGCTTCCGCCGACGAAGTGTAACCATGCGGACAAAG
>Ga0207652_10005189_pt1 | contig 10580 bp, 14 predicted proteins | sample KBSC63BmetaG_FD_184334 | JGI IMG/M metagenome (GOLD analysis project Ga0207652, IMG submission 184334) | Corn rhizosphere microbial communities from Kellogg Biological Station, Michigan, USA - KBS C6-3B metaG (SPAdes) (version 2) | ecosystem: Host-associated > Plants > Roots > Rhizosphere ...
AAGTTCCGACCTGCACGAATGGAGTAACGACTTGGGCGCTGTCTCAACGAGGGATCCGGTGAAATTGTAGTATCGGTGAAGATGCCGATTACCCGTGGTTGGACGGAAAGACCCCGTGAACCTTTACTACAGCTTGACGTTGAAGTCTGGTGTACGTTGTCCAGGATAGGTGGGAGGCTTTGAAGCGGGGACGCCAGTCCTCGTGGAGCCACCCTTGGGATACCACCCTTCGTGTTCTGGGCTTCTAACCCGCTGCCGTAATCCGGGGCGGGAACAGCGTCAGGTGGGTAGTTTGACTGGGGCGGTCGCCTCCTAAAATGTAACGGAGGCGCGCAATGGTTCCCTCAGCACGGTTGGAAATCGTGCGTAGAGTGCAAACGCATAAGGGAGCTTGACTGCGAGACAGACATGTCGAGCAGGTGCGAAAGCAGGTGTTAGTGATCCGGCGGTAACTAGTGGACGTGCCGTCGCTCAACGGATAAAAGGTACTCCGGGGATAACAGGCTTATCCTTCCCAAGAGTCCACATCGACGGAAGGGTTTGGCACCTCGATGTCGGCTCGTCGCATCCTGGGGCTGAAGCAGGTCCCAAGGGTTGGGCTGTTCGCCCATTAAAGCGGTACGCGAGCTGGGTTCAGAACGTCGTGAGACAGTTCGGTCCCTATCCACCATGGGCGCTGGAGCTTTGAGAGGAGTCGTCTCTAGTACGAGAGGACCGAGACGAACAGACCTCTGGTGTATCAGTCGTCGTGCCAACGGCGCTGCTGATTAGCCACGTCTGGATGGGATAACCGCTGAAAGCATCTAAGCGGGAAGCCCACCTCGAGATGAGAGCTCCCATCCCCTCGAGGGAGTAAGGGCGGTCGGAGACTACGACCTTGATAGGCGGCCGGTGCAAGCGCAGCAATGCGTTCAGCCGAGCCGTACTAATTGCCCGAGGTCTTGATTTGAACATCGGTGTAGGGTCGCTATGGAGTTTTGAAGGTGTGCGAGCAGCCGAAAGGCGCCGGCCCCTTTGACAGTTCGGCGGTCATACCGGCGGGGAAACACCTCTTCCCATTCCGAACAGAGAAGTTAAGCTCGCCAGGGCCGATGGTACTCGGAGGGCAACCTCCCGGGAGAGTAGGTCGCCGCCGATTATTTCAGCGAGACGGGTCGTCCGAGAGGGCGGCCCGTTCGCTATTCGAGGCGGATTCCGTCGTGTGCGAGCACGAGCGTCTCGACGACCACGTCGTTGCCGAGCGCGGCGAGCGTGCCCGCCTCGTAGCGGGTCGGCCAGGCGTTCCGCAGGAGCCAGCGCGCGACCGGATTGCGTGCCTCGTCGAGGAGCACGACGGCGACGTTGCGCCGGTCGATCGTGCCCTCGGCGAGCGTCGTCCACCAGTCGAAGAGCGTCGCGTCGCCGGCGAAGCCGCGCCGGAGGACGAGCGGGTCGTAGACGACGCGCCCCGGGAGCGACCTCGCCGACGACTGCCTGTCGGCGCCGTCGCGGTACCTGACGACCTCGATCGTCGCGGTCGGCAGGTCGACCTCGGAGAAGCCCGCAGCCGCCACCCCGTCGATCTCGACGAGGAAGTTGAAGTCGAGGTACGGATCGTCGCGCTGCTCAGGCATTCCGTGGCACCTCCAGGTAGGGGAAGTCGCGGTAGGCGTCGAGGTCGTGGCGGATGACGCGCGACCCGCGGCGGTCGTCGTCTTCCCGCCACGTGATCCTGACGGAGAACGCGGTCTCCTCGCCGCGGGCGAAGAGGAGCGCGGAGCGGTCGAGCAAGACGCGGATGCTCCGCCCCGGGGGCAGGAACTCGAGGCTTCGGAAGAGCCGGAGCCGGTCGATCCTGCGCTCGCCGCCGAGGCCGCGTAGCGGCTCGTCGAATCGCACGCGGACGGCGTGCGCCGCGCCGGCGCCGAGGTTCGCGAGGACGAGGAAGAGCAGACCGTCCTCGAGCTCGACGTCGACGACGACGTCGGCGGCCGGTCCGTCCTCGTCCGCGCGCACTCGTCGAGTCTCCGCCGGCTGCGCGGCCACGTCTAGAGCGGCCGACCGATCAGCCAGTGATGGCCGAACGGGTCGACGACGCGGCCCTGCCGCAGTCCGTACGGCTGATCCGCCACAGGAAACATGAGAGACCCGCCGGCAGCGACAGCGCGTGCGGCGACGGCATCGGGATCCGCGACCGACAGGCTGAGCCGGACCGTCGTCGAGCCGGCGGACTCGGGACTCGGCGTGCCGAGCCCAGGGGCCTCCGTCGCGATGCCCACGCGGCAGCCGTCGATCGCGATCTCTGCGACGACAGCTCCGTCCGGCGCTTCGAGCCGCTCACCGACCTCGACCGCTCCGAACGCCTCCGCGTACCACTCGACGGCACGCGCCACATCGCGCACCGCGAGAAACGGATACAGCTCCGTCATGCCGGCAGGGTAAGCGAGCCGAGGTCGCGCGGGTAGTCGGTCAGCCACTCGACACCGTCGGCGGTGATGGCGATCGTGTCGGAGTGGCGGAAGCCGCCGAGCCCTGCGGCGTAGAGCCCCGGCTCGACGGTGAAGACCATGCCCGCGCGAAGCTCGGTCTCGTCGCCCCGGTCGAGGAACGGCCCCTCGTGGTAGCGGAGGCCGATCGCGTGCCCCGTGTGATGGCGCCAATGTTCCCAGAGGCCGTGCGTCTCGTAGTACGCGCGCACGCGGCGGTCGACCTCCGCGCACGCGACGCCGGGCCGGAGCGCGTCGACGGCGAGATCCTGCAGCGCGACCATGTGCTCGAAGAGCCGGCGCTGCTCGTCGCTCGGCGGGCCGATCACCATCGTCCGCTCGAGCTCCGAGTGGTACCCCCAGAGCGGCGCCGTCGCCTCCGAGACGAGCACGTCGCCCGCCTCGAAGACGATGTTGCTCGCGAGCGAGTGCGGGATGGCCGCGTTCCGCCCGATCTGGCCGCGATAGCCGGCCCAGACGCCGGCGTACCACTGGCTCTGTCCGCGATAGCTGTCGCCGAGCTCGGCGAGCATCGCGTCCGTCGCCTCGGTCGACGCGCGGCGCTCGACCTCGGTCTCCGACACGCCGGGCCGGGTGTACTCCTGCAGCAGCGCGTGGGCGTGGCCGGCCCACCGGCAGCTCTCGCGGAGCAGGGCGAGCTCGGCGTCGCTCTTGACCGCGAGCTGGTCCTCGACGAGCGACCGCACCGGCTCGGGCGTCGCGCCGAGGAGCTCCGAGAGCGACGGCCCGCGGTAGCCGAAGACCCACGGGTAGCCGTCGTTGTCGGCGCCGACCCGGCCGCGCACGCCGAGCGCGTCGAGCAGCTCGCGCAGCGCCTCCATCGGGTGGCGCTCGCCCGGGAACTCGTCGTAGTGCGCGACCTCGCTGACCGCGGCGTTCGCCTGTGCGTGCTCGACCTCGAGTCGCGGCACGAGCATGCCGCCGCGCGCGTCCGCGGCGAGCACGAACGCGAGCGGCCGCTCCGTGGGAATGAACGCGAACCCGGTGTAGTACTGGACGTAATGCGGGTCGAAGAGCGCGCAGCCGGCAAGGCCGCGCTCGACAAGCTGCGCTGCGAGCGCCTCACGCCGACCGGCGAGCTCGTCGTCCGCGATCCTCATGCGGCTTCGGTCCGGATCTTCTCCCGCCACTCCGGATCGAGCGCCCGCAGGCGGCGGATACGCTCGGAGGCCTTCGGGTGCGTGACGAAGAGCGCGGCAAGGCCCTCTTCGAGGAATGGATTGAACGTCCAGAGCGGCTCGGTCGCGGGCGACGCCTCGAACTCGACGAGCTCGGCCGCCTGCTCGAGGCGCAGCAAGGCGTCGGCGAGACCGTGCGGCGAGTCGCACAGCTCGGCCGCACGCCGGTCCGCCTCGAACTCGCGCTTCGGCGAGATGAGCAGATGCACACAAGCGGCCGCGACCGGGCCGAGCACGAAGAGCAGCGCGCGCGACAGGAAGCCGCCGACGCGGCTGAGCTCGATCATCGACGCCGCGAGCACGACGACCGCCGTCTGCAGCGCGACGTCGCGGTGGCGCACGTGCGCCAGCTCGTGCGCGATCACGCCCTCGAGCTCGGCGGGCGGGCACGCCGAGAGGCAGCCGGAGCTGAACGCGAGCGCCGAGAACGCGGGCCCGCGCCCCGTGGCGAGCGCGAGCGGCATCCCGTCCGGGATCAGATAGAGCTTCGGCTTCAGCACGCCGGCGCGCGCGGCGAGCCGCTCGACGGTCGAGTGCAGGAGCGGCGCCTCGGCCACCGGGAGCTCGCGGGCGCGGACCATGCCGAGGACGACGCGGTCGAACGTCCAGTACGCGCCGCCGACGAGGAGAAGCGCGGCGAAGACGAAGATCGAGAGGAGACGGACGCCGCCGATCGACCAGCCGGCGAACGCGAGCACGCCGCAGACGCCGAGCAGCAGCAGCCATGACTTGACGATGTTGCGGAACGCGATGAAGCGCACCCGGACCCCTACGACTCGTCTGCTTCGGGCCCGCCGCCGTTCGGTCCGTCATCGTCGAGCAGTCCGCGCGGCGGCCAGTCCTCGTTCGCCTGCGCGTCGCAACGGCTCGAGCAGTGAAGTGACGCGATGTTCTGGAGGGGGACGAGGATGTGGCCGTTGAGCTCGATGTGAGCGACCTCGTCGACGTAGCAGTACGCGGTCAGCACGCCCTCCTGGTACTCCCCGCCGAAGAGGGCGACCTCGACCTGTTCACCTTTGTACTTTCCGGTGTAGTCCTCCACTCCGCGAGAGTCAGTCTATCTGCCTCCAGGCGCCGTTCTCGCGGACGCAGCCCCACGTCTCGCAGTTGGCGACGACCGGCAGCGCCGCCCCGGTGACAGCCGCCTGGACCCGGCGCATCGAGCCGCCGTGCGTCACGACCGCCACCCGTTCGCCGGGGTGCCGCTCCGCGATCCGCTCCACCGCGCGCATGATCCGTGCGCGATGCTCTGCGGGCGTCTCCCCCTCGAAGGCGACCGTGTCGCGCTCGCCGGGCGTCAACCCCTCCCAGGTGCCCCAGTTCCGCTCGCGCAGGTCGGCGTCGACGACCACCTGGAGCCCGAGCCGAGTCCCGATGATCTCCGCCGTCTCGCGGGCGCGTGCGAGGTCGCTCGTGTAGACGGCGGTGACGTCCTCGGCCGCGAGCCGCTCCGCGACGTCCGCCGCCTGCCGGCGGCCGTAGTCGTTCAACGGTCGGTCGGTGTGCCCCTGCAACCGTCCGGACGCGTTCCAGTCGGTCTCGCCGTGCCGGACGAGGAGCAGCGTGGCCATGGCCGACTAGGGTACGCCGCTGTGGATCTTCAACTGCGCGACACGGTGTGCGTCGTCACCGGCTCGACCGGCGGCATCGGGCTCGAGGTCGCGCGCCTCCTCGCAGCCGAGGGCGCGCCGGTCGTGACGACCGGGCGGCGCCCGCGCGCGCCGCAGGCGGGGGAGACGCTGCACGTCGCCGCGGACCTCGCGGATGCAGGCGAGGCCGAGCGCCTGGTGCGCGAGGTCGAGCAGCAGCTGGGACGGGTCGATGTGCTCGTGAACAACGTCGGCGTTGCCTACCAGCGCAGCTTCGAGGAAGTCACCGACGAGCAGTGGGACGAGCTCTGGCAGCTGAACGTGATGAGCTACGTGCGCATGATCCGCGCGGTGCTGCCGGGCATGAAGTCGCGCGGGTCCGGCGCGATCGTGAACGTCTCGTCGACGGCGGGCAAGCGACCGTCGGCGTCGATGCCCGACTACTCGGTGACGAAGGCTGCCGTCCTCTCCCTTTCGCGGCTCGTTGCGGACGTCTACGCGAAAGCCGGCATTCGGTGCAACGCAGTGACGCCGGGGCCGACCGCGACCGACGCGTGGCTCGGCGAGGGCGGCCTCGCCGACCAGCAGGCGGAGCGGACGGGCTCGTCGCACGACGACGTGCTGGCCGCGGTCGGCGCAGGACGGCCGCTCGGCCGCCTCGCGCAGCCGGAGGAGATCGCCTCGGTCGTCGCGTTCCTCTGCTCGCCGCGCGCGAGCTACGTCACCGGCGCGGCCTGGAGCGCCGACGGCGGCACCGTCCCGATCATCGTTTGACCGCTCGCGCCCGCTTCGCTTTCCGCGCTCGCGGGGTGGGGGACGCAGGCTGACTCGTTTCGGGTCCGTTGTGTGCCGCGCCCGCCTGGTCGGGCGCGGCCCTGAGCCGCTCGGAAGCCGTCGAGGTGTTCCTCTAGGCTGATCGGGATGCCGGAGCTCGCCGGTCGGGTTGCCGATGCCTTCGCAGGGCTCGTGCGGGAGCACGAGGAGCGGTGGCTGTCTCCGCTCGCCGTCAGGTCGTACGAGTCGCGCGGACGCGACCTGCCCGAAGCGGAATGCCGGCTCCGGACGCCGTTCCAGCGCGACCGCGACAGGGTCGTCCACTCCAAGGCGTTCCGGCGGCTGCGCCACAAGACGCAGGTCTTCGTCGACCCCGAGGGCGACCACTTCCGCACCCGCCTGACGCACACGCTCGAGACGACCGGGATCGCCCGCACCGTCGCGCGCGCGCTCCGGTTGAACGAGGACCTCGTCGAGGCGATCGGCCTCGGCCACGACCTCGGCCATCCGCCGTTCGGGCACGCGGGCGAGCAGGCGCTCGACGAGGTCGTCCGCGAACGCGGCGGGAACGGATTCCGGCACAACGAGCACTCGCTTCGCGTCGTCGAGCAGCTCGAGCGCGACGGTCGCGGCCTCAACCTCACCTGGGAGGTGCGCGACGGGATCCTCAAGCACACCGGCCCGGCGGAGCCCGAGACGCTCGAGGGAAAGATCGTCCGCATCGTCGATCGCGTCGCGTATATCAACCACGACATCGACGACGGTATCCGCGCAGGCGTCCTGCGCCATGAGGATCTTCCGCGCGACGAGATCTCGACGCTCGGCGACACGGGCTCGCAGCGGATCGACACGCTGGTGCACGATCTCGTCGAGACGTCGTCGGCCGCCGGCGACATCGTGCAGAGCGACGAGATCGGCGGCGCGATGCTCGCACTCCGCTCGTTCATGTTCGAGCACGTCTACAACCGGCAGGAGCACGCACCGGTCCACGCGACCGTTCGCCGCATCTTCGACCACCTCGTCGACGTGCAGGGGCTCGGCGTCGAGCAGGCGACCGACTATCTCGCGGGTATGACCGACCGGTTCGCACTCGGATACTGATGGCGCGTATCAAGGACGCCTCGGTCGAAGCGGTCAAGAATGCCGCCGAGATCCTGCCGCTCGTCGAGGACTACGTCCGGCTGCGCAAGGCGGGCGGGACGTACAAGGGCCTCTGCCCGTTCCATCAGGAGCGCACGCCCAGCTTCACGGTCACACCGGCACGTGGCACCTTCAAGTGCTTCGGCTGCGGCGAAGGCGGCGATGCGATCACCTTCGTCACGAAGATGGAGCAGGTCGACTTCGTCGGCGCGATCGAATCGCTCGCGAAGCGCTTCGGCGTCGAGATCGAATACGAGGAGATCTCGCCCGAGGCCGAGCACGCGCGGCGGCGCAGGGACCGGCTGACCCAGCTGCTCGACCGGGCGGCCACCTTCTACGAGCGCGTGCTCTGGACGAGCGACCAGGGCGGCTTCGCGCGCGAGTACCTCGAGTCGCGCGGCCTGCACGAGGAGATCTGCCGGACGTTCCGCCTCGGCTATGCGCCCGGCGGGCCGACGTTGACGCGGCGGGCCGCCGGCGAGGGCTTCGCGAGCGACGAGCTCGCGGCGGCGGGGCTTGCAAACCGCGCCGGCAACGACTACTTCGTCCGGCGTCTGCTCTTCCCGCTCACCGACGCGCGCGGTGCGGTGCGCGGCTTCCAGGCGCGCAAGCTGCACGACGACGACCGGCTGCAGGCGAAGTACGTGAACTCGCCCGAGAGCGACGTGTTCAAGAAGGGCGACCTTCTCTACGGGCTCGACAGCGCGCGCATGCAGATCGCAAAACAGGATCGTGCGGTGATCGTCGAGGGGAACACCGACGTGCTCGCGCTGCGCCAGGCCGGATTCGAACCGGTCGTCGCATCGATGGGCACTGCCCTCACGGAGCGCCAGTTGAAGGAGCTGAACCGGCTGACGAAGCGGCTCTTCCTCTGCTTCGACGCCGACGCCGCCGGCCGGGAGGCCACGCTTCGCGGCATGGAGCTCGCCGTGTCGCAGGGCTTCGACGTGCAGGTCGTGGCGCTTCCCAAGGGCACCGACCCAGCCGACGACCCGGCTGCGTTCGAGCGACATCTGAACGCGCCGGTCAGCTACCCGGTGCACCGCGTGCGCCTCGAGAACGAGCGCGCGCGCGACCGGCAGAGCGCGTTCGCGACGATCCGGACGTTCCTCGCCTCGATTCCCGACTCGCCGGAGCGTCAGGACGCGCTGCGGCTCGCAGCCGACCTGCTCGACCTTCCGCCCGAGACACAGGCCGGGCTCGCGCCCGCACGGGGGAGCTCGCGCTCGTCGGGCGTCGTCTCGCCGCGCCTGCTCGACGCCGGCTCGCGGCTCGAGCGCGGCGCGCTCGCCGGCGTGGCCGCGCACCCGAAGCTGAACCGTTACCTCGAGGAGCTCGGCCCGGAGCACTTCGACGACGAGCTGCACCGCCGCGCCCGCGCTCACCTCCTCGGCCGGGACGCGCCCGACGGCGAGCTGACGCCGCTCCTCGCCGAGCTCTACGCGCTGGCCGACGCCGAGGAGATCACGCCGCAGACGGCCGAGCAGATGCTGCTCCGCCTCAAGGAGCGCCGCCTGCAGCGCCAGCTGGCCGAGGCGAGCGACGAGCGCTTCCTCGAGCTGCAACAGCGCCTCGCCGACATTCGCACGGCGATCCGCGAGTTCGCCTGAAGAAGGGCGCGGCTACAATCCACCGCGCCGATCCCCGGTAGCTCAATTGGCAGAGCATCCGGCTGTTAACCGGAGGGTTGTTGGTTCGAGTCCAACCCGGGGAGCTTAAGAGCATGCTCGTTGGACCCCAGCCGGGCTCACGAAGGGCTACCGACTGGGGTCCCTGGGACGAGCTCGCGGTGCCGCTAGCCGCGACTGAGCGGGGAATCTCGGTCCCGGTCATCACTGCCGGGTAGATCCTTCTCGTCCGCCCAGTAGGCGTCCCGGCTGCCGGCCTTTGCGAGGCCGCGGCTGACCATGTAGCCCACCGCCACGATCGCGACGTAGAGCCACGCTCGCTGTGCCTGGAACGCGTCGACGTCCGCGTTGCCGTTCCCGTCGCCCTGGCCGACGATCAACGAGGCGATGAGGATGCCGGCGATCACAGCCGCCATCGCCCAGAACTCGGTCGTCTTGAGCGAGTGCTTCGTCTCGGTCGTGAGCCGCATGAGCAGGTCTGACCTGCCCCCCTGCCCTGCAAGGGAGGCTCGTTGCCCTCCAACGCGTGCCGCCATGTGTGACCCCTCTCCTCTGCGTGTTGGTATGGGAGGGCTACGTCCCCGCGGGACATTCGGACACACCTCATGGTTCGCCAACACTCGGATTCTCGACTACCGATTCGTGGTCCGGTGTTTGTCTCGCTGTCGCGGACGGCACACCGTTGCCTGTCCCCGCAACAAAGGAGGCAACTGCATGGCGACAAGGCGCACAGCTGCGTCGAGCGCGGATTGGAGAGCGCGTTGGACAGCGCCACCTCGAACCGCGTACACGACGGAGACGAAACCGTTCTATCTGACGAGTGAGTTCGTGCTGTACGTGCTCTATGAGATGGGGCTCGGAATCGCGGCCTCGACCTCACCGTCGATCGACGCGCGGCTCTTCTGGATTCTCACGACCGTCGCCACCTCGCTCTACATGCTGAGCCGCGGCATCGCGAAAGCGGGCAGCCGAAGCCGCGCCTACGACCCGCGCGACGACATCGACGTCGGCCGCGACAACGACTAAACCGAATCGAGAGGAGCAGGCATGGGAGTACTTTGGGTTCTTGTCGTTCTGCTGATCCTGTTCGCGATCGTCGGCGGCGTCACCGTCAACAGCTGGCTGTGGGTGATCCTCGTCGTCGCGCTCATCCTCTTGCTGGTTGGCGTGCTGTAGCCGATACCTTCGCCGGATCTCGAGCGGCTCGATCCGAAGGGCCCGGGCCGCTCGAGATCAACTACCGTTGCCGTCTGCCGTCGAGCCTCGGGCTGACCGGAGGGTTGTTGGTTCGAGTCCAACCCGGGGAGCTTCCTTGGAGCCGATCGTCATAGCGAAGCGCTACCGCGGGCCCGAGAGCTCGGGGAACGGCGGCTACACGTCGGGCCTCGTCGCGGAGCGCGTCGGCCGGCTCGCCGGTGCCGGCGCTGTCGGTGTCGGCGCGGTCGCTATCGGCGCGGTCGAGGTGACGCTGCGCGCGCCGCCGCCGCTCGAGCGGCCGCTCCGCGTGCTCGAGGACGCTGCCGTCGACGGGGGCGCCGCCGTGCACGTGCTCGACGGCGAGACGCTTGTCGCGGAAGGACGCGCCGCCGAGCTCGACCTCGAGCTGCCGGAGCCGGTGGCCTACGCCGAGGCGGTCCGCCTGGCCGGGTCGACGCCGCCCGATCCCGAGCATCCGTTCCCCGGCTGCTTCACGTGCGGTCCTAACGGTGAAGGGCTGCGCCTGCGCACTGCCGCCGCCGGCGACGGCAGGGTCGTCGCGCCGTGGCGGCCCGAGGCGCCCGATCC
>Ga0207652_10005195_pt1 | contig 10577 bp, 9 predicted proteins | sample KBSC63BmetaG_FD_184334 | JGI IMG/M metagenome (GOLD analysis project Ga0207652, IMG submission 184334) | Corn rhizosphere microbial communities from Kellogg Biological Station, Michigan, USA - KBS C6-3B metaG (SPAdes) (version 2) | ecosystem: Host-associated > Plants > Roots > Rhizosphere ...
ACCATACATATACTATCCTTTGTGGGGAAGACGCCGCCCAGGGCCGGGCGCTCCACGCCGGGCAGACGTTTGAGCGTAAAAAGCGAGGCCGCCATCATCGCGCCGCTATTGCCAGCGGATACAGCTCCCAGGGCCTCGCCATCCTTTACCAGTTGGAGTGCACGCACCATTGAGGTGTTCTTATTGCGCGCCGCGCGGGCTGGGTCGTGTTCATCCATCGGGATGACCTCGGTGGTAGGAATGATGGGCAGGTCGAGTCCCTGCGTCTCATATTTCGCAAGTTCAGCCTTAATCAGCTCTTCATTGCCAACCAGGAACACGCCTAACCCATACTCGCGGGCGGCCTCGACGGCACCCAGCACAATTTCACCCGGAGCATGGTCCCCTCCCATAGCATCCAGGGCAACACGGACATTCGCGCTCATGCACTCTTCCCTTAACAAGTTTTTTGCCGATCTCCATCGACCGGGATTATGGTTCGCCAATGGTGCCCCGAACCAGATCAAGCAATTGATCCAGGTCGAAAGGCTTGTACACGATATGCACAACTCCTGCTTTCTTAAACTCTTCGGCCTCTTTGTCCGCGTCCAGGAAAGCGGTCACGACAATCACCGGAATATTGAACGCCCCCATCTCCATCAACTTCAGCTCATCCCGCCCATCCAGGTATTGCATCATCAGATCGAGAAGAATGAGGTCGGGCCGAACGTCAGTGACTGCATCAAAGAAACGCAGACTCTGCGTGGTCATGTGCGTATCATACCCCTCGTCCGCCAGCGCCTCACGCAGCAGTTCAGCGATGGTAGGGTCGTCATCCATTATCAAGATTTTCTTCGACATCGGCTACCCCCTCATAGTACATCTTTAGCCAGGTGGCTCAGTTACACACCGATATTATAGCATGTTTGTCAGTCAGGTACGTGTCCAGTAATTTTACCGATCTGAACGGGCGGTTTTTTCTTCTATCTTGCTAAGTATAGTACGTACAGAAGAAGCTTTTCGCTACCCTACTAGGAAGAAGGTCTGGCAGTCTGCTCTCCCATCTCTGGCGCAAGATAGCCCATCTGGGAGATAGGACAGGACTCATATGGGAGAGATTTGACGGATTTCGGCTACTGACGTATGATTAGTTACTCATATAAATGCATACATTTATCTATTTGGCTTATCTGAAACAGGTATTACGCAACTGGCCCGACCCAAAGAGATAAGCAAGCGGGAGTGGAAGCGACGCGCCGGATATGATAAGAAGCAACGAGGCTCTAGATGGCACTTTCTCTTTATTGTGACGCATGTGGAAGCGCGAACCGCGCCCAGGCTATTTTCTGTTTCTCCTGTGGACAACGCTTGCACAGCCCGCATGCAACAAATGTGCATCCTATTCCTGGTGGGAACGGCACGCACCAGCAAACCGGCTTACTCCCCGCGAGCTATCTGCTCAAGCAGCGGTATCGGGTGCTGATGCAGGCGGGCAAGGGCGGCTTCGGCGCGGTTTACAAAGCGGTCGATGTGCTTTTTGGCAATCGCCTGGTCGCCATCAAAGAAATGAGCCAGCAGAATCTCACTCCCCAGGAGTTGACCGAGGCCACCAGCACCTTTAAGCACGAAGCCCTGCTCCTGGCCAATCTGATCCACCCCAATCTGCCGCGTATCTATGAGCAATTTGCCGAGGATGGCCGCCTCTATCTGGTGATGGACTTTATCGAGGGTGAGGCGTTGGAAGAGTATATGCTCAGGCAACCGGGCGGCAAGCTGCCAGTCGAAAAGGTGCTTTCGATCGGCCTTCAGATCTGCACGGTGCTGGATTATTTGCATACCCGCCAGCCACCGGTGATTTTTCGCGACTTGAAACCCGGCAATATCATGCTGACTCCATCAGGGCACATCTATTTGATCGATTTTGGCATTGCACGCCTCTTTAAGCCAGGGCAGGCCAAGGATACTGCCGCCCTCGGCTCGGCTGGCTATGCCGCGCCGGAGCAGTATGGCAAGTCACAAACGACTCCACGCGCCGATATTTACGCCCTGGGCGCGACTCTGCACGAACTGCTGACCGGGCTGAATCCCGCCGATTCGCCGTTTAATTTCGCGCCTCTGAACCTGCCGCCGCATCCAGCCCATACCGAACTGGAACAGTGGATCGGGCAGATGGTCATGCTCGACGCGAGCAAACGTCCGGGGAGCGCGGCCCAGGTGCGCCAGGTCCTGGAACATATCATGCTCCAGAAAACCTCGCTACCGTCGCTCCAATATGAGACCGGCTCGTATCGCTTCACACCTTTTTCCCAGCAGGCGCGCGGCGTGACTCAAGCCCAACCAACCGAGCAGCCGCAACCCTTGAAAAATACCCGTTTCATCGGCAGCAAACACAGCAGCCGCGTAACTGCTGTGGCCTGGTCCGCGCGCGGAACTCGCATTGCTTCGGCCAGCTATGATAAAACGGTGCGGATCTGGGATGCCAACGACGGCGCGAACCTGCTGACCTATCAGGGCCACTGGGATCGCGTCTTGAGCGTGGCCTGGTCACCCGATGGCAACCTGCTGGCCTCGGCGGGCAATGACGGCACCATCCAGGTCTGGGACCCGCTGACAAGCAACCTGGTCCTGACCTATCGCGGGCATACTCAGCCCGTGCTCGCGCTGGCCTGGTCGCCCGACGGCAAACGCATCGCTTCATCGTGCGAGGATAAGACCATCCAGATCTGGGACACGATTAGCGGGCAAACGCTGTATATTCATCGCCTGCATAACGCGCGCGTGATGACGCTGGCCTGGTCCATCGATGGCAAGAGTATCGCGTCGGGCGGCGAAGATAAGCTGGTGCAGGTCTGGGATATCCAGCGCCAGAAGACGAGCTTCTTCTCCTCCTTGCTCTTCCCCTCACGCGGCCAGTTCACCTATCGCGGCCACTTTGGCCGGGTCAACGCGCTGGCCTGGTCGCCCAACGGGCAGCGTATAGCCTCGGTCGGCTCAGACAAGACCCTGCAAGTCTGGGACCCTGTGGCGGGCAAAAAATACTTCATTCACCGCAACCCGACCGCGACCCTGACCTGTGTCGCCTGGTCCTACGATGGACGCTATCTGGCGACCGGCGGCAACGATAAGGTTGTGCAGGTCTGGGATACCGTGACGCGCAATTCGGTCGCGACCTACGCGGGCCACAGCGGCTACATCACCTCCGTGAACTGGGCACCTGACGGCAAACAACTCGTCTCAGCCAGCGTCGATCACACGCTGCACGTCTGGCATATCTAACCTGCACACTCATCTCTTCCTCTATGAAAGCGCCGCGAAAACAGCAGCAGTAAAGAGAAGCAGGCAAACAGGAGTATAGACAAGCAGATTGAGCTTGTAGAAAAGTTCACTCCTGGATATCGTCGGGCGCAATATCCATACAATGCCAGCCAGACCTCTCAGCAATAACCCGATAGCTACAGCCAGAATGCCCAGTTGGAGCAACGGAGCAGGGATAAGCTGCCCAGGCCCTCCCAAAGCATGAACACGCGCCAACACAACGCATGCACCAAGCAGCAATGCGCAGGCTAACGCAAACACGCCAGGAGTAGCGAAAGAGATATCGACGTTGAGAATTGCCAGTGAAAGCGTTTTTGGAGTTCGCGCAGGCCAGATGTGACCCGTAGCCCAGTATATGTGCAACAAACCATCAACAAAAAGCACTACTGCTATCAGCACTCCTGCAAGTTCTTTCATATTTTCGCTCATTTGCTTTTCCTTTTATCTATGCGGCTAAAAAGCTCAATAGCAACTGACCCACTTTTTCCGGTTGATCGTCATAAACGAGATGCCCAGCATGGTCGAGGACGACAATGTAAGCCTGGGGGTCCAATTTATGCCAACGCCGGGTATAGCTGGATGAATCCTCAATTGTATCTTGTTTGCCCCAGATAACCAGAGCCGGAGTCTGCATTTGATTTCTCCTCTTTCTCAATTATCGGAAATTCGCTGTTTGTTCAGCGAATTAAAAGGACAAAAAAACAATCCTCTTCCGGAAATGGACAAACTAGCGTTCACCGGGCGGCTCAGTTCCCTGTCCAAGCAAGAGCTGGGCAATATGCTGCTTATATCGAGCCTGGAAAGCGGGATCATGGGCATTAACGCCCAATGGTTTGAGGAAGGTCCCCGCGTGAGCGGTAGGGAACCAGCACAGGGCAACGAGATCAATGAGAAACTGTTCTGCATCGCCGTGCCAGCCTAAATCCTCCTGCAACGCCTGTATAGCATGATGTAAGATCTGAAACTGAGAGGGCAGATCACCCAGGTAACGCGCCCCATGTAAAGCTTCCCACTCGGCCAGGCGCACAAAGATCGGGTGAGTTACAAAATCATCAAACAGGCGGTCAATAACTGCCCTTAAAATCTCTTCCACATTGGCATCAGGCTTCTGCGCCTGTGTATGAATAAAGGCTATCAAATCTTGTGCACGTGTGAACGCACGATCTAGAACAGCGCGGTAAAGATTCTCTTTCGAGCCAAAAAAGTAATTTGGCAATCCACGTGTCACTCCCGCCAGATCACAAATTTCCTGAAGGCTTGCCGCATCATACCCTTTTTCGGCAAAAACTGTTTCAGCAGCCTCCAGGATCTTCTGTTTGCTCGTCTCAGCAGCCTCCGTTCTGCGGCTTTTTTTCTCTCGACTTTCCATGAGCTACTCCTTCCACTGTACGCGAAGTTTTCCGCTTTGCATATTCATTCGCTGTACGTATAATGAATATAGTGCAAAAATGTGGGCAAGTCAAGAGGACATCAGAGTCAAGCATGTGAGCAAGTTCATGGCGCAATCCTCACGCTTCCATTTAAAATCGTGCAGACTGGCGCTTGCCAGCCGCATCCATTTGATAATCATGCTTCCCTAACGTCATCAGTCAATGATATGATAATTATGTATCTATCTCATTCTATCAAGAAACGGCTTGTTCAAAGGAGTGACAATGGTTTCTTCGCCTCTGTTTTGTACCCATTGTGGCGCGGCGAATGTGGCTCAGGCGGCTTTCTGTTATAGTTGTGGTCAGACCATCGAGATCCCAGTGATTGCACTCACCTCCGCGATTAGCGGCCCACTCCAAACGGGTGCGGTTCTCAAGCAGCGCTATGGGATTACACAGCAGCTTGGCAGCGGCGGCTTCGGCGCGGTCTATCAGGCAGAGGATCTGGACCTGGGCAAACGGCTGGTCGCAGTCAAAGAAATGAGCCAGCACAACCTCGCGCCTCAAGAGGTCACTGAGGCAACTCAAGCATTCAAACAGGAGGCGCTCCTGCTTGCCGATCTGATGCATGAACACTTGCCACGCATCTACGATCACTTTGCCGAAAATGGGCGCTGGTACCTGGTGATGGATTATATTCGCGGGGAAACGCTGGAAGCATACCTGGCACGTGTGCCAGGTGGACGCTTGCCACTTGATGAGTCGCTGGAGATTGGTCTGCAACTCTGCTCGGTTCTCGCATATCTGCACACGCGGCAGCCATCAATTATTTTTCGCGATCTCAAGCCATCAAATGTGATTCTGACGCCAGAAAAGCGCGTTTTCTTGATCGATTTTGGCATCGCGCGCCACTTCAAGCCGGGTCAAGCGAAAGATACGATTGCCTTTGGTTCGCCGGGTTACGCGCCGCCTGAGCAGTACGGCAAGGCGCAAACCACGCCACGCGCCGATATCTACAGCCTGGGCGCGATCCTGCATCAGATGTTGAGCGGCACCGATCCTTCGCTCTCGCCTTTCCGCTTCGCGCCGCTCACGTTCAACGCGCCAGCACTCCAGCAACTTCTGAAACGGATGCTGGACATGGACGAGAGCAGGCGTCCGGCGAGCATGGCAGAAGTGAACAAAGAGCTTCAGCGCGTCAAAAGTCAGCCCACGAGCGCGGCCAGCCAGGCGGTTCCTTATATTCGGTCAGTTGCTCATGCGCGTGTAACGCGGCCCGTTGCTGGTCCCAATCTCTTGATCTATGAAGGGCACATCAGCCCCGTGCGCGCGGTGAGCTGGTCTTCCCGTAGCACGTACCTGGCTTCAGCCAGCGACGAGATCGTGCGCGTCTGGGATGCCCAATCGGGCCAGGATATTTACACCTATCAGGCTCATCTCGCGCAGATCGTCGCGATGGCCTGGCGACCGGGTACCATGCATGTTGCTTCACTCAGTCGAGATAGCAACCTCTACATCTGGCACGCTCATACTGGCACCACCGTAACAGGCAGCACCAGCGGCGCTTTACAACATGTTGGTATGTTGCGTCTGCTCGCCTGGTCGCCAGACGGTAAATATCTGGCGCTGGCGGGCGAGGGCAAAACCATCGATATCCTGGACATCGACCAGCAAGGGTACACCAAAACTTTGCGCGGTCACTCATCTTCCAGGTATAGCGCGCTGGCCTGGTCGCCGGATGGGCAATCCATCGCGGCGGCAGGCGAGAATACCGTCTCTGTCTGGGATGCAAACACGGGGGGTCTGGTGCGCACATACGAGCATTCCGCGCGCCTGAATGCTCTCGCCTGGTCGCCCGATAGTTTTTCTATTGCTTCGTGTGGCGCGGGCAAAATTATCCAGATCTGGCAAGCGCGCACTGGCGAACTGAAAGTAATGTGTGTAGCCAAAAATGTTGAGGGCATCAGCGCGCTGGCCTGGACTGAGAGCGGTCGCCGGGTTGTTTCTGGCACACTGAAAGGTGACTTGCAGCTCTGGGACAGCAGAACCGGCCAGCTAATAGAGACGTACACTACAAATGCGTATACAGGAGGCCATACAGGCGCGGTGCTCTCGTTGGCAACTTCGCCCAATGGATATTATCTCGCATCTGGAAGTGCAGATGAGACGGCGCGCATCTGGCGATCGGGACAGTATAGATAAGTTTGTGTGTGCCTGGCGCGCAATCCATGGTCAACCAGGCGTTTTCGGCGGGCTAATCTCACGAAGAGGGCGACGCTCCTAGCGCGCGCCGCTATTTATATCTCAGGGAAAATAAGCATTTTAGGGAGCAGGCATGAAAGCCTCGACGATTTTTTGTATAGAGTGTGGCGCGGCCAATTCAATCCAGGCCAAATTCTGCTTTTCCTGTGGCCAGGAAGTACAGAGCCAGGGGAAAGTAGTGGGTCAGGCGGGTCAGATTCAGCCTGGCGAAGTGTTACGCAACCGCTATAAGATAGTGAGCATGATCGGGCAGGGCGGTTTTGGCGCGGTCTACAAAGCGGAAGATCAGGAACTGGGTCAACGCCTGGTCGCCGTGAAAGAGATGAGCGAGCAGGGTCTCAATCAGCACGAGATCGAGGAGGGGCAGGCAACATTTAAGCACGAAGCGTTGATGCTGGCGGGCCTGATGCATGAGCATTTACCGCGCATCTATGAGCATTTCGAGGAGGATGGGCGCTGGTACCTGGTGATGGACTATATCGAGGGTGAGACGTTGGAGGAGCGCTTTAGCAAGTCCCGCGATGGCAGCCTGCCGCCGCCGATGGCCCTGAAAATCGCGCTCCAACTCTGTGACGTGCTCGATTATTTGCATACGCGCCAGCCGCCGATTATTTTCCGCGACCTCAAACCGTCGAATATCATCCTCACGCCCTCTGGCAACCTCTTCCTGATCGATTTTGGCATCGCGCGCCATTTCAAGCCGGGCCAGGCCAAGGACACCATCGCCTTTGGCTCGCCAGGCTATGCCTCGCCGGAACAGTATGGCAAGGCGCAAACCACGCCGCGCGCCGATATCTACAGTCTGGGCGCGATCCTGCATCAAATGTTGAGCGGCGCTGATCCCTCGCTCTCGCCCTTTCGCTTCGCGCCTCTGACCGGCCACGATCAGGCCCTGCAACAACTGGTCACGTTGATGTTGGAGATGGACGATGGCCAACGCCCGGTGAATGTTGCGACGGTCAAGCAGAATTTACAGTATATCGGTGAACATCTCGCGAGCGCGGCACCTATCGCGCAACCGGGCATGCCCGCCGCTTTCCTCCCGGCTGGTCCGGCTGCACAACCAGGCATGCCCATTTCCTTCTTCCCGGTTGGTCCAGCAGTCCAGCCAGGTATGCCTGCCGCCGCGACCACCAAAGCCAGCCCATTTCCACCGCTCATGCCTCCTTTCGCTCTCCATCCAGCGAGCCTGCCGTCGCTCGGCGTGCCCGTCTCGCCCTACGCGCCCGCCCTCATCCACGAGCATCATTACGGCGTAGTGCGCGCGGTGGCCTGGTCCCAGGATAGCATGTACGCGGCTTCGGCGACCGATGCCATCGTGCGCGTCTGGAACGCGCACACCGGGCAGAATCTCTGCTCATATCGCGAACATCTGGGCATTATCACGCATATGGCGTGGTCTCCGACAAAGACACAGATCGCCTCGATCAGTGAGGAGAACAAAGTGCGCGTCTGGGATGCCTTTACCGGCCAGACCATCAGCGTGTATCCCGGCGATCCCAAACGCGGGACACGCGCAAAGAGTGCGCAACAACTGGCCTGGTCACGCGACGGGCGCTATCTGGCCGTGACACACAACCGCTATATCCATATCTGGGATACCGACGAAAACAAACTGAGCACCAGCCTGCGCGGTCAATTTCTCACCGGCTATCGGTCGATTTGCTGGTCACCGGATGGGTTGCGTCTCGCCGCCGCGCAGGAGAATAAAGTGCTGATCTGCCAACTGGCCGCGAAACCGCACGCCATCTACTATAGCTACAGCGCGCCAATCAACGCGGTGGCGTGGTCGCCTGACGGCTATTATCTCGCGTCTGGAGGGTATGATCGCATGGTACATGTCTGGCAGATGAACCTGCATACGTTAGTGGGTATTTATCACAGCCACCGCAGCCCAATCTCCGCACTGACGTGGTCGCCCGACAGTCGGCGCATCGCCTCTGGCAGTTTGTTCAGTAATGTCAACATCTGGAATGCCCTGACCGGCGGCGATATTTTCTCTTTCTACGCGCACACGGGAGACGTGCTGGCGCTGGCGTGGTCGCCCGATGGTCGCCTCATCCTCTCCGGCGGCTCCGATCGCAAAGCCTGTGTCTGGAAAGCGCCATAAAGCACTTATTTTTGTTTCTCAACCAGAAACGCGAGGAGATTTCTCATTTCCGTCATATTCGAATCAAGATCGGCAAGTTTCCCATGCACATAATCGAAGCCTTTGGTGGTCGATTCCGCCAGGTTAACGACGAACGTATTGGTTTCCTGCACCGTCTGCTCCAGTTTATCCAGCCGTGTCGTATTTTCCTGCACCGCCTGCTCCAGGCTGCCGAGCCGCGTATTTGTCTCTTGCACCAATTGCTCCAGGCTACCGAGCCGCGCATTCGCCTCTTGTATCGACGTCTCCAGGCTATCGAGCCGCGCCTTCGTCTCCTGAGCCGACTTCTCCAGGCTATCGAGTCGCGCCCTCGTCTCCTGCACCGCTTGCTCCAGAGTCTCGAATTGCGCACGCGTTTCCTGGATAAATTCTTGCAATTGGGTATCTTGCGTGTCCAAATGCTGATTCATCCCCACCAGGCTTTTATCAGCTCGTGCTTCCACAAAATCGATCAGAGCGCTTGTGCGCCGCACCTCGCGCTCTAAAAAGGCGACTCGTTCTTCCAATTTTTTGAAATCTGCCGACATTGCTCGCTCCCTCAACCATCTGGATTTCTTCCGCAAGCGTAGCATGGCGGTCAACGATTGTCAATGCGTTTTATATAAATACATCAATTCAATATAATTTATTATTAATACTTCTCTTGAAAGGATTTTAGAGATGTTAAGCGCTATGCTGATTTGCTCTCAACCCACAATTCCTGTTATGCTAGACATTGGCAACAAAATCATAGGACCATTTACCATTTTCAAGAGGAGCAAACAGTGAAATTTGATCTCGACGAGGAGCAATCAGATATCCGCGACATGGCGCGTCGCTTTACTGAAGAGCAGCTCACGCCCTACGCCGAAAGGTGGGATGAACAGAACTATTTTCCACGCGAAGTCTACACGCGCATGGCTGAGCTGGGGCTGACAGGCATGACCACGCCCGAAGAGTATGGTGGAAGCGCATTGAGCAAACTTTCGGGCGCGCTGGTCTATGAAGAACTGGCACGAGGAGACATGGCGACGGCGGTTGGCCTCTCGGTGCATAACATGGTGACAGGCTCGATCGCGCACTTTGGCAATGAAGAGCAACGCATCCGCTGGACACCTGGCCTGGCTTCCGGCGAACTTCTGGGCGCGTTCTCGCTCAGTGAGGCAGCATCGGGATCGGACGCGGCGAGTTTGCAGTGTCGCGCGGAACGTCAGGGCGATCATTATATCCTCAACGGCACCAAAATGTGGGTTACGAACGGCGGCGAGGCCGATATCTACCTACTGATGGCGCGCACGACGCAGGGGCGGGGATCGAGCGGCGTGAGCAGCTTTGTCGTTGAAAAAGGCACGCTCGGTTTCAGCTTTGGCAAAACCGAACGTAAGATGGGTCTGCACTCTTCGCCTACCCGCGAGCTGATTTTCGAGGACTGTACGATCCCGGCCACGCAACGGCTGGGCGAGGAGGGCCAGGGCTTCAAAATAGCTCTCTCGTCGCTGGATAGTGGCCGCGTGAACATTGGC
>Ga0207652_10005199_pt1 | contig 10574 bp, 11 predicted proteins | sample KBSC63BmetaG_FD_184334 | JGI IMG/M metagenome (GOLD analysis project Ga0207652, IMG submission 184334) | Corn rhizosphere microbial communities from Kellogg Biological Station, Michigan, USA - KBS C6-3B metaG (SPAdes) (version 2) | ecosystem: Host-associated > Plants > Roots > Rhizosphere ...
GGACGAGCCGGAAGAGGCGCAGGGCCTCCGGGCGGACGAACCGGAAGAGGCGCGCGGCTTCCGGGCGGACGAATCGGCAGAGGCGCACGGCCGCCGCTCCTCATGAGCCTGTCCCGTCCTTCCGGGCCTGTCCCGTCCGCCTGAGCCTGCCCCTGCACGCGTGCCCGCTTGGCCGCTGCACCCCCGGCCGCAGCTTGCGGGACGCTCTGGCGCGGCACGCCCCCGGCCGCAAGCTTGCGGAACGCTTCTTGCTGTTATCAGAGCAGCCGGGTTCATCTCGAAGATGGTGGACCGCTGGCCACATCATGGTGTGGCCAGCGGTCCACCATCTTCCGCTTGGGCTGCCGTTGCCCGCCCCAAGGCCAGACGCTGGGCACGGACGCGGAGCACTTCTTGCTGTTATCAGCGGCGGGATGCGGCACGGATGGTCAGCGCGGCACCAGCTTGACGGTGGCGTTCCTGGCGATCTCGGTGACCATCGGGTCCACGAAGCTCGCGCCGTAGTTCCGGTACTTGTCCCGGTAGGCCGCGTCGATCGCGTCGCCGGCCGCCGGGTCCTGCTCGTCGGCGAACGTGACGTTCTTGTCGACCCCGCCGGATTGGACGTGCCCGGTGTGGGTGGCCCGCACTCCCCGGTACCAGGACGAACCCGTCCCCCGGTATGAGCGAACGTACAGGTCGTCGCCGACCCGGACCACCCAGATCGTCACCGGGCCGCGCAGCGTGCCGTCGGCGCGCAGCGCGGCGATCCGCAGCTCGTCGGTGCCGCCGATCGTGTCAAGCTCGTCAGCCGTCCATCTGCCCATCGACTTCCTCCCCCGTCGTGCGCGTGCCGCCCGCGCCGAAGACCTCCTTGGCCACCGCCATCGCCGACATCGCCCGCGGCCACCCGGCGTAGAAGGCCAGGTGCGTGATCGCCTCGATCAGCTCGGTCTCGGTCAGCCCGTTACGCTTGGCCCGCGCCAGGTGGTTGACCAGCTGCGCGGTGTTCCCGCCGGCCACCAGGCAGGCGACCGTGACCAGGGACCGGTCGCGCGGCGACAACTCGGGCCGCGTCCACACCTGCCGGAACAGCGTGTCGTCGGTGAACCCAACGAGCGCGGGCGCGAAGTCCCCGAACATCAGCGCCGCCGTCGACGGCGCGTTCTCCTCAGCCTCAGACATCGTCTCAGCTCTCCCTTCCCTAAAGCATCCAACCCCAAGCGACCCGCCAGAGGGAGGGGCGACTCCGCCCGGCGCCGCGGCCGAACGCGCTGAGCAGGTCCGCGCCGAGACCGCGTCCCTGGTAGCCGCTGGCCAAGCACACGGAGTCCTTGACGGCGTGCCGGTAGCCGTCCCTAGGCTGCCACGGCGCGCAGTCGGCGTAGCCGTCAGCGCGGAGCACCCTGTCGCGCTCCGCGCTTCTTGCTGTTATCAGCGGCGGCGAATACTGGCTCTTCGAGATGATAGAAGAACGTGGAGACTTTGCATTCCGTGGAAACTTCGCACGCATATCGCGTGTTTTATTTCCGCCGGACGAAAAGTTTCCACGTTAACGGCGGCCACGCCCCGACGGCCGGAGCAGCATCCGGCACCCGGACCCTAGGAGCACCACGCCTCTCATCAGTTAGCGGCGTCGCCCTCTGCGAGCCTAAAGTATCCCGCGCATTTCAGATGGTCTTACTTGTACGACCAGATCTTTACGTACTTGACCGCCATGCCCACGGGAGAACTGTCAGAGTTCAGCGGCGGGCCGCCAATAGTCTGCTCGACCTGGCTGATGTCCGGGGTCACGCTGGTGGTGATGAGGATGTTCAGCGGGGATCCGGTAACGACATCGCTGCTGAGGCTGGTGAATTGCCTGCCGTCGTAGTACACCGCGAAGAAGCCCTTGGTGTAAACGATGTCGACCACGTGCCAGCCGGGGGTCAGGTTGGGCCCGTTCTTGGGCAGCGTGCCGTCCTGGGCGAAGCCGTCGGTCGACATCCACAGCGGCGAATCGGTCGTCCCGCCGTGCCAGGCGGTGGCGTTCACGCCGGTGACCGGCTCGGCCTCCACGGCGTCCAGCTCGCCGTCGACCGGCCAGGTCGCCTGGTTGGTCAGCCACACCGATGTCCAGTCGGCGATGGTGTCCGGCTTGCCGGGCAGCGGCGGGAAGTAGATGTACGCCTCGATCACGGCGGAGGAGTACGCGCCGGGGCTGACGAGCCCCACGCAGCTGCCCGCCTTGCCCGTAGTCGCGAGCACCGCGTCGCCGCTCGAGTCGGTGGACACCGTGCCGTCGCCGACCTCCCAGGACTGCCCCGAGCAGAACGACGACGTCTGGTTCCACGAGGTCAGCGTGGCGCCGGTCGCGTTCAGCATCACCCCGCCCGCGTAGCTGGACCCGGCGATCGGCGGTGGGCTGACGATCTTGGGATACGTGGCGGCGGAGGAAGGAGTGGGCTTCGCCGAAGGCCGGGATTTGGCGGGCATGCTGGCGATGATGGGCAGGCCCATGCCCGAGCCGGACAGGGCGCCGGGCTCGACCACCTGTCCGTTGACGGTGATGGCGGGCGGCGGCGGGATGACGACGACGCCCGTTCCCGTGCTGGAACCGTGACCCGGGATCACGACCGCCGCGACCACAACCACGAAAAGCGCCGCAAATAGCGCTCCCATGTTCGTCGTTTTGGATTTCGGCAGTCTTGATCTGGCAAAATCCGGGATGCGCAAATCGCGTCCCACTATTGCCTACCTTGCCTTCCTCGAGGCAGTGCGCAGCAGCACCCCTAATTTACGGTTTCACGTCCATCATCGCCCGGCCCGTGGAATTCCATATCGCAATCCCCGCGGTCGGCCGTCCTAGACTACATTCCCGTGGTCCCGCCCGTGGCGGTTGTCATGACCTTGTAATCCTTCACGTTCGGTGATGACCCGGCCGCGGCGGCCGCCCGGATCGCCAGGGCGGTAGCGTTGGCCTCGCAGGTCACGCACGCGGTGCGTGATCCACCAGCGGCGAGGGGACGGCGATGAGCGCAGCGGCGGCGGGACCCGGCGACGGCGTGGTCACCAAGGTGAGCCCGCGAACGGTCGCGGAGACGGTGGCGCGGTTCACCGGGATCGCGCAGGCGAAGGGCCTGCGGGTGTTCGCGGTCATCGACCAGGCGGCCGAGGCGCGGCAAGCGGGCCTGACGCTGCGGGACACGGTGCTCGTCGTCTTCGGCAACCCGTCCGCGGGCACTCCGGTGATGGCGGCCGCGCCGCTGTCCGCGCTTGACCTCCCGCTGAAGTTCGCCGTGTGGGACGACGCCGGTCAGACGAAGGTGTCCTACGTATCGCCCGAGACCATCGCCGGCCGCTACGGCCTTGACCCCGCCCTGGCCGCTAACCTAGCCGCCATCGGCCCGCTTACCGACGCCCTCGTCGCCCCTTAGGAGTCACCATGCTCATGTCCGCGGAGCGCTCTGTACTGCTGCTCATCGACCTGCAGGAGCGGCTGATGCCCGCCGTCCACGACGCCGACGCGGTCGTCGCCACGGCCGCGCGGCTCGCTGAGGCGGCGCAGTTGCTCGACGTGCCGGTGCTCGCCACCGAGCAGTACCCGGCCGGGCTCGGCCCGACGGTCGAGGCGCTGGCCGGCTACCCGCGGGAGACGCTGGCCAAGACGGCGTTCTCGGCCGTCGCCGACCCTGGCTTCCAGGCGCTGCTGCCCGCCGGGACCCGCGAGATCGTCATCGCGGGCGCCGAGACGCACGTCTGCGTGCTGCAGACCGCCCTGGACCTGCTCGGCTCGCGGCACCGCGTCATCCTCGCCAGCGACGCGGCGGGATCCCGCCGCCCCGCCGACCACGAGGCGGGCGTCGACCGCGCCCGGTTCCACGGAGTGGAGGTGGTCACCTCGGAGATGGTGCTGTTCGAGTGGCTCCGCGACGCGACTCACCCGAGCTTCCGCCAGGTGCACAAGCTCCTGAAGTAACCGGACCGGGCCACCTCGGGCACACCACTTCTTAGCGATTTCGCCGGCGCGGGTTCGCGCGCTGTCACGACCGCGCTACTAACCTGGCCCCATGGCTGCGCTGCACAGGCGGGTACCCGAAGAAGAGTCGGCGGGCATCGATCTGGACATCAACCCGGTGTACTTCCGGGAGAAGAGCTGCGAGATTCCCCGGTTCCGGCTGCCGGAGCACGGCGTGCTGCCGCGCACCGCGCTGCAGGTCGTCAGGGACGAGCTCATTCTCGACGGCAACGCCCGGCTGAACCTGGCCACGTTCGTCACGACGTGGATGGAGCCGGAGGCCGAGCAGCTCATGGCCGAGTGCTCGCCCAAGAACATGATCGACAAGGACGAGTACCCGCAGACCGCCGAGCTCGAGCACCGCTGCGTGAACATCCTCGGGCACCTGTGGAACGCCCCGCACACCGACGCGGTCGGCTGCTCCACCACCGGGTCGAGCGAGGCGTGCATGCTCGGCGGCATGGCGCTGCTGTGGCGGTGGCGCGCCAAGCGCCGCGCCGCGGGCCTGGACACCGCCCGGCCGAATCTCGTCATGGGCAGCAACGTCCAGGTCTGCTGGGAGAAGTTCTGCCGGTACTGGGACGTCGAGCCCAAGTACGTCCCGCTGGTGCCCGGCCGGTACCACCTGGGCGTCCCCGAGGCCACCGCGCTGTGCGACGAGAACACGATCGGCGTGGTCGCGATCATGGGCTCGACGATGGACGGCTCGTACGAGCCGGTGGCCGACCTCGCCGCGGCGCTCGACGCCCTGGCGGCCACGCCAGGCGCCCCCGACGTGCCGATCCACGTGGACGCCGCGTCCGGCGGCTTCGTCGCGCCGTTCCTGCAGCCGGAGATCGAATGGGACTTCCGGATCAAGCGCGTCGCCTCGATCAACGCCTCCGGGCACAAGTACGGCCTGGTTTACCCTGGCGTCGGCTGGGTCATCTGGCGCGACCAGGAGCACCTCCCCGAGGATCTGATCTTCAAGGTCAACTACCTGGGCGGGGAGATGCCGACGTTCGCGCTGAACTTCTCCCGGCCGGGCGCGCAGGTCGCGGCGCAGTACTACAACTTCCTGCGCCTCGGCTACTCCGGCTACCGGAACGTCCAGCAGACCGCCCAGGGCATCGCCCAGTACCTGTCCGGCGAGATCGGCAAGCTCGGCCCGTTCGAGTTGCTGTCCGACGGGTCGGACCTGCCCGTGTTCGCGTTCAAGCTGCGCGACGACGTGGACAAGTACTCGGTGTTCGATATCTCGGAGCGGCTGCGGATGCGCGGCTGGCAGGTCCCCGCCTACACGTTCCCGGATAACCTGACCGACATGGCGGTCATGCGGATCGTGGTCCGCAACGGCTTCTCCATGGACCTGGCGAACCTGCTCCTCAACGACCTCAAGACGCACCTGGACATCCTTGAGCACAACCCGCAGACCCAGATGCCGCCGGAACTCCAGAAGAAGCGCGCGTCCTTCGCCCACTAGCGTGGGCATCCCCCCGTTAGCGGTTCATCACCAGGCCGAGCAGGTGCTCGCGGTAGTGGGCGAACGCGGGGTCGGCCTTCGTCGCGATCTGGTCGCGCGGGCGGGCCAGCGTGATGTCGACGATCTCGGTCACCACGCCCGGCGACTTCGATATCGCGACGACGCGGTCGGCCAGGTAGACGGCTTCGTCGATGTCGTGGGTGACGAAGACGACCGTGACGCCGAACTCCTGGCGCACGCGCAGGATCAGGTCCTCGAGCTCGAAGCGGGTCTGCGCGTCCACCGACGCGAACGGCTCGTCCATCAGCAGCAGGTCGGGCCGGTAGGCGAGCGACCGGGCGATCGCCACCCGCTGCTGCATGCCGCCGGACAGCTGCCACGGGTAGCTGCGGCCCACGTCGGCGAGGCCGACCGAGGCCAGCACCTCGGCCACCCGCTGCGCCCGCTCGGTGCGCGGCACGCCGCGCACCCGCAGCGGCAGGTCCACGTTGCGGGCCACGGTCAGCCACGGGTAAAGGGACCGGCCGTAGTCCTGGAAGACGACGCCGATGCCCGGCGGCACCGAGCGCAGCGGGGTGCCCTCGAACAGCGCCTCGCCGCTCGTCGGCTGCGCCAGCCCGGCGAGGGTGCGCAGCAGCGTGGTCTTGCCAGCGCCGCTCGGCCCGACCACGCAGGCGAACTCGCCGCGCGCCACCTCGAACGTGATGTCCTGCAGCGCCACCTTCGACCCGGCCGCGCCGCCGTAGACCTTCCGCACGTTCCGCAGCGACACCACCGGCATGCCCGCCGGTCCGGTGTCGGTCGCGGTGACCTCAAGCCTCACTTCATTGTCAGGCCTCACTTCATTGTTGCCTTTCATCACACCTGCCAGTCCAGTAGCGTCGCACGCGCGGTCGGATGAGTTCCCGTGGGAGACGAGGCGGCCTCATGGCCGGGTTCCCTCTACGGCGCGGGCGCCGTAGTGCCAGTGCAGGGCGCGGTTTTCCGCCAGCACGAACAGGAGGTTCGCGACCGTGCCGATGATCGCGAGCACGATGATGCCCGACCACATGCCCACGTAGTCGAAGCCCTGCTGCGCGGTGACGATGTAGTAGCCGATGCCGTCGGTGGACGCCACCCATTCGGAGACCACCATGAGGATGATGGCGACCTGCAGGGAGTTGCGCAGCCCGGCGACGATCTGCGGGGCGGCGGCGGGCAGCACGACGCGGAACACGCTCCCGAGCGGCGACATCCCGAGCACCTGCGAGGTGTCGAGCTTGACCTGGTCGACGCCGCGCATGCCGTCCAGGGTGTTGAGCAGCGTCGGCCAGACGGCGGCGAACGCGATCAGCACGACCTTCATGGTGAAGCCGATGCCGAACAGCGTCATCGCCGCGGGCACGAGCACCGGCGCGGGCAGCACGTACAGGAAGTACAGGTACGGCGAGGTCGCGTCGCGCAGGTAGCGCAGCGACCACAGCAGCGCGCCGATCCCGATCCCGACGAGGCCGGCGATCACGTAGCCGACCAGCAGGTGCTCAAGCGACGAGGCGAGCTCGGCGCGGGCCGGGCCGGTCACCCACTGGTTCCACAGCGCCTTCAGGATCGACGACAGCGGCGGGAAGTACAGGCTCTTCGAGCCGGCCGACCAGAACCACCAGACGACGAACAGGACCACGAACAGCCAGACGCGGGTCAGCGCGCGGGCGGGCGCGCTGTTCGCCGCGCGCGCCGCGAGCCCGGGGCCCGCCGCATTGCTCAGGTCATGAGACGACAAGGGTCAGCCCCTTACGTTCGGAATATCCCCGGTCTTGACCTTGGGCTTTCGCGGAGCGCTGGGACTCGTGCCAGTGCAGCACGTAGCGCTCGGCCACCGAGAACGCGCCCGCGAGCAGGACGCCGAGGATGCCGGCGACCACGATGTAGGCGTACATGATCGGGTACACGCTCGGGCCCGCGTTCTCCGCGACGAGGATGCGCTCGCCGAGGCCGCTGCCGCCGCCGATCAGCTCGGCGATGATGTCGACGATCAGCGCGACCGCGGCGGCGACACGCAGGCCGGTCGCGATGAACGGCGCTGCGCTCGGCAGGGTCACCGTGAGGAACTTGCGGGGGCCGCGGACTCCCAGCACGGTGGTCGTGTCGCGGGCGACGGGGTCGAGGGAGCGGACGCCGTAGCAGACCTGGATGACCAGCGGCCAGAACACCGCGAACGCGACGAGCGCGAACTTCATCGTGAGCGTCGCGCCCCACAGGACCAGGCCGATCGGCAGGATCGCGATCACCGGGATCGCCTTGAAGAACTCGATCACGCCGATGACGCTCCGGTACGCGAAGCCGTTCATCCCGATGAGCGTGCCGAGCAGCAGCGCGGCGGCGACGCCGATGACCAGGCCCAGCGCCCAGCCCTCGAGGGTCTCGCCGACCGCGTTCCACAGGGAAGAGCCGCTCGCCTGGTCCCACAGGGCCGTCGCGGTCTGGGACATCGAGGGGAATTCGTCGCCGCGGATGACCCCCGCCGCGCTCAGCCCCTGCCAGAGGCCGAGCGCGGCGGCGAGGACGGCGAGCCGGAGCCCGTACGTCAGCGCGTAACGACCGAGCACGCTACGGGTTCCAGATCATGTTCGCGGCGGGCGGCTCGGAGGTGATCATGCCGTACTGCTTCATGTAGTGCTCGATCGCGGTGATCGACTCGGGCTTCAGCGTCGGATCAAAGTCAGTGGCCAGGGTCTGCTTGGCGGCGACCGCCGGGGTCAGGCTGAGGCCCTTGACGAGGGTCTGCTTGACCACCGACTCGTGGGTCTTGGAGAAGGCGATCGACTCGTCCATCGCCGCGCGGAACTCGCGCACGACCGTCGGGTTGGCGTCGATGTAGGAACTCATCGCGTCGAGGCAGGTCACGGTGCCGTTCGGGAACAGGTCCACGTTCGGGTGGGTCAGCACGGTCGCGCCCTCGCTGAGCGCGGTCTGCGTGAACGGCGCGACGATGACCGCTGCCTGCACCCGGCCCTGGGCGAGCGCCGCCGGCATCTGCGGGAACGGGATCGCGATCTGGTGGATCGACGTCGGGTCGACGCCCGCCTGCTTGGCGAGGACTTGGACGGCGAGGGCGTTGAGCGAGGTGAGCTGGACCTCGGCGACATTCTTGCCCGCCAGGTCCTTCACCGACTTGATGCCGGAGCCCTTGGCGGCCACGAGCACCGTAGAGTCGTTGGCGGGGTTCGACGGCTGGTTGCCGTCGACACTCGAGACGCACTTGACGTTGACGCCCTTGGAGTTGAGGTTGATCAGCACGGGCACGGTGATGAAGCCGAACTGCTCAGTGCCGCTGGCCATGGACGCCTCGACGGCCACCGGGCTCGCCTGGGGCACGAAGGTGACGTTCAGCCCGTGCTTCTTGAAGATGCCGCTGCTCTGCGCGTAGAACAGCGAGGCGTCATCGGAGTAGGGGACGTAACCGAGCGTTACGTTTGTGACGGTTCCCGGGGCGCTGCTGCCGCTCGCCGCCGCGCCGCCGCCGCTGCTCGCAGCGCCGGCCGGCGGGGATGATGAAGTCGACGAGCTACTGCACCCGGAGGCGGCTACGGCCGTCGCCGCGAGCAGGGCGCCGATCGCGTAGCGTGTGCCTTTATATGCGATTCTCATTGACGGCTCCATTGCTTCAAGATCGCGTGCCCCTATTGTGGGGTGAAGTCTCCCCTGAGCGGAACGGCAACGACGATAATTCTTCTCTATGGAAGAGATCAAGGTCAACGATCCGCCCTGGCCAGCAGGTCAGCCGTCGGCCGGCCGTCGCCCGTTAGTGCCGACCGGCCAATGATGCGGCCCCTCGTATTGATGCTTGACATTATTGACAGCCCGTGCGGCCGCAGGCCACGGTGAGGGCAGAGACAATACCGTTACACGCACGTGGAGGTGCGCGCCGTGCTGTCAGCAGAAGACAACGAGATCCTGACCCGGGTCGGCCCGGGGACCCCGATGGGCAACCTGCTGCGCCGGTACTGGATCCCCGCTTGCCTGTCTTCGGAGATTCCCGAGCCGGACGGCGCGCCCGTACGGGTCCGGCTGCTGTGCGAGAACCTGGTCGCCTTCCGTGACACCACCGGGCAGGTCGGGCTGATCGAGGAGGAGTGCCCGCACCGGGGCGCGTCGCTGTTCTACGGCCGCAACGAGGAGTGCGGGCTGCGCTGCACGTACCACGGCTGGAAGTTCGACGTGACCGGGCAGTGCACCGACCAGCGCTCGGAACTGCACTCCTTCGCCCACAAGATCAAGATCACCTCCTATCCCGTCCACGAATCCGGCGGCATCGTCTGGACCTACCTGGGCCCCCCGGAGACCATGACCCCGTTCCGCGACTTCGGCACCGACAGCCTGCCGGAATCGTTCGTGACGGCGAACAAGGAGCAGATCTACTGCAACTGGGTGCAGTCGATGGACGGCGACCTGGACACCGCCCACATCTCCAACCTGCATCAGTTCGATGCCATCGACGACGTGCCGGACGACGGCACCGACAAGCCGGGTTACCCGTCGGGGTTCATGTCGATGAAGTTCTGGCGCCACGACCCGGCGGCCCAGATCGAGGTGGACGACACCTGGCACGGGTTCCGCTACGCGGGCATCAGGACGACGCCGAACGGGTTCAAGCACGTGCGCGTCACCGCCTGGATCTTCCCGTTCGCCGACATCATCGCCCAGATCCCGTTCTCGACCCGGCTGATCTTCGTGGTGCCGGCCGACGACGTGACGACCTACCGCTACAACTTCACCAGCCAGCCTCCGGCCAACCCGCGCGGGTACGGCGGGCCACCGTTCTTCACCTACGAGAAGTACCCCTTCGAGATGCTGCCGCCGAACGGCGTGATCCCGCGGCCCTACAACCGGGAGAACGACTACAACATTGACCGCTTCGCCCAGAAGGGCCTGTCCTACAGCGGCATCGCCGACTTCCGGTCGCAGGACGCGATGGCGACGGAGACCGCCGGGCCGATCTACGACCGGACGCGGGAGCACCTCGGGTCGACCGACGTGGCCGTCATCCGGATGCACCGCCAACTGCTGCGGGCGGCCAAGGCGCTGGCGGCGGCCGACGGCGACGCGGCCGCGGCGGGGCTGCCGGCGCTCAGCGGCAGCGGTGACTTCCTGGCGATC
>Ga0207652_10005201_pt1 | contig 10573 bp, 5 predicted proteins | sample KBSC63BmetaG_FD_184334 | JGI IMG/M metagenome (GOLD analysis project Ga0207652, IMG submission 184334) | Corn rhizosphere microbial communities from Kellogg Biological Station, Michigan, USA - KBS C6-3B metaG (SPAdes) (version 2) | ecosystem: Host-associated > Plants > Roots > Rhizosphere ...
TTACATGTTCGGGATGATGGCCGAGCGGCTCAAGTTTGTGGTCACGCGCATGCAGAGCGACTTTCCCGATTGCGAAGCCATGCACGAGATGGAGCCGGGCAAATGGCAGCGGCTGCGGATTGAATTCGAATATGAAAGTAAAAATTTTCTCAAGCACCTGCATCCGGTGAGCGGATGCGATTTGATTATCTGCTGGGAGCATAACTGGACGGATTGTCCGTTGCCGGTGCTGGAGCTGAAGGGCGAGGTGGAGAGGTGGGTGAAAGCGAGCTATTAGCGGCTAGCTGCTGCTAGTGGAGCATTCAGCACTCAGCAGTCAGCCCGTGAAACGTCAGTGGATGAGCCAGTGGAGTGCAATGTATGAAGCGCCCATTCCGCCAAGAAAAGCAAAAATCGGTGAATTCTGGCGATCTCGGTAGTGGATTGCCAGCAGGATGAAAATAATGGACAGAGTGGCTTGGACCTCGAAACGCGAGAGCAGCGCAACAAACCAATTCTGTTCCGGCCGATGCAGCACTGGAGCAGGGACAAACCTCTGCATCAACGTGGCTATTGCATTTACTGCTATTCCAGCCACGGCAGCAAGGGCCAACTGCGGAGGTCGTACTATACGTGTCGCGCTTTTTTTCATGATTTGAGGGAGTAGAGTAGCGCGGGGTCAGGTATGAAGTCCATCACAGGCGCCGTGTGCGCTAGAGACGGGGCATGGTGAAAGTTCGCGAACAATCTTCAAAATTAGAGAATTGAAGATGCGAGCTATGCACAGCCGAGGGCGGCTGTGCCACGACACTCCAGTCCTGAACCACGTTACTCCAGTGGCTTGCAGCTAGGAGCTTTGTTGATCAGTGCGATCCGTGCCATCAGCGTTCATCAGCGGTAATGTTTTTCAGTTTAGCTGCTCGCGCGCTGTTTCTGCTGGTCGAGGGCGGCCAGCAGGGCTTCCGGCTGGGCGTTATCGCCGAAGGTCTCGCTGATGTGGACGAAGCGATCGACATTGCCGGGGCCGAAGACGAAGCTTCCTCCAAGCTGAAACGGGTCTTTGCCCAGGCGGTGCTGGCGTGCACCGATGGCTTTGGCGCGTTTGCGTGCGCGCGCGTTGTCCGGCCGCAGGAGGTGAAGCAGGTTCGCTTTTTTGAGGCCGAGTTCGCGATAGGCAACGCGCTGATCGTCAATCAAAAGCGGAAAGGTGATGTTGTTTTTCTCGCGAAAAAGGCGGGCGTAATTGACGTCGCCCAGGCCGATGGCGGCAACTCGCGCGCCGCGTTGACTGAAATGCTGAAGGTGCTCGCGCAACTGCGCGACGTGCTCCTGGCAGAAAATTCAACCATAATGCCGCAGAAAGACGATGACGGCGGGCGCATCAGCCCACAAGGAACCGAGTGTTACGGGCTTGCCGTCCACGTCAGGCAGCGTGATGGCAGCGAGTCTCGCGCTATAGCTTTCAGCCATGGCGAAACATTGTCGTGCTGGCAGGAGTGCGTGTCAAGCGGTGGTTCCCGTTTTCCAGGGACATGTTGGAGCGCGCGCGAATCGCCGCAAGCGACGAAACTTCCAAAAAATCCAAATTTGAAAAGCAAAGCTTGCCACTGATGAACGCAGATGAACGCGAATTGGGAAAAGCTGCTAGCGCCTGGCTGCTGGCTTTTAGCTGAAACAAGTTCAGGAGCGAGGCGGGTCAACGATGCTCGCATCTTCCACACTGGTGTGGCACAGCCGGCCGGGGTGGAGGCGCCCTCGGCTGTGATTCAGTAGGTTTGGCCTTTTCAATTTGGATTCTTTGGCAATTTTGGCACTTCTGGCAATCCCTTATGATAAGCATCGATCAGCGGTAAGCTTTTGCGGCAAAGGCAGGGAGATCTCAATGCGTGATTTCAGCAATGCAATCGTAGTCATTACCGGCGCGGGTTCGGGAATTGGCCGGGCGCTTGCGCGCGAGTTTGCAGCCGGCGGTGCTGCCATTGCGCTCGCCGATGTGAACAGCGCTGCCCTGGAACAGACGCTCGGGTTGCTGGGAAATGCGAAAGCAGCAACATACAAGGTCGACGTAGCCGACGCGGCTGCGATGGAGGCTTTTGCGCAGAAGGTGCAGCAGGATTTTGGGCGCGTCACCATCCTCATCAATAACGCCGGCGTGGCGCTGCATGGCACGTTTGAAGAGCTGGCGCTGGCGGAATTCGAGTGGCTCTTCCGCATCAACTTCTGGGGCGTGATTCATGGGTGCAAGTTCTTCCTGCCATTGCTCAGGGAGCAGAAGGAGGCGCGGATCGTAAACGTATCCAGCGTGTTTGGTCTGATTGCGCCGCCGGGGCAGACGGCATACGGCGCCAGCAAGTATGCCATCCGGGGATTCAGCGAGTCATTGCGGGAAGAGTTGCGCGGAAGCGGAGTGGCGGTAACGTGCGTCCATCCGGCGGGAATCAGCACCAACATAGCGATGAATGCGCGCGCGGGCGCAGCGACCGACCCGCATGGACAGGCGGAGGCGAGGGAAGCGTTCCATCGCGTGGCGCGGATCACGGCGGAAGAGGCGGCGCGCACGATTGTGCAGGGAATCGTGAGCAATAAGGACCGCATTCTGATTGGCTCGGATGCTTATCGCATGGACCGCATGGCGCGCCTGTTTCCGTCGCGAGCCGGCGCCATGTTCGCGAACTGGCTGAAGAAGCGGAGAGAGAAGATGGTCCGGGCTGCCGCAGCGTGAGGGGCCGGGGTGGTGGGCTTCGGGGGGCTGTGGCGAGGGTAGGTTTTGACAAATTGCGCGGAGAGAGACATAATTCCACGCCGAAAAAGTCACAATCGAAAAGAGTTCTCTGATTTACGAAGAAGCATCGTTGCTCAGGAAAGTGTGAAGAGAAGAAGTGGTTGCAAGTTGCCGCGAGAGATGAATGAGTCCTCATTCAGTTTGTTGCGGCGGAGTTCAACAATCTAACGGTGGCCCGATGTCCCTACGCTTCGGATAGGAGGATCGATGAAAGCTTTCCATCTCTCTAAGATCGTGGTTGTTTGTTTGTTGTTCACGGGGCTCACGTACGCGCAGGGCGTTGGCGCTTCTGGTGATATCCGAGGAACCGTGACTGACCCCTCGGGCGCGATTGTCTCCGGGGCGAATGTGACTGTGACCGACGTGGCCAAAGGCATCAAGCACAATGCCACGACGGATTCTGGCGGCGAGTTTCACGTGGTCGGGCTGCTGCCGGCGACGTATAGCGTGAGTGTCGCGAAGTCGGGCTTTCAGCCGGAAGTGGCGAAGACGGTCCCGGTGATCATCGGGCAGACGGCGACGGTCAACTTCCAACTCAAGGTGTCAGAGGTCTCTGAGACCGTTGAAGTCACCGCGGAAGTGCCGGTCGTGGAGACGGAACGCGGCAGCCAGTCGAACGTAATCAATCAGCAGTACATCTCCGACCTGCCGATCAACCGGCGCGACTATCTGACTTTCACTCTGCTCGCGCCGGGCGTAACTGACTCCACGCGGCTGGCCTCCGACCAGGATTTCCGCGTAAAGCAGACGCCCCAGAGCGGCCTCTCCTTCTATGGCAGCAACGGCCGCGGCAATAGTGTGACTGTGGACGGAGGTGAAGCCAACGACGACGCCGGAGGGGTCCGTTTGAACCTGGGGCAAGAGGCAGTGCAAGAATTTCAAATTAATCGCAGTAATTACGGCGCGGACATGGGCGGCGCCAGCGGCGCGACCATCAACATCGTGAGCAAGTCGGGTACGAACAATGTTCACGGCTCCTTATTTGCCTTGTTCCGCAATGACTCATTGGATGCTGCCAATCCGTTTGCGCTCACGCAGGCATTACAGCCTGGACAGGCCTTTGTTCCTACAGATCCGGACAGCACCTTTACACATACAAAGGACGCCCTTAACCGACAGCAGTTCGGTGGAAGTATCGGATTTCCAATCAAGAAGGACCGGACGTTCTTCTTTACATCTTTTGAAGGCCTGATCTCAGACGCGCAGAACGCCGTGCCTCTCCTGCAAAGCACTTCGATTTTGCGTCCCGATACCGGCCAGTTTTCCGGAAACAAGCAGCAGGCAATCATTGATCATCTTACTGCCGATGCCGGCAACCCGGTGCCCTGCCTGTCAAACCAGCCAGCCTTGCCCGCCGCAGTGTGTGCACAGCTTCTCACAAGCGCCCTGACGGTGAGCCCATTCACAGGTTTGACGCCCGGCCAGACGGCCCTGAACAATTTTATCCTCAATCAGTTTGAAAACAACGGTGGACTTTTTCCGTACAACAGCCGCGAATACCTGGCTTCCGCCCGGCTGGACCATCAATTTAGCGACACCAACCAGATGTTCATTCGCTACAACTTCGGCCATGACCGTGAAGAAAACCCTGACGTGCAGTCGTTGACTGGCTTCTCACGTGGCAGCTCTATTAATCCGGCCATTGAGAACACGCTGCTTGCCGCCTGGTTCCACCAGTTCAGCGCCAACACGCAGAATGAAGCTCGTGCGCAGTGGAATTACAGCAACTTTGATGTGATTCCCAATTTCACCGGCCAGGCGGGACTTGATGTTCCCGGGTTCGGCAATTTCGGTACGAATATCTTCCTGCCCAGCAAGACCATCATGCGGCGCTACGAGGTTGCTGATAATTTCAGCCTCATTCGAGGCAAGCACTCTATTAAGGTGGGTGGCAATTTCCTCTATCGCGGGAACCACACAGAATCAGATACGTTCTTCCCGGGTCGTTTTGTATTCGGCAATCTGCCGAGCGGCCTCCTCAGCCCCTGTCTGCAAGTTCCGGCCGCGTGCGGGAATCCCGGAAATCCAAACGATCCATTGTTCACAGACAGCGCAACAACACTTAATTCACTTCAATCGCTGTCACTCGGATTGCCCCAGTTTTACCAACAAGGATTCGGCGATCCCGTATACAACTATCCGCGGCCTTACGGATCCGTCTATTTTGAGGATTCCTGGTCGATGCGCTCCAACTTTACTCTGAACGCAGGTGTGCGTTATGAAGTGGATGGTCAATATGGCGCGCTGCCCACTGACAAGAATAATGTCGCTCCGCGCGTTTCGATCGCATGGGACCCAATGGGCGATCATAAGACCGTGATCCGTGCTGGATACGGAATCTTCTACTCACCCATTTACGGCCAAATCGCCGATGTTGTAAAGACCCTCGGATTGGTCAATGGTGTTCGCCAGATTCCACAGGTCTTCGTTCCTTTGACCGGAGTTCCCGGGTTCCCGGCAAGCCTCACCTCCGCCGCTATCTTCCAGACGTTATTCGCGCAGGGCAAGGTCACGTGCCCCCAGGCGACAGCTCCCAACGTTGCCTGCATTACGCCCGCCGACCTCACGCAGTTTGGAATCAACATCACGAGTACGGGCCCGGTCCCGCCGCTCAGCGTGCTGTTCAGCGCACAACCCGGGTATCGTAACCCGTACTCACAACAGGCTGAAGTCGGAATCGAACGGCAGGTGGGCAACAGCATGTCCATCTCGCTCAGCGGAATTTACGTTCACACCATCGGCTTGCCGGTGGCCGTTGATGTAAATGCCTTGTCGACCGCCCCGCTCAGCAATGTGACATTGGCGAATGGTGCAACGGTTGCGGTGCGCAACTGGAACACCTCCCCCGTAAATCCGCTCACGCCCGGCCAGGCTCCGTGTGCGGGCGCGGCAATCGTGACCTGCTTTGCGCAGCCGCTGCTGTTGCAGACGGATCAGTACTCTTCGTTGGGTTCATCCCTCTATGAAGGTGGCATTCTCGAAGTCAAGAAGCGCTTCAGCGACCACCTATCTCTGTTCGGCAGCTACACGCTGAGCAAAGCCTTTGACACCAATACCGATTTCAACAGCGACTTTGGACCGGCGGATAACACCAATCTCGCCGGCGAGCGTGCTCTCTCCGACTTTGACCAGCGGCACAAAGTCGTGGCCAGCGCCATCATCGATACAGGCAACCGCGGAGACACCGCCTTTGGACGATTCAGTTCCGGCTTCCAGTTTGCTCCTATCTTCCGCTACAACAGCGGACACCCTTTCAATCTGCTGGCCGGAGCTGACGTGAACGGCGATCGCCATTCAACCAATGATCGTCCTATCGGGGCTTCGCGCAATACCGGGCTGGGACCAGACTACCTCTCATTCGACATGCGTGTCGCCCGCCGGTTTAAGATGACAGAAAGGACCGACCTTCAGTTTGTAGCCGAAGGTTTCAATCTGTTCAATCGGCTCAACTACGCCAGCGTGAATAACGTTGTTGGTCCCAATTTCGCTCTGCCAACCGCAATAGGAGGTTCGGGCGCGACTACGTTTAATGTGCATGGATCGCCTGAACCCTTCACCAATGTCCCACTTGCATTCACCTCTGCGTTCCCGGCGCGCCAGTTGCAACTGGGGCTGCGCATTGGCTTCTAATTCCTAACCACAGGGCGGCGGATTCTCGTCCGCCGTCCTGTGGTTTCGTTGCTGCAAGTTACACGATCACGATTTTCCACCTGAGCACAGTCTTAGACAATGTCTTCTTCATCCCATACGGCCACCGCACCTAAGCTCGGCGCGCAATCCGTTGTGGAAGGGCTCCTGCGTGCGCGAATCAACTGCGGCTTCGGCATTCCCAGTATTCACAATATCGCCATCTATGAAGGCTTGCGGCAGGCGCCGCAGTTTGACCACTGGGTGGTGCGCCACGAACAAGCAGCGGGGTTTGCGGCGGACGGCTTCTACCGCTCCAGCGGACAGATTGCAGCCGTGTTCGCTTCCACCGGGCCGGGGAATCTATTCACGCTGGTGCCGCTGCTCGAGAGTTTGCAGACCAACACTCCAGTCCTGCTGATCGGCACCAACATCGCTTCGGGTCTGCAGGCGAAGCAGGGCGGCGCGCTCCATGAGACGCCTCAGCAGATCGACATCCTCCGCCCGCTCACGCGCTTTGCTCGCCGCGTCACCAGCGCGGATGAGATTCCTCAGGCGTTCGCTGACGCTGCAACGATGTTGCGCGGCCCGGCGCCTGGACCGGCATTTATTGAAATTGCTCACGATTTTCTAGCAGCGCCCGTCTCCACCGATGTTCCACAATCAAAAGAAGCCAAGCCGCGCGCGCCCGACTTGACACACGACCTCACCCCAGCGGCAAAGCTGGTTGCGCAGAGCCGCCGTCCGGCGCTTTTGGTCGGTTCGGGCATTCATGGCGCTGTTACGGAGACTCAGCGGTTAGCGGAACAGCTTTGTGCACCCGTCCTCACAACCACCACCGGAAAAAGCAATTTCGCCGCTGACCATCCGCTTGCCTTCGGCTGCATGTCGCGACTGGGTGCGGTGCAGGAGTTGCTGGAGGAAAGTGATCTTCTAATTTCTGTTGGCGCGCGACTCACGGAATTTGATACCGGCCGCTTTGGTCTCAAGCTGCCGCCAACCCATATTCAAATCGTGGACTCACCGGACTACCCGGGAACAAGATTTCCAGCATCGCTTGTTCTCATGGGCGATATTGCCGCGATCACAACCGCGCTCGTGGAACCCACTGAAAAGCCACGTTCTGCCTGGTTCGCTACTGGTGATGCGAAAGAGCGCGAACAGGCGCGTCTGGCGGGCTTGAATTCTGATGCGTATCGCGCCATACAGCTTCTTCGCAGTGCGCTGGACCGCCACGATGTCGTGGCCAACGATCAATCAATTCTGAACTACTGGGCGTCAGCCTTCTTTCCGGTTTTGGAGCCGCGAAGTTTTCTTTACCCTGCCGGATCAGGCACACTTGGGTACGGATTGCCGGCGGCCATCGGCGCAGCCCTTGCCGCCCGGCAGCAAGGATCGAACCACCGGATCATCTGCATCGCGGGAGATGGCGGTTTTCAGTACACGTTGCACGAGCTGGCCACCCTGAAGCAGTATGATCTCCCGGTGAAAATTCTCCTGGTCAATGATGAGGCTTACGGCGTGATCGGCTTTCTGCAAAGATCAGTATTCGGCCAGATGCATGAAGTGAACCTCAAGAACCCCGATTTTTGCGTCCTGGCCGAGGCTTACGGCATTTCCGCGGCACGCGCTACGAGCTTTGCCGAGTTGAGCCATAAGCTCCCCGCGTGGCTTAACGCGCCCGGTCCTGCGCTGCTGGAGTGGCGTACGACTTTGCAGGCGCCATGGGAAACTGGCGCGATTCCGCGTCCCGCCAATACCGCCAACAAGGAGCCGGAATAACTCGCAATGGCTAATCAACCATCCCGCAATGTGAAGGAGCTCTTCGATCTCAGCGGACGCGCGGCCGTGATCACCGGCGGCTCGATTGGTCTTGGCCGGCAGATGGCAGAAGGTCTGGCGGAAATGGGCGCAAACCTGGCACTCTCTGCGCGCAAGAAAGAACGCTGCGAAGAGACCGCGCACGACATGGAGAAGATAGGTGTTCGCGCCGCTGCCTTCGCCTGCGATGTCAAAGACCCGGCCAGCGTGCAGCAGATGATTGATGGCGCGATGAAGCAATTCGGGCGGATTGATATCCTCATCAACAATGCCGGAGTCTCCTGGGGCGCGCCAATTGAAGAGATGAAACTGGCAGATTGGAACAAGGTTATTGAGACAAATCTGACCGGGACGTTCCTCTGTTCGCAGGCAGCGGGCAAACATATGATCCGGCAGAAGAGTGGCAAAATTATTAATGTGGCTTCCGTAGCCGGGCTGCGCGGCGCCCCTCCTGAACATGTGATGGCGACCGGCTATCACGCCAGCAAAGGCGGCGTAATTGCGTTCACCAAGGACCTGGCCTGGAAATGGGCTCAATACAACGTCCAGGTCAACGCGCTGGCGCCGGGCTGGTTTCCCACCCACATGTCCACCTGGGTGATTGAGCACAAGAAGGAAGATCTGCTGCCGCATATTCCATTGCGGCGCTTTGGCAGTGATCATGATTTAAAAGGAGCAGCCGTGTTTCTGGCTTCGGCGGCGTCTGATTACGTTACCGGCCACGTGCTGGTGGTGGATGGCGGACAAACGGCCTGAAGGTTGATGCATGAACATTCCACTCACTCCGATACGCTTCTTGCGCTACGCGGCGCAGCAATTTCCCACAAAAGTGGGAGTGATTTGCGGCAATGCGCGCCTTACTTATTCGCAATTCGCCGGCCGTGCAGCGCGGCTCGCCGGCGCGCTGCGCGAACTTGGCGTGAAACCGGGCGACCGCGTCGCCTACCTAAGCGGGAACTGCCACCGCTTGCTGGAGGCCTACTACGGTGTGCTCGAGGCCGGTGCAGTCCTGCTGCCGTTGAACATACGTCTCACGCCCAGCGAACTGGCGTACATCCTGAACGACTCCGGCGCTAAGGCGCTGTTGTTCCAGGAGCAGTTCACTCCCATGGTGGAGGGCTTCCGCAAGGAGTTGCAGACGGTCAAGGGTTTCGTCGGGCTGGATCATGCGCCAAAAGCAAAGTGGGCTGTGGAGCAGAGTTATGAAGAGTTGATCGCAGCGGCGGCTCCATATCAGGCCGATATCATGCAGGTAGATGAGAATTCGCTTGCCGAGCTCTTTTATACCAGCGGGACCAGCGCCAATCCCAAGGGCGTTATGCTCACGCACCGCAACATTTATCTGCATGCGCTGAATGTGATTGTGGTGTTCAATACCGGCGCTGACACAGTGGAACTGCATACCATTCCGCTCTTTCATGCTAACGGCTGGGGTGTGGCGCATTCGCTCACCCTGGTCGGCGCAACACACGTGATGATCGGAAAATTTGACCCGCCGGAAGTCTTCAGACTCATTGAGCGTGAGAAGGTTCACGCCTTCAGCCTGGTTCCTACGATGGCTACCGCGCTGGTGAACTGCCCTGAACGGAGCCAATATGATTTGAGCAGCCTCAAACGCATTACCCTCGGCGGCGCGGCTGCTTCGCCCACGCTGGTGCGACAGGTGGAACAGACCATCGGCTGCATCTGCTTCTCCGGCTACGGTCTCACGGAAACGTGTCCGGTGCTTACCACGGCGCAGGTGAAGTCCGGCGTGAGTTGGGAAGGGGCGGAACGCTTTGAAGGCCAGGCACGTACCGGCTATCCGCTGCCCGGCGTGGAAATAAGAATTGTGGACGCTGAAGACCGTGATGTTCCGCACGACGGCGTCAGCATTGGTGAAATTGTCGCGCGCAGTGACGGCGTAATGGCCGGGTATTGGAAACAGCCGGAAGCCACGGCAGCGGCCATGCGCAACGGGTGGTTCCACAGCGGTGATATGGCCACCATGGACGAAAACGGCTACGTTCTGATCGTGGACCGCAAGAAAGACATCATCGTCAGCGGTGGAGAGAATATTTCTTCCCTGGAAGTAGAAAAAGCCATACTGGCCCACCCCTCTGTTTATGAGGTGGCCGTGATTCCTGTTCCTGATGAGCGCTGGGGTGAAGTGCCCAAGGCGTTGGTGTCGCTCAAGCCGGGAATGACGCTGAGCGAAAACGAACTGTTGGAATTTACGCGCGCGCGGTTGTCGCATTACAAATGTCCTCGCTCCATTGAGTTCGTTGAGGCCTTGCCGAAGACCGGGACCGGCAAGATTCTCAAGAAGGAATTGCGCAAGAAATACTGGTCAGGTACGGATAGTATTCGGCCGGAAATGGCCAC
>Ga0207652_10005208_pt1 | contig 10564 bp, 11 predicted proteins | sample KBSC63BmetaG_FD_184334 | JGI IMG/M metagenome (GOLD analysis project Ga0207652, IMG submission 184334) | Corn rhizosphere microbial communities from Kellogg Biological Station, Michigan, USA - KBS C6-3B metaG (SPAdes) (version 2) | ecosystem: Host-associated > Plants > Roots > Rhizosphere ...
ACAATGTCTCGACGCCGACGCTGATCGACACCGGCGCCACCTCGGTGGTGCTGACCTATGAGACCGCGAAGGCGATCGGGCTGCCGCTGGAACTCCTGGAATATGACGTCGATGTCGAGACCGCCGGCGGTCACACCAAGGCGGCGCGGCTGACGCTGGACCGGCTTTCGATCGGCAAGCTGGTCGAGCGGTCCGTGCCGGCGCTGGTGGTGCCGCGCGGACAGATGAAGACCAATCTGCTCGGCATGAGCTTCCTGGACCGGCTCGAGAGCTGGGAAGTGCGCGCCGACCGCCTGGTGCTGCGCGGCTTCCCCGAGCCCGTGACCTCACGCAGCGATCGCGGCCGCAGCACGGTCTTCAACTAGCGAGATCGCATCCTGCAACACACCGGCGCCGGCCCCGGGTTTCACGCCCTGCTCCGCAAGGTGCCGGCGGAACGCGCGGGCGCCGGGCACCGCATGAAACGCGCCGACGAAATGCCGCGTGATGGCGTGCAGCCGCGTACCGCGCGGCAGCTCGCGCTCGATATAGGGCAGCATCGCCGCCAACGCGTCCTTCATGGTCGCTTGCGGCGCGGCCTCGCCGAACAGCACGGGATCGACATCGAGGAGCCGCCAGGGCTCCTGATAGGCGGCCCGTCCCAGCATCACGCCATCGACATGCGCAAGGTGCGCTCTCGCGGCTTCGAGGCTGCCGACCCCGCCATTGATGACGATGGGCACGTTGGGCAGCGCGGCCTTCAGCCGGTAGACCCTCTCATAGTCCAGCGGGGGAATGTCGCGGTTTTGCTTCGGCGACAAGCCGCTGAGCCACGCCTTTCGTGCATGCACGATCAGCACCTCGGCGCCGGCCACGATCACGCCGCGCGCGAGCGCATCGAGCGCGACTTCCGGATCCTGTTCGTCGATGCCGATCCGGCATTTCACCGTCACCGGAATTTTCACCGCCCGCTTCATCGCATCGACGCAGGAAGCCACCAGCTCCGGCTCCGCCATCAGGCAGGCGCCGAAACGGCCGTCCTTCACGCGGTCCGACGGACAGCCGACATTGAGATTGATCTCGTCATAGCCAAAATCCTCGCCGATCTTCGCCGACGTTGCGAGATCGCGCGGATCGGAGCCGCCGAGTTGCAGCGCGACAGGATGCTCGCTTGCATCGAAGCCAAGCAGGCGCGCGCGGTCGCCATGGATGATGGCGCCGGTCGTCAGCATCTCCGTGTAAAGCCGCGCCCGCCGCGTCAAATGACGGTGGAACACCCGGCAATGCCGGTCGGTCCAATCCATCATGGGTGCCACGTAAAAGCGATAATCTTGATATTTCAATGAGTTACCTTATCATCTCAATAAGCCAGATCAGGAACGTGTGCGCTCCAAACTAGCTGAGGCGGCCTCCACCGTTCTTGTAGCGGACGATATTCGGTGCGTGGCTGTCGTAAACTCATCAACCGGGCACGGCGAGAACTTTTCTCAATTCCATTCAGTCACCAACTGATATGCTTTCAGCATTTTCGTTATCGGTCGACGGATTGACCGGCCGCGGCAATTGAGAACGCTCCTAGAAACTCAACTGCACCTTCATCGCACGACTGCGGTCACCTGCCAGCTCAAAGGCCTCTTGCACGTCCGCAAGACCGAAGCAGCCTGTCAGCAATGGCTTGAAATCGACGGCGCGGCGATTGATGAGATTTACCGCGAGGCCGAATTCCTCGTGAAATCTGAAGGTCCCGCGAACCTCGATCTCCTTGGCAACCACCGTATTCTGGGGAATGGATACGTCGCCGCCGAGCCCCAGCTGCACCAGCACGCCACGTGGCTTCAGCACCTCCAGGCCCGACCGGATCGCCCGCTCATTTCCGGACGCCTCGAAGTGCACGTCGAAATAGCCCTTATTGGCTGCGTAGCCGGCAAGCTGCTCTGCATTGCTCGCAACATTGATGGTGCGATCGGCTCCGACCTGTTCCGCCTTCTTCAACACGGCATCCATTACGTCAGTCGCCACGATCTCCCGCGCGCCGTGCACGCGCGCGGCGATGATCGTGAGCGCGCCAATCGGCCCGCAGCCGGTAACAAGAACGCGTTTTCCCAAGAGCGACCCCGCGCGCGCGACCGCATGCAGCGTGACGGCGAAGGGCTCGGCGAAGGCGGCCTCGTTGATCGAGATGCCATCGTTGACGTCGTGGCATTGCCAGGCCTCCGCGACCAGGCGCTCGCGGAAAGCCCCTTGAATATGCGGCATGGGCATCGCGCTGCCGTAGAAGCGCATGCTGAGACATTGATTCTGCAGCCCCTGCAGACAGTAGTCGCAGCCATTACAGGGTCGGCTCGGCGAAATCGCTACCCTGTCACCGACGGCAAATTTCGAGACGCCAGCGCCGATTGCCTTGATCGTGCCTGCGATCTCGTGACCCAGGATCATCGGCTCCCGGATCCTGACCGTGCCGAAACCGCCGTGATTGAAGTAGTGCAGGTCGGAACCGCAGATGCCACCGGCTTCGATGCCTACCTCGACCTGTCCGTTCCCTGCCTTTTCCGGCTCGCGTTCCTCGACCCGGAGATCGCGGGCGGCGTGAATGACGACGGCTTTCATGGCATTCTCCTCAGCAAACAGGCGATCCGTGCGTCCATGGTCACAGGCAGGCCGTGATGCCGCCGTCGACAAAGAGCGTGTGCCCGTTGACGAACGAAGATGCATCTCCGGACAGAAACACCGCAGCGCCGATCAGCTCGTCGACATTGCCCCAGCGCGAAGCTGGCGTCCGCTTTTCGAGCCATGCCGAGAAGGTGGCATCATCAACCAGCGCCTGGTTCAACGGTGTCTTGAAATAGCCCGGCGCGATCGCATTGACCTGCAGACCATGCTTCGCCCAATCGGTGCACATGCCGCGCGTGAGATTGCGGATCGCGCCCTTCGTGGCGGTGTAGGGCGCAATTCCGGGGCGTGCCAGCTCGCTCTGAACCGAGGCGATGTTGATAATCTTGCCCTTTCCGCGCGGGATCATATGGCGCGCAACGGCCTGCCCCACATAGAAAGCGCTCGAGACATTTGTCCTGAGCAGCAATTCCCACTTCTCCGCTGGAAAATCTTCAAGCGGAGTGCGAAACTGCATGCCGGCGTTATTGACGAGAATGTCGATCGCCCCGATCCTTCGTTCGATGGCGGCAACGCCTTCACGGACAGCGTCTGCAATGGTCACATCGAACCCCTCGACCGCAACCTCGTGCCCGGCCGCGGTCAACCCAGCAGCGGCGACCTCGAGTTTGGTCCGGTCGCGTCCATTCAGGACGACAGAGGCTCCGTGTTCGGCAAGTCCCCTGGCTATGGCGAGCCCGATCCCCTGGGACGATCCGGTGACGAGCGCTCTCCTGCCTGCCAGATTGAACAGTTCAAAATCCACTGGTGTACTTTCTCTCTATGCGTGAAAGAATTTGACTAGCGGGCCGAACCCTCTCCTGACATTTGCCAGTCCAACGCGAAAGAGCGGATCCGAATGCGCGTAAGGCTACCGCACTCTGCGCTCGAGCCAAACGGCAATTCGTCCGAGGTAACACGCGTTGGCGACCTTTCCGGCCACACGAGTCTTTATCGACGGCAAAACCCGCCCGCCCGATCACTTCGTGTGGCCGCTCTTGGCTGAGGTCACCGCTGGAAGGTGCCAGCATGGGTCGGCGTTTCGAGCCGGGAAGCGTTATTTTCGTTCCCTTCGGCTCCCGGCCGGCTCTGCGGCAAAAAAAGACCCTATGGGACCTGCTGAGCGTTCTCGTGACCGCCTTTATTCGCGCAGTCGTACGCCCGAACGATTTCGTCTGCTGCCTTTCGCAATTGAGGAAGTGTGTCTCCAGGTCGATAAAGTGCTGTTCCAATACCAAACCCCGTAATTCCCGCGCTGAACCACTCCCCGAAGTTCGCAGGACCAGCACCGCCGACGGCATACATTGCAGTCTGTGCCGGCAAGACCGCACGCATGGCCTTGATGCCAGCGGGCCCGATCACAGAGCACGGAAAAATCTTCAAACCGTCGGCGCCTGCCTTGAGGGCGCCAAAACACTCGGACGGTGTCAGAACGCCCGGCCATGATGCCAATTTCAACGCTTTGGTTGCGGCAACCACTTCGGCGTCGAAACTGGGCGAGACAATGATTCGGCCACCGGCGTTGGCAACATCGCGAACTTCTTGTGCGGTCAGGACGGTACCTGCCCCGATCGTCGCCAGCGAACCGAAGGTTTTCGCCAGGGCGGCAATAGTCCGCAACGGCCGCGGTGAGTTCAAGGGAATCTCGATCGTGGTCAGACCGGCTTCGAGGAGCGCCTCGCAAATCGGTTCGGCCTCTTCGGGACTGACGCCACGCAGAATGGCGATAATGTTGCGGATCATGAAAACTCCTTCGCAATCTGCAGATAGGCTGATTTCAGCCCGATCAGGGTCACGTGGGCGGCATCGATGATGCGCGGTTCCTGACCCAGCGCCCGAAGCCCTTGGGCATAGAGCTCGGCCTGTGGGCCGTTGCCGACGATGGTAAGCGCCTGATCACACCAATCGCCTTTGGCGGCCGCAAGTTCGGCGCCAATCAACAGTCCCGACAGTCGCGCTTTGGCGGTTGCCGGACTCAATTCTGAAACAAGTGACTGCGCGCGGATCGAAAATAGACGTGCGGCAAGTTGCGCGGCATCCGCAGCCATGGCTTCAACGTTGGCGGCAAATTCGATCCCGTCCAATCCCGTTCCATCCAGACTGTGGCGCAAGACGGAGTGCGCCGACAGCAGGTTAAACAATTCTCCGGTCATGAAGGTCCGAAAACGAACGATATTACCCGCATGGATCCGCACCCATTTGGTGTGGGTTCCGGGCAGGCAAAGCACACCTGCAAACTGCGGATCTTCCGAGATGATCCCGGCAATCTGGGTTTCCTCGCCGCGCATAACGTCGGGTGTCGGTTCGGTCTGTTTGATGCCGGAGAGGATGAACACGCGCAATCGTGGATCGCGTGTTTTGGGACGGCCGACCGTGTCGAAATGGACAGGCTTGCACGGCACCTGACGATACGGAACTTCGATCCAACCTTGGCGCGCACCGACCATGCCACAGCAAACCACAGGCGTCTGTCGGTTTTGCGGGAGCCAATCGTTGGTCAGCGCCAATAAAGCCGGCTCAAAACCGGATCGATCGAGCTTCGCCATGCCTTGATCCGATGACTTCTCAGCGACGACCTGACCTTCCACGTTCAATCCCCAAACCCTGAGATTGGAAGTGCCCCAGTCAGCTGCGATCCAGTCAACTTCCTTCAAAATCAGTCTCCTCATTGCTCCACGAGATATTGCTTTATTTCCGGTTTGGCCGGAAGTCTTCCAAAGATCGTTCTCATCTGCGGGACGATCTTGCAGATTATCATTGTTGTCTTCGGCGTTGCGCCAGAAGACCGTTAGCCGGGCAATTCCGCACGGCGTGCCGGTGTGCTTTGCGATCTCGCAAGGACAGCCGTCGCTGCGAGAGGACCGGCTGTGCGATAAACAGCGGTACGTTCACTCACTTCTCTGATAGAGTTGAGAAGCATATTGGTTCGCGCCCCTGATGTGTGTGACCATCAAGTGCGGTCGAATGTGGTGGAGCTGAAACCGAGGAGCGCTGAACATGCATGTCGGGCTTACAATGTTTCCGACGGATTACTCGATTCAACCGCACGACCTTGCCGTGGTGGCGGAGGCGCGAGGTTACGAGTCGTTGTGGTTGCCGGAGCACAGTCACATTCCCACCAGTCGCAAATCGCCGTGGCCCGGCGGCGCTGAGCTGCCGAAGTACTATTACGATACCTATGATCCGTTCCTCTCGCTAGCAGCTGCCGCCGCAATGACCAAAACCATCAAGCTTGCGACGGGGATCTGTCTTGTCGTCGAGCGTGATCCAATCCACACCGCCAAGGAGGTATCGACCGTCGACCGGCTTTCCTCGGGCCGGTTCATTTTCGGCGTTGGCGGGGGATGGAATGAGGAGGAGATGGCCAATCACGGCACTGCGTTCGGTACCCGCTTCAAGTTGATGCGTGAGCGGATCGAGGCGATGAAGCAAATCTGGACGCAGTCGACCGCGGCATTCGATGGCGAATTCGTCAAGTTCGAACCCATGATGCAGTGGCCCAAACCGGTTCAAAAACCTCACCCACCTATCGTTGTTGGGGGCGCGTTCCCCCACGCAGCAAAACGGGCGATCGCCTACGGCGACGGCTGGATTCCGATCGGCGGTCGCGTGCTGGATCCGCTCGAGGTGCTGCCGCAATTCCGTCAAATGGCAAAGGACGCTGGCCGCGATCCCGCGTCGCTCTCTTTTGACGTTTTTGGAGCGCCCCGAGACCTAGAGGTGCTAAAGCGCTACCGCGACGCCGGCGTTGATCGGGTGGTCCTGATGCTTCCGCCCAAGCCCCGAGACGCAATCTTGCCCATGCTGGATGAAGGTGCGGCCCTCCTGACTGCGCTCTAGAGGGTTTGTGATTCCGTCACCCCGACCGAACCAAAGCGCGGGAAGCGCCTGTTTCCGACCGAAGAGACCCGACGTCGCGAGATCGAGTTGAACGTTCCGGCCGGGCGCTTTGGAGAGCCGGAGGAGATTGCTGCGGTGGTCACGTTCCTGGCTTCGACGCAGGCAAGCTACGTCACCGGTGCGATGATCCCTGTAGACGGCGGCTTCCTGCGGCTTGATCTGAAATAGGCGGGAGCCGAGGACGAAAGTGGACGGAGACTTAATGACATCGCCGCGCGAGCGCACTTGGGTAGGACCGAGGCTCGCCGTTTCTCTACCGATGAACGCCGCCCTCCCCTCGGCACAAGCGCCCCCGTGCCCGCTCGTTCGCTGGCTTGTTCTTGCCGCAGATCAGACTCAACCTCGGCGAGAAAACATTAATAGCTTGCCACAATGGGTCCCCATTCTTGCCACCCAAAGCTATTCAGGGAGAGGTCGATGGGATCCACCAGCGTGTGGGTAGTTACTTGGTTGCCTTCTGAATCACGAGCTCCGGTTCGCCTCGCGCCGCTGGCTCCGAAGCCTGCAGAGATGGCCTTCGATAATCAAAAAGATGCGGTCCGCCTCGCGATGAATTTGCCCGCGGACCAACATGTGGAGTTGCATTTGCCCGGCGGCCAAATCCTCGGGCGGTGGGCGATCGAACAGATGCTCGAGGCTCAAATGTTGGCCGCTGACGAATAGGATCGGGACCAAAGTCCGCGCCAGAGCTACCCTGTTCCAAAAAGAGCCCGCCCGGGGAGAGATCGGGCGGGCTGGAGAAGTGCTGGGGGCGCCTCGACGCCGGATGACGCCGAGCCGCGGTGGCAGCCTAGCCCGTCTTCGCGGATTCGCGGGTTTTTGGAGGGTCCGCATTAGCCAGATCAATGGCTTAGCTCAAAAGGTCTTCACTACGGTGGTTGGTTTGGCTGACGGCGGCTGTAGTGATCCTGGGCGGCGGTTGCGGCGGCAGTCGGAGCTTGAGCCGATCAATCAAAAGCTGGAGTTCTGGTTCGGGATGGGTGTGGCGGATGAGCAGGATCTCGCGCCCATCGGTGGTCGGCAGATGGACGTCGATCATCTGGACGGCGGCGAACTTTTCGAGCGCACGGCGTGCGGTCAGTCCGGGCGCCAGGGCATGAAGCCGACGCGTCAGCGTGATCTGCATGCAGTAGGCCAGAAAGGCGATGAAGATGTGGGCCTTGATCCGCGCCTCGTCCTGGTGGAACACCGGGCGGATTGCCAGATCGCCCTTGAGATTGCGGAAGGCCTCTTCGACGGCGACGAGCTGGGTGTAGTATTGCCATAGCTGGGCGGGATCGTTGTCGGCGAGGTTGGTACGCAACAGATAGCGGCCTTCGCGACGCCGCGTCTTCCGCAATCTCTTGCGATTAAGCGCGAAGCTGAAGCTCGGGTGGTCCTTGTCGATCTCGATATCGACCAGACGCCAGGCGGCGGGCGCCTTGGATCGCGCGCCGCCGAGTTTCATCAACAGCTCTTCGCGCGTGACCTCCATGACGTCGATTTGCCTGAGCCGCTTCCACAACCATTTCAGCTGTCGCCGGCGCATCGCGCGCTCTTTTGTGACGCGATCGACACTCTGGGCGAAGACGTAAAACTCACCATCCTCGGCCAGCAGCTTGACCTTCACGCCTTCCCGCGCGTCCTGCCAGGGCTTTTCCAGCAAATGCTTTTCCAGCCGGTTCAGGCGCCCCTTCGGCGTTCCCACCAGATACTGCACCGGCGGATCGCTGTTGCGCATCTCGGCCAAAACAGCTTCGGTCGGCACGCCACGATCCATCACCCAGACCCGCCGTGCCTTGCCGTATTGCTGCTCGATCCTGGAAAGGAACATCCGCAGCGTCTTGCTGTCGGCGGTGTTGCCGGGCAGCACCTCGTAAGCCAGCGGCAAGCCGTCGGGCGTCACCACCAGCGCGATCACCACTTGCGGGCAGTCCGGCCGCTTGTCGCGGCTGTAGCCGTGGCGGCGCTTGCTGTCTTCCGGCAGGTTCGAGGCGTTGACCTCGAAGTAGGTGCTGGTCAGGTCGTACAGCAGCACGTCGAAGTCGGCGTTGAACAGATCGCGCCAGCGCCCGACCAGATGCGAGAACAGCGCCTCCTTATGCGCCAGCAGCAGATCGTGACAGGCATAGAGCTTGTGCTCTTCCGCCAAGCCGAAGTCCGCACCCAGCAGGTCGGCCATCGCGCTGTTGCCGAACCATTGCCGATGCAGCCGCCATTCACTGCCCGGTGCGATCAGGCGGTAGGTCGCGAGCACTTGCAGGATCTGATCCCAGCGTGTCCTCTTCCGGCTCGGCGGCAACCGATCGGCCCAGAACCGATCAAGCTGAAGCTCTTGCCACAACTGTCCGGCCAGCCAGCACGCGCCCCATTGGCGCGGACGTCGAAGCTGCATCTCGGAAAGGCGAAGCTGGACAATCGATGCATCGCCTGCGATCGCCTCGCATCGATCCTCCGGGAACAGCGCCAGCGTCCGCGCACGCCCGGCGTCTTCGTCGAATACTTCGATCGCTTTGCGCCACGCCGCCGCCTGCGAGGAGTTGATCTCGCCGAGGTACAGCACATGCCGCTGCACCACCCGGCCGTCATCGAGACGCTTGTTCTCGACAACGTTCCAGTAGCTGTGCGCCTTGCCGTTCTTCTTTCGCTCGGTGCGTCGCAGAAACATGATGCGGCGAATCTACCCGCATCACGTCAGCCTTGGGAATCGGGCAGGTCTTCACTACAGCCGTTTTCGGCCGAAATCGAACACCTCACCCTTTGCAGATCAACAACTTAGCTCGCTAAAAAATCGCAAAATCACGATTTTCGAGCGCGAATCCGCGAACTCGGGCTAGCGCACCTGGCTTACAGCGGCCTTACGGAGGGCACGGGACCGAAGCCCCGCGCGCCCCTTGTTCTCGTGGTGCGAATACGAACCGCCTATCCACATTTCCACAGCAACGGATCAGGATCGGTCAGTGAACGCCTTACGTGAACCTGACGGCTGTGGTGCAAAAGATAGCCACCAGTTCGGCCCCGCGACTGTCTAGATCTTCAGGTCGATCAGTTGCTGGTGTTCGGCCTCCGCCTGAACTTCGGCAACCTCGCCGACGTCATGGATAATGGTCGACGGCGGCGCCTTCGCTTCTTGGTCAACAGCAAGCTGAACTCTTGCCTCGGTGACAGCTGACGGCACAGGATAAATCGTCATGACAACAACCCTCCTTGCCTCAGTTTGTCAGCCGCGAATTTATGTTTTGTAAAGAGTTTCGGTTAATGGGCCCCGCAATTAAAAACCCGCCGGTTTGTGGCCGGCGGGCTCTCTTTTCGATGCCGCGGTACGCGGGTGCACTACCCATCCGCGGCAGATGTTTGATATCAGACGGCGGTTGATATCCGGTTACCGCTAAGCCGCCCGCAAAGGTATGGTAGCGCCACAAGGACAACTGCGAAAGGCGATCGGCACCGAGGTGCCACCTATGTTGCCCGCCCTTGCCGACGACTTCATCGAAGCAGGGAGGAAATTCGATGCTTCTGGCTTTTGCGCCTTTTATAGCTTTTTCTGTTCTCAACCATTTTGTCACGCCGACTGTTGCGTTGGTGATTGCGGCGTTGGTTTCGCTTGGTCTAATCGGGCGAGAAATTCTACCCGGCCGTTCCACGATCCAATATGCGCGTGAAAGTGTCCCAAAAAACTGTGGGGCGGCCCACAATTCCTGCGCACGAATCAGATCATCACACTGGTTTGGCTCGCGGCCTTCGCAATCATCATCGTTGCCGATCTGGTTCTTCTTTATTTGCCCGACGTACCTCACAAGGTGAGCGTTCTAATGACGATTGGAGCTTTGTACGGAGCCTTCAAGTTCACTACGGCGACCCAGACAGGGCAAAAACAAAAGCCACCTGATTCGTAAGGTTGTGATCGATATCGGGCTGGAGACTGAAGGAAAATGATCAACACGAGTCGTGGTGGCGGATCATGGAAAGACAGTCCCAGAGCGAAGATCATTGCGGGGACGATCTCGCTATTGCTGATCGCCGGCTTAATCGCGATGTTCGCAGCCATCGTGTGAAT
>Ga0207652_10005215_pt1 | contig 10559 bp, 8 predicted proteins | sample KBSC63BmetaG_FD_184334 | JGI IMG/M metagenome (GOLD analysis project Ga0207652, IMG submission 184334) | Corn rhizosphere microbial communities from Kellogg Biological Station, Michigan, USA - KBS C6-3B metaG (SPAdes) (version 2) | ecosystem: Host-associated > Plants > Roots > Rhizosphere ...
CCGGCGGCCGCCTGAGGGAGTTTGCGTTGAAAAACAACGGCGATCTGCGCGAGGAAATTGGCTGGGACAATCTGGTGCGTTCAGTGGCGGATATCCGTGATGGGCTCAGCCCCGAGCAGAGACAGAACTTCGGAGTAGTGGTTGGAAATTATGGCGAGGGTGGTGCAATCACGATTTTGGGGCCAGAGTATCATCTCCCGCCGGCGATTCAACTCACGAACTCGGGATGGCTGAGGGGTTTTCCAGCGCCTCCGCCCAACACGTTGATTGTCGTCGGTTGGAGTCGGCAACAACTCGAGGAGGCTTTTCGAGCCTGTCGACCGGCTGGTCACAACGGAAATTCCTTAGGCGTACACAATGAAGAGAGCGAGGGTCACCCCGACATTTATGTTTGCGGCGCTCCCAAGCAGGGGTGGGCCGAGTTTTGGAGAACACATCAAAGATTTGGATGAGGCAGGGGCGGTTCAGAGGCGCGAAAGCTCCCGAGACATCATGGTGGGTACCGCTTCTCGGAGGCTCTGTTCACGGCCAGTGAACCAGGAGCTTCTGCAGCTGCAGTCCGCGATTTTCCATGGACGGCGTGAGTCAGGCAGCCTTCGCTCGTGTGTTCTCACGGTCGAGCCGCGCCTGCAGCTCTCGTTGTAATGCGAGATGGAGCTCCTCGGTAAGTTTAGTTAACTTCTGAGGATCGTCTTCTTGAGCAACTTCGGCCGCGATCTGCCGCCACGACTTCATGATGTTCATGCGGTTGGCCATACCAACAGCCCTGGATTGGAAGGGAGTAGATGCTGTGCGTTGACCCTGCGGCATCTCCCTGATCTCCTTTCTGCCCGGTCGAATTCTTGTCTGGCCGGTTGGGCTTTGAAAACGTTATGAAACGCCACTCTGGCCGACAGACAGGTCAAGCCAAGCGCCTGCCGCAAAGGATCTCCGGTCCGCCAAATTGGACTTGGAACTCTGACAGCGAATGTCGTGAACTGTTTCTACCCTGAATCAGCCTATGGCCGCTCTCCGGATGGCCAAGGAGTAGAGTTGCCCGATTCTCAGCACCCCTGAAAATACAGAATGTAGGGTATCGAACATAAGGACTCCGACGTGGCATCTTAGACGTGCACGCGAGAAAACGCTTACATGCATTCCGCTACGCAACGCGAACGGGAACAAATCAGCTTTCAACTCCTCGAGTCGTTAAAGGGGAGCTTGCTATCGTTAGAGGACCTCAGGCTGGTGCCCCATAACGATCCTCACATTCTTCGGCTCAAGCAGTACCTTCGCCAGAAGATCGCTGAAATCGAGCACCAGCTAGGTGAGATTTATGGGGAACTGCCAACGTAGCTCGATTCCGATTCCGAGATTTGTTGTCTGCGGAAGTGAGTGCGTCCAGCCTGGCCCTGCTGAGGAAAGCTCCAGCCACCGAGAAGGCTCCCAAAAGAGCATCTAAATTTTCGCCGTCAAGGTGCGCGCAACCGGTTCCCAGGCGGTGGCCGCAATTTTGGCAAAACCCGATTTGCAGGAGGTTACACGTGAGCGAAGCGCCGCGAATCAAGGTTGAAGAACTCAAGAAAAGAATGGACGCGGGAGAGGAGCTTACGATTGTCGACGTCCGGAATCCGCAGTCTTGGGCGGAGTCCGACACCATGATACCGGAGGCGGTCAGAATCCCGCTCGATTCTCTCGATCAGAATCTCGCGAGAATTCCAAAATCCAGGCCCGTGGTTGCCTATTGCACATGACCCGAAGAACATTCGAGCGCCAGTTTGGCGCAAAAGCTTCAACAACTCGGCTACCACAACGTCTACGCCCTTCAAGGCGGATTCCAGGCCTGGCAGAATGCCGGGTTCCCGATTCAGTCGAAGCGGGCGGCAGCTTAGGCATTTTCTCTTGCTCAATTCAGCAACGCGCGTCTGATGTTTACGAAACGCGCCAGCCCGAAATGTGTGACCCCGGCGTGAGATGAAGCATTTTTTTTCTGAATTGCTCGGCGATGTAGCTCGGCTCGCCGGATCTCGAGAGCTCAAGTTCTTGCTGGGCGCGGTATTGTGGCCGATTTGCAGAGCCAATCCTTGTCGCTTGTATGTAACTGGCGTTAGTTGCTCTCCTGTGTCAACATACTTACTCTGTAATTGGTTAGTTGCTCTCCTGCTCTCGCCCACTTACTTTATTGAGAAGTTAGTTGCTCTCCAGTTCTCGACTTACTTAGTCTGCCTACAGAATCGTTGTGGTTGACAACCGATGTGCATCAGAACGAAAACATGCTTAATGCACGTTGTCTAAGCTGAGAGCATACTGTTCGGAAACACGCCGATCTGCAGTCGTTCCACTGGAAGACCCTGCTAGAGGACCTCTGTTCAGAACACCCCGCTCGAGAACCCGAAAGGAGTTTGCCGTGAACATTGCGAGGCCGAGTTTCAGAATACATCGCAAGACGATATATATGAGCTGGTTGATTTGTTTCTTGACGTTCGTCGTTTTCACCGCGCCTCCAGCTCGGGGCCAAGGAGCGTCGACAGCAACGATCCTAGGCACGGTTACCGATCCTTCCGGAGCCGCCATTCCCAACGTTACGGTGAATGTCACCAATGCCGATATAAACCGGACTACACGAGTTACGACCAATGGAGCTGGGCAATATGTAGCGCCCGATTTGCCCATCGGGCATTACGATGTTCAGGTACAGGCCGCAAACTTTCAGCCAGCATCCCAGCAGAACATTGCCCTTCAGGTAGGCGACCGCAGGCGCATCGACTTCCAATTGAAGCTTGGAACATCGCAACAGACGGTCACGGTCGAGGCGGCCCCGGTGGCCGTGCAGGGCGATACCGGCGAGCAGAGCTTTGTAGTTACCGGTCGACAGGTGACGCAGCTCGCTACCAATGGGCGGAGCATGTACGCTTTGCAGGCGCTCACGCCTGGAGCGTCCAGCATTCAGCAGGATTTCCAGATACCCACTTCCGCCGGTGGTGATGCCAACGTTAGCTATAACGGATTGCGTGAAGGGCACAATCTCTGGCTCATCGATGGCGGAGAGGCCTCGGACCGTGGCGGTGCCGGCGGCTCTGATGTAATGCCCTCGATCGACTCCCTTTCGGAGTTCCGTACGTTGACCTCCAATTACAGCGCAGAATACGGACTTTCTTCAGCCGGCACGCTGACTACAGTGATCAGGTCCGGCACGAAGATGTTCCATGCAGGTGCCTGGTACTTCGGCCGCAATGATGCTCTTGATGCGCGCAACTTCTTCAACCCGGCACCCAATCCGGTGGCGAAACTGCGGTTCCACACCTTCGGTTTTAACGTCGGAGGCCCAGTATCGTTCCACCCGCACAAGTCGGATCCGAAGACATTTTTCTTCTACAACATGGAGTGGAGGCGTTTGATCCAGGGACAACTCTTGAACCAGACGGTCCCGCTCGCGAGCGAATATCCCGATGCTGCCGGTCCCGGCACGGGAGCTGTCTTCCCGTCTACGGGGCCAGACGGCAAGCCGCAAACCATCATGGTGCCCACGGGGGTGGCGAATCTAGGCGCTAACTGTCCGGGAGGAACTCCTCCTGCGGGAATTATTCCTGGTGCTCCGTTCCCAGGCAACACGATTCCTTCATGCATGGTTGAGCCGAATGCGACTTCACTTCTCAGTGCCGGAATATTCCCCAAGCCCACAAGTGGATCCCAGTTTATTGGCGGCAATAACCCGTCCACGAATGTGCGTGAGGAAATCGTCCGTCTCGACCACACCTTTAACGATAAGTTTTCCATCTTCGGGCATTTCATTGCGGATCAAGTGGACCAGACCTTCGGCACGACGCAATGGAGCGGGGACAACGTTCCCACAGCCTTTAATACCTTCGGAAACCCCAGCTATCACGCGGTGGTGCATGCGACCCACATCATCCGGCCCAACCTGCTCAACGAAGTAAGCTTCAATTACAACGGAAACCGGATCCACATTGTCCCTCAAGGCGTATTCCAGGCGCCCTCGGACTTCACCTTTAACCGAATCTTTTCTGACGTCAGCGCGAACGTAGATAACCGTATTCCCTCTATTCACCTGAGCGGTGCCACCGGTACGAACTACACCATCAACTGGCAGCCATGGAACAACACGGCTGACGATTACCAAATTCGCGACGATCTTTCCTGGACCCGAGGCGCGCATGAGCTCAAGTTGGGCGCCAGCTGGTCCATATACAAGAAAGTTCAGGACTACTTTGCGACCACCCAGGGCGGGTTCACTTTTGACGGCTCGTTCTCGGGCAGTGACTTTGCCGATTTCCTGCTGGGCTATGCTCAGCAGTACCAGGAATTCGCCCTCAAGGGGACCGGCTATTGGAATAACCAATCGCCGGCGGCCTACATTCAGGACAACTGGCGTGCTACCCACCGGCTGACTCTAAATCTAGGTTTGCGCTGGGACGGGATACCACACACCTATGAAGTCAACGGGAACCAATCGAACTTCTACCCAAATCTGTATAACCCGGCCTCGGCAGCGGTTTTCGCCACCGATCCAGTAACCGGACTGCCAAACTACAACATGATTTCCCCCACCAGCCCCGGCCTTGGTTCGAGCCCGGTAACGGCCCTGCAGTCCATTCCGTTCTATCTGAATGGTATTGGCATCGGTGGGAAAAATGGCATTCCCAAGGGTTTGGTCAACAATACCTGGAACGCGTTCGGTCCACGCATCGGTTTTGCACTGGATCTGACTGGCCGCGGGAAGACGGTGCTTCGCGGCGGCTTCGGAACCATGTACGAACGGGTTCAGGGCAATGACATGTACAACGCTGCTAACAACAGCCCGTTCAACGTCAACCTGAACATCAACAACGTTCTCCTGTCGAATCCTCACGTGGGCGCGATTGCCGGCAGTGGCTCCATTAATGCTGGCTCCGTCATACCCGTGTCCTCCATTGTTGCCTTAAACAAGGAGTACAAAGTACCGACCAGTTATCAGTACAGCTTGGGCGTGCAGCAATCGTTGGGCGGGAATGCGGTGTTCCAAATTTCCTATGTCGGGAACCAGAATCGCTGGCAAAGCTACTCGCAGGAGACTGCTCTTCCCGCGCAAAATCAGCTGGCGAGTCTAGCCGTGAACAAGGTTGGAACCAACGGAGTGCCGTTCAACGGTCTTGTCAACTTCCCTGGTTACAGCTCCGTTCTGGTCAATTTCACCGGAGTTAACTCGAACTATAACGCTCTACAGGCCGAACTTCACGGCCGTGTAACTCACGACCTGCAACTCCAGGCAGCCTACACCTATTCCCGTGCCATCGATCCGACCACGGGGAATCTAGGCGGAGGAGACAGCTTCGACCTTGACCACGTCTCCAATCCGTACGTTGGCTGGCGCTACGATCGTGGCCCCTCGCCTTTCGATCGCACGCATATTGGGTTCGTGAATTTTATCTATGATCTCCCGATTTTCAAGAACAGCAGCAATAAGGCACTGAAAACCACCATCGGCGGATGGCAGCTTTCCGGAATCGTCAGCATGCAAACTGGCACTCCACTCAACATCGGTTGCACCTCGACCTGCGGCACCAGTTTTCAAAGCGTCGCGAATATATTCCCGGGCGCAGACGTTCTGAATCGGCCCGACCTGGTCGGCGGGATTTCCTACCCGAAGACCGTCAATTCCTGGTTCAATCCAGCAGCGTTTGCAGCTCCCGCGCCGGGACAGTGGGGTAGCTTGGGCTTCAACGGTCTGCGCGGGCCAGGGCGTCACAATTGGAATCTGGCGCTGTTCAAAGAGTTCGTGATCAGCGAGGACCGCGGTAGTCACGTCGAGTTCCGGGCTGAAAGTTTCAATACCTGGAACCACACGCAGTTCGGAGGCCCGGGCCAGAATGGCGGGGTCAGCACCAATCTCGGCTCTACCAACTTCGGCGCAGTCACATCAGCTTGGGATCCAAGAGTCTTCCAACTTGGATTGAAGGTGATCTACTGAGACTCAGCCTTGGTCCAGTCCAGTCCACCCGCTCTCTCCTGAGAGCGGGTGGATTCATTGGGCGATCAACTTCAGTCGCGAACGCAGAACGAACCAGGGCATGCAGTCAAGCTCTGGGTTGATTCTTGCGGAACCGTTCAGCGACCCATCCCCCGGCCGTCTCATTGCCGAATGCTGATTCAGGATCAGCATATCGGGGTTCGAATCCCTGGGGGGCAGCCAAATCAAATCAATCACTTATCTCCAGACTACGCCCGCACGGAAGCACTTTTGAGAACTAGCGAAAAGGCTCGAATTAGCGCATAGCGGATCGAGGCGTACGGCACACTTACGGCACACTGCTTTGGTGAAGTGAACTGGGGTGAACCCCCGAGGTGAGACAAACTAGATTGGCACACCTGCTATAGATACCTACTTCAGCGTGTAGCGCGCGCCGCGGCCCTTGCCGACTTGCACCAGGTAGTTATCGGTCGCCAGTTTTCGCAAATGCGCTTTGACCGTATTGCGGTTCGCCCCCGTGGACTCCTCGATTTCCTTGACCGAGATTTCTCCTCGCGTCTTTGCGAGTTCCACTATCTGACGTGAGAGTGCCGGCAGGGACGAACGCAGAGCTTGTTCTTCTTTAACCTTCGCAGCGAGGTTGTTTTTCTGCTTGACCATCGTCCGAAGAAAAAACACAAGCCAGTATTCCCAGTTCTGCTTTCCTTTGCGGATCGTCTGTTGCGTGCGACGCAGCGCGAGGTAATAGTTGTCCTTGTTAGCCTCGATCACGCTCTCCATCGAGCTGTACGGGACGTACCCGTACCCGGCGCGCAGCAACAGAAGAGTCGTGAGGACTCGGGATAGCCGGCCGTTACCGTCTTTGAAGGGATGGATGGCCAGGAATACCACAATGAAAATCGCTATCAGTATCAACGAATGCTGCGTTTCTTCGTTGAGCGATTCATTGAACCAATCGACGAGTTCTTTCATCCAACCTGGCGTTTCGAATGGCGTAGCGGTTTCAAACACAACGCCCAGACTCTTGCCATCCGGACCAAAAGCCTCGACATGGTTCGGCACTTTCTTGTAGTGACCGCGATGCTCCTGATCCTTGCTGCTGTATTTGAGAAGAACACCGTGGAGCTGCTTGATGTGGTTTTCGGTGACCGTTATGGACTCGAAACTCTCGAAAATCATGTCCATCGCATCGGCGTAGCCGGCGACCTCCTGCTCGTCGCGGCTCGCGAACGATTTAGCCTTCACGCCGGAGAGCAGCTTTTCTACTTCCCGATCGCTGAGTTTTGCGCCTTCGATGCGGGTTGAGGAGCCAACACTTTCGATCGTGGCGATCCGCCTGAGGGTGGTCAGTTTTTCAGGTGCAAGGGACTCCATCACCTTCCAACGCCCTTTGAACTCATCGATCTCAGCAATGAGTTTCAGGATTTCGGGCGTGATTGCGATGCCCCTGATTTCGTGGGTACGGATATCCATTTATACCCATTTTTATCCGATTGCTACCTAAAGGCAAGAAATATCCATTTACACCCGTTTATACCCAATGTCATATTTTACAAACAGTTTATTTTCAATACACTACAATAATATTGCACACTACAAATTGAATGTGTAGCGTGCTATTACCTTTGTAGAATGATCCGCGAAGAACAAGCCTTGCTCGACTATGTCGAGGTGGTCACGGGTGTACGGCCTCGGCTCAACGGACCGCCGCCGAATGCGTCCACCGTGCCCCTTTTCCTGAGAGAGCATTACGACTTTGGCGAAATCGAGATGTTCGGGCGAAGAGTGGCACTTGCTTTGGAAAAAGCGCAGCCCCGGGAATTTTCCACCAGTGAATACGCACGCAACGCCGCTATTCTCAAGGATCGATTTGGGAAAGACATGGTCCTTATCATACCGAAGCTACCTTCATACGTGAGGAACCGTCTAGTCCGGGAAGGTGTTCCATTCATTGTTCCGGGCAGTCAGATGTTCCTCCCGATGTTGATGGTTGATCTGCGCGAACGCTTCTCCAAAGCGAAATCTCGACTGCAGGACAAATTGTCGCCAGTTTCGCAACTTGTGGTGATTTATCAAATTCTGAGGGAGCCGGAAGCGAACGTTCCTTTGGCGATCTTAGGCAACAGGCTGGAGTACTCTCCGCAGGCCATAAGCCATGCGCAGGAAGAACTTCAAGCCGCCAAACTGTGTGAAGTGCGACGAGCTGGCCGGATGGCTTTCTTGGATTTTGAACTCCGAGGTAAAGCGTTATGGAAAATGGCGGAGCCCCTGATGACCAGCCCTGTGCGGCGCACGCAGTGGGTGCGGTGGGGACATCCGAGCGCGCGCGCGGTGGCGGCGGGAACAACCGCATTGAGCCGGCTGTCTATGCTGGCCGAAGACCGGGTAGCAACTTACGCCATGCGCGACCGCGCATTGAACGCTGAACTTGAAAGGGGTGGTCTTCTCGCGTGCTTAGGCCCTGAGGAGGCAGACGTGCGAATGGAGTCGTGGAAATATGACCCCTGGGTACTCGCAGAGAACGATATAGCCGACCCTTGTTCGTTGTATCTGAGCCTTCGCGAATCCGGAGATGAGCGCGTACAGAAAGAGATTCAACTTCTGATCGAATGGCTACGCCAATGATTCGTGGACTCGATCTCTTTCGTGAGCACTCCGCAGGCTATCGCAAAGCATTCGTGCTTATCGGCGGCGTGGCCTGCCATGAGTGGCTGTCCACGCAGGGCCTTGAGTTTCGCGCTACCAAAGACGTCGACATGGTGCTTATTGTGGAAGCGGTGGAACGCCGCGTTCGTGAAGCGGTTCTGGGAATTCATCGAAGCTGGAAAATACGCAGGGCGTTTCAAAGCGGATGACGAAAGAAAGCTCTATCGCTTCGACAAACCCGCGAACGATAAGTACCTCGTAATGATCGAAATCTTCAGCAGGAAGCCCTCCAATGTTGACCTTGCCGAGGGTCAACAGATCGTACCGATAAAACTGGACGCGGATTCAGCGAGTCTTTCGGCAATTTTATTGAACGACGACTATTCCGAACTGGTCAGGCAACAGCACAACGAAAAAAATCTTCCCTTCGCGAATCCGGCGGCTTTGATTCCGCTCAAAGCGCGCGCTTTATCTCGACCTAGCGGATCGGGCTGCCAGAGGAGAGGAAGGAAAAAGCAAAGACATTGCCAAACATCGCACAGATGTGTTTCGGATTGCAGCGACGCTCCCGAGCGAAGAAGGGCCCGCAGTCCCCGGAACTGTTCAGGAAGTCTTGGGAAAGTTTTTTTTGCTTTTTTCAGCGGAGAACAAGAAAGATTGGGAAGCCATTCGCACCGGCCTTAAGACGACCTTTGGCGCTCAAGAAATCAAGCCCGAGTCGCTCATCGAATCGATCCGCACTTATTTCAAACTCGACGAGTCAAATCGTTAAGGCCGCCGGCCGGCTGTACGAAGTCTCGAATTTAGTTGGCAGAAAGCGACGTAGGGGGAAAGCAGATATATTGACAGGGCGCAAGTAAGCTTCTGCGATTGCCCGCAGTCTAGACTACGAACTCAGAAGCAGTGATACCAGTAACCATCACATTCTCCCCGTACCTCGTCAGTACATCGCGGAGCTGACTCAGAATCACTTCTTTCCCAAGAAACGGATACGGCCGGTAAAAGCCCGGCCCTCGTAGTTGCCAAATCTGAGGAAATCCGGAGAGCTGATGTCGTTATTGACGTAGGTGTAATTTTTGTGACCGGTGACGTTGTCGAATCCTCCCCGAATGGCCCAGTTGTAACCGAAGGCGTGAAACCGCTTTTCGATATGGGTATTGAGAGTGAACCAAGTGGGGAATCGGCGCGACCCGGGGGGCTCCGCTAACTGGATCTGGTCATTGACGACATTAAAGGGGAAACCCGAGCGCAGCTCGCCAGAGTAGGCGAAATCGAAGCCCTTATAAATGGGGAGGAGCCCCCAGGACAGAAAACGGTTGGGACTATCCCAGGGATAGGGCCCGGGCTGCTGTCGACTGAACTGCGGATTGTCGATATTGAAGTCCAGAACCTGATTGGACCGTGAATGTGATCGCATGTAGGACGCAAACAGCATGTGGCCATTCCGGAAGGCGTGGCGTACCTGGACCTGAAGGCCGTCATAGCGGTCCTGACGCGTGTTCTGGAGAACGAAATTTCCGTTCAGGGTGCCATTGTTCGCGAGGTCGTAAACCAGTCCGTGCGTGCCGCGTTTCTGAATGTATTCCACCTTTAGATACACGGCGACAGGGAGCTCTCGTTCGAGGGCAAGGCTCCAGTTGAGGAACCTCGGGGCCTGAAGCCCTCGGGTGCTGGCCGTAAACGTGGATAGGATGGGCCCGATGACGGTCGGAGCGGGAGCAGAGGAAAAGAAAAAGTCCTGGCGAGTACCCGCATCCGGACGAGCGACCAAGAAAATGGGAGTAGCGTCGTAGAAAATACCCAGGCCGGCGGAGATCTTCGTTTTCGCTGAGGCGTCGAGCGAATAGGTGGTGCCAAGCCGGGGCGACACCAGGGAGCGGCGGATGATTTGGTCCCAGTCATAGCGCATCCCCATTTCGATGAGCCAACGGTTCTTCAGGCGCCAGCGGTCTTGCCCGTAGGCGCT
>Ga0207652_10005218_pt1 | contig 10554 bp, 4 predicted proteins | sample KBSC63BmetaG_FD_184334 | JGI IMG/M metagenome (GOLD analysis project Ga0207652, IMG submission 184334) | Corn rhizosphere microbial communities from Kellogg Biological Station, Michigan, USA - KBS C6-3B metaG (SPAdes) (version 2) | ecosystem: Host-associated > Plants > Roots > Rhizosphere ...
CTTCCTTGGTGCCGAACGCGATGCGCTCCTGCTTTTCTTTGGAGTAACCGCCCCACGGCGACAGCCAAACGCCAATCCCGAAACCGTATTTGCTGGCCGCTTCGCGCATCGGGGTAAAGCCGTTTGGAAAGCCCGAATCCATCTTCCACAGAGAGCTTGTGTTGTCCCAGCCATCGTCGAAGAGGAAGGAATCCATAACGACGTGGCGCTTGCGAACGAGCTCATCACCGAAAGCATGAATGCGATCGAGGGATGCGGCCTGGTCGTAACGCTCACCGTAGCCGATGTCATACCAACTGTTGTAGTGCAGGAACGTGCGATAGGGATGGGCGCGCTCCTGCTCGATGTAGTGCAGAAAGTCGCGGCGCATCTGGCCTGGGTGCGCCCAGCCGATGACGGCGCTGTAGGTGAGTGTCTGACCGGGTTCGAGAGGGAGGGTGCGATGCAATGCGCACTCGATGTTGCCATCGGTAACCGTGTTGGCTGAGAGCGGGTCTTCGAAGCCAAGGAAGAAGTTGCCATCGACGATAGGTGATCCGGCGACGGTGCCTATGGTGGCCGCTCCTGCAGCGTGGAAGCGGAAGAGAATAACTTTCGCGATGGCGAGCTTGCTGGTGCCAGCGTGAAGTGTAAGTTCCTGGCGCAGATAGTTGGTGCCGTCGCGCGAGATGAGACACCAATGGGCGCTGCCTGCGTTCGATGGCAGAGTGAAGTCGGCGCAGAGCTGGCTGCCGGCAAGCGTCGCCGCATGGCGCGCCGAGCCCGGTTGCGCTGCAACACGGCTGAGCGACAGCGGCCTTGTGAGCTGCATCTGCGAGGAGGCCAGATTCCGGCCATCCTGAAGCTGTAGGATGAATGGCTCGCCGGGTTGAAGGCTGATGTTGTCGCCGACGCTGGTGATTTCCAGTCCGGAAAGATCGCGTGCGGCCGTCGGAAGCGTGGCGCGGAGCACGCCGTTGGAAAGCGTCCATGTGGAACGATGATCGGGAGCTTTGTGGCCCGCTTGCGCAACGGACGGTGTCACGGCCATGAAGGGGTATGAGCAACAGAGCGCGAAGAGCCCAGCCAGCTTACGAGAGATCATGCTTTGTTCACACCTTTTGAGAACCGAATCGAAAGAAATTGTAATCTTTCGAAATAAAAGTATGCATCCTCGGAAAGTCGGAGGGCAACGGGCTTGAAGGATTGTTTTTAATCGTCTTCCTGGCGGCATCGTGATTCTGATCGGGCTGGCAGGACTCGGCATCTTTTCGCGCCGCCAGCGACTGGGGTTACGAATCGGGGTTATTGTAAGAGGTGGTTTAAACGACAGTATGACGTTGCAGGAAGGACAGGAATGTCGAATTGGCGGGTGTTAGCGAGCGGTTTTCTTCTAGCGGGAAATGTACTGGTCGTGGCACAACAGCCGGCTGCTAAGGCGCCTAAGCCCCAGCCCTATCCTTGGACCAATGCAAAGTTGTCGCCCGATGAGCGCGCCGATATGGTGATCCACGAGATGACGCAGGCGGAAAAAATTCAATTGGTGCACGGCATCGGCTGGGGACCGCTGCAGCCTCATACGGTGATTCCGGCGGGGAATAATGGTGGGGCTGGAGAAGTGCTGGGGATTCCGCGGTTGGGGATTCCGGACCTGAATCAGGCGGACTCGGCGGTAGGCGTGAGAATGGCGGCGCGCGAGAGCCGGTATGCCACGCTGCTGCCGTCGGTTTTGGGAGCGGCGGCGACGTGGGACAACGAAGCGGCGTATTTGTACGGCGATGTGATCGGGCGGGAACTGCGGGCGCAGGGGTATAACCAGTCGATCGGCGGCGGTGTGGACCTGGCGCGCGATCCGCGCAACGGGCGGCTGTTCGAGTATCCCGGTGAAGACCCGGTGCTGGCTGGGTATACCGTCGGCAATCTCATCCGCGGGGTCGAAGCCAACCAGGTGATGGGCGACATCAAACACTACGCACTCAATGACCAGGAGACGGGGCGAACAGTGGTTGACGTCCACCTTGGGCACAAGGCTGCCCGTGAAAGTGACCTTCTGGCGTTTGAACTGGGGATCCGGATTGGGCACCCGTCCTCGGTGATGTGTTCCTACAACAAATTCAACGGTGACTGGGCCTGTGAGAACGACTGGCTGCTGAACCATGTGCTGAAGGGCGATTGGAAATATCCCGGATTCGTGGTGTCGGATTGGGAGGCGACGCATTCGACGGCCAAGGCCGCGAATGCCGGGCTCGATATGGAGCAGCCGGGCGATGGCTTCTTTGGGCCAAAGCTGGACGCGGCTGTGGCGAGCGGCGAGGTCAAGCAGGCGCGGCTGGATGATATGGTGCATCGGATTCTGCGCAGTATGTTTGTGGCAGGAGTGATCGATCATCCGCCGGCGCCGCGCGAAGTTGTCGATCCATTCCGCGGACGTGACGATGCGCAGAAGATCGCCGAGGAAGGCATCGTGCTGCTGAAAAATGCGGACGGTGTTTTGCCCCTCGACATTGCGCGCGTGCATTCGATTGCGGTGATCGGTGCTCACGCGGATGTGGGCGTGATGTCTGGTGGCGGGTCGGCACAGGTAGATGCGCCGGGCGGGAATGCGATCAGTCCACACACGCAGACCGAGTGGGGCAAGGCCGTGTATTTTCCGTCCGCGCCGCTGCGCTACATTCGCGAACATGCTCCGCAAGCCGATGTGCAGTTCAATGCGGGCACGGATTTGGCTTCAGCCGCAGCTCTGGCGAAGAAGTGCGATGTGGCGATTGTGTTTGCTGACGAGTTCATGAGTGAAGGCATGGACGCGGCAACGCTTTCGCTGCCGAACAAGCAGGATGCGTTGATTCACGCCGTTGCGAAGGCGAACCCGCGTACGGTGGTCGTGCTGGTGACGGGAAATCCGGTGAGCATGCCCTGGGTGGATGACGTTGCGGGGGTGATGGAGGCCTGGTATCCCGGCATCGGCGGTGGACAGGCGATCGCTAACCTGTTGTTCGGCACGGTGAACCCTTCCGGCAAGCTGCCGATTACGTTTGCAAAGAGTGAGGCCGATCTGCCGCATCCGAAGGTCTTCGGACTTGACGAGATGGAGAAAGCGAAGGCGCGCGGCGACAAGAAGTTCGAAGGGATCTCGTTCCCGGCCGACTTGAACGAAGGTGTGCGCTTCGGATACAAATGGTTCGACTCGGAGGGCAAACAGCCGCTGTTTGCGTTTGGCTTCGGGCTTTCGTACACAACGTTCAGCTACTCCGACCTGCATGTGGATGCCGGGGCGAAGACGGTGACGTTTGCGCTCGAGAACACCGGCAAACGGAGCGGAACGGAGGTTGCGCAGGTCTATGTGCGGCTTCCGAACTCGTCGGGTGAGAACTTCATGCGGCTCGCGGGTTGGCAGCGAGTCGAGCTCGCGCCGGGGGAACGGAAGACCGTTCACGTCGAATTGGAACCGCTGGCGCTGATGACGTTCGATGAGGCGAAAGATGCGTGGCAGAGGCTGCCGGGAGACTACTCGATTGGGGTTGGAGGCTCTTCTCGAGACTTGACGCTGCACGAAAATCTACAGCTACGATAACTTGCGGTCATCCCGGCTCTAGATGTGGTCGCGATTGTAGACAGCGCGCTGGCGGCCCGCTAGAGCGGCTGCATTCTTGCGGTCCGCCTTCAGCACGGCGTCGTACAGGGTGATGGCACGATCATAGTGGCCGTCGCCGGCAAGCTTGTCCGCATTCGCGATCATGCGTCGAATCTCATCGGGAGAAAAGGTGACGCCCGAAGACGATGGAGGCGGCGCTGCCTGATGGTCTGGCGGCGGTGTGGGTTGCTTGACCTTCGGCGGAGCGGTTGGCTGTCTACGCGGCTCTATGGGAGTGCTGGATTTCGGTGCCGGTGCCACCGGCGCGATGGTGGTAGGTTGCGGTTGAGGCGTCACGGCCGGCAGGGCAGCGGCGGCTGTAATGGGTGCCGCTGCGGGTTGCGGTTTTGCAGTTGGCCGGAGCGCGAAAACGATACCTCCGATGACGACCAAACCAGCAACGCCGGCGCCGGCGAAGGTTAGCATACGGCGCTTTGGATCGGGCGCAGGGCTAGACTGCTGCGGGACTGCTGACGGCGTCCGTATCGGGAGTTTTGCAGGCGGAGGCGCGACAGACTTTTGGGGTGGACCTGCCACAGGCCTGGGTTTGACCGTCGGGACTGTCGGAGCCGCCGCAGCGAGCGCCGCCGGCTGCGGAGACACAGCCGGCACATGGTGGGGAGGCGTCAACAATTCGATCGTGGTGCAGTGCGGCGCTTGGCCGGGCGCGGGAAGTTCACGGAACCGAAGTCCCGGGATGGTACGGGCTGCCTGGCAGATGGCGCCGATCAGCAGCACTCGTTGCGGCTCGGTTTGCGATGTGTCGCGGAGGGACAGGCTTTCGCTATCGCCTGCGTGACACAGAGTAAATGCGGCGTGGACCGCTGCGGTGTCGGCTGTACTGGAGAAGCCGTCGATCAAACCGCACAGCTTGCGGACCGCAGCGATGGCTTGCCGGGTGCTTCCATAGGAGGCGTAGACGGCGTTATCCGAGCACGCTTGTATTGTTCCGCTTGAGCCGAGGATCAGGTCGTTTACCATTTGCGCGGCGACAGGCTGAAATGCACCGGCTGCGGGAGACGCATTGTCTGTCCACAGATCGACGTGCAGAAGGGTCTCGGCAGACGCGGGAGCGGCGGCAGGGGTCGCGTACGGTTCGGAGAGACTTTCGCTGGGAGACTTTTTGACGCGGGACTTTCGAGGATTAGCCGGAGTCGGAATGGTGTTCGCCTGCTTCATGGATCAGGACGCTGCCCTAATATCCTTTTTGCTCAATTTGGCTAACCGAAGGATTGTGTTCGCCGGAGCGGGTAGAGTCGCCGTCCCGTCGGGAAATTATCGCATGGGTCTGGGTGGCGTCCGCGAGCCAATTTGCGGGAATGGTGCTGCGAAAGATGGTTTTTACCGCGGAATACCGTTCATTTTTGAAACAGAGACGGAATAGTATGGGGTTACATCAATTTCAATGCGCGCCGGTCTTCGCGAGGAGAATCATGTCCCATTTTCTGCGTCTTGTTTCATTTGCTCAAAGACTCTCAAGGACCCGTACTGCATGCGTTGCAGTGCTCATTGCTGTAGCGTCAGCGAACGTCTGGGCCAAGGATTTGCCGATTAGCGGCGTCCTGCTTTATCCCAACAGCGGCGGTTATGGGTATGTGCAGGTGACCGGGTTCCTCGTCAATGGGAAGACCGAGCTTCGGGCGTGCAGCGGCAACGGGCCGGTGGACAAATCGGTGTATAAGAACATGGCGAAGATCAACCTGGCCACCGTGAAGACGCTGGAGCGGATGCCGGACGGTACGTGGCTGGCCGATGTGGGGAGCGGACCGGCGACGTGCGTTGTGCCTGGCAATTTCAAGTTCGAGCGCGATGGCGCGATGAAAGCTTCGGAGCTGGTGGATAAGTCCACGTATGCGGGACAGGTGCTGGGATCGAACCCGGCGGGTGTAACGGTGCTGCCCGCAATGGCTCCGGGATCGAAGTTCATTTTTGGCACGGCCACGGATGTGGAGCTTGCGGAGTACCTGATGGCCGAGCGGTCACGGACGATTCCGGCATGGTCTGCATACCTCGGCAAGTTTACCAACGGGCCGCACGCCGGGCAGGCGAGGGGTGCCGAGGTTGAACTGCTGGTCGCGGACGGTTCCGTGAAGCTCGCAGCCTACGTGAAGACATCTGGCTCGGCTGCGCCGGACTATGACGATCTAACAGCCGCTCGCGAGCGTGCAGACCAGGCTTTGGACCTCGTTGCCAGCGATGCCGCGGCCATAGCGTTGCGCGAAAGTGTGCGGCAGCAGATGAAGCTGATTGCCGACAACGCGGCAGCGAAGCTCAAGGCGTTCAAGGACCAGATGGCGGCGCATGGCCCGGGCTATCCGCTGCTGGTAACTGCAAAAGACTTGTCGGACCGCGTCGTCACAGTCGACCCGAAGTATGCTCCGGGCGTTACGGTTCAGAACAATGTGGCGAACGAGACGGGAGCGCTGGATGCGGCGATCAAGGCGGCGAATGCGCAGCGGACATCGCAGCAGTATGACGCAGCGTACACGTCGGTGGCGAAGTACATTTCGTTTTCCGCCGAGGAGCCGCGTCTCGGAGAAATCGTTCGCGACGACTACAAGTTCCACATGGATAAGGCCGACGCGGAGGTGCTGCAAGGTAACTGGGAAGGCGCTGTGGCCGACGTCCGGCGGGCCCGCGAGATACTACCGACCGACGAGTCGAAGGTGGCGCTCGAGAAGGACGAAGCCGGTCTGCTGACAGCACAGAACAAGGCTGCGGCGGAAAAAGCGCAGGTGCGCAGCAAAACCTATATGGACGACCAGGACCCCATCGGGGCGTATGAGGTGTTTGCGAATCTAACCCCCGCGCAGCAGTTGCTGGTGAAGGACGATATGGCTGCGTTGGAAGCGGGCTATGTTACCGCGACGACCCGCAAGGCGAAAGACCTGCAGTCGGCGCATACACCGATCCACGGACGCGCGGATGAGGATGGGATTCGGCTGGCGTATGACTATCTGCTGCGTGCGAGCAAGCTCAGCGACGACTCCGATATCGGGATCAAGCTCGACCTCGTGGCCGATGAAATCAGCGCGTATTACGTTGAACTCGGTGGGAAGTATCTGGACCGGCCATTATCGTCGGGAGTCGGCGTCGGTTGGTCGTATCTGACCGAGGCACAGCAGTACCGGCCCAATCTGGATGCGGTCCGTGACGCGAGGACCCGCAACGGTGCGGCGTACCAGATGCGCTCCAAACTCTCGATCGGCGTGGTATTTCGCGACCAGACATCGCGGCGTGACAGTGCCGGCTTTGCCGACCAGTTGCAGCAGGCCTTTGCAACGGGATTGGAGACCTCCGGCCTTCCCGTAAAGGTTGTGCTGCCGGGGGCTATCGCGGCCACCATCGAGCCGAACTTCCACTTCGTCGGAGAGATTCTGGAGCATCGCGCGATTCGCAACGCGAAGAAGGAGACACTGCAATCGGAGTATCGCAGTGGATCGCGCGAGATCCCGAATCCGGACTGGAATAAGGCGGACCAGGAGTACGAAGGGGCGAACCTCGATCTCCAGCGGGCCCAGAGCGCTCTTGCCGGCGCGACCGCCAAGAACAACAAGAAGATGATCGAGGAAGCGAACAGGAACGTCGACCGGATTCAAGTGACGGTACAGGCGGCGAGGGCAAAGATGAATGCGTTGCCGAAGACGATCACGGACAACGTCGTCAGTCCGTACAACTACACCCGCACAACGCTGGAGCTGAAGAACGTTGTCGACCTTTCGTTCCGCATCCTGGATGCGAGTGGGACCGTGATTGGCGGACCGATCCACGTGGTGAAGAACGATCCAAAGACGTTTACGATTCTCGAAAACATCAAGCCTGACGACACCAAGGGACTGAAGGAGGTCGACTCGCCTCCGGACGAAGTGCAGTTGATGACCGACGCAGAAATCGCAGCGCGCGACAGCATGGTGAAGGAGGCGCAGGAGCAGGTACAGGCGCTTCCGCAGAAAATCCTCACCCAGGCGCGAGCCAGGGCTGCCAGCAACGACCTTGATGGAGCAGGAGAGCTGTACGTGCTGTATTTGAATTGCACGCCTGCGAAAGAAAGTCCGGAACGAGCGGAAGCGGCGCGCTTCCTGCTCGCGAACTTCAACCTGAGGCATGCGGTCGAACTGAGCGCGGCAGGGCAGTGAGTTGAGTATCTACAGTGATGGGTCAAGTGTTTCTCAAACCGAGAGCGTGACCTCCCGCTTATCCTAATTCGGGGTAGGCCGATCGATATGGTCGACTACCACGGTCACGCTGGGAACCTTCATTGCCTTCAAATCTAGACCAACCGATCGCACGTCAAATGGGCCTGCAGGATCGGGATCAGACCGGGACAAATCGTCATCTCGTCTGAGGATTTCCACATCGTATCTCCCCTTGAGTCCTGTCATATCTCGAACGGGTCTATCGCCTTCAACCATGACAAACTCAGCTACCGTTGCCATCGAAACACCGACAAAAGTCAGCCTTGCTGGCTTTTCACTGGACGGGTGCCGAACAATCCACCCGCCACTGGCTAACGGAGATCCGCCATATGGAGCAGCCACGTTTGGTGTTGTCTCTCTAAACTTCACCCCATGCTTTCCAACCACCAATGCAAAACCCTGGACCTGGGCCTCCACAACATGAGCGGCCAGCTTACAGCGATCCGCGAGCATAGCCCGCAACATGGGCTGCATCCTCTCGCGTCGTTCTCCCGAAGACAGATTCTTCCACTCACCCGCCGTCTGCATGTCGAGCTTTGCCTCTACGTCATAATTCTCCCTGAAAACCCATGGCGGAGCACCCGCGAGGCGATCAGGCGTCCAATACCGCGGCGATTGCGGGAAGTAAGCTGACATCACAGTCGCAAACAGTGGGTTTCCTTTCGCTATAAATTCATCAGGGCTCGAACTCATCATCTGCCGTCCATCGCCTTTGCTGGGACGAATAGAAACTGCATCAAAGCGCGGGGGCTTAGAAGAGATCATGGCTCCAGGAGCACTTGAAGTTCTTTGGCTTACTCCAAAGTGCGAGAACAAAAGCAGCAGAAAAAGAAGGATAAGGACCCTCTGTTTCGCGACAAAATGATTTCTCAATATGAAGCCCTCATTATTGATGAATTATTGTCCAAACAAGAACTATAAGATTAGAGGGTAGAGTGTAGATGACTACCTCATTTTCTGACTGGCGTTTTCACTACGCTCTATCCTCTACACTCTAATCACTATCTTTAAATACATGGAAACTCCTACCCAGATTGGAAAATACGAGATACTCTCCGTCCTTGGCCGCGGTGGCATGGGTGTGGTCTATCGTGCGCTCGACCGCAAAATCGGGCGCCAGGTTGCGATCAAGACCGTTACGGAGGTCCTGGTCAAAGACACCGTCATGCTCCAGCGGTTCTATCGCGAGGCGGAGAAGATGGGGTTGCTCAAGCATCCCAACATCATCACCCTCTACTATCTGGGCGAGCAGGATGGGTATCCATACATCGTCATGGAGTACGTGGAAGGCGACCCTCTCGACAACCTGATCGCGGGTGGGCGGCGGTTGTCGTTGACGTTCAAGCTGCGCATTATGGAGCAGGTCTGCGTCGCGCTGGGCTATGCACACAGCCACGACGTGGTGCATCGCGATGTGAAGCCGGCGAATGTGATTGTGCGGCCGGATGGGCTCGCCAAGCTGCTGGATTTCGGGATCGCGCGTGAGGAAAAGGGCGCGACCGACATGACCGTGACGCAGGCCGGCAGCGTGATCGGCACGGTGCCATATATGGCGCCGGAACGGCTGCGCGGGGCGTCCCTCGACGGCCGGTCCGATATTTTTGCCGCCGGGATTATGCTGTACCAACTCCTCACAGGCGTACTGCCGTTTACGGGCCAGGAGTTGGTGCTGGTGAACCAGTTGCTGACCGAACAGCATCGGCCCCTCAGCGATTACCTGGAAGATTATCCTCCCGCGCTCGACGACATCATCACACGTGCGCTTGAGAAAAATCCCGATGAACGCTATCAGGCGGCCGAGGAGATGGCGTCAGACCTGCACGAAATCATCGAGGCTCTGAAAGACACGTACGCCGCGGAGGTGATCGCACAGGCCGAACAGCTTGTGGCGAAACGGGAGCTTGTGGCGGCGAGAGACGTGCTGGCACAACTGTTGCGGGTCGATAGCCAGCATGCCCATGCGCGCCGGTTTCTGGGTGAGATCACCGCGCGACTCTCGATGCAGGTGCGAGCGGAACAGGCGCAGCAGAAGCGTGTCAAAGCCGAAGAGGCAGTGCAGGAGCGCCGCTACGATGACGCGATTCAGTTTCTGCAGGACGCCCAAAAGCTGGTCCCGGATGACCGAAGCCTTGCGGAGCGATTGACCGAAGTCCGTACGAGCAAGGAAAAGAACGACCGCATCATGGGCTATCTGCGGCAGGCAGACGCGGCGCGCCATGATGGCGATTTTGTTGCAGCCCAGGCGATTGTCGAGAAGGCGATGCAGTTGGATACGAACAACTCGCGTCTGCGGGCGGCGTATCTTTCTCTGATCAAGCAGGCAGAAGAAGCGGCCCTTAAGGCGAAGGTGAAGGGGCTGTTGGATGCCGCGCGCAAGGAGATGGCTACGCGGAATTTCCGGGCGGCCCTGGAACTGATCAGGCAGGCGGAAGAAACGGCTCCCGCGGATACCGACGCTCGCGACCTGAGAGATGTGGCGCAACAGGGCATCGCGCAGGACGAGCGCCGCAGAGTGCTGGAAGAAATCGATGTGCTCGTGGCATCGGCCGTGACACGAGAAGAAGTGGAGCGTGTGGCCGTGGTCCTGCAACGTGCGCTCGAGAATGCGCCGAGCGACGCGGCGTTGTTGCGATACCAGGCCCAGGTGGACGAAAAGATCAGGCAGCATGAGCGCCATGAGCTGGTTGAGGCAGCGGTGAAGGAGTCGCTGGGCCTGCTGGATTCGAAGCCGATGCAGGCTTTGGAGGT
>Ga0207652_10005238_pt1 | contig 10541 bp, 8 predicted proteins | sample KBSC63BmetaG_FD_184334 | JGI IMG/M metagenome (GOLD analysis project Ga0207652, IMG submission 184334) | Corn rhizosphere microbial communities from Kellogg Biological Station, Michigan, USA - KBS C6-3B metaG (SPAdes) (version 2) | ecosystem: Host-associated > Plants > Roots > Rhizosphere ...
CTGGCGGCGCGGCTGGCGGCGCGCCGACCTGGAGCCGCTGCTGGGCGAGAATTCCCTGCGATACTTCACGGTTTCCTGACACTTTCCTGACTTTGGCATCCAGGAAATCGACCGGCATAAATGGCTCTGGCCGAGCGGCGCGGCGGCCCCAAATTTCCGGACATGCCCCTCGCCATCGACCAGACTCAAAAGATCCCGGCGACGCTTCATCTCCGGCGCGCCGTCGGTGGACCCCTCATCTGCGGTGGCCCGGACGGACTGTGGACGCGTCGGGAACGTGACGTGACCTGCCCCGACTGCCTGGCCGCCGTCTACGCCCGCCGCCTCAAGGCGATGCCTCTCGCCACCGTCCTCGACCGCCGTTAGGCGCGTCCGGCCCTGGCGTCCCGGCGTCCTGGCGCTTCAATCATCCGGCCGCCGCCGCTTTCAGCTCTTCGCCGAACAGTCGGTCGACCAGCCCGCCGATCTCGGCGCGCCCGCCGGCCATGTGCCCGGCCAGGTCGGCCGCGAACTCGGCCGCCGTCTGGTACCGCCGCGCCGGATCGACGGCCAGCGCCCGCCCCAGGATGCGCGAGGCGAGCGGCAGGTCGGAGAGCTTGCTCAGGTCCTCGGCCGTGGGGCCCGAGGCCGCCTGCAGCAGTTGCTCGAACGTGCCGGCGCCGCGGTAGATCTGCTCGTTGGTGAGGCCGTAGTAGATCACCAGCCCCAGCGAGAACAGGTCCGAGCGTGAGTCGACCGGCTCGCCGCGCGCCTGCTCGGGCGACATGAACGAGACGTTCCCCTTCACCACGCCGGCCTCGGTCCGCGACACGCGGCCCGTCGCCTTGACGATGCCGAAGTCGAACAGCTTCACGTCCCCGCGCGGCGTCACCATGATGTTGCCGGGCGAGATGTCGCGGTGGACGATCCCCATCGGCTGGCCGTCGGGGCCGAACTGGTTGTGCGCATAGGACAGCGCCTCCAGCACCTCGTGCGCGACGTAGAACATGGCCGGCTCGCCCAGGGGGCGGCCGGTCAGCTCGACGTGGCGTTGCAGCACGCGCGCCACGTCCCGCCCCAGCACCAGCTCTTCGGCCATGAAGTACTCGTCGCCCACTTTGCCGAAGTCGAACACCGGCACGATGTTCGGGTGCAGCAGCATCGAGCCCAGCTTGGCCTCGTCGATGAATTGCTCGACGGCGCTGCGGCTGCGGGTCAGCTCGGGGCGAAGCCGCTTGATCACGAAGGTGCGCTGGAACCCTTCCGCCCCCTCCAGCACCGCCGTGTAGATGTCGGCCATGCCGCCGCCGTCCATGCGCCGCAGCAGTCGATAGCGTCCGAACATGGCCGGGTCCTGACCGGCGTTCGGTCCAGCCGGTCCCAGGATCATCGTGCCGGGCAGCCGCTCGGGGATCGGCGCCTCGATGGTCGCCGGCCCCTCCGGGGTTCGCGCGGGCGTGGCGCGCCCGCGCGTCGCGCGGCCCGTCGCGGCCGCCGCTGGCGCAGTCCGCGGCCGGGTCGCCCACGCCAGCACGCCGAGCAGCAAGAACAGCCCGGCCAGACCGGACCAGAGGAGCGGATTCGTCCAGGCGGGGGGCGACGGTCCGGCCAGCGCCGCCAGGCCCCATACCCAGACGCCCGGCCCCGCGGGCAGGGCGACCGCCACCAGGCCAGTGGGTTCGGCGACGACCGCGCTGGATTCGCGGCCGACCAGGCTGGCCAGCGCGGCTTTCTGGGCCGCGTCGCCGGTGCCGGCCAGCACGCGCCGGCCGTCGGAGAGCGCCAGCGGCAAGCCTGCCGCGGCCGCCACCGGTCCCACGTCGAACGGCGCCGTCATCATCAAGGTCGTCGTCTCCGGCCGGCCCGAGATCGGAACCTTCGTGGCCGCCACGAGCAGCGGGCGCGGCTCGGCCACCAGGCCGGCGCTGACCCCGGGCGTGGCCGTCGAGGGCGACAGGCCGGCCGGCGACGGCGGGCGCTTGTTGCCGCGGGCGGCGACCACGTCACTGCCCATCAGGACGGCCGCGTCGTGACCGCGGAAGGGCGCCCACCAGTCCTCGGTGTCGAACAGGTCGAGCAGGGTGGCGCCGTCGACGTTGTCACGGAGCGCCGCCTTCAATTCGGGGACGCGGGCGGCGAGGGCGACGTCGCTCTCCAGCGGCCGGGTGGTCTGGGCCAGCGCCGCTTCCATCCGGCCGCGGCTCTCGCCGGCGCGCGACTCGAGCTTGGCCGGCGCATTGTCGGCGGCGCGCCGGGCCGACGCCACCAGGCCGCGGCTGGCCATCACGGCGGATGCGACCGCCGCGAGAATCAGCACGACCACGATGTAGCGCCGGCTCATGTCCGCTTCCCGCCCGCCGCCGTCATTCCTTGTAGGAGCCGTAGGGCTGGCCGGTCTTGTTCAAATGCGCCGTGGCGGGCTCCTCGTCCAGGACAAAGTTGGCCTGACCGCCCGACGGGCCGACCTCGATCTTCTCCTGGGCGGGCTTGGCGCCCGGGCTCCAGGCCACGATCTTGCGCGCGCCCACCGGGACGTTGTCGATCCGGAAGCTGCCGTCCGGGTTCACCTTGGCGTAATAGGCGCTGGGGACCACCAGGATCGACGCGCTCATGCGCGAGTGGATGTTGCAGAAGACCTCGACCACGCCGGGCGTCGTCAGCACGACCGAACGGGGCGCGTCGCCCGCCCGGTAGGCACCCAGATCGAAACTATTTCGGCCGGAGGTCGAGAACACGTTGTGGTACAGCGGATCCAGGTTCGGGAACACGACGCTGGTCCCGCGCAACACCACCGCCACGCGGGGCGAGAACTGCTTGTCCTTCTGTTTGATCTCCACGGTCTTGCCGTGCGCGGGACTACCCCGCACCAGATCGACGTAAACGTAGGCGTCCTTGAGCGTCCCCGCCCGGGCCTGGACGCGGCCCGTCACGGCGCCCACCGACGCGGTCTCGCGGGTGCGCCCGGCGGCGGGCGCCGGCTCTTCCTTGGCGGACGGCGCCTCGGCGCCGCCGGAGGTGGGCAGCGGCGGCAGCGACGGGTTGGACCGGGCGGCGCCGCTCCCCTGCAGCAGCTTGAGCAGGATGTCGTAGCGCTCCTGCTCGGTCTGCATGATCTGGATGATGAGCTGCCGCTGATCGGCGACCTCTTTCTCCAGGCGCGCGAAGTCGGCGGCGGTGGGGGCCCGGTCCTTGGCGTCCGCCGCGCGGGCCCGGTGGGCCGGAGCGGCCAGCGCCAGCGCGAGCGACGTGACGGCAAAGGTTCCTCTGGCGCGGATCATGGTCGGCCTCCGTTCAATACGACAGCACCAGCGAGCTGGTGAAGACGTCGTCGGCGATCTGCGGGATGCTCCCGTATTCGCCATTGTGCAGGTATTCGGCCTTGGCGGCGATGTGCTGGTTGACCACCACCCGCACGCCGCCGGTCACGCGCCACTGCCGCGTGATGTAGAGGCGCTCGCCGCGCGTTGAGCTGTTGGGATCGCCCAGCCAGACGTCGGCGTCGCGGACCTCCCCGCGGGCCAGGAAGCCCAGCAGCGGCGTGGCCATCCAGTCCAGCTCCAGGTAGCCGCCGTTGTGCAACTTCAACCCGTACGGCTGGTGATTGGGGTCGGCGGGGGCCCCGATCTGCCCGGGCGCGCCCCCCTTCAGGTATTGCGCCTTCACGTCCAGGGCGCCGAAGTGGCCCAGCAGGTCGACGCCTGCGAACCAGAGATAGTGGGTGCTGTCGAGCGCGTGGTCCTGCGGCCCCCATTCGCCCGACAGGCCGACCTCCAGGTCCAGCATGGGCACCGGACGGACCGACACGCGCCCGCTCACCGTCTTGCCGGCGTTGCTGTCGATCTCGTCGTAAAAATGGAACTGCTCGGTGGTCGACGAACCGTTCGTGACGGCTGCGGCCAGCACCAGGCGGTCGTTCTCGCCGAACTTGCTGCGCACCTTGATCCCCAGCGCCGTCCCGGTCGTGTAGCGCGAGATCAACGAGGGCGTGACGCCGAACCGTTCGGTCGACTTGCGGTCGCGATACTCGATGCCCACCACCGACTCGAACTTGCCGACGAAGATCGACGTACGCCCCGAGCGGGTGGGCATCCACTCGAGCTGCGCCAAATCGACCTCCAGAAAGTCGCCCAGGGAAAATTCGCGCCCCGAGCGCGGCATGAAATCGACGCTGGCCGTGGCGATGGCGCTGCGCGAGACCGCCGCGTCCAGACGCAGGTTGACCTCGTTGATCAGGAAGGTCGGCGCGCCGGTCGAGTCGATGCTGTCGAACCGGGTGACGCCGGGCAAGTTCCCCAGGCTGGCGGCCTCGCCGCGCGAGTTCACCGTCGGGGCCAGCAGGTCGCCCAGGAAGACCCAGCTGTACTGGTTGGCATACTGGGGGAACACGCGGTTGGGGCCGACGTCTTGCACCACGCCGACCCCCTCGCCGGTGGGGACGAAGAACCCGAGGTCGATGTAACCGGCCACCGTGACGATGGGGCGCCGGAAGGTCGCGATGTTCCGGGTCTCGTCGAGGCGCGCCTCCAGATCCTGCATCTGCGCGCGAAGGTCCTCGACCGTCACCGGTGGCTCGTCGGGCTCGGCGGTGTCGGCCGGTTCGGGCTCGGGGGTCTGCGCGCGTGCGGCCACGCTCGTGAGCAGCACCGCCGCCAGGGACAACCCGCCGGCCTTCATGGGCCCGGGCTCGGGGCGACCTGTGCGTCCGCCTGCCCGTCGAGGTTCGCGTCGGCCGGCGCGCGGGCGTCCACCGCCGGCGCGCCCGCGTCCACCGGCGGCGCCGACGTCTGCTCCGATGGCAGCGCCGCGCCGGTCAGCGTCTCCAGAAAGGCGACCAGATCCGCCGCCTCTTGATCGGTCAGGTCCAGCGGTTTGAGCTGGACCGCCACGTGCGGGCCATTGGCTCCCGCGTCAGCGGAGGTAAAGGACGTGCCGGCGCCCGGGACGCCGCCCCGGTTGTAGTGCTGCACCACGTCCGCCAGCGTCGGGTAATAGCCGTCGTGCATGTAGGGCGCGGTCAGCGCGACGTCGCGCAGGCTGGGCGTCCGCCAGGCCCCCTTGAGGGCCGGGTCGGGCCCCGCGCTGCAATCGGCTGGCGCGGCTGCGATGGTCGTGGTCGCGCAGGGCTCGCCGCCCGGGCCGGGACCGTCGCCGGGCGCGTCGCTGTACGGTCCGTCGCGCCGGAAGGTCTTGGCGGACGCGGCGGTGAGGCGCAGCGCCCCGGCCCAGGCGCCGGACGGCTCGCAGGTCCGGCTCTCGTCGCCGGGCGTGCAGTCGCAGACCGGGCTCCCGGGCGGGCAGTCGTCCATCGTCGGGACGTAGTTGCCCGCCTGCGGCACCGCGATGTCGTGGAAGCGCCCGTCCGACAGCAGCGGCGTGTTGTGACAGTCGATGCAGGAGGCCTTCCCGACGAACAGGCGCGCGCCGTGCTCGGCTGCCGCCGAGATCCAGCCCGATCCAGGCCCGTCCTTGACGAAGCGATCGAACGCCGAGTTGGCGCTGACCAGCGTGCTCTCGTAGGCGGCGATGGCTTTGCCCCAGTTCGCGAACACCTGGTCGACGACCTGCTGATCGTCGGCCGTCATGCAGTCGAACGCGTCCCCGAACGGCTCGGTCGGGCTGCCAGCCTGACAGCCGGCCACGCTGCCCGGCTTGCCGTTGGGCGGGAACTGCGCGGTGGTGGGCGCCACCGGCAGCGGCGCCTCGGGGAACACCTGGTTGTAGCGGTCGGCGTAGACATTCACGACCACCCAGAAGTCCTGCAGCCGGCTGCTGTTCATCGAGAAGCTCGACTCGTTGACCGCAACGGCCTGCGACCAGAGCGAATCGCTGCGGCCGTTCCAGTACAGCAGCGGGTAGAACGCCGCGTTGGCGGTCTGTTCGCCGTTGACGTCGTAGATCCCGGCGCCGACCGACACCGTGCGCGGGACCGAGGTGTCGTCGGTGCCGGCGCGCTGGGGATCGTGGCAGGTGGCGCAGGAGACGTTGATGGGCGCGCCCTTGGGCGCGCGCGCCGCCGCGACGGGTCGTTCCAGCGAATCGACGACCGTGGCCGTCCCCGAAAAGCGCGTGTCGAAGTAGAACGCCTGCCCCAGGGCGACGGCCGCGGGATCGCCCGCGTGGGCGTTCGAGAGGTCGAGCGGCGGGGCGGGCAGGGGGGACAGCGTCTGGACGCGCGCCCATTCGGTGCCGGTCCAGTCGCACCCCTGGTTGGCGCAAAAGGCCTTGTCGGTGGCATGGCAGCCACCGGCCGCCGCAATCGCCAGGAGCGTCGCGGCCGCTTGCGCCGAGGCGTTGACGAAGCGGGGCTTTGCCCAGCGGAGTCGTCGCGGGAGGTCCAAGGAACCCTCTCAGGGGTCCTTGCTGATGGAACGGCAAAGACGCGCCACTTGTGGCAACACGATTATCACGGGGGCGCGCGCTTCGTCCAAGAACCAGGGGCGCGTGGTAGCTTCCGCGCGTGTTGAATCTGCGGGGCTTCGATCGCGCCGAGATGGCCGAGGCGCTGGCGCCCTTCGGCGTGTCGGCCGAGCTGTCGGCGCGCATCTTCGCGCGCGTGCACGGCGACGGCGCCGCCGGGTTCCCGCCGAACGCGGTGCGCGGCCTGCCGCACGCCATCGGGTCGGCCCTGGAGGCCGCCTGCGAGTGGCCGGACCTGGAGATCGTCGAGCGCCGGCGGGCCGAGGACGGCTTCGTGAAGTACCTGTTCCGCACGCACGACGGTCACGAGATCGAGGCGGTCCGCATCCCGCTGCCGGACCCGGCGGCTGCGCGCGAGCTGCGCGAGCGGCGGCGCCGGGGCGAGGCAAGCGGGCTGGAAGCGCTGCCGGCGGCCAAGTACACGCTGTGCCTCAGCTCGCAGGTCGGCTGCGCGCTGGGGTGCGTGTTCTGCGCCACCGGGCGGCTGGGCGGCATCCGCAGCCTGAAGACCTGGGAGATCCTGGCGCAGCACCGAGCCATCGCGGCGGAAGCCGAGCACCCGATCCGCGGCGTGGTGTTCATGGGAATGGGCGAGCCGCTGCTCAACTACGAGAACGTCATCCGGGCCGCGCGCGTCTTCAGCGACCCGGCCGGCCCGGCCATCGCGGCCAAGGCCATCTCGATCTCGACGGCCGGCGTGCTCCCGGCCATCCGCCGCTACACGGCCGAGGGGCACCACTACCGGCTCATCCTGTCGCTGGGCGCCCCGACGTCGGCCGAACGGCGCCTGCTGATGCCGATCGACGATCGCTGGCCCCTGGCCGAGGTGATGGCCGCCGTCCGCGATCACGCCGCGGCCACCGGCGTGCGCGCCACGCTGGCCTACGTGGTGATCGGCGGCGTGAACTGCTCGCCCGAGCACGCGCGCGCGCTGGGCGACCTGATAGGCCCCACCCGGGTGAAGTTGAATCTGATCGACGTCACCGACGAGACGGGCCAGTACCGGCGGGCGACGCCCGACGAGCTGGCGGCCTTCCGCGACGCGCTGGCCGCGCTGGGCGTTCCGGTGGTCCGCCGGTATTCAGGCGGCGCCGACATCGCCGCCGCCTGCGGCACCCTGGCCGCCACCCGAAAGGGCGGCCAGGATGCGCTGGTCCCGCTGCGCCTGCCCGAGCTCTAGCGGCGGCGCGGCTTGGCCGATTCGCAGATGATCTGACGGCCGGCCAGCTCGCGGCCGGCCAGCGCCGCCACGACGCGATCGGCGTCGCCGGGCGGGACGTTCAGATAGGTGTGCGTGTTCATGACGTCGATGGCCGTCAGCAGCACCTCGCCCGCGTGCGCGGTGATGAGGTCGCGGATGTCGCGCTCGGACGCCCCGTCCTTGCGCCCCAGGTTCAGGTAGAGGCGGGCGACGTCCTCGGCCGGCGCGTCGGGCGCGGCCGCCGGGCTCTCGCTGCTTCCCGGCAGGGGCCCCCAGGCGGCGGCCACGTCCGGGGTGGCCAGCTCGGGGGCCGGCGCGGCCTCGAAGCCCTCCGGCAGCTTGGCGTCCGCCTGCGTGCGCTCCTCGCTCCAGACCTCCCAGAACTCGCGCTCCGTCGGCGGCGGATCGTTGCGCAGCGGCGGCGGCTCGCGACGCTGCTCGGGGCGGCGCGGTCCCCGGTCCGGGCGCTCGGGGCGCTCGGGGCGGCGCGTGCGGGCGCCGCGGTCACGCGCCTCGCGATCGGGCCGCTCGCCAAAGGCCGGCCGCGGCCGGTCGCGGTCGCGGTCCCGATCTCGTGGCCGCTCGCGTGGCTCGGGCGCCGATCGGGCTGGCTCGGCCGCCGGCCGCGGCGGCGGGGGCGCCGCCACCACCGGCATCCCCTCGATGCTGGCGAACGAGTGCGCGAGCAGCGCCGCGATCAACCGCTCGCCGTCGGCGGCGCCGGTCAGGCGCCGTGCCAGGGCTCGCCACTCGGGCCCCGGGTCGTTGCCCAGCACCCGCCGCAGCAGCAGGACGCGCTCGCCCTCGCGGTGCGACCGGATCTCGGCCTCCGACGGGAGCGCGCGCTCCTCCGGTTTGATCTTGTAGAGCAGCTTCAGGTAGTAGAACGAGCCGACCTCGGTCGGCCCGATCAGCGACACCGCGGTCCCCTTGCGGCCGGCCCGGCCGGTGCGGCCGGTGCGGTGGATGTAGACCTCGGGCGACTCGGGGAACGTGTAGTTGAAGACGTGCGACAGGTTCTCGATGTCGATGCCGCGCGCCGCGACGTCGGTCGCCACCAGGAACTTGATCCCGCCCGCCCGCATCTTGGCCAGCACCCGCTCGCGATCGCTCTGCGAGAGATCCGACGAGATGGCTTCCGCCTCGTAGCCCTTCTGCCGCAGGAACTCGGCCACCCGGCCGGTCTCTTCGCGCGTGTTGCAGAAGATGATGGCGGTGTGCGGCTCCTCGAAGGCCAGGATCTGCAGCAGCTCGTTTTCGCGCTGGATCCCCGGGATCGAGTAGTAGAGGTGCTTGATGTCGTGAACGCCGATGTAGTCGGCCGACAGCTTCAGGAACTCGGGGTTGCGCAGATAGCGCCGCGACAGCCGCTGGATGCCCTCCGGCACCGTCGCCGAGAACAGCATGGTCTGCCGCTCGACCGGCGTCTTCTCCAGGATCTTCTCGATGTCCTCCTGAAAGCCCATCGAGAGCATCTCGTCGCACTCGTCCAGCACGGCGCAGCGCACGTGGTCGAGGCGCAGCGTTCCGCGGCGCAGGTGGTCGAGCACGCGGCCCGGCGTCCCGCAGACGATCTGTCCGCCGGCGTGCAGCAGCTCGACCTGCCGCCCCATGGGCGCGCCGCCGTAGATCGGGACGACCGTCATCTGGCGGTACGCACAGATCTTGGCCAGCTCGGAGGCGACCTGCAGCGCCAGCTCGCGCGTCGGCAGCAGCACGATGGCCTGCACGAACTTGTCCTCGGGGCGGACCAGGCCGTTCGCGAACGGGATGCCGAAGGCGGCCGTCTTGCCCGACCCGGTGCGCGATTGGACCATCAGGTCGCGGCCGGCGGCGACCAGCGGCAGCGTGGCCGCCTGCACCGGCATCGGTTCGGCGAAGCCCATCTCGTCCAGCGCGCGCAGCACGTCGGCGTGGAGGCCCAGCTGGGCGAAGGTCACGGTGGGCGCCGGCGCGGCGTCGGCGGCGACCGGCGCGCCGGTCGGAGGGGGGATCTGCAATGCGGATTCGTCGTTCATGGTGTCGTTTCTCCCGGATCGTGCGGGGCCGCGGCCGGGGAGCTCCCCGGGCCGCTGGTGGTCCCGATCTGACGGCTCACGGAGGCCAAACGGTCGCGCAGCTGATCCAGCCGCGGCCCCTCGTGTTGCCCGAATCGGAGCAGTTCGGTGTCGTACGTCTGCTCCGTGTCGCGCAGCTCGCCGTGGATGACGGCCAGCTGCTCCCATTGTTTGGCGAGCGGCCCGCGGTGCGAGTCGCCGTAGCGGCAGCGGGTGCCTGCCGCGCGCCATTGTCCCAACCAGAATCCGCGCTCTTCCGACCAGCGCTGCGCCAGCTCGGTGTCGTAGTGCGCGATCAGGTGATCGAAGTTGTCCAGGTGCCGCTCGAGCCCCTCCTCGACGTCGATGAGCTCTTCGGCACAGCTCTCCAGATCCTCGCTCGAGCCGGTCACCGGCGCGCCCCAGGGTTCGGCGTGCCGGCGCCGGTAAATCGTGACGCCCACCGAGACCAGCAGGTACAGGCTGCCGATCGAAACGAACGACAGCACAAACCAGGACAAAAACCGGCGATAACGGCGGTATTCGGCAGGCGCGGCGGTAGGGTCGGACGGCATCACGGTCGGGCAGAGGCGGAGCGCCGCTTCTGCCCAGATCCCCGGAGCGCCGGGGCGTAGGCGAAACCTACGGGCCTGCGCCCGCAGTGTCAAATCCGGCGTTCCGGGTCCCCGCGGCGTTCTCAGCCGCCTGGCGGGCGGCACGTCGTCGGGCATGGTTCGCTGCGCTCACCGTCGCCTTCCGGCAACGCCCTCCTAGGGCGTGGCCGGTACCGGGACGACCATCCGGTACAGGCCCGAGGCGTCGGTGAGGGCCTTGCCGCGCAGCCAGGGCGGCGTCCGGTTCGGCCCGAAGCAATCTGCCTGCTGGCCGTTGCAACGCCGCTCGAAGAA
>Ga0207652_10005243_pt1 | contig 10535 bp, 10 predicted proteins | sample KBSC63BmetaG_FD_184334 | JGI IMG/M metagenome (GOLD analysis project Ga0207652, IMG submission 184334) | Corn rhizosphere microbial communities from Kellogg Biological Station, Michigan, USA - KBS C6-3B metaG (SPAdes) (version 2) | ecosystem: Host-associated > Plants > Roots > Rhizosphere ...
TCCGCGACCCGCGCGCAGTTGGAGCGCGGCCAGCGCGTCACCGAACTGATGAAACAGAAGCAGTACGCGCCGCTGTCGATCGCGCAGCTGGCGATTTCGCTGTATGCGGCCGACAAGGGCTACCTGGACGATCTGCCGATTCCGCAAATCCTGCCGTTCGAGCACGCGCTGCACCAGTTCATGCAGGCCAACCACGGCGACCTGATGCAGAAGATCGTCGACACCGGTGACTGGAACGCCGACATCGAGGGCACCTTCAAGTCGGCGCTGGACGAATTCAAGAAAACGGGCAGCTGGTAATCCCCCATGGCCGGCGCACGCGAAATCCGCACCAAGATCAAGAGTGTCGCGAACACCCGCAAGGTGACGAGCGCGCTGCAGATGGTTTCCGCGTCCAAGATCCGCAAGGCGCAGGATCTGATGCATACCTCGCGGCCGTATGCGCTGCACATGCGCAACGTGGTCGCGCACATCGCGCAGGCGAACACCGATTACCAGCACCCGGCGTTGCGCGAACGCGAGGTCAAGCACGTGTGCTACCTGGTCGTCTCGACCGATCGTGGTTTGTGCGGCGGCTTGAATGCCAACCTGTTCCGCAAGGTGCTGGCCGACATCCAGGGCTGGCAGCAGAAAGGCGTCGGCGTCGAGATCATCGCGATCGGCCAGAAGGCCGCGCAGTTCTTCCGCCGCATCAAGGTGGATCTGGTTGGCACGCTCACGCATCTGGGCGATCACCCGCGCCTGGAAAAACTGATCGGCGTGATGAAGATCGCCGACGACGGCTTCATGCAGGGCAAGATCGACCGCGTCTACCTTTGCTACAACCAGTTCGTCAACACCATGACCCAGCGCGCGACGGTGGACGTGCTGCTGCCGCTGCCTGCCGTGGCCGAGGAAATCAAGACGGGTGAAGGCGACGAACTGCACCCGGCCTCCGGCGAAGCCAGGGTCGAGCGCGCAACCAGTTGGGATTACCTGTACGAACCGGACGCGGAAACCGTGATCCGGCACGTGCTGAACCGTTATTTCGAGGCGATGGTGTATCACGCCACGCTGGAGAATCTGGCCAGCGAGCACGCCGCGCGGATGGTCGCGATGAAGGCCGCATCCGACAATGCCACCAAGGCCATCAGCACGTTGACGCTGGTGTACAACAAGGCGCGCCAGGCGGCGATCACCCAGGAAATTTCCGAGATCGTCGGCGGTGCTGCAGCGGTGGGCGGCTGAACGAACAGGTAGGAGCCTGCGTGCAGGCGATCCTCGCGTGCACGCAGGCTCCTACAGAAAGAACATTCAGAGGATTACACAATGAGCCAGGGCAAGATCGTTCAAATCATCGGCGCGGTGGTCGACGTCGAATTTCCGCGCGACGCGGTGCCGAAGGTTTATGACGCGCTCAAGGTGCAAGGCACCGAGGTGACGCTGGAAGTCCAGCAGCAGCTGGGCGACGGCGTGGTGCGCACGATCGCGCTGGGCTCGACCGACGGCCTGAAGCGCAACCTCGAGGTCAGCAACACCGGCGCGTACATCAAGGTGCCGGTCGGCAAGGCCACGCTCGGCCGCATCATGAACGTGCTGGGTGAGCCGATCGACGAACGCGGCCCGGTGAACGCCGAGCAGCAATGGGAAATCCACCGCGCCGCGCCGTCCTACGAGGACCAGGCCGCGGCCAACGAGTTGCTGGAAACCGGCATCAAGGTGATCGACCTGATGTGTCCGTTCGCCAAGGGTGGCAAGGTCGGCCTGTTCGGCGGCGCGGGCGTGGGCAAGACCGTGACGATGCTTGAGCTGATCAACAACATCGCGACCCAGCATTCGGGCCTGTCGGTGTTCGCGGGTGTCGGCGAACGCACCCGCGAAGGCAACGACTTCTACCACGAGATGATCGAAGCCGGTGTCGTCAAACCCGACAACTTTCCCGAGTCGAAAGTGGCGATGGTGTACGGCCAGATGAATGAGCCGCCGGGCAACCGCCTGCGGGTCGCGCTGACCGGCCTGACCATGGCTGAATATTTCCGTGACGAAAAAGACGAGCACGGCAAGGGCCGCGATATTTTGTTTTTCGTCGACAACATTTACCGCTACACGCTGGCGGGTACCGAGGTATCGGCGCTGCTCGGCCGCATGCCGTCAGCGGTGGGTTACCAGCCCACGCTGGCCGATGAAATGGGCCGCCTGCAGGAACGCATCACTTCGACCAAGACCGGTTCGATCACCTCAATCCAGGCCGTGTACGTGCCGGCCGACGACTACACCGATCCGTCGCCGGCGACCACCTTTGCGCATCTGGATTCGACCGTCGCGCTGTCGCGCGACATCGCCTCGCTCGGCATTTATCCGGCGGTCGATCCGTTGTCCTCGACTTCGCGCCAGCTCGATCCGCTGGTGATTGGCCAGGAACATTACGACGTTGCGCGCAAGGTGCAGGGCACGCTGCAGCGTTACAAGGAATTGAAGGACATCATCGCGATCCTCGGCATGGACGAGTTGTCGGAAGCCGACAAGCAGGCCGTGTACCGCGCGCGCAAATGCGAGCGCTTCTTCTCGCAGCCGTTCCACGTGGCCGAAGTGTTCACCGGCTCGCCCGGCAAGTACGTGCCGCTCAAGGAAACCATCCGCGCGTTCAAGATGATCGTCGAAGGCGAAGTCGACCACCTGCCCGAGCAGGCGTTCTACATGGTCGGCGGCATCGAGGACGCGATCAAGAAGGGCGAGCAGATGAACGCGTCCGAGAAGAAGGCGGCGTGAAGCGGGTTGCGATAGCGGCACAAGCATGACGTCATTCCGGCTTTCGCCGGAATGACGAAAATGGGAAATGAGAGAGATATATGGCCACCATCCGTTGCGACATCGTCAGCGCCGAAGCCAACATCTTCCACGGCGAAGCGGCGCTGGTCATCGCCAGCGGCGAAGCCGGTGAGCTCGGTATCGCGCCGCGCCACGAGCCGCTGTTGACGCGTCTCAAGCCAGGCCAGGTCGAGGTGATCGGCGAGGACGGCAAGCGGCAGTCGTACTACGTTTCCGGCGGCATCCTCGAGGTGCAGCCGAACGTGGTCACGGTGCTGGCCGACACCGCGCTGCGCGCCGACGAGATCGATGAGGCCTCGGCCAAGCGCGCCAAGGAAGAGGCCGAACGCGTGCTCGAGAATCGCGGCGACGCCAGGACTGTCGCCGAAGCGCAGGAACAACTCATCCAGGCCGTTGCGCAGTTGCAGGCGCTGGAGCGGCTGCGGCGCACCCTGCAACACTGATCCCACGCTGATCCGAAACGCCGGCCCCTGGCCGGCGTTTTTGTTTGGCCGGATGCCCGGCGCAGCGGCAACCGGCAGCCATGGAATCCGCCACTTGCCGCCAGGCGCGCGTTGCGCCAATGTTGCGCGATCCCCTGGAGACCGGACCATGGCCGACCCGCTGCACGTGATCGTTCTCGCCGCTGGCGAGGGCAAGCGCATGAAGTCGCTGTTGCCCAAGGTGTTGTTGCCGCTGGCTGGCCGGCCGATGCTCGCGCATGTGCTGGACACCGCGCGCGCCCTGCGTCCGCAAGGCCTGCACGTGGTGTACGGCCATCGCGGTGAGCAGGTGCGCACAACCTTCGCGCGCGACACCGACATCCATTGGGTGCATCAATCCGAACAGCGCGGGACCGGCCATGCAGTGCGGCTTGCCATGCACGACATCCCGGACCCGGCACGCATCCTGGTGCTGTACGGCGACGTGCCGTTGCTGCAATCGAAAACGCTGTCCGAACTGATCGCGACACACGCCGAACTTGCCGTGCTCGCCGCGGAGCTGGACAACCCCGCCGGTTACGGCCGGGTGTTGCGTGACGGGCTGGGTCGCGTGCGCGCGATCGTCGAGGAAAAAGATGCGGACGATGCCCAACGCACTATCCGCATCGTGAACACCGGCGTGGTGTTCGCGGAATCGCGCCCGCTGCGCCGCTGGGTCGACCAGCTTTCCGCAGACAACCGGCAGGGCGAGTTGTATCTGACCGACGTGTTCGAATTCGCGGCGGCCGAAGGCGCTCCCGCGGACGTGGTGCTGACGGCCAATCCCGTCGAGGCCTTCGGAGCCAACGACGCCGCGCAGCTGGCGGAGCTTTCAGCGTTCCTGCGCCATCGCGACGCCGAGCGGGTACTGATGGAAGGTGTGCGGCTCGCGGATCCGGCGCGCTTCGATTTGCGCGGCCATTTCAGCCACGGACGCGACGTCGAGATCGACGTGGACGTGATCCTGGAAGGTGGCGTCACCCTCGGCGACGGCGTGAAGATCGGTCCGTTCTGCCGCCTGCGCGACGTCAATCTCGCGGCGGGGACCGAAGTGTTCGCACACTGCGACCTCGAAGGTGTCACCACTTACGGGGCATGCAGGATCGGGCCGTTCGCGCGCTTGCGCCCCGGCACCGAACTTGCGGCGGGAGCGCATGTCGGCAATTTCGTCGAAACCAAGAAAGCCAAGCTCGGCGAAGGCAGCAAGGCCAACCACCTCACTTACCTCGGTGACGCCAGGATCGGCGCGCACGTGAATATCGGCGCCGGCACCATTACCTGCAACTACGACGGCGTGAACAAGCACGTCACCGAGATCGGCGATGGTGCCTTCATCGGTTCCAACACTGCGCTGGTCGCGCCGGTGAAGATCGGCGACAACGCCACGATCGGTGCGGGATCGGTCATCACCGCCCCCGCGCCCGCCGAGCACCTCACCCTCGCGCGCGGCAAGCAGACCACCGTCAAGGGTTGGCAGCGGCCGAAGAAAAAACGGTAGGAGCCTGCGAGCAGGCGACCGTCGCGAGCACGCTCGCTCCTACCCTGCAAACCGCCAGCCGTCGATCTCGACCAACAACTCGGTGCGGCAGATGTCGCCCTGCAGAAGGATGCGTGGCACCGGTGCATCGAGATGCCGTGCGAGCGCAGCGCTGACGGCTTCGGCATCTTCCGGGCGGCGCACGTAAACCTTCAAGGGCGAAAGCGCATCGAACGCGGGCAGCGCGGCACGTTCCAGCAACGCCTGCAGATTGGCGACGGCCTCGTCGACCTGGGCCGTGACATCGCCCACGTGATGGGAGGCGTGACCGAGCACCGCGGCGGTGCCGGAAATGGCGAGGCCGCCCTGCGGCAACAGCATCGCGCGCGCGAAGCTGGGCGCGGTCGGACCATACTTGCGCGGGTACTCCCAGGCGCTGACCTGGCGCGGGTTTTCCAGTGCACGGCCATCGGAGGTGGCGGACAGCGCGTACACCTGCAGGCGGCCGCGCGGACCACGATGCCCGATCGCAGTCGCGGCAGGAAAGCGCACCAAGCCATGAGCGGCCATGCTGCGGGCACGCGCGCTGCAGAACCGGCGGTAACGTTCCGCATCGCCCACGCCCGCGTTGATGTCGTCCAGGTAATTCCAGACCCGCAGCAGATGTCGCTCGGGGCTGGCCGCCAGATGTGCAAGCAAGCAGTCGTAAGCGTGTTCGCATGCACCCTCGATGCCACCGGCCGACTCGTCGGCTTCGATCGCCATGAATTGCCAGCCGGCCCCGCGCGACCAGCGCAGGTCGCCTTCCCGGCCATGGCTCACCTGCCCTGCAACCGACCAGCACTCGAGCGGCATCGAGCCCAAGGCCGCCTGCACGACGTGCAGATGGCGCGGATCCGCGGTGCTCGGTGTCGCGGGGGCAAAACTGAATACGGCCAGTGTGCCGGGCTGGTCGAGCAAGGTTTGCGCCGGTGCATCGTGGTACGCCGCGCGAAACGCCCCGAGGGTGACGCCCGTCATGCGCTTGCGTCCGTGCCGTCTGGATACATGTTCGAGCCTTCCGATAACGTCTTGATTCAAACCTCTCATGCTACACTAATCGGCTGATCCCGCGTGATGGTGGAGCCCCGGAGCATGACTCAGCAGACCCCAGCGGAGCAGGAATTGGCGAAGTTGATCGTCGACAGTCTCAGCCTCGAAAACGTGAAGCCGGAAAGCATCGATCCGGAAGCGCCGCTGTTCGGAGGGGAGCTGGGCCTCGATTCCATCGACGCACTGGAACTTGCCCTGGCGGTCTCCAAGCGCTATGGCGTGCAGTTGCGCTCGGACAATCCCGACAATCGCCGCGTGTTCGGTTCGCTGCGGGCGCTTTCCGAGCACATCGAGGTGGGCCGTTCGGCAGCGTAGAACTTGCCGATAAATGACGAAACCGTTCGTGTTGAGCGAAGCTTCGCGAAGTCGAAGCACCGAAAATTCCGCACCGTATGGCACTTCGGCTTCGCGCCTTCGGCGCTACGCTCGGTGCGAACGGCTTTACGGACAAGCTCTTGGCCCCGGCTACTGCTGCTGCGCGTCGCTGCTCTGGTACTTGGCACGCAGCGCGCGATAGTGCTGCAGTTGCACCGCGAATTTCGTTTGCGCATGGGCAAGGTCGGCGCGACGTTGCACCAGTGCATTACGTTCCTGGCTGACATTTTCGCGTTGTTCCGAGATGCGTTGTGTTACGCCGGCTGGAATCGACTGGCCCGAGTGTTCCAGGTCCGCTGCATGCGCAAGCAGGTCGGTCAGCGTGCTTTCCTGGCTGCGCAGGTTGGTCTGCAGGGTGGCGATGTCGGTCTGGATCTGCTGCAGTTGCGCCTGCTGCGACTGCTGCAGGTCCTTGTCGGTGGGATAGGCCGACAGCATCTGGGTATCTTGCAGGCTCTGCTGCTGCGCCGTGCGTTTCGCGGCCGCCGCGCGCGCAGCTTCGGCCGCGGCGGCCTTGCGCTCGGTCGGCGTCAGTTCGCGTGCGATGTGGCGCACCACCCGGCCGTCGTTGTTGACCACGTCATAGCCGCCGGCCAGCGCCGAGGCGGGGATCGTGTCGCTGAAGTGCACGACGCCTGCCGCATCCTTCCAGCGGTAGTGCACGACCGGCGTATTGTCGGTGGCGTGAACGGGCGTCACCACGCTGACGGCCAGCAACAACGCGGGCAACAGAAGCAGGACGGTCCGACGCATGGGGGCTTCCGGGGTGGAGAAATCGAGTATAGACCGGAGGGCCATGCAAATTGCGGGCCGAGTAGGGTGCTGCGGGCTCAGCCCGCGCCGTAGCGGGTACGGTACGCCTCCAGCCGCGCGCGTTGGCCGGCCAGCTCCGCCCGGCTGCCCGCGAACTCCAGCAGATCGACCAGACCCACGATGGCGAAAACCGCCACGCCCTGCTCGCGTGCGAGTTCCTGGGTCGCCGAAAGCGCGCCTTGCCCGCGCTCCTGGCGATCGAGCGCGACCAGTACTCCGGCGACCTCGGCACCCGCCGCGCGTATCAACCCAAGCGATTCGCGCACCGCGGTGCCCGCGGTGATCACGTCGTCCACGATCAACACGCGCCCGGTGAGTGGCGCCCCGACCAGCGAACCGCCTTCGCCATGATCCTTGGCTTCCTTGCGGTTGTAGGCCCAGGGTACGTCGCGGTCGTGTTCACTCGCCAGCGCGATCGCGGTGGCCGCCACGAGCGGAATGCCTTTGTAGGCTGGCCCGAACAGCATGTCGAAGCCGATATCGTTCGCCACGATCGTGTCGGCGTAGGCAGCGCCGACGGCAGCGAGCGCGGCCCCGCTGTCGATGCGGCCCATGTTGAAGAAATAGGGACTCTGGCGGCCCGATTTCAGCGTGAAGTCGCCGAAGCGCAACACGCCGCGCGCCAGTGCGGTGTCGAGGAGATCGCGTTGGTGGGGTTGCAGCATTGGAGCGTGAGACGGGTGACGGAAGGTCGCGCAAGGTTAACATCGTCCTCATTCCGGGGCCGTTCGCAGCTCCATCGCGAACGGCCCCGGAATGACGAAGTATTGGTACGATCCGAGTCCCGCGGTTTCGAATCACGAGTCCCGTGAAAATCATCTCCTTCAACGCCAACGGCATCCGTTCGGCCGCAAGCAAAGGCTTTTTCGATTGGCTGGCCGCGCAAGGCGCGGACGTCGCCTGCATCCAGGAAACCAAGGCGCAGGAAGCGCAACTGACCGACGCCAAGTTCCGCCCCGATGGCCATCATTGCTTTTATCGCGACGCGGTCACGAAGAAGGGTTACAGCGGCGTCGCGATCTACGCCCGGCGCGAACCCGACGAAATGCTCACGAAAATTGGCTGGAAGCCCTTCGATGACGAGGGCCGCTACATCGAAGCGCGCTTCGGCAATTTGTCGGTCGTGTCGTTGTACGTGCCATCGGGCACCTCGGGCGAGGAACGCCAGCAATTCAAGTTTGAGGCGATGAAGAAACTGCGCAAGGTCTTCGATGCCTGGCTGGCGAGCGGCCGCGAGTACGTCCTGTGCGGCGACTGGAACATCGTGCGCAGCGCGCGCGACATCCGCAACTGGAAATCCAACCAGAAGAATTCCGGTTGCCTGCCGGAAGAGCGCGCATGGTTGAATGCATTGATCGCCGACGCGCACGGCGATGGGACGCCCGCGCCGGAACACGGTTGGTTGGACAGCTTCCGCGTGGTGAAACCTGATGTCGAGGAATACACGTGGTGGTCCAACCGCGGCGACGCGCGCGCGAACAACGTCGGCTGGCGCATCGATTACCAGGTCGCGACACCGGGCATCGGCAAGCGCGCGCGCGCTTGCGCGATCGCGCGGGATCCGCGGTTTTCCGATCACGCGCCATTCGCGGTCGATTATGCCGACTGAATCCGCAGCACCCGGGCCGGTGACACGCGGGCAGAAAATGCCATTGTGGAAAGCGTTCACGCAGCCGGCGGCTTGGACGATGTTTTTCTTCGGTTTTTCATCCGGCCTGCCGTTTCTGCTGGTCAGCGGCACGCTGGCCTTCTGGCTGCACTCGCGCGGCATCCAGTTGAAAGACATCACCATGATCGCGAGTGCGAGCCTCGCCTACGAATTCAAGTTCGTGTGGGCGCCATTGCTCGATCACTGGCGGTTGCCGGGATTGTCGCGGCTGGGCCTCAGGCGCAGCTGGCTGCTGTTGGCGCAGTGCGGGTTGACCGCTGGCATGCTGGCGATGGCCGTGCTGACTCCGGGAAGCTTGGCCGCGTTCATCGCAGTGACCCTGTGCGTGGCAATTTTCGGCGCGACCCAGGATGCCGCCGTCGACGCCTACCGCATCGAGATTGCGCCGCCCGAGGCTCAAGGCCCGTTGGTGACCACCTATTCGCTCGGCTACCGGGTCGGCTACATCCTGTCGGGTGGTGTCGCACTGGTGATGGCCGACCACACTTCGTGGAGCGTGGTATATGTCGCGATGGCGGCGTGCATGGCCATTCCGATTGTCGCCAACTTCGTGTCGAAGGAGCCGCAAGTGCACCGCCTGCACGCGGCGCGTTGGGGCGAGGCCATGCGCGAAGGCGTGGTCGAGCCGTTCGCGGATTTCTTCCGCCGCTATGGCTGGTTGTTGGCCCTGGTGGCGCTGTTGTTCATCCTGCTGTTCAAGATTCCGGAGCAGGCAACGATCGGCGGCATCGTAAGTCCGTTCTATCGCGACATGGGTTTCAGCAAGACGGCGATCGGCACGATCACCAAGGGTTACGGCGTGGTGATGGGCATCGCCGGTGTGTTCGTGGGCGGCGCCGCGGTGGAGCGCTTCGGCGTGCGGCGCAGCTTGCTGGCCGGGATCGTGGTGTGCGGCGGAAGCAATTTCTTGTACTTGTTATTGATTGGCAACCCCGGAAACCTTGTCGTGCTGACTGGCGTCATCTCCGGATTGAATTTCACGCTGGGATTCCTGGGGCCGCCGACGATCGCATTCCTTTCATCCTTGGTCAACGTGCGCCACACCGCCACGCAATACGCGCTGCTCTCATCGTTGGTGAACTTGCCCGGCAAGTTGTTGGGCTTTTTCGCGGGCGGCATCGTGATGGCGACCAGCTACGGGTTCTACTTCGTGTTGACGGTGTTGGCGGTGCTGCCTGCAGTGCTGTTGTTCCTCTGGCTCGAACCGCGCCTGCGCGCACATCAGGCCTCGGTTCAAGCGCACGGCGCGTAGATCCCGCCCAGCACGCGCGCTCCGCGCGCGCCGGTGACCGAAGGCAGGTTGCCCGGGACATTTTCGAGGCGCGCCCGTGCCAACCACGCAAAACCCATGGCTTCGACGAAATCGGGATCGAGTCCCAGCGCGGCGGTGGTGTCGACCTTCACGCCGGGTAATGCGGCGCGCAGTGCATCCATCAGTGCGCCGTTGTGCACGCCACCGCCACAGGCATACACCTCGCGAATTTCTGGTGCGCCGTTGCGCAATGCGATAGCGATGCTGTGCGCGGAGAGTTGCAGCAGGGTCGCTTGCACGGCTTCGGATGCCGCGTTGTCAGGCCGCCGTGCATCAAGCCAGTCGAGATTGAAATATTCCCGCCCAGTGCTTTTCGGTGGCGGCAGCGCGAAATATGGATCGTCCATCAGCCGTTGCAACAACGCCGCATCCACGCGGCCGCTGCGCGCCCAATCTCCGCCTTCGTCGCGCAGCGTGCCGCGCACGCGCAGCGACCATGCATCCATCAGGCAATTGGCAGGGCCGGTGTCGAAACCCAGCACCGGCTTGCCCGGAACCAGCAACGTGAGGTTGGCGATACCGCCGAGG
>Ga0207652_10005244_pt1 | contig 10534 bp, 10 predicted proteins | sample KBSC63BmetaG_FD_184334 | JGI IMG/M metagenome (GOLD analysis project Ga0207652, IMG submission 184334) | Corn rhizosphere microbial communities from Kellogg Biological Station, Michigan, USA - KBS C6-3B metaG (SPAdes) (version 2) | ecosystem: Host-associated > Plants > Roots > Rhizosphere ...
GCTTTTTGACAGTATAATCCCTCTGTAGCAAATATTTGTTTACATTTGCAACCCTTATTACATGAGTTATACCGACCAATCTTTAAGACGTTCTGCCATTGAAAAAGCGATTGAGCTTTTTCCGGAATACGATTCCCATCAAACTGCCGCTGCTGGCGTTAAGAGTTTCAATATAACTACTAAAATCAAAGGCATCCAAAAGCCGGCAATGATTACAGTCAAACATCTGGAAAACGGAAACACTACGATCATGGACCACGTTGGAAGAAATCATGAGTTATCCGAGAAAATTGCGCAGCATGTGATTCAACAATGTACCGTTCCACTAATAGAAAGCAAGCGACTTTACGTTGGTCAGATGTCAGACGATCATTTTAATACGCTTATCGAATATTTGAACGTCGATGACCGATTAAGTATATCTGCACCCCAAGCATTGCTAACTGGACAGAAATACGCTGTAAACTGGAATGAAGGTGGTGTAATTTATCTTAACAGATATAACAATGGGGCATTCTCTGTTCAGGGCAGCAGTAATCATGCTAAAGAAGTAATTGTTGCAGTCCTAAGTCAAGTTTTGCCACTAAATGATATTATAAGTGCGCAAATGGAGTCCTTGGAAGTAAATATTACTCCTGATCAGGTATTAAGCGATATCGAGATCAGAATGCCGGAGTCTTTTCCAAAAATGCCAGGTAGCTTAAAAGCCATTATTAGCCCCTCTTTCGCGCTTCAAACATTAAATATTCAACTGGACGACTACTCCGCATTTGCTTTTCCGATCTTGCGGGTGACCGAAGGTGTATTGCGTGCAGCTTACGACCATTTTGGAATTGCGATTGGTGAAGCTTCAGTCGGCTCGATATTTGATAAGAATGAACAAACGGGAGATCACTTCCTTCAGATAGCTCATGCTGCAAATTTACCAGATGTAAGTACAATTAATGCTGTCACCAATTTATATAAGGTACATACCAGACAAAGGCACCAATTATTCCATATTGGCAATCTTGTAGAAATTCCCCGTATATTAGAGACAAAAGGCGAAGCGGATAATATAATTGAAGAGGCTATTCATGCCGTCGAAGCTGTTTATAACAAGTTATAATGAGTAACTATAAACCGTATACATTACAAAAGACAGAATCAGGAAGCATGTTCGTGATGTCCAAGGATTACCGGGGTATGAACTTTATTTTGCCATTTGTAAGCCAGGAATTGAAAGAAAAATCCTTCACTGGTTTTATCGTATTTGACCTGCTCCTCAGTAATGGAAATAATACAGGTCGTTATTTTCAGATTTATTTTGACGGGCGGGATATTAAAAAGGAATCCATTAAAAAACTATTTCCAGCTCCACAGGAATATAAAACCATGTCTAATAAATTTCTAAAACGTCATCCTGAAGTTTTAAATAATGGTGTGCTGACTCAAACAGATATACGTCATTTCAATGAGTCACTAAAATAACATTCAATATTATTTTTGGTGATCTTTAGTATCCGGCCAAGTGTAGCAATTTGTAATAATAATACTTACGGATTTCTTTTTTGGATTACCTGGACGTCCATTACCGATGAAAACCCTATATCCGACTCGGATAAACTCGGAGTAATTTCCAATTCCCTTACCCCATTTTTGTATAAAAACACCTACCTCGTACATAAGGTGTGAATTTTATTTATGTCATGTGAGCACTTTTGTGCTTAAAGGATCACGGTTATGATAAAAGTGTATCAGAAAAAATAACCCAAGGTGTGGGCGAGTTGTGTGCTTTTCTTAAATGAAGGGTACAACTTTGATCGAAGGGTACAACATAAAGTTGTACTTGCGGTACATCTGGAAGGAGATTAGGTTTGAATATTAACATCAGTAAATGAATAATTATGGCAGCAGAAATCATCACGAAGGAAGACTTGCAGGAGTTTGGAGAACGACTGCTCGGTCAAATGAGGGCGCTGATAAGCGGCGGATCCACTGAAGAATCAAGGAAGTTTTTAAAGAGTTACCAGGTCAAGAACCTGCTTAAGATTTCCAATAACACCCTGCAAACACTCAGGGATAACGGCACCATTCCGTTCACCAAGATTGGCGGTATCCTGTATTACAATTACGAGGATATTATGAAAGTCTTAAAGGGTGAAGTTAAGAGCAAGCGGATCAGTTTCAGTAAATAGATATGTGTTCAGCCTTCAGGAGCAAGCCATGTTTTCGCTACGCTTAAACGGCTTGCTCCTTCGGAGGTAAGCAAGATTTTGCACTTCGTTTAAAATCAAAAATCATGGGAAGACCGGCTTTACAGGAAGAGGATAAAAGGATCATTCAGGTCAATATCCGGCTTACAAAAGAAGAGAACGAGATGGTTTGTAATTACGCCCAAGCATCCGCAATGACACCGGCCAACTGGATCAGGCAAAAAGCTTTTACAGGAAGATTTCCCGCGATCAAGCTGTCACCCGTTAATGCCGCGTTATACCGGGAATTGCACAAGATAGGTGTTAACCTGAACCAGGCGGTTAGGCAAGTTCATGGAGGCAAACTGTCACCGGCCTTTGTAACGATACTTACCGCTTTAATGAAAACGCAGAAGGAGATACTTAACTGTTTACTGAAATGACAGCGGATCAGGTAAAAGGAAAAGGTTTCAGGGGCGCACTGAGATACAACCTGCAAAAGGTCGATCAGGGTGCTGCTAAAATTCTCGATATGACTTTTGCATCTGGCAAAGAGGATGCTATCATGCGTGAAGTGGCTTTGGTCAGAATGTTAAGACCGAACCTGCAAAAATACTTTTACCATACCTCCCTCAACTTTCCACCAAACGAGAACCTGGGCGATGAACAAATGAACATTATTGCATATGAATATTTGAACAACATGGGCTTTGACCAGCACCAGTTCGCCATCTTCCGGCACTTCGATGCGGATCATCCACACCTGCATATATTGGTCAACCGCATCAGCTACGACGGTCAAGTGGTTTCCGACAGCAAGGATTACCATCGAAGCGAACAGGTGCTGAGAAGGCTGGAAAAGCAACATGGGTTGACCGAGGTTATTTCTAGCAGGCAGGCACAGGAAAGGGCCATGACCAAGAACGAACTGGAGATGATGAAGCGCACGGATGAACCATCCGTTAAAATGAAACTACAGGTCATTATTAAGAACGTGCTCAGTCAACGGCCCGACGCCGAGCAGTTCATTAAGCAATTAGAAGCACAGGGTATTAACGTATTGTTTAACCAGGCCAGCACCGGCTTTGTAAGCGGTATATCTTATGGCTATGAAGGTATGCAATTCAAAGGCGCTCATTTAGGTAATGCCTATAAATGGCAGGCCGTCAAAAATGCTATGAGTTATGAACAAGAAAGAGATTGCACAGCAATATACCAGGCAAATGTTAGGACAAGAGAACAACAGTCAGCAAGAGCCGGACAATCAGCCGCAAGAGGAACAGCAGCCGGAACTGACGCAGATACAAAAGTTACTGCCGGAAATAGAAAGGATGTACAGCAGGGCGCTGGAAAATTACAGGATCAGATCGGAAAAGCAAATCGAAAATACAAGCAGGCGGCTGGAGCTGATGGACAGCACGGCAACCAATCTGGCCTTTCAGGTACAAAGGATAGTCGCCAGCGCGGAACAGATCTACAAGGCCAACCATCAGGTAGGCAGCAGGTGGGTCATCAGGCTTTATCTAGTAGCGATCTTATCGGGAGTTTGCTCGGCACTGATAACAATTCTGATTGTATGGATCAGGGCGCATTAAACAAGTTCAAGCGTAAAAGGAAAAAGAGACGGGGTTACAGGTTATGATAGTACACTAGGGAGATAGCAATCTATCAAAATGGAAAAATAGCTTTCTATAATTATAGTAACCTAGGTTGCTATAATTGTAGAAACTTAGAAATGTAGTAAACTGCATTTCTAATAAGCCCGGATGCAAAGATTTATTTACCTTCAGCTATACCAATAAAATACATTGTTGAAATGCAGCTTGAAAATTATAAACTCAGGATTCTTGACCTTGCCCAAAGGTGGAGAGTGGCTTTACTTAACGAGGCTGAAAGAAATGAACTGGAAACATGGTTCAGATCATTGGAAGATTGCAACTTAGGTGTTCCTACTGAAATGTCGGTTGATCAACTTGAAAAGCGGCTGCATCAATTATTTGGAAATCCATTTAAAGAGCCGGATGATAACGAAGGACCACCATACCCTTTCAAGTAAATGTTATTTGCCCTTGAGCAATTCATTCTTTTCCTTTTCAGCCTGTAACAGCCGTTCAAGTAAAGCAACCTTCTCATCATATAACTCAACTATTTTTTCAATTGGGTTAAATGTGCACATATAGTTATTATTGTTTGAACTACTATCCTGAAAGGTATTTGAAATGATATTAAATACCGCTTCTTCTGTAAAAGCTTTTATCGCTTCTGGCGAAAGGCCTAATACTTTAGCAATCTTAATTAAAGCTTCTTCTTCTACTTCAGCATTCTGTTCAATCTTAGAAACAGCTTGTTGACTGATACCTAATTCCGCTGCTAAAGCTTCCTGCTTAATGCCTTTTAATTCGCGAATCTTGCTGATCTTTCTGCCGATGTGTAATGTAGGTTCTGCCATAGTTCAAAGGTATTAATTACGGTAAATGTACAAAACAACCAATGATTTGTAAAGTACAATCGCTTATGGTTCGGTACAGCGATGTTTCGCTATTCTTTTGCTTTGCCGGTTAATGGAGGCCGGTATAAAAAGAGCATCATGTACAACGGAACTTATGCCCCCTGGGAACATTATCCTAAAAACCTTCGCCATTACGAAGTAGAAAATCCAATGTCTGTAGTAGTCGATTTTTTTAGTGCTGATTCTGTAAAAGGGCACGGCAAGCGGTTAAAGGAATGGCGTTATTATGTAGTTAACGACGAGCATTACGATGAAAAACGCCATGGTCCCGGCACTTTGCTTTTTATCTATGACCTCAACTTGAGAATTTTGGAAGCTATGTACCTGCTATTAGTCAATTACAAAAACTTCTCTTACCAGCGGAAACAACTTACGGAGGAGCAATTGGAGGAAGAAAAGGAACAATGGGAATACTATCCTAAAAATCTTTCCCTAAAGGAGCAGCTTGAGCCCTATAAGGCAGTTAAGAAAGTCTTTAAAAAAATTAAGCCGCAGGAATATAGGGATCAATTGCATGAGTGGTCACACATAGCCCTTTACAATAATGCAGATGTGGAGGCTTTATATGCAGGTGAGGTCATTACTGTTTATGAAAACTTGATTAAGCTCTACTCGGCAGCATGGCTAATCTGCCAGCGAGAGGGGGGGCATCCACGGCTAAAGCATGGCAAATTTGAAAATAGCTTAACCGAAACATCCACTGAACCAATTGTGCTAAGAACCATAAACCCCGAACCAACGGCAGCCGAAAAGCTGGCACTAGAGAAGATTAAGGATTTGATCGTCAAACGTTGCCAACAGGTTCAAATGATTATTCATTTAGGAATACATCCCAAGCCGTTTACATTTTACCTGCTTGTCTTGATAGGCGATGATGAAAAAATACCGGAGCATCAAATAAGCAACAAGATAGAGGACAATTGCCAATACCTTGCTCATGTACATGCCATCGTCCATAAGGCAAACAGCGCAAAAGAAGCCCTGAATATCGGCAGACGCTTTTGGTCAACCGTTATGAAAAAGGGATGCGTTTTATTTCAATCGCCTGAATTAATGCTACCTGCTCACCAGGAAATAACAAAGGAGGTATTATTGGAAAGGGCAATGTTTAATTGGGAACGATGGGGTAAACAGGGTAGCGAGTTTTTAAGAGGTGCAGAGATATACAGGGCAGATAACAATTTCAGGTTGGCAGCATTTCTTTTGCATCAATCTGTTGAAAGCATTTTAAAAGCTATTATACAAGCTGTTATAGGCTACCATGTGCAAATGCATAATTTATCAAGATTGCTAAGGCTTACGCTTTTATTTACCGACGAGTTAAAAGAAGTCTTTGAATTGGATACCACCGAGGGAGCGCAACTATATCAATTGCTGCAAAACGCCTATTCAAAATCACGGTATAACAGTTCATTTGATCCCGATGAAGATTCGGTTAGAACTCTGTCGAAACAAGTAACAAAATTCAATCAGGTAGCAAAAAGGGTTTATGAGCAATATATAAAAGATATTAATGCCTAATAGTTCAACGGTATTGGCGGGTGGGCAAGTGTTCGCCTCGCCTTACTTCGGAAAACTGTTATATGATAAAGACAGTACCGCTAAGTACCCTAAGTTGCATGTCGGGCGGTTGATTTAATCGTCAGAACTTGCTGCTAAATCTTGAAACAACTTATATTACATATTACCCCACAGCTGCGGCAGGCAGCTTCATTACACCACGCGCTATCGCGCCGGGTTTCATTGCGCCGTCAGCCTCGCTGTCGCTGGCAGGAGCGATATTCGTTCCTCATAACGCACCTGCCCTTCCCCCGCCCGAAATAGTTGAACCACTGCACCGCAATCACAAAATTAGCACCGCAGGAAAACTGTCAAGGGTGCATAAACGGTGCAGTTAATAATTATAGGCCGCACCGCCCTTGACAGTTTTCCTGCTTGCTGCTGCCAGTTGTTTAAGCGTTGCAATGGGTTGGTATGTTGGGTTAATTAAAGGCAGTAAATGCCATAATCTAAGATGATGTTCAGTTTCCCTTTAATGATGACTTAAATTATTAATTATAAATTGTGAGTAAACTCATCGCTGCCTCTTAGCAATCTGGCATTCAAGTGAGATGACATTTCTAGCTTAATATTAATTCAGAGAGCCGTTCTAATTTCGCCGCTGTTTTAGGGGCAGTATTTAAATGTCTAGCATTATTGGGCATTTTGAGCTGATTTTTAGCTTCTTGACCACAAGGAAAATGCTTAAAATAGTTTTTTGAAGTAAATTGATGTGCCCTCTCGATATCCTTATTCTGTATAGGAAAAATTCTTATCTTATATTCGCATGATGAATTGCTACCGCAATTCTACTAATAGCGAATGAAACATACCAAAATTACACTTTCTCAACTTGAATCGTTTTTGCTGAGCGCTTGCGACATTCTCCGGGGGAAGATGGATGCATCTGAATTCAAGGAATTTATTTTCGGAATGTTGTTTTTAAAACGACTTTCGGATGAATTTGACAAAAAAAGGGAGATATTAAAGCGCGAGTACCGGCACCTTTCCCCATCTCAGATCGAGACGATTATAAACGATAAAACAATTTATGGCGACACTTTTTTCGTTCCAAAACGTGCAAGGTGGAACGAGTCCTGGACAGAAATAAAAGAGGAAAACGGAGAAAAAAAAGAAATTTTTCATCTTGCGATAAAAGACGTTAAAACTAACGTCGGAGAAGTATTAAATATAGCTCTTGCGGCAATCGAAGAGGATAATACCGAACTGGAAGGCGTTCTCAAAAACAATATTAACTTTAATGCGGTAAAGGGTAAAACTAAAGTTCCTGATAATCGCTGGACCGAGTTGATTAAGCATTTTAACCAGGATAATTTTAAACTGGTCAATGAAAATTTTGAGTTCCCTGATTTATTGGGCGCTGCCTATGAGTACCTAATAAAATATTTTGCGGATTCAGCAGGAAAGAAAGCTGGTGAATTTTATACTCCTGCTACGGTTGTTCGCCTGTTAGTGCAACTACTTAAACCTCAGCAAGGTATGGAGATATACGATCCTACGGTGGGTAGCGGGGGGATGTTAATTCAGTCCCAACAATACGTTGAAGAAAACGGACAGGACGGGAGGGATCTTTTCTTATATGGTCAGGAAAATTCAGGTGCAGTTTGGGCAGTTTGCAAAATGAACATGATTTTGCACAATATTAAAAGTGCTGAAATCGAAAATGGCGACACGCTGGAAGACCCAATTATTAAATCGGATGACGGCACCTCATTCCGCACTTTTCACCGGGTTATAGCCAACCCGCCGTTTTCGCAAAATTATTCGGTGACCAACATGAAGTTTAAGAACCGTTTTGGCTATGGTTTCGCACCGGAGACTGGCAAGAAAGGGGACCTGATGTTTGTGCAGCATATGATTGCCAGTCTTAACTCTCAAGGAATGATGGCAAGCGTAATGCCGCATGGCATATTATTTCGTAGTGGACAAGAGAAGGTTATCAGGCAAGGTATTGTTGACGCGAATTTATTTGAAGCAATAATTAGTTTGCCGTCTGGGTTGTTCTACGGCACAAGTATCCCTGCCTGTATATTGGTTATTAATAAAAGTAAGGACGAAGCGCTTAAAGACAAAATCCTTTTCATTAATGCGGACGCCGAATATGCTGAGGCCAAGAATCAAAATGTATTACGTGCAGAAGATATTGAGAAAATTGATTATGTGTTTACCCATAAGCTCGAAATTCCAAAATATTCCAAATTGGTGCCATTGTCAAATATCCAATCGAACGATTATAATCTGAATATCCGCCGTTATGTAGACAATACTCCAGATCCGGAACCTGAAAACGTCAAAGCGCATTTGACCGGGGGAATACCCGTCGTTGAAATAGATGCGCTGGAACCACAGTTCAAAAAATTTAGTTTTAAGAAGGAAAAGGTTTGGACGATTATTCCGAAAGAAGAATTTGCCCAGTTTGACGAGCAAATTACTGCTAAAGCGGAGTTAAAAGTTATTGTGGATATGGACGAACGTATTATTGCTACCTATGCGCACATGGAGAGTATCTTAGATAGTTGGTGGGATATAGCTCAGCATGATTTTGCCAGCTTAGCACCTAATCAAAGTAGCACCAGCTCCGATAGACTACCTAAAGTTCGTCATCACCTGATTACTACGCTCAAAGAAAAGTTGTTGCTAGAACGAGTCCTTAATGAATTTCAAATAGCCGGAGTATTTGTAAATTGGTGGAGTAATATCAAATATGATTTAAAAACTATTTCCTCTACTGGCTGGAGCCCTGGATTAATACCTGATGATTATTTCATTCACACTTTTTTTAAAACAGAATATGATGAGATCAACTCACTGATGTCAGATATCGCAAACTGGGAAGCAAACATAACCGACATCATCGAAGAAGTAGAGTTTGAACCAGAGGAGGGCGAAGAAGCAACTGTTAAAGCGATTAAAGCATATTTGAAACAGGAAATTGACAATCTTAATGATAGTATACAAATCAGCCAAACTAAAAAACTTAAAAAGCTAGATGACCAGTTGGCAATATTAAATGAAATGGCCAGGCAATTGAAAAACATAACACGTGCAGAAAAAGAAATTAAAGATGCTCGCATCAAAATAAAAGAGCGGCAAAGTCGACTTGCTTTCAAGATCGAAGCTAAGAGGTATGGAGTCGATGATATGATACTGGAGTGGTCAGAAATGTTAACAGTTGCGGGTAACCGTTTGTTAGAATTAGATACTAATGGGATTCCGACAGAAACCAAACAGAAAACCGCTTATACTAAACAAATTGGGCAATTAAACGCGGACATTGCCAAGCTCACCAGCAAGCTTAATGGACTTGAAAATCTCATGGAAAGTATCGGTGGATTAATTACCGATGATCAAGCCAAGATCTTGATTTTACAAAAGCACTCAAGCCTACTGAAACAAGAATTGAATAGTTACCTGAATGCAGAAAAACGCTTATTAATAAAAGGAATAGAGAACCTTTGGGATAAATATACTGTATCGATAGAGTCATTGGAACTAACGAGAAGTTCGACACTTCTAAAATTGAATAAATATCTTACAGCTTTAAATTATTTAAATTAATGGACGGCTGGAAAAGAAAAAAAGTAAAACATTTGGGAACGGTTTATTCGGGTTCCACTCCTAGCACTGACCAGATCGAATATTGGAACGGTTCGATAGAATGGATAACGCCAAATGATTTAAGTAAGAATAGAAACAAATATTTCAAAAGTTCAGAGCGGAAGATAACTCAGAATGGACTAAAATACAGTTCTGCAATACTTCTTCCGGCAGGTAGCTTGGTTGTTTCATCAAGAGCTCCGATAGGGTATCTAACTATTCCCCAAACTGAATTTACGACCAATCAGGGATGCAAGTCAATAGTTTTCAACAGCGATAATGATGTAGAATTTCAATATTATAACTTTCAGTATAATATTGAGCGGCTCAAACAAATAGGCGAAGGCACTACATTTAGCGAAGTTTCGAAAAAGTTTTTAGAGAACTTTGAACTTGATTGTCCGCTTGTCAAAACAGAACAAACCAGAATAGCCGAAATCCTTACGACTGTCGATAATTGTATTTCACAAACGAATGCTGTCATTAAAAAATGTCAGTGTATTCTATCTGGCTTAATGCAAGATTTGCTAACCAAGGGCATTGATGATAATGGAAATGTCAGATCAGAAGCAAGCCATTTGTTTATTACTAAAAAAGGACTTAGCGTTCCTGAAAGTTGGGATGTTAAAACTGTAGGTGAAATTTCACTCACAATAGATCCTCAGCCAGATCATCGAACACCGTTCCGAGGGCG